>Ga0179591_1326665_pt1 | contig 11312 bp, 5 predicted proteins | sample CZOMad2_1_08_16f_FD_182891 | JGI IMG/M metagenome (GOLD analysis project Ga0179591, IMG submission 182891) | Vadose zone soil fungal communities from Angelo Coast Range Reserve, California, USA - CZOMad2_1_08_16fungal (PacBio error correction) | ecosystem: Environmental > Terrestrial > Soil >... | reverse complement strand
GTCCGTCCCCCCCTTTAAGTGGACTGGTCGGTCCTTACTCTCGCGATCAAGCTAACTTTTGGCGGATTATCGGAGAGTCCGGGCACACGCCCACGCATCCGGCGCACCTCTACGACCCTTACTGACACGTAATCCCGGTTTTTTATATGCCGATCTTTTCTTTTCCCCAGTTTTACACCGGCAAGGTGTTGTACCTACTTCTATTCGAAGGACAGCAACGGACTGCTTGAAGCGCCTGATCTGGGCTGATTCGCTCGCTTGTGATCTCTGCACGATTTAGTCGGCTGTCACGCGTTAACAACTCCCTTCTCTCCCCCCTCCACCTCACGAGGTACTTTCTTTTAATCTTGGCTTAGTGGCCTCGGCGAACGTACTGTTTTTCAGCGGATCCTTCCCTCAACCAGGGTCCTCCCTTCTTACCTTTTTACCAAAGCGATCTATTCCCTAGCATCTGTTGCCAAAGCAGCACGAGCCGCCCCCTTGATCCGCCAAAGACCCTTTTACCCAATCTTTTGAAACAGGCCCATCCCTAAGTCACCCCCCATGTGAGAGTAGTTCCCCCCCCTGAATTATTTTCCAATTCCCCATCATCATATAGTCTTTTTCCTTCCCTTCCTTTTCAAACAGGAGGTCTGGTCCTTTTTTCTGTCAGGAGCCAAACATTGACACGCAGATCAGCACTTTTTTTCCCCAGAAGACCCCGGATCCCCCTAGTCAGACGCTTAGTAGTTTCCTCTCCCCCCACGCAAAAAGAATGATCTTTTTCCGTACCGCCCGTTACCGTTCACTAACCGGGCCCCTTTTCCCGCCCACCAAGTCATCCGCCGGTCCCTTCACCCCCTTTTCTTTCGTTGTACAATACAACGTATGTGTCGTGGGGTTCATCAGTTAAGGTGTCATGAGCACCTCCGATCCGCTGTATGATGTGCTAAGGCGATTTTTCCCTCCTTTTTTTAATCGCGCCGACGACGCCTTAGAGCCAAATTCTCCCCGGTTTTCTCACTACCTCTATTCTTTGAAATCGCGAGTGCTTTGCGAGTCCCAGGCGAGATCAGTTCTAAAATCGCTGCTTTGAGCCAGCCTTTCCCTTCTGGAGGGCGCCTCCTCGGTGAGACTAGAGGTGGCTTCATTTTTCCTTCCCTTGGATCACCCTCGATGTTCTACTGTTCCCATTCGTGACGGACCCGCTCTTGTCGGCTGGGGTAGAAACTTTCCGGACGAAGACTCGTGTGTTTAGGGGTTGTGAATATTCACGTACTTTCCCCTTCCCCCTTTCCTGCAAATGATCATCAACTGCCGTTCAATGTTTAATCCAGAGTTTTTCGGCCCCTCCTTAGAGATGGCCTTGGACCTGTCTGATCTCCGAGGAGGTGATAGCTCTCTCCCCTAGATTTTTTCTTTCTCACGTCTGCACCTTCGGGACGACCCAGACAAATTAGGTGTCTAGGCTTCCCAGAAAGGACTGTTTTTTTCTGCTCCTTTTCCTCTCTTACAGCCCCCGGCAATAAGGCACTGTACCCAAATATTTTCTCTTCCCCCTGTTGAAACCGAGGAATTTTTCTTCATTCTCAGTCAACTGGTTTCGCATTTTTGTCCACTCTATGTCTCGGCTTTAGGTGCAGCAGTCCCCCTTCCGGACGGTCGTTCAAGAGATTCAATTCGGCAAGCTTTTTCCCACTTGGGTGGCGAGCACAATTTCTATCCTTTCTTTTTTTTAGGTCAGGTGGGCGGCCTTTTCTCTTTTAAAGTGAATCATGTCATAATTCTGAGCGGAGCCCCGGTCTCTCCCCTCCTCCGTCGTTGTCGATCCCTCTGTTTCCAGAACGATTCTGTTTTCTTTTCAAATCGTCCCCCAGCCTTTCCCGCACCTGAAATTAGAAGTCACCTACTCACCTCTCCCAAGTCTTTGCGCTAATTTTTTTCTTGTCCGACCAGCGCCAGCCTTTTTTCGTCGTCGGTTTTGCTTTTCCCCCCTCTTTCAGAGATAGTTTCGGAAAGTGCGAACGATTTCTCCCCATAGCGGAACTTCCTTGTTCCACATTTCATTCACCAACGATGTTTCAACCTCCGATTGCTCACGGTATTCGTCCCCAGTTCGGGCACCACCTTCTCTTTCCACACATTACCTGCCAGAGATGGCCACTGCCAGGAGATTGTAGGTTGCGACCTTTCTCCGGTAAAGACCCAGACGGTTCGCTGGCGCCCCTACAACTCCCGACGAAACCCCCCTTTTGTAGGTTTCCCCCTCTTTTCCTAGGGAGTTCAGAAAAAAGTGGGTATGTTTGAACGGCACGGCCGTCTTCTCTTCTTGCGGCCAGACGCTACTCCCTCTTTTCCCCGTTAGAACACCCTTCAACACGGAGCTGTTAGTTTTTTTTCTTCCTTGTTGCCACTCCCTCCTTGGGCTGTCGTTTTTGCAAAAACGTACACTGGAGTTTTGGTGCCGCCCGTGCGCGCTTCCCTCCCGATCGAGAAACCTCTTTTGTCATGAAGAGGAGCTTCTCTAATCAAATACCAGTCCCTGCAGAGAATGCGGTTTACCCTTTTCGCCTAGCGTAGCAATTTTACACGGTCGTCACTTTTCCGCATCCCGTCAGAGGTGTCTTCCTCCCTCCTCTCTTCATAGCCCCCCCACCCGTTTTCCGACCTCTTCGTACTGTCTATCTCCCTGATACTGTATCGTGATGACGCCTGTATCCTCCGTGCCGTTTTCCCTTCCCCTCGGTGATCATCACCTGCTTGAACCGCCTCAGTGCACAATCCCGATTTCCTCCCCAGAAATCTCATCGTGTCCTGTATTAAAGCGCGGATGAATGTGCCGTCGATTACGTCGCTCCCTCTTCCCTTCATTTTACCGTTCCTGAAGTTAATTACTGGTTTTTTTCGCAGTACCCTTTTCGGCTCTTTCTCCCTGAGGACGATGAAGGTATAGGACTTTCCGTGACGCGCCTGTGGGCTGATGTATCGAAGGTTAGGTTTTCTCCGCTCCATCCCCCTTCATTTTCTTAAATCTTATGTTTTAAGACTCTCCGTTCTTTTCAACGGTACGGATCAAATTGTTTCCTGTTTCCCCGGTATGATTCAGGTCTGGCGGCCGGTTCACCTCCCCCCTGATATTGTCGTCTCTTGTTCTTTTCGAAAGGGCTTTCGCGTGTTGCTGGTGAACCCCCATGCTCACCGTCTAGTTATCCAGGTCACCTTTCGCAGTCTGTACCGGTCTGCTTTTGCGGAAGAAAGTCGCCGCAAGAATAATAGACACTCTGTAGAATCGGCCCATCCAAAAGCCCTCTACCTTTTGAGTATTCGTTATCTGTTGGTGCAGCCAGTTGCCGAGACTCCAGCCAATTCCTGCGGCTCGGTATGGGAACTTGGACTTTTTTCCTTCCCCCGAGCTTTACTGCGGTCAATCAGCGGTATGTTATTCGAATTGAATACTTTTTAAAGGATCACCACTGGCAAACTGTCTCTGCGTTTTTAGCTCGGCAGAGATCAGACGGATAGATTCATCGTCCCCCCTTTTTTTCTTTTTTCCGACAGAGTGGTCTGCGTCCTATCAGAATTACGACAACACGGCTGTCTCGAGAGATCTTGTCTTACACCGCTCCCCGTGCTAAGTTTTTGTAATGATTATTATCCAATTCCAAGTTGTTGTGTGAGGAGCCCCCCCCCCCTCTTTAAACGTCGAGTGACTATTTTACCGTGGTGTCCCTGCAATGCTCTTCGCAAGACCTGTGTCCCTTAGGGGGCCGATTCCCTTCCCCCTGGTGCCTCCCCTATACGAATCCTTTTGAGTGCTGTCTCTCCGTCCCCTCCCCCGTTGTCAAGCAAAATTTTTTTACCCGGTGGTGATCTCGCTCTCTATTCCGAAGCCCCATATACGGACTGATGGCTTCTATTGGATTTTATTCGAGACCAATGCTTGTACTTTCGCTCATTAAATTCTTCTCCCTTGGGCGCCACCGTTATCGCTCCCCGACCGATTAGTGCCTGCCGCGTTTAGTTTTTTCTGTCCTCGCGACATATCTTCTTTTTATCATCGTCCTCCCCTCCCCCAGTCGACTCGGTTACCTCTTTCACCTCGTTCTGAAATCGTTACGCATTGGTTTTCCACAATCACCGCGCGTTCCCGTCCCCAATCACGAAAGCCTTTCCTTTTGCTTTTTCCCTCCCGAAAAGAATTCTTCTGAGAGACTCGACCACCAATAGTATTCGTTCAGCCCCCCTTTTCCATAGAGGGTCCTCCTCTTTTTTTCAAACACATTTTCCTCTTTTGTGGCTTCCCCCCTCACGGCGATATTAAGCACTCGAGTCTGTCAACGATCCCTTCATACGTCAACCAGCTCAGCCTTTTCTTCTTTTTTTTCACACTGATCTTTCTTCGTCCTTTTCCCGGAGGGGAACAGACTACTTGGAGGCTCCGATCACGCAGCACACAGTTTCTCTCCATGTTAATCACATTCACCTCTTTTTGAGATGTGCGTCAAAGCCCCTTTTTGTTTCGGGGTTCAGCTTTCTTTTTATTTATTCAAGCAGGGTTGAACAGGGTACGCATGCCTGAAGGTAGTGACGCGCAAATCCACATCCCCCCCCTTGAGTTTATCGCGACGATACGCGATAGGATTTTTTTTGCCTCTGTCCCAAAGTAGACCAGATAGTTAGAACTTTCTACCCTTAACGTCCAATGAAGCTCTTTCAATTGTAGATAGACATTACCCCCTTTCAGATTAGATGGCTTTGCCTTGTTCCAAGTGAGTTCGCGCACCAGCTCGGAATGATCTCGTAGAGATTTTCTCCTCGGAGAGAACGGATTTTTTTTTTTTTTTTCTTTTTTTTTTGATCCATACTCAAGTCTTCGGTAGGCCGGTCTTTGCAACTTACGCAGCCGTCCCGATTTGGCGTTTCTTTCCCCTGAATGGCCCTCCTTGGAGTTGCTTGGGTGAATCTCTTCCCCACTGTCAGTCGTAATTGGGCGCAAGTATTGCACCTTTCCTGTTAGACTACCCTAGTTTTTTCTGCCCCCACGACTAGAGCTCCCCTGTTTGGATTCCGTTTTTTTCTTGGACGTTGACAGCGCTTACGATTAGTTGCCTTCACTGACCCGCTCCACTTTGCTCTCCGGCCCGAAACCTCCCCCCTGGCCAGGGTATAGTGCGCCTCTGTACTGTTTGCGTTTTTTTTTCCCCTGTGGAGCACTCCCCCCTGTGAGCAATCCGTTTGAAACATCGTCGAGTTGGACTTTGTTGAACCGAGGAATATTCTTCCTCCTTTATGGCGAGCACTTCTTCGCCTTTTCAATCGAGCGCTTCATAGTGCGGAGCCCTATCAAACGAACGATCCCCCCCCCCCCGTTCCAAGTTCCCCCCCTCTACAGTCTGCAACTTTCCTTAGCCACACACACCTTTGCTCGCCCTTGCGGTGATTTGCTGTATGTCCAGTGCCAGGTATAACTAATACTATCTTGCCCAATGACTCTCTACATAGTTTGTTGATCCATCCTTATATTTAATAACGTCGTCTTTGATTTCTATCGAAGTCTTTGCAGATGAGTGACAGGCTGTCATGTCAGATTCTTATTGACCACACCTGACGAACCCTAGCCCCCCCTAGGTACCTTGGTTGTCTCTTAAGGAGTTGCAACACTCAGTCGCCCGACAAGCTTATACGGTCCTCTTCCCCCTGAAAGCGCTAGAAGTTGTACTCTCTGCTAAACGTTGCTCCCCCTAAGCGGACTTTTCCTTCATCGTGTATTCCTCATCACTTCCCAACGATGTTTCCAGTTCTTCGATTGCTCCCGGTGGTGGTGCTTCCCATTTGGAACGTCTCAATTAGAAACAGTAATTGGTCGCCTCGGGCATAACCTTTTCCTGAGCTTTCGGGCTTCGCCCAATCTCGTTTCCCAGCATTTAGCGACCGTCGTCAACCCCGAGGTTTCCCTTCATGTCGTGTCACAATACTTATTTTTAAAAAAACCCCCCCACCGTTGGAGCCCCGAACTGTTCTTGCGACATTGTCCGGACAGAAACTCGAAGTGATTCGCCCCCAACCCCCAACGCCGCCGTAGTCTTAACGTGCCTGTTTCCTCCTCCAGCAGACTGTTCCGTCGTACGTTGTCACCAACTGCACTTTTTACTGCGCGGATTTGATCCTTCCGCGTGGCATGTACCGCAGCCCCCAATTGTAATTTCGAGGACGCCGAGCCCTCTCAAAACTGGTCCCAATTGCAATTGGAAGGTTTTCGCGTAACTTGCTCCTTCGTAGACTGGACTGTTTTCCTCAAGCAAATCGCTAGTGCGTTTTGCTTCCTTTCCTGGGCGTCTCTGGTTGAATTGCCCCCTTTTCTATGTTGGTCTGTGCGAGTTAGCGTCCTGGATCCTTCTTGCGTTGTCTGAGTGATCGTCCCGCTTTCCCTCATTCCGTCCTTGAGTCCATAATCCCCCCCGTGTCTCCTTTGCCGCGCCGCTGAACTTTGCCTAGAGAAATCCGATTGGGACCTTTTTGGAACGATCAAACCTCCCCTTCTCCCCGCGGGTTGGTGAAGTGATTTTTCTAACGTGCGAGGATGACCTTTTGGGCGGCCCTTCCTCGGTTCCCCCTTCCAGGTGCATTAACTTTCGCTTCCCTTCCCCCTAAGATTGTTTTTTTCTCCTGAAGAGGTCCTCTTGGAAAATGTGATACTCTCGTCCCCCCCCTTCCTCGGAAAGTGTTTTTGCTCAACCCCTGTGCTTCTTTTCTATCCACCAGTGAATCCTGCGGCTGTTTTCAAAGGACTATCATGACATATGTGTCTTTTTCCCTTGACCATACGCTTAAAAGTTTAGGCGTCCATCTCGACGTTTCCCCTTCCTGGCAGGTTCCACAGAACAACGATCTGGTGTAGCGTGAGCTAGGCGGCTCAATGGTTTCCTTGTGCTGCTTGGTTGGAAATCCATGAGGTAAACGGACTTTCTCCCCCCTTTCCCTGTGACGAAGTCGCCGGCTCACTGTTTGCTTGACTCGTTCAGTCATCGGCGTAGCTTACCAGATTCCCCTCGGCCATCGCAAAATTCCCTGAACGCCTTCCTCGTTTCCTCTTTGTTCCCCGTCCGATCACCGGCCGCCCGCGAGTACCCCACTTGATGCGACCCCCTCTCTCACCAAGTGGCGAGACTTTTCCCCCTGCTTTTTGTCAAGAAGTCGTCCTCTAGGTTGGTCTTAATTCGGGATATTCGTTACCTTACCAGGCCCAAACGTTTTGTTATGCTGTGACCTCGCGTGAAAAGGCCTCTCCTCCCGGGACGACTTTCATCGTCTCTTTTTCGCCGGCCGGAGTCGATAGTTTCCCTCATCTACGATAATTTTACCCAACCAATTCTTTTCTTGACGAGCTTCCTTCCAAGGACACGACTACACCCCTGCGAAGTTTTTCAAGGCATTGTCTTCCTATCAGTTGTGTTTGAGAGAGATCTCCCCTGAAAACTTCGTTCTTGGATTAACGGTCGTCTTGTCCATCCTCTCTTCATTGCACTACTTGTTGGGACCCTTTCTGTCAGTGGGGCCAGCACTCATTTTTCCCCTCGAAGAGACGTCGTCCTCCAATTTGATGCTACTCTGTCGGTACTCTCCTGGTCAGCTCTCACCACAAAGTTGCGGTGATTCTTATCCTTTCTTCATCAGACAAGTACTTCTTTTTACAGACTCTCTTTTCCTGATCCCTGCTGATCCCTCTTCAAGAGCGACATTCAAAGTGGATGGTACTCTGGCGTCACCGTGCTCTCCCCTGACCAGATACCGCCTGCTCTGCGTGTCTCGTTGTGCTTCTTATTAACATTTCATAGCTTATGCTTCAGACTTGCTTACAGAACTTCTCCTCAAAAATTCCTTCCTTCTTCACGTCCGTTGCACCCCCCCCGCACGGGTACCCCCCCTCTTGGGATGTAATTTCCTCCCCAGAAAGCCGTCGCGCATCATCCGAGACGGTACCTACCTTCTTGTTCGGGTTTGACCACACCCCCCGACGTTCATCTTGAGGACTCTGCCGAACACATTGGACTTTCGTCATTCCCCGACGTTCCCTTGATACTTCTTTCCAGTATAGTCTCTTTAAAAAAGGTTCTGCAGGTTCCTGTTGATAGTCCTCCCCTTCCCAGACGACACGTTTGATTCCATACCGTTTTTCGGCGTCAAAGCTGCTCCCCGTCCATTCGCTTCCTTTCCCTTTTAGTAAGGGTAGCTTCGTTTTTTCCTCTCTTTTTCTGCCTCTTCCCCCTCCGTAGTCAAGGTGAGCCCCTGTTCTTGCCTACATTCCGCACCATTTACTCCCTCTGCTATCACCCCCCCCTTTTTTTAGAATCCGTTGATCCCACTCATCGGATGGTTGAGCGGGGCTTTCACGTGCTTTTGATAAACGCTTCCCTTTAGACTCAGATATGTGCAAGAGGCGGACCTCATTCCCCCTGGAGTACCTTCTCCCCTCGCTATCGGTTGCGAGCAATATATTATGTCACTTCTTCTTTTTTTTTAGCGCCAAGTTCTGACGGAGTCCTTTAAGCGAAGGAGTTCACCGCGTTCGAAAAAGCGAGCAGGTAACCTTTCTTATTTTACTTCTTATTCGAGTCATGCTCCCTTGAGACTGACTGTTGGTCTTCTCTCACGATTCTGTGTGATACGGTTTTACCACGCAGTGTCTTCCTTCTTTTGAAGACGTTCCCCCACACTTCGGTCTTCCTTTGTCGCACCCTTTCAAGGCCGCTCCTTCGCCGCGTGGCTGGGTATTTTTCACGCAACTGGCAGTCGGATCACAATGATCTCTCCCCCCCCCCCCTCAGTCTCAAACATCCTGTTCCATAACAGCTCCTTTTATTTTGCACCCGCACTGTTAGCCTTTGAGTTTTGCCTTGGTTTGAGCGCTGATTACCCTTCCCCTGTTCTCTTTCCAATGATTGACGAGGATGATTCCCAGACAACATTCCGGGCACATGTTTCCGCGTCTGATGTGTGCGTTTTTTTGCCCTTTTTGCGCCGCGCTGACCACATAATGGGCTCCCCCCCCCCCCCCTCCCGGTACCCCCTATTTTGACTCACATTTCGTTCCCTCTGGACCCTCCTCTTTTCTTGGTATCCATCCTGTCGGTCGACTATCTTTTCCCCGCTTTTTCCCCCCCCGGGGCTCGAGATATTCTGAGTCCTATCCCCTACTCCGCGGCCCCAAGGGCGTACTTCCGCCCTCCTAGAGACACAATCCCGGTTTTGCGTCCGCACTCTGCTTTCATTTGTTCGTGTCCTTTTGGGACAACTTCCCTTCAAGCTGATTTTCCTCCTCGGATGCTGGGATTTCTGCGTAACTTTGAATTCTACCCCCCCGTCGGTGTTTTTGAATCACTCCTGACGGCTCTTCGGTGGGAAACCTCACGATCTTTCTGACCGCCCGATCCCGACCCCTGCAGCTCAAGTTCCCCACTGGCTTCTCCCCCCCGTTAGGTGTGTGTGTTTCTCTTATTTGCGAGACAGACTTTCCATGCGCTTTTGCAACCGAGGTGTCTGAACGTTTATTTGGCCTTCCTTTGCTTCTCCTTTGCGGCGCAGATGCGAAAGCTTTGCTTAGGGCGTCTTATTCAGTCCAGACCTTTTATAATTACCCCCCCCCCCCACCCCCCCCCCGATGTTTAACAAATCGAGTGATCCACTGTGTGTCGGTCCAAAGCGTTCACTTTCTACGGACTCACAACCTCCCCCGGTCCATCGCCTAGACTGTCGCCTGAGCCTTTTGTCGGTCTCTTCCGTGCTCTGCTTCCCTCGCGTTTCCTTCCGCAACAGACATATCTGTCGTATCTCTCCCTGTCCCGTCCACCCCCCAGAATCTGTAATTCAACGACTGTCTAAACCCTCTAGGATTTTCTCCCGAAAGAAATTTCTAAATGGAGATTTAACCTTGAAGTCTTTGGACTATTTCTTGGCTTATAAGTCACGATTCCCTCCTTCTAGTTAACACTCCCACAAAGGAGTCAAGTCCCTCGTTCTTCTTTTTTGAGCCGAACGTTCATAGAGGTGGGTTGTGAAGTTGCAAACCTCTGCAACATCTCCTGTCGGATGGTTCCTATTAGAGAATCGGCTGAAGAAACAACGGGACTTCTATCCTGCCGTGGATCCCGTGGGGACCCATTCTCTTTTAATGTTTTTCTTTTTAGAGTGCTGCCCTCCCTGCCCTCTTCGACCTGACGCTTCTTTCCCTCAGAACTTCCCTCTCCTCCTGATGCTTGAAGTTGAGAAAGAGTTTGAAGTTACTAAGTGCTCTCCATTTATTGAGTGTGTATTCGTCCTATCTACAATATTGGCGTCTCTTCGTGGCACCCTTTACGGCGTTTCGGAAATAAAAGAGTGGTAATCCCCCCTCCCCCTTTCTGAACTTACCCCGCTTTTCCCCACAATAAGATTGGTGGATCTTAATAAAAGTCTTGACAGTGAAGTACCCCCTCTATGAGTGTCCATTGTGTGTATTTTGTTTCGTCCTCATCCCTCGCCGGTTCCCATACCCCCCCCTTGTTCTTCTTACGTCAGATAAATTCATCTCCTACTCTCCCCATTAAGGGAATTCTTTAAGCACCTCTTCGTTCCTTCTCTGGGCGGAAGCGTCTTTTCTCTATAGATAGCGTCTGTTATGGTTCCTTCATCCCCCCCTGCGTACTCTCCTTTTTAAGGATATTACGTGTCACCCTATATGATCGTTTGCACAACTGTACTTCCAAGGTTTTGTAGGAGACGTTTGCCTCTTCTTGTTTTTCCTTTGTTACACGAACCCCCACTCTATTTCTTTCTTTCGAGCGGTTTCTTCAAGGTGGCGTTTGAGAGTGTGATTTTCCCCCCCCCCCTCGGTTGACCTGTTCTTTTTCTGCCGACAGTTTGTAGAACCGCGGCTGCCCTGGTGGCTGACGACTGAGGCTTTTCCCTTTCCTACATCAGACACCCGTTATTTGTCCTGATTGCACTAGCCAAACTCCTGAGAAACGCTCAGGCCGGGCGTATTGTTGGTATCTCTCCCCGTTGGCATCGAGTGTCTAGAAACCTGCTTCCTCTGTCCAAAAGAATTCGAGTACAGCCAAGCCCATTCCCTTCGCTTTCCTCTTCCCTTTATCGTTCCCTCCTTCTCCCTACGCTTCTAAATCCCACCAAACGGTTCTCCACTCGCTCCCTAGGGCAGAGAGAGTCCCTTCCCTGATTCTCCATTCACGTTTTTGGTCTTCTTTTCCGACGGATGTTTTGGCCCCCCTCATCCCTTCCCTCAAGGTCTTCTTATCTCTTCTGCGGCAAAAGGACACCGACCTCCATCCCTCCCCGTC
>Ga0179591_1156240_pt1 | contig 11312 bp, 11 predicted proteins | sample CZOMad2_1_08_16f_FD_182891 | JGI IMG/M metagenome (GOLD analysis project Ga0179591, IMG submission 182891) | Vadose zone soil fungal communities from Angelo Coast Range Reserve, California, USA - CZOMad2_1_08_16fungal (PacBio error correction) | ecosystem: Environmental > Terrestrial > Soil >... | reverse complement strand
TCTCATGTGAGTCCCTTTGCTGATGCTTGTTTCTTTGCCCCTCTTTCTCTCGCGTAACCTCCACCCTAGGGTGGTGCTGTCTGATTTTTCAGTTCGCGTCTTGAGTCCCCTGGCGCGCTTCTTCTGTACTTCCTGTGCAAGATTTTCTGCACCTCATTTTTTCCCTCCTTCCTCTTTCACCCTTGTTTACTTCACCCCTCCGTCACAATTTCTTCATACAGTGCACTTTTCGAGGTCAATGTTTGATGTCATTTTTTTCCCAGTCCAACAGAGGCAAAACCTTTCCCCCCGGACCTTTCTTCTTTCCAAAGTCAACAAGTGCCTATATGTGGTAAAGACCTTCATGGGGTTTCACGGCGCCCTTGTTCCAACGTCCCGTCTTTCCCTTGCAATTTCTTTCGACCGTTGTTTTTTTCGGTTGCGGGTGATGGCTCTGGTGTTTTTTGCCCCGTTTGCGGGCTTTCGGGTATTACTTTTTTTTACCTTTTCTGATTTCCATCCTCATGCTCTCTCAGGAGCGGATGCTTGATCAGATTCCCGATGCTACCAGTTGCTCTGCCCTCCCTGATTGCGTAAGGTATGTCCGCAAGAAGGTTCATACCTTTGCCCCCCTTGATCCCTTTTTTCCCCCCCGTTCCCTCCTCTTGGACTTTTTTCTTGGCTCTTCTGCCACGTATTCGCCACGGCCACCCCGAGCAGTTTTCACTTTGTGTAGGCGCAACTGTTGGCGTTTTCTCACTTGTGGGGATGGAATTACTTCCCGGATGGGCATCCGTTGGGAGCCCTTTTTTTGCTTGTTTCGACCTCCGTTAATTTTCTTTTAGACCATCTCAGTGACTACCTTTCTTTTTTTCACAAATTGCCCCAATCTTTCTCCCTAACCTTACGAGCTGTGTCCTTTTTGGCGTTTCCCAAACCTTTTTTTTTTGGTGGTGGATTCGGCCAACTCCCTCACCTCTCTTGTTTTTTCCTTTTGACCTCTTCCGGTGACTACCTTGTTTTCGGCTTTGCTGATTTTTCCAGAGCTGGTTGTACATTTTTTTTTCTTTGTCCTGTTCTTCAGTATCACCCCACTCCGTTTCCAACCAATTTTGCTTTCACTGCTTTTTTTACAATAAGGGCCCATTTTTTCCCTTTTTTTTTCCCTTCGCTCCTACCGGTTCCTCTTCCTTTTTTCCATATTCCCGGTCGGACGTACGAAGATCACTTTCCTCCGCCCGCGCTTTTTCTCATCCTTCTCGAGTTGGCCCGAGGGTTGTCCTTATCCTTTTTCCCCAGGACAGGGATCTCAACCGTTCTTCCTTTCCCTCTCAGCACTTCGGAACTTTAAAGCGGAAGTTCCTTACCCCCCCACTTTTTTTCTACCAACTCGCACCCCCCCAAGACCTAGTTTTTCCATCTGATTTCCCTTTTACTTTCCTCCCTTCTGCGCTTGCTCAGATTTTCTCCTGTCACTGGCGCTACTTTGATGTTACAGAGTCGCCCTTGCCGACCCTTTCAGGAAACTCTCCTTTTTTTTTTTTTTTTCCCCCTTTTCGAGGCACCCCCCCACTCCAACATTCAGGTCGAGGTGTTTTTCAAACTCGTTTTTTTTTCTTTTTCATTTAGGCGCCTCTTTTTCTCTCAATTAACCCCACGTTTGGAAGGGTCCCCCTTTCTAGTTCCCCCAATTTCTTCTCCTCAACATTGGCCAAAGGGTTTTTTCGGTTGGTGCCCCCGGACTTCGGCGCAGTCTGCAGTTTCTCTTTTCACCCAGATTATCTGGGAAGACTGCTTTCATTTTCAATAGCTGCTTTTGTTGGCGTTTTTGGTTGTGGTGGTGGGGTTTTGGTTGGTGTTTCTCCAAGTACGAGTAACCCTAGTTCAACTTTTTCACCCGAGTGAGTGGTTGTCTGATGTCACCTTCTTTCAAAGTTTCAGTAACGACTATTTTTTAATCCCCTCCTCTGATGGACTGGTGGCCCCTCTTCCCCCCCACTATAGTAGCAAAGTTTTTTGTTGCTTAACGTGCGTCTTTGCGGAAATTTCCCCTCGTTTCCATTATTCCCCGTTAGATGTCCTCTCCCCTGAAGGGCTTTCTTCTCACCCGTAAGAGTGTGTGGTTTTTTTCTTCCTCGGAGTCCCCGGACTTTTCCCCAGATACACTGACATACTTACCGGGGGGGAAATTTGTCCAGAGACCTTGGCAAAAAGGGCCGTCGAATTTCTTCTTTGCTGTAAAAAAAATCCCCCCCCATTTCTTTTCTTTCTCCTCCACTTTTTTCACTCCGGAGTCCCCCTTCCGTTTTTCTGACGGAAAGCCGAGCGGACCGGTTTGTTCTTTCCGCGCGAGCCCCACCCGGGGAGCTGCTTTTTCTTTAATGTTGTGTTTGTATTTGTCGTTTGTTTCTTGGTTTGGCGTTTCTTTTCCTACTCTAAGTTGTGTTTTGTTTTTGATTGTGAAGGTTCTCCCCCCGCAACAAATGCGGTCCTACCCCCCCCCCCCGGGCACAAGTGTTGCGGTTAACCGGGGGCCTTTTGGCCCTGGGTTCTGACGGCGTCACAAGGGTGTCTCCCTCCTTTTCAAACCGGCCTTTTCCCTCGTGTCCCATGAACCAAGTGGGTTTTGAGCCATTCCGACGGGTCCCTTCTCCTTTTTGCTAGTTCTTGTGGGTCCCCGCCGTCTTTTTTTGGTTACCTTTTTCCTGTGCCCTTTTCCCATTTCCTTTCCCATAACCCCTGCGGGATTTTTCTTTCCAAGGAGCTTGTCAGAAAGGTCATTGTTTTCTTTCTTCGTCCCAAACTCTTATTTCTTCCTTTTCCAATTTGTGTAGGACCCCTTACTCCGCTGACATGCGCGACCTTTCTTGCCTGCGTTCAAAACCCCATGGTGACAGATTGAAGAGGTTTCTTTTTTTTTTGCAAACCCTTCCACCCATTTAATCGCTTGGGAGATTTCAGTGCCCCGTCCGGGTTTGACACTTTGCTTTACTGTGTCCCGACCGCCCAACTGATTTTCGGGACTTTTTTTCGAAGCTCACCCCCTTTCCCTTCGTGCAGGGTTGCTTTCTGCTGGCCCTGTCGGTCCTGTCTTTTCCCTATCTAGCGTTGAACCGGCCCTTCCGTGAAAGTTTGGCACTTTCCTGTTCGCGTAACGCGATTACCTGGCAAATTGTTGTTATCTCATCCTTTCTTTTGTGATCATGCTTTTTCCGGGCCATTGGCGGGAATTAGTGACTTTGGTGCGCATGACTTTTCCCTTTGATCCTACTTGAAGTTCCCCTATCCATGAATGTTATTTTTCGTACCTGGGGGGAGGGTAGCTCGCTTTCCCTGTTGTTGTCGGGCGAAAATAGCCCTCATTCTCCCGTTATTACTTTCTTTTTCAACCTGGCTTTCTCCTTGCCCCAATTGAGTCCCCCTCGGAGGCCCACTTCATTTTGGTGATAAAAGGAATACCTTCCCTTGTGTTTACCCCCTTATTGGCTTTGGGGGTTTGCTGATTTTGTCCTGGATTTTCCCACCCCTTCCCTTCCTTCCTGCCTGGTGCCCGGGCTAGCTGGGTCGCGTGTGCGTTTTTCGCGGATCTGGTACGGGGTCCCGTCCCTCCTCGATTGCGGGGTTTGCAACTGACTAATGCGGGTTTCTTTTTCTCTTCCCTTTCTTTAGGAGGGCCGCCGTTCTCCCCTCTCCCTCACTTTACTGATCGACGCCGTTGTCCTGCCTTCGCATTGTCGTTTTTGGCCCCCAGAACAAACCGGTGGTGACTTTTTTCCTCCTTTTGCAAGGGTTTCCCTTCTGTGTGTGACTTGTCAGGTACAGAGGCTTTCTGATCAGAACCCGACGTTCCCCTGAATGATTCACCGGCCGGTTCCCTCCCCCCCAGTGCGGCTCTCTTTTTACCTACTAACACCACTTCCCCTTTTTTTTTTCCTCGTCCCTACAACGGGAGGGAGCTTGGAGGTATCCCTCCGAGTCTTTTTCCTTTTTTCTGGGGGTCGACAGTTTTTTTTTAAGAGTCGATTCTTGACTTCCCCCCCTTCGACCCCCCTCCACCCGTTGTCAACTTTTTTTTTTCTGTCCCCCCGCTCCCTGGATCATTTCCGTGACCGTAAGTGCGCGCCATACCCTCTTTCCTGTCCCCTTGGGACCACAGGCTGTGTTATTTTTTCCCCCCCTCGTTCTTCCCTTTTTGCGTCGTCTCTTCAGTTCGTCTTCTGGTTCGTCACCCGATCCTGTGGGTCAGATTATTTTTAGGAGCCCTACAGGAACCGTCCACCCTTTTTTTTTTTCCTTTTTCCTATCTTTCCTGAGAAGCCTTGATCGTAAAAGCACAGGGCCCCTTTCCCTGTTTTTTCCCTTGCCTTTTTTCTCTGAGCTGATTATGGTGCAACTCTCCCCTTCCCCTCCCCCTAAAGCCTTGCGACACGTTTCCTCCAGACGCTAACCCCCACTTCGTGGAGAAAAAGATTTTCCTTGGGAGTAAAAGTGTTCTTTCCCCTTCCCCTTCGGGTCCGGGACATATGTGCAAACTTGTTCACTCTTTGATGTACTTGAATGTGCGTCTACCCCCCTAGGTTTTTGCTTTTTTTGACGACTGCCACTACCTGGAATTCTGATAAATGTTTCCCTCTTTTCTCTTAACGGTGGAAACATCCAGTGCTTGCCCATGTGCCCTTCTTTGCGCAATTTGCGCATACTTCAAGCCTCCCCTAATGCCCTCGTGCTTTCAAGATGAGAACCTGCCCCCCTCCCGTCCAGGCGGAAAACTCGGTTCGTATGTCTTCCTCTACACACCTCCCCAGCACGATGAATTGCCATTTTCTCCATTTTTTTTTTTATATAGAGGGCACGCGGTTCTTCTCATTCGCGACCGAACGAGGGGAACCCCCGCGCTTCAGCCGTTTCTTGGTGAGCGCTGTAGTCTGCGGTGTTTTTCTTTCTCCACTCATTTCCAAACGAGGGTTTTTCCAAGACGTTGCGTCCCCGGGGACTTCAACCTCCAGCTTTTCTTCTTACTGCAGGCGTTTTCAAAGGTCTGGATTTTGGGTGCACTCTCCCACGCGAAACCCTTTCTTGTGTCAACCCCTGCCGTTTTTCTCCACCCTCCTTTTTTTTACTTCGTCCCTCCACAGGTCCTGGTTTTCTGGCTTTGTGAAAAGGACCTCACGCTGTTTGGTTTATGCTCTTGGGGAATTGTAAGGGTTGTTTCCTTTTTTCTTTTTCCGCAAAGGGGACTCGTCTTGAACCATCCATCTCTTTCGTTTGGTCGCTCCCTTCTGCTTGCGTAAGTTCCGATCCCCGTTATGGCTCCGTATGCCCTTCTCGCCTCCTAGGCGGCTACGGCCAAAAGGTTTCCCTCAAGAACCGATTTCAAGTTAATGGCGTCGTTTTCCCCCTTCTTCTCTCCAAGTTCACGAGCCAGTTCCCCGGTGGTCCAGTTTGGTTCTCTTTTTGGCGGTTCTTCGGTCGGTTACCAGGGATTCGGAGGAGGGTTTTTTTGTCGAAACGTTGTCTTTGAGGCTTTTCTTCTCCTTTTCCACTAGTCCTCCAACCCGTCGATTGAAATTTTCAAAACCCTGCCAACCCGTTTTCTCCCCCAGTCTCCGCGAGGTTTTTTCTTCCTATTAACCAAAGAACGTTGGGTTTTGGTTTCTTCCCCACGATTTCAAGGATGGGTTGGGGCGGTGACCCGTGATTTTTATCTGCGGGGGGCCCTCTTGTGCATCGAATCGCTGGGGACCACTGTGGCCGCTTTCTTTCCTTTTTCCCATAAGTCAAAAAAGTTGGTGGCGTTGCCGCTTTCCCCTTTCCCCTCTGAGTTCGCTTTCAGAGGGGGCACTTTTTTTTTAACGGCTGCCTTAGCAGGTGCCGTTTCGCTATCAAGAAGCCTCTCCAGCCTTGCGTTTCTTTTCTCCCGTCTTGGACTATTCTTGACTCTTTTTCCTCGACACCCCGTTACCCCTTCACAGGGTCGCCTTTACACGCAGCAGCGCCCCTCTTTTCACGGTCAGGAATTGACCAGCAGTGGACGGCCGTTTTACCCCCCACGTACATGAACACCCTAGCCCCAACACCCTCCCCCCTCCTTATTTTCTATGTCGATTGAATCCTTATCTCCTATTGTTGGTTTTCGCGCGTTTCTCCGATTTGTTCATGTTGTCGTGGCGTTGTTGGCTTGAGCACGGCCTGATAGGTCTCGGCTTTCCTCCGGACCCCTTTTCCGTGAACCCTTCTCTCCCACTTAAACCCTTTCCTAGTTGCCAACGGTGCAACATCCTGCTCTTGGTTTTCTCACTTCTTCTTTTTCATTTCGGCGTTAGCGCTTTGTGTTCTCATGGTTTTGTTTACAGCTCGCTCCCCCCCCCCTTGACTCCTCCCCCCATTGGCCATTTTTCGCGTTACTTCCAGTGGCTTTTTTATGTTGAGTTCCAAAAAGATATCTGGTTCACTCCCTGCGCAGGACCCCCCGCTGTTGCGCGCGCCTCAGCCTTCTTCCAAGGTATGTCCCTCTCCGAAACGCTCTCCCAGAGATGTTGGGTTCGTTCCTTTCGTTCGTCCCCTCACGTGTTTTTCTTCATTCGATGATTTTGCCGGTTTGGCCTCTCACCCTCTCCCTCGTCGGCAAGTGGTGTTTTTTACTTTTTTTCTTTGTTGCGGAACCTGTCCGTATTTGCTTCGGCTGTCTACCCGGGTCTTTTCCGCAGGTCCCTGTTTTTTCTTTTTTTTCAGAGGGTGGTGGACTTCCTCCCTTTTTCTCTTTAACCCCCCGTCTAACTGCCATCCTCTTGTGTTTTTATGTTTTGTCATGGACCCGGGAACAATGTCCTTCAATGGGTCTGGAGGGCTTTTTCCCCCCCCGCCCCACTTCCTGGCCCCAACCGTCCTTTTTCGTCACATTTCGCGCTGCCGGCACATTTACGGTTTTTGCCTGTCCGTCTGGTATACTTTTTTTTTCCTCTCCGAGCCACCAACCTGCGCTTCCTCTGTTATCAACAGTGCCATTTTTTGGGATGTTTTGGCATGGGTTGCTGTGGTTTTCTTTTTCCTCCTAATCAGATGTTTTTTGGTTGCTCTTTTCTCCCCCGTCCAACCCACTCTCTTGCTGACCCATCAAACCTTTTTGTCCTTAAATTGAGCTTTTTTTTTTCTTCGGATCTTCCCCCCCCTTTTTTCTCCCTTCGGCTTTGCTTGTTCTCCCCCGTGAAGTGTCCGCCTCTGTTTCAAATTTGGCTCTACCCAGTCCCTTTTCTTGACATGGGATTGTGGCTTCCCAGGTCTTCTTCCCCTTTTTTTCGATTTCCCTTTTACATTATGATCCCCCCAGGAGGGTTCTTTTCCCCCACCTTGATTCGGGTCGAATCGTTGATCGGGTAGCGTTCTTTTTTTTCACCTAAGTGATGATTCAGGCACATTTTGCTAGCACGTCAACATCCTCCCAGTATATTTTCATTCACCGAACGCCAAGGGTCTCCCCCCCCACCATGGCCTCCGCTTTTTTTTTTCTTCCACCCCCTTGCACCCTTCTCATCGATGTTAGATTTAACTCCCTTTTCGTGTTTTAAAAGTTTCCTGTCACGCTCCCCCACCGTACTTTGTCGAGCGTTTTATGTGTCCTGTTACATAGACCTTTCTTCGGTGAGGAGGGAGCATGGCGTCTTGTTTTTTCCCACTTTGTCAGCGTCTTTCCATGTAGAGTTTTTTTCGCATGAAGTTCTTCCTTTTCCCCCCCCCTCCCGTAGATCATTTGTCTTTACCCTGGCCAATGTTTTTTCTTTCCCCACCCGGTAGGTCGTTTCTCTTTTTCCTCCCCCTTCTTTTCGGTCAACATTCTCCCACTCGGTTTGCCCTCGCCGAACGAGTTCTCCCCCCCATCCCGCATGTGAATTCTTTTCATTACCCCTTGTGGGGCGTTTTCTTCGCTTTTTCAAGGTCTTCTGTTCTGCTTGGTAGACTTTTTCCCCTAAGCGTGTCAATCCCTTTTTTTTTCTCCCTTTCACATTCGCCAATCGTGATGTCCCCTTTCTCCCGGCTTCTTTTCCTGATTTCCTCCCTTTCTTTTTTTTTGGGGAGAGGTGTCGGGGACCTTTCTTGTTAAACGGACCTTAGATTCCTTCTCTTCCCTTTTTTTCGATTTTCTGAGTTTTTGCTTTTTTTTTTTCGTTTTGACTGAACGGGTGCATCCCTTCCGCCGCTAATTTGAGACCCATATTTTTTTTTCGTTTGAGAGGCTCTTCGCGTACGTTCTTTTTTTTCCCCTTTTCCCGACTTGTCGGAAGCCGTTTTTTTTTTTCGTCTCGGAAACTTGCGCTTTTTTTCCCAGAGGGCAAAGAAACCCTTTTGGTGTTAATCTTTTTTTTTCCTCAGGGGTTTCCCTCCCATGCACATCTCGAGTTGTCAGAAATCGTTTGGGTCTGTTCCCAAGCCTTCTCCTTTTTTCCTCCAGAACCAATTCCCCTTCTTTTTTTCCGTTAATCCCCAGCCTGTCCCAAGTGTACCACCCATCTCTTATCTTCTGGTCCGTCCGACTCCCCCCTTTTTGGTTCCGGTGGGGGGAACTCATTGGAACCGACTTTCTTGGCGGTCTGTTGTTCCGAGTTGGGGCCGTTTTTTTTCCACAGTTTCTTGTTTCTTTGATCTGTCTTCGAGTTTCTTTTTTTTATTGCTTCAGTTTTAGCGACTGCCAAACAGTGCTCAGGCTGCCCTCCCTTTTCCTTATACCCTGTAAGTTAAATTTTCCTTCCTTCCCCCCCCCCCAATCGTCCTCCCCACCTTTTTAAACCTTTTTTTTTGGGATTTGGCCGTTAGCTACGGGTCCGAGCGGCCCCCCTTTTTAGTTCCTTTGCTTTCGGCCACCACCTTTTCCGTTGGGCTTTATGCGCTCTGAGGGGCTCGGCGACATACCGACATCTTTTTCCTTTCACCTCTGTAGCATAGTTGTACTTACTCTTTTTTTTCTTTTTCTTAGCGCGACTCCAGAGTTGTCTGTTTGATTCTTTGCTAGTCCTTTAGTTAACCTTTCGAGTCGGACGTTTACCCACACCTGGACATAACCTACCCCCTTGACGAAAAGAATACGGTACTTTTGCTTCCTCTGAGGACCCCTTCCTTTCGGTGTTTTCTATCGGCCAACTTCTTTGAGGAGGTTCTTTTTTCCCTCCTGAGTTTTCTTTTAAGATGCACCCTCACTGCCCTTCTTTCAGCCGGTCCTGCAGACCCCATTTTTCTTGCTGTTTTGGACTGTTATGTTTTCACGTCTGGTCAGTCCTTTCGGTTGCGTTATCGTCTGTGCATCCGAAGGTACAAGGTGGCCAGAGCCCGCCTTTTCTTTTCAGAGTCGCGGCGTCACAATTAGGTTCGTTTTGTTTTTGACAGCCCCTTCCTCGATTGCCTTTTTTTCTGTTTTTGTTGGAGCGAGAGGGCCGTCGGTCCTTTTGTTCTTTGTGCAGCGACCCGAACCGAGTTCCTCCTCTCCCCCGGTTTTCTCTTCTTTTCTTGCGTCAAGGAGCTGTGGTCGTCATGCTTTTTACTGAAATTTTTCCGTCACGCTTCTTGTGATTTTACACCCGGGACCAAAACCCTTCAGAGTATACCTTAAGGCGCAGGTACCGGTCTTTTCTTTCCTTCCAAATGCGAACCCTTTAGGGCTTTCACACTACCGGTTTTACAGTTCCTTTTTCCTATATGGCGAACAGGTCACTCGTAGTGGACGTCCCTTTGAAAGTCTTCTCCGTTTTGGTGATGGCTCTGGGCGGTGACGTTTTTTTTTTTCTTCTTTCAAGACCTGGGGACTAGTATTGCCTCATTTCATTTTTTTGCTCTCTTCTGAGATCCGGTCTCTACCTAGGCTAAGGTATTTTTCACGCGGCTTCCGGTATGTTCCCTCTTTGTTTTTCCCTCCCGGCCACGTCTCTCTTTTTCCAAACCGTCGCCGATGGCTGCCAAGGTGACAAGATATCGACCAAGTACTTTTTTTCTTCTCTTCCTTTGTTCATTGTGGGGCTCGTTTTTTTTTTCCTCTCTTCTTCCCATCGGGGATGGTCATCATTGGATCGTTTAGTGGCGGTCAGCGTGTGAGCAAAAGGTGCTGGCGCTAGGACTCTCGTGCGCGACTCGCCAGCCCTTACTGTGACCCCTTTCCAACCTTCCACAACTAGTTCTTTTACAGGTTCCCCCTCTTCCTTCGTTGTTTCCCTTTGCGCCAACGACCGGCGTGGTGTCTAGGGCCCCCTCAGTAAAGCTTGGTTTTGCTTGTCTGAAACGGTTTTCGGTGATCGGAGTGTCTTTCTTGGTGTTGTTTGTTCGCACGAGGATATGTTTCTCCGGTTGTGTGAATGTTAGTTTAGATTTCCCCTCCTCCACCCCAAAACTTTTTTTGTTGTACCGGTCCTTTTTTGACAAAATCCCCCGAGCCTTTTTAGGCCTTCGATCCCCCTTTTTTGCCTTAACCCGATTATTAATTTTTTATCTTCAGCTCCTCCCTGAATCCTACCACTTCCTTCCCTGTCTTGTTTTTTTTTTTTTTTTTCCCTGCCTTAGGTCCTCGTTTCCCCCCCGTTCCATGTTAGTCTCACTTAGTCAAACGCGCCCAATGAGAACTCTTCTTTCTTTTTTCCCCCCTTCAGTACTTTCGTTGTAACCAAACTTAACTAAACTGTCCCCCCCAATCCCCAATGATTCTATCCGATTACCTCTCAAATGAGTAGTTCCGCCTTTATCCTTTATTTCCTCTCCCTTTTTTTTTTTAGTTCCCATGTTTTGTTCTGCTTCAGGCCATCCCTTTCCCCTGACTGGCCATCCGATCTACCCTACCCTTCTCTTTTTCGTGGAAACAAAGAAACACATTTACTTTTTTTCCCTTTTTGGCTGACAATTGTCCTGTGCGCCCTAGTGACCTCCTTTTCCCCTGCTGTTAGGAATTGCAGGTGGGGCGTCATTTCTCCCAACAAATGACATCTTGCTATCCCACCCCTCCTTCCGGTACTTATGTTGTCGCTTCTGTACTTCTCTCCTGCCTCGGGGCGTCCGGCTTTTCCCCAATTCCGGAGTCACCGACGCCTACATTTGGCAACTTTTCGCTCTGCCGCTAAGTTAGATTTCCACTGTCCTTACCCCCCCTTCTTCTGTCAAGTCTAGTGGTCGTCTTCCCTTGCATTGCGCCTCCTTTTAATTTCCCCCATCCAAGATGTATTGAGGTGTGGGAACATTCCTTGTTCGAAAGTGGTGTTTTACTTTTTTTTCGGGGTAAGGTTCAGTTTCCCTGTATGGTCTTCCCCTATTTTTACTCTTCGTCGACGTACATCTTTGTTTTTTTCCGTCTTCATAATGTTTCC
>Ga0179591_1379361_pt1 | contig 11313 bp, 10 predicted proteins | sample CZOMad2_1_08_16f_FD_182891 | JGI IMG/M metagenome (GOLD analysis project Ga0179591, IMG submission 182891) | Vadose zone soil fungal communities from Angelo Coast Range Reserve, California, USA - CZOMad2_1_08_16fungal (PacBio error correction) | ecosystem: Environmental > Terrestrial > Soil >... | reverse complement strand
TTCAACCAGCGGTAGCGCCAGGTTCGCAGAGCCCACGCGTAACCGGAAGTTCTCCTATCCTGGTTGGGGCTGCCCTACGCACTGCTCAGGCCGGCCTGCGGGTTGTCGGAGTAATGCAATCACGTAACGTTTCGTCGGGCATGTTCCCTTAGCACCCCTCCGGCCTGGTCCTGTCCATTCAATGCCAGGACAAGACCCCCTCCGGATGCTTGTGTTTGCAGCTCGACTCATGGAATAGCCCCGCGGGCAGGCGCCTGGGGATCCCGATGGTTTGCCTGGCGTCGACCGACAAAAAATTTTTAAACTGGTTTCCTGCCGCGCCAGGCTCGGTTTCCCCCCGGCGCCTCCGCCTTTCCCCGCGTTTCTGGACTTTTCCCGAGATGGACCGGTTTGGGCAGCCTCCCCACCAATGTAGGGACGCGCCTTGGGGCGCTTTTGGGTGGACGACCCGGACTTTTTTCACAACTGGCATCAACCAGGTTTTGGGATCAGGATAAGGTTGTGACGCGTCTTGGTTGATTCTTGCAGGTCCGCAGCAGCTGGGCTTCACGCTTTTTTTTTTTACCAAAGGCATCGTTGTGGAGAGCGGCCTCTGAAGTCGGCCTTTCCGGACCGAGAACCTATTTCCCGCTGCATCCTTTTCTCCTACCTGGACAGCGTGCAGGCTCACTCCTGTCTTGTGCGCTTTTCCAGGCGTTCTGGCGACATGCAAGGGCGCCCTCTCCCTCTGTTGCCAGCGGCGAATCATTACGCCCTTTTCGCTGCCCTCGACCACAGGGCAACCAGGTTACAGCTTCTTCCGTTAGACCTGCGTGCCGTTTTCTTTACGCTGTTCGGCACTCGAGCTCCCATAGAAGTACCACGGCGTTAGTCGTTTTCCGGTGTAACGATCATTGGGGGCGGGCCCTTACGGACCCCGCAGGGGCGCTGCCCTCCGGAATTGGATCTTTTCCGAAGAGGATTTTTAACAGCCTCACTCCGTTGAGTTTTTTTTTTCAAATTCCCCCCCCCCTTCCGTCACTTTTATAGAGCTCGGCCTTTGCGAGAACTCGAAGGCCCCTCTGCAGCGGCCGCTCTCCTGGTAAGCTGAGGCTTTTTCGGCCATCGCGGCCAGCACCGCCGCGCTGTTTTACACCTCCCTTTTCCGAGGAGCCTCACCGGGCAATGTCGCGTTAGTTCCCCGTCCCCGGCGAAGCGAGCCCCTGACAAGGCGAGCCCTCCACGAGGAGAGACCCCCCTCCGAAAAATCCCGAAGTCGGCCCTTTGAGCACCCCGCGCCTCCTTTTCCCCGTGTCATGATAAACCCTCTCCTGGCAGGGTACGTTGTTTCCCCAGCCCGATGCTCGCTCGAAAAGCCAATTGATCTTTGCGATAGTTCCCGTTTTCCCCCCACCATAGGCCAGGGGGCCCGGTCGCCGCTTTTTCCGGACAGCACCGGCGTTCTCCCGATCCGCGATGTATCTTTTCGAAAGTTTTGTAGTTACTCGAGGGATTTTCTTTAACTTTCGCGGCACAACGTATGATCCCCCTGCAACCGGGACTCTTTCAGACGAGGCCGTCCCGTTCGGCAGGTCGGAGCGAGTGGGTTTATGTCCCTGCATACTCCTTTCCGTTTTTTCGAGATCCACTCAAGTCAACTGCGCGCCTTCACGGCCCTTCCGGTGGTAGGATGCTTGGTGTCGCCTTGCAGGGCTTTTTAGGACCTCCGAACGTCCGGCCCTACGGCCTTGCTGCCAGGGCTGGTTCGCCGTCCCTGCCCGCTGCTGCCGGTGACCCAAAGGTGCCTTTTCAGGCGAGGTCCCCTTTAGTGCTACCCCCCTCCTTTCCCAAGCGGGTTGCCCGTGTCCCGCAGCGGATTGATTCCGGGGGATTTCCCCCCGGCCACGTAGTTGACTTCACCCTCGTTCGAAGCACACTTGCTCGACGTCTTCTAAGCTGTTCTTTTCTTGATCCCTTGGGCGTGTGTCCGCGACTTTTTACTTCACCCCGCAGCGGCTTCAAGGTCAATCTCGTTACCGAGGTCCCCTCCCTCCTGAACATTTCACGGCAGGGTGGGCAGCCTTTACCTTCGTCGAGCGTCAACGGAAATGCTGGCATTCTGGAACTGCTTGCCTTAAATGATCCCCAGTCCCTATCGTGTGAGCTCACAAACGGCAAGTCAAAGATATCCGCGTCGGAGAGGGGATGCTCTCGGTGCTATACAATACCCGCTAAAGGAGGCTCCTTCCCCATGGGTTTGGCCCCCCTCCTGGTTCCTTCCCCCAGCTATTTCCCCTCAGTGGTGTCTAGAGGAGCGTTTAACCTTAGCCGAGGGCTGGTGGCGGTCGTTCCGCGCCGGTCCGCGCGGCTGGGCTGTCTTTGCTAAAGGGCTCAGGGCTCTGAGACCCCATTTCGCTCGGAAAGAGGCCCCCCCACTCCCCCTCCTTACACCAACCCCAACCCCTCTCATTCCCACCACCCCCTTACTCCCACCACTCCTCTCCACAACCCCCCACACCATCCCCCACCACATCCCTCAACACCCTTTTCCCCATCCCTCCCCCACGATTCTTCTCTTCCCCCCTTCCATCTAACTCCTCCCTCCTTTCTTCTACTCGACTTCTCCCCCCTCTCTCTTCACCCCCCCCCCTTGTCCTTATCCAATTCCCCCCCCCCCTTCCCCCCTACCCCTTCCCCCCTCCCCCACACCCCCCACCCCCCCCACCACTCCTCTCCCCCCCCCAAGCCGTATTCCCCAATCCGTTCTAACAGGACCGTGCGCCCGCGTATGGCGGGCCGTACCCATCGAATTGCCTTCGACCGGACTCTGAGGATTCCTTTTTTCCCATAATACCCTACTTTGTTGTGAGAGTCTCCCCGCTCTTTTTCCCCTCGCCGCGTTCAGGTTGCAGGACAGCACTCTCTGGTCGATCACGTCCCCGTTATGTGAATGGGATTTCTTATGGCGAGGCTTGGCCTCGAAGTCTTTTTGTTAGCGGAAGAACACATACGTCGCGTTTACCCTTCGCCAGCGCTCCCCCCCCCGGTCCCCGCCTCTTCCCGACGGCCACAAGCAGTATGACCGCTGGAAAGAAATAAGGCCATTGCTGCCTTGTGCGACCTGTTTCTCCAAGTTTCTCTCCCCCCCAAGGACGTCGACGGCTCCCTTGATAGGTAGTCTTGACAAGGCCTTTTTTTCAGAAACCCCCTGATCCGGAGGAGATTCTATGGCGTTTTCCGTTGAGTTTCTCAAGATCAGGCAGCGGCGGCCGATAATGGTAAGCCTGGGCTTCTGGTCAGCCATGCCCTCCTCCGTTCCTCTCGCGAGACGATTTTTTTCTGAAAAAAAGGAATTCGACAACTGCAGCTGGATTCCCCTCACCACGCGCTTCTCCGCTGCGGATCAAGGTTCTAGTAAAAAAAGATCCCCTTGGTCATCAGCTGACTTCCCCCCGAATGTCCTCAAGTCTTTGAGAGCTTTTCCCTTCTCCCGACTGGTTTTCCCTTCAATACTTTCACCTCATCCGATGAGGTACGGGAAAAAAAGTTTCAAAAATCCTTGAAAGAGGTCGGGTGTACTTATACAAGGTACCCTTTAAGTACTCATTTTTTCCGTTTTTTCCCCGGCCCCCTTCCGAGGAAGGTCTTTAGAACAGACTGTCCCCCCTAGAAGTAATAATCCGTCTTGTTCCCGTTCGTCGAGTTCCTCTTTTCTTCGCCCTTTCCGGCGGCCCAAGCACTACGCAAAAAAATGGTTGTCTTTGTCGGCGCGCTTTCGTTGCGGGGTTGAGCAGCCAGGCTCGTTCCGCATGAAGTCTTTAAAGTTTACACTTCCTGCACCCAGCTGCGCAGCTGACTCCCTCTGCAATGTTTCAACAAGGGCAGTTTCCCCTTTTGACATGTTCCTTTAAGGTGGGATCTCCGCATGTATACGGTAATTTTTCCGCCGCATACCCCCTCGGAGTGTTGCCGCTAAGATTCTGCCCGGGGCGGGGTACCTTCCCCCGGCCCCGCTCTTCAAGCTTGCCCCCTCTGATCGGACAAGCCCTTGACAGTGTCGCCCCTTGTCTTCCAGATCGGGTCGATGCCTGTTCCCTGCTATTTCATGAGGCGGCATGGTTCTTTGCGCAACTGCGAAGCAGACGGTTTTCTTTTGGAAACGTCCCCTTCCAGCTTTTTGGATAAGGATGTTTTTCCCCCGCGTTCCTCTCCTGAGCTTTTGGTGCGCCCCCCCCGGCGCCCGGCGACTTCACGTACCTGGGCGTCGAAGGTGTCCGCGCGGTCTTTTTTGGATCAGTTGACTAAGTACACGCCTCGAACCCCTTTTATTGCAAGGAGGGTCACCCGACATGGCCCTTTTCATCGGCCTTTTTTTGGTCCGGCTGGTTTTTTGGAAATGGCCTTGCTGGACCGGGACCAGGCCCCCGATGGCCGCGCGCGCTAACGACAGCCTAATTATGGCACGAGCCCCGAGAAGTCGAAGTCCGCAGGAAGATTCTGGTTCCCTTGTGATATCCGGGTCACTTTTGCTCTTAAGACGCCGTACCTTTGCGATGGCAGAAGTTTCCTCGTATGGTTCAGTCTTCTAGAAGAGAGGTTCTCTATGGTTTAGCATTTTGTTTTTTTTTTTTTTTTTTTTTTTTTTTTTTTTTTTTTGGGAGGGAAGAAGAAATGCCCAACATGAAAGGGCCCCCAAGGCTTGTCTGCTGCCTCATGGAGGCGCTTGCCCCGCTCGCCGTTCCCCAAAGAGCGGTGCCGCGGTCAGGTAGTACTGCCGGGAAGAGCTTCACCTTCCCGAGTCCGTCGCTCAGTTCTCGTTTTTTCTCTTTTGGTCCTTCCTATTGTCATTACGACGCCTCGTTTGTTTGTTAGGTGGCGCACTCTCCGAGTCGAAATCTTGTGACCGAGTCCAAAGGTGAGAGTCGAGGAAATTGTTAGATGTATCCCCCGTTTGAGTGAAGCGGGCCAATTCCCAGTCAGAAGTACTTGTTCTTCTTTCTGGAGGCACTACCAAGAAGCTCCAGAAGACGGCCGACCGAACTCAGGCCAGCGCTCCAGCAAGATTACATGTCTTTTTTTCCTATTTTTTCAGCCCGATGAATCGGTCCCTTTGCCGTTCCCGTCCAGCACCATCCTCACTATCGAGTGGAGTCCGTTTCTTGAGCCGTCACGCTCTGTGAGAGCCAGTTGTTGCCGGTCTCAAAAACCCCGACCCGGCCCCACTTTTGCCTCTTCGGCTCAAAGCTCGACCAGGTCAGCTCCTTTAGGGGTCCTCTTTTATTAGCCAGGTGCGCCCTTTTTTTTGAGACTGGATTTCCGCGAAACCATTCTGCGGTCGGCGGAGTGAGCAAACAAAAGTTCTTGAGCCCAGTGATCCTGGCGGAGTCCAGACTGACTCGGAGATTAACACGTTTGAAGTCCAGAGCCCTTTTTCTCCTTGGCTTGTCTTCTCATGGACAGGCTGATGTGCTTGATTTTAATAAGCGGACTTGTTTACTGGCCCATCCTGCGCCGGACGCTTTCCTTTCAGTGATGAGTTCTCCGCCCCGGCTCCGGCAGGCCGGTTGTTTTTCATGAGCCGCATGGGCGACCTCGTTCTTTCTTTCGGTTACGGGTTGGGGGACAGCAGGTTTCTAGCTCGGCGAAACGGGCTCTTGGCCCAGGCGGTGAACTTCTCTCTAATCAGTTTTTTTTTTGATGATTTAAAAAGCTGTTCACTTCGCCCGGTCGCCGCTCTCTGTCCCCCCGCTTTTCGTCCTTTTTTTGCCGTTTCTTTTTTTCCGCGGCCAGGGTTTCCCGTTGGCATGCTACGCACTGCCGGAAGGAATGCCGGAGCCTTTTTCGAAAGCTCCCGAGGAAAGCGTCGGTGTCTTTGGTCTTCTCACCTCTTTTCATCAGTCCTGGTCAGCGTTCCGTTCACTGACCCAAGGCCAAGGACTTCTCCACGCGATGAGTGTTCTGAAGCTAGAGGAGCCGCCACGCGGTCCTCGGGTCTTGTTTTCACTCCGCCGTTGTTGGCGCGACATCACACTGGTCCCCCCTTTTCTGACAGCATGCCGCCCCCTTCAAAGCTGGCGTTCTGTGCAGAGAACGCGGCCTTCTCTACCTCCTCTTGACCCGCGCGGGTGTTTTTCGAACAACCAGTTTTCTGTGTTTGGTCGGGTTGGTTTGGACCCGGACTGCCCACACTTTTTTTTTCACAACAGGAGCTTTCCTTCTATAAAGCTTCCCTTGAAGTTTTTTTTAGTTCTTCCAGGTTCTCCTGAGATGTGGAATCACGTCCCAAACGACTCCTCGCTTTTCGAGCAGGCATTTTGAACGTCCCTTCGCAATTAGCGAGAACAACTTTTGCAACTTCTGATGGCCCCCCCCTGCCCCCCTAGACGAGCCTGACTTCCCTCCGAAATGATAGCGCCGCTGTAACCCTTTTGATGGCGACATCGGTTTTTCCCGCAAGGGAGACCCCCCCTAAGATGGCCCCTCAGGAGTCCTTCACCCCCCTTCCCCTTGAGCCGGCAAGGTATACGCGGATACCGACGACGATCAACTGGTTCATATTATGACAGCTCACCTGAGAAGAGAAGATCGTCAATCAGGAGATTTAATCGCCCCCTCCCCAGGAGGGTTTTTTTTCGTACCTCACAGGTCAGGGGCTTCCTCCACGGCCGCTGGGCGCTGTCCTCCAATGCGACATCCCTTTTAGAGTACTCTGACCCCCGAGGATAGTTTCCCCCCTTCCTCAATCTCGTGAGCACCGGGGACCTATCAAGGAAACTCCAAGAGCATATAGCTGAATGAAGCCTTGGCCCTCTCAATGAAAGAGATGTTTTTACCTGTGACCCTATCCGGGCGGTCGCGACAGAGAGGACCTCGTTTCAAGTCCCCGCACCCTCGCTTGTGGTAAGGTCCCCTCCCGCGAACGCTTCCTGGGAGAGGCCCCTCCCGGCCATGTTTTCGTCTTTGTCCCGGACGTGACGTAACAGGAAGAGCCCTCCACCGCGTCGCCTTTTGCACGTTCTGGCCGCCGTAAGGGACTCCTCAGGGAGAAGGCACCACAGATAATTGTCCTTTTTTAATCGTGGCCTCCCTTAATGTCTCACAAAAAACTAGGCCTCTCTCCAGGGTACTCCCCCCCACAACCACAACCCCCCCCCCAAGGAGGCCTTCGATGCGATTCCGGTTGCGACACATGCCGACTACTTCGCGGAATAGAAGTCACCGCCCTCCTTGGCGATCTGGCCCCCGGAGAGGGCGACCTTTCGCTCTTTCTGTCCTCTCAGAACCCCCTTCTTTCGACAGAGCGGTCCCCTTAGAGGACCGCCCGGCCGTTTTCAGGGAAGCTTAACGACCGGGGTTGGCTCGTTTCCCGTCGGCCGATTTTACCGTTAGAGAGGCCCACCGTACTTCTTTCACTGCAACCGGATGCCCTTTTCCCAGAAGAGGCGTCCGGGCCCCTGAAGCTGCGAGTTCCTCTTTTGGTCCTTTCCCCTGCCCTTCCCTGGCGGAATCGCTTTTCTTCCGCACGAATTTAGCATCACGACGAAGGACCGGGTGGTTTTCTGAGGGTTCCGCCCGTCGGCCGTTGAACTCTTAATCTGACCTAATTGGAACAGGCCCCCTTCCTTTTTCCCGATTACGTCTGGTCGCCGACCTTACCGGCGGGCCGGTGCTGCCGGTGACCGAGTGGCTTCAAAGGAAGTTTCTCCCCCACAAAAGAATCGCAAGTAAAGCGGTTTCCAAGTTTTGCGCCCGTGAGGTTTTTACCAGCGGCCCCCACCCTTTATCCTTCACACAGGCGGTTCTCCCGAAAACTTCCTCGTCAAGTAGAACTTTCCTTTTATTTTCCCGTACCTTTGAAAATTTTGGGGATCGTTTCTCACGACGAATCCAGAGGAGGCGTAAAGTCAGTCTTTTGGGTACCGATGTCCCCCCCCATGCAAACGTGTTTCCGGCAGGGTGGTCAATTTCTTCTTGGGCGCGGATCTTTTTCCTTCACCCCTTATTCTGACCAGAATCACTGATCGCCGAGCGATGTCCCTCACGCTGATCGGTGTTTCCGGCGCTTTCCCCACCCAATCCTTTCTGGCAAGTCCAACTTGACTTCGCGCTCGGCGCTTCCTCCCGGGATTCTCCCCGACCCGATCAAGGCTTTGGCGGACGGCCTGGGTGGCTTTTCGGAGAGGACTGGACCTTCGGGCAGAAGAAGTGTTTCTAGAGGCTGCTCCAACCCCCCTCCTTTTTGCTGGTGGCGCGCGCGCGACAGAGCGCGGGAGATAGCCTCACGGCGCTTGAGGTGTTGCCCTTTCCACCCCCTTTCTCTGCCTGGCAAAGTCCCCTTATAGTCCGCGGCATCATCACGGGTCAGTGATCGAAACGGATCTGCCGCCCCGCCTGAAATGGCGCAAGTGAACTCCCCCCTCCGAGATATCTCTGCCTCCGGTTTTTTGTTGGTCTCCTCTCCGTCCATTTGTCTTTTGGCGGCCCGCCATGCCTTGTAGATCACTCCTTTATTGGATGAAGGAGGGGCCCCCGGGAATTGTCCCTTTTCCGACTCCTCTTGGTTTAGAACAGCTCAGAAAACCCCCTTGTCCCTCCTTGATCCCTTCCCCCCGAGCCCCGGCTCGGCAACCCCTCGCACCAGCACTCGTCTACCCCTCGGGGAACTCCGTCTCTAGCAGGGACAAAAAACTTCGTCGCGTAGGACCTTTTTTTCCTCCGCAGCCAGCAACCAGTTCCGCCTCCGTGCGTCTCTTTCTAGAACTTTTTAATCTCCCCCCACAGATAAATAGAGGTGGCTCGTGTACTTTCGTTTTTTTTAAGCGACCCCGCCAGACAGAGGGTACTAGTACTTATTTTGACATCCCCTGCAAGAATTTCCGATCGGCCGGGCTAAGAGTCTTTTGTCCCCCCCCCCCCCCCCCCTGCTGTGAAAACGTTCCTTTCTTGGGACCTCCTCTTTCCCGGTCTTCCCCTGCTGGCGGGATGGCACTGTTTCCGCCGTCTCCACAACCCCTTCCCCGGCCGGGTCATCAGGCTTTACGGCCCCACCTTCTTCCTCGACCTTCAGATCTCTTCGGGGGATTAGTGATAAATTCCCCGAAGTCCAGCCTATGGCCTCTTCATTTTTTTTACTCCACCCGCTGCGGCCCACCTTTAAACCTTGAAGTGCCACTCTGGGGTCTGTGAGAAAAACTTCTTTCCCGAGGTCACCTGGACTCCTGACTTTTCTCTCAGGTAGGCCTCTTGACCTTACAGTAAGTCAGCCTCGGTAGGTCTGTTCATCTTAGTCATGGAGTTCCTGAGAGTCAAATCCTTCAAGTTGGAGGGACCCCCCCCCCACCACCGCTCCATGTCGTCGTGCGAGGCGTCCGTTCGTGCGTGTGATCTTCCCAGGCTCGGATTCGCTAAGAAAAATGTATTTCAGGGAAAGTCACGCACACACAACGAGCCCCCGCCTCCCCGTGATGTACCGTGACCGCACTCTTGACAAGGCCGTCCGGTTGCCAGTTTTCCCCGGTGGGATAGCAAGGGCCTTCAATAAGTCCAGCTCCCTCATAAAGAAGGACCCCCCCTTTTTTTTTGTACTAACCTCTCCGAGGGTCCTCTACCTTCTGGCTCGGTCAGTCTCGACGCCGGGTGATTTCCTTCATGGAAAGTCTGTCGACATTTCAACCCTTTTTTTTAGATGGTTTCCCCTTTAAGTTTCTAGTACCTGTTCACTCCTCATATCTTGAGGCGGCCTATGGATGAGGCACCTGAAGTCTCTCTCAGAAGTGGAACCTTACTGGGAGGCACTTCGTTACCTTAGGTCTACCGCGGCCCCAGGCATGAGTGGTCAAGAAGGAGCCCTTAGAATTCGTGCCCCCCCCCTTTCCTTCCAGTCTGCGGAGACGAGGTCTGTAAGGTCAGGCCGCTCGTTCTCTTGGCCGCCCAAGGGAACCGAAACTCTCCCTGAAAGTTGGTTTTTTGGAGACTACGGCCGGAGTCCTCTCTTTTTTTGGCCCATCTCGCGGGGCTGTTTTTTGGGACCGGGAACCGGCCGATCTTAAGAGATTTGAGCGCGATTCCCCCCCGCGCTCTCTGTGCCTTCCGTGGCCTTCGAGTTCGCGGGCCGGCCCCGGACGAGATCGAGGCGATGTGGGTTTGCCTTTTATAAGAAGGTCACCGGTCTCAGGGACGAAGTCCCTTTGCGGCTGGGGCCCCCCTCGTTTCTGTTCCTAGATCCGGGCGACCTTTTTTTTTTATTGCGCCCGGCTGGCCTCAGCGCCCCCCTTTTTGACCGAAGCCGCCCCCATGAAAGGGACACCCCGGATGGGAGGAACTTCCCTCCCCTTAGTCCCTCCTACTTTGTTTTGGCTCATCTAGAACGAGTGGCGCGCTTTCTAGTCCGCTGGCAGAATGCTGAAAACCCCTTTTCTTTAGTCAGACTCTCACATACGAGGCGCGTTCCCGATTCCTTCCCCGTTTTTCTTGTATGTTTTTGCATTCCCTAGTTAGGCCAGGCGTCGCGTTTTCCGCCCTTGGCAGTCTTCGCATTCACGCTTTGTTCCAGAGAAAACCCTTTCCTCGGATAAGGGCGGGGAACCTGCGCGATGTCCTCCTGTCTCTCGTGAAGCGGGGTTTTCCTTTCCCTCCTTCCATGGTTTATTCCTGGCGGCCCCCTCCGGTCAGCCCAGAATGCCCCCTATAAAGTCTCCTGCTTTTTTACTTGTTTTCCCAGCTCGGTGTTATCTCTTGGCCGAGTCACGGCCCAGACACCAAGCCGATATATGGATTCCCTGTGATAATGACCCGTCCAATGGTTGCTGCCAGTTGTTGCCGTCCGGGTAGCCCACTCAACCAAGCTGCCACCACGCGTAATCACATGGTTGTTAGGCTGCAAAAGAGTCACTTTCAGATATGTTTCCAGTCCGTTATTGAAGGCCCCCCTCCAGCTTTTTCGCCTTTTCGGAATGTTGTCCCGAAAGGTGACCAGGGTTAGGACGACACCTCCCTTCTGGGCGAGGAGACCACAGCTGGTTTTTTTTCAAGAGATGTCAAGGGGCCCTTGAACGTCTGAGCCACCGTGAAGCCCTTGCATCGCGGTTTAGTAATTGGACCTTGTCCTTGTCCCCTGGAAACGCGGACCAGTTCTGTTGCTTGAGGGTTCCTTACCTCGAATGTAAGGCCCCCTTGAGTTTTCTCTGACCCTTGATGCGTTCGCCTGACCCCGGCTCAGGAACGGCCTGCCACCAGTGCGTAGCAGCCGGGGGCGAGGGGCCGCTAGGAAGAATGCTTTCCTTTTCCTTGTTGGTTTACTTCAGGTTGAGTCGTCCCCGGGAGATGAACTTGCCC
>Ga0179591_1320258_pt1 | contig 11313 bp, 13 predicted proteins | sample CZOMad2_1_08_16f_FD_182891 | JGI IMG/M metagenome (GOLD analysis project Ga0179591, IMG submission 182891) | Vadose zone soil fungal communities from Angelo Coast Range Reserve, California, USA - CZOMad2_1_08_16fungal (PacBio error correction) | ecosystem: Environmental > Terrestrial > Soil >... | reverse complement strand
ATTCAGTTCGAGCTTCGAGGGTGCCCCCGCCGTCCTCGCACCTACTTAACTCCTCTTCCTTTTTCCCGTACTCTCATGATCGCTTTTTTTTCCCCATCCTAGTAGGCCGCCCTTCATCTTTTCTTAGTTGAGTTTCCCTTTCCCCCAGAGCAGTGTTGGTACTACCGCGGGGCCTCTACTATTTGACTCCTTCGAGGGGTATCAGTGCGATGGGAAGGTGTTGACATCTAGCGCATCGTCCTTCTCTATGACGAATCCTGCTTCCCGGGTGCGAAACATGGCTCTTCCTTGGTGAGCCTCGAATATTGTCGGTCCCTCGGCACCATAATACTTGTCGCTGTTGGTCATACTGTGGTTTCTGGCCCTTTTTTTGTCAGGAGCACGGCCGTGGTTTCACAAAGTTCCCTTTCATGTCAGGACGCGGATTGTTTTTTTCTGACGATTTTCTCCCCTGCAGCTCGTTGCCCTGGGGCACGAGGCCAGCGAGGAAGTCGAAGCCCGCGTTGGGCACGGTGTTCCCGGATGTAGGAGGCCTGTTCTGGTTCTGAACTTTTGCCCCGGAAGCCTTTTGTATCGCGCCGGTGTGTCTTCTCTCCTTTGTCTTTATTCGCGCACGCATTTTTTCTCTCACGCTGTTTTGGTGAAGCGCGAAACCCCTCCTCGTGGAGGTACCCCGCGGCGGGTATGTTTCTCAGATTAAGTTTTCTCTTTTTTCCCCCCTATAACTTTTCTCTTTTTTTTTTCTATGGGACAGGCTGACATGGGAGCGTAATGTTACGCTATGAATCGCTGTGCTCGATGATAGTCTTCGGAGCACAACGTCTTTTTTCTCCCCTCCCTCCCCCCTTCTGACCCCCCCGCGTCACTTTCTGTATGCTCTTTTCCTTGTACAGCCTGGTTTGAAGATGCGCCTCAAGAGCTTTGCGCCAATTCGGGAGAGGAGTTTCATACACGCAACCAACCTTCGCGAACGTTCAAGACCCACTTTGACTCTCGTTGACCCCCCCCCGGTAGCGGCTCCGCCCTCGACCACCGAACCCTCTTCCAGCTCCTTTTTTACGACTTCCGGTGATCTCCCACCTGCCAGTACTCTTGGATAAGATGAACGCGGTGGCACCCCCTGCGCCGGCTCGTGTTCTGAAGAGCTCCGAAATGCGGTATCGACGCTTTGTGACTCTGTCCCCCCCCCTCGCGAAATCCCCTGCCTTTTCCCTTTTTTGAGGATTATCCTTGCCCTCGTTTGGTCTGGACCCAGCGGGGATCTGATCCGGATCGCGGTTCCCCCCCCTCGCCCAGCACCCTTCAAAGATACCGGTGCCCTGAGGAAAGGTCATCCCTTTTTCGTCGCTGCTATCCCGCTCCTGTTCGCTCTCCCTTCGGTCTGCATCTCGGCCTTCCCTAAAGTCGGGCCAGAAAAACCCGTTTTACAAAAAACCCCCCTCGGACAGTTCGCAGGCCCGATAAGCCGGGCCTTAGCTCTCGTTATTCCTTTAGAGTTTCATTAAGTACTTCGTTCTGGCGGCTTGCTTTAGCGTCGTTTTTCTTGGTCGGGACCCCAAGTTTTCGTCAGACGTGGACCGTCTGGAGGTCAGAGGCAGACGTATTCCTAGGAGAGTCGGAGACTTCAGAAGAGGGACTCTGTCTTCCCTTCTCTGCATCTGCCCCCCCCCTTTTTTCATGTGCTTTAGGTCTTACTCTTTTGCCGGCAAGTAAGACCAAGCCCGCAAAGAGTTCGTTAGAGCGAGTTGTGTTTATCGGTAACACCACCAAGAAAGAGTGGTATTTTTTTTACCCGCACTGTTCGTTCTTTTTCCCCCCCTCCGGATTTGAATCGTATATAGAGTACCTCGATTTGAAAAAGCTTAGGCGAGGTGTAGCGTATCGGGGAGGAGGGTTTGTGATCAGCCATACAAAGCTTTTTCTAGCCCCCTTTTTTTGGGCCACCAGTCCCCCTACTCCGCACCGCTCTCCTCCCTTTTCACCCTTTTTCTGCCCTCCTCCCTTCCGCCCTCCCACCTGCATCCGCCCCTTTGCCCTGCTTCTCTCGTTTTCGTCCCCATTTCTCCCCGACACTGCGTTGGTCCGGCCGGCGCAACACACCTCTTTCTTGGACACCCCCAGCTCCTCCTTAGCAAGACAGGATAACAGATTTTTCATATTCACACCGTGACGGACGCAAGCTGAACGGTCCCCCAAGCCAAAGTGCTTGCTTGGTTTGACATTTTATGAAGTTTGAGGCGTTCTTCCTCGCTCGACTCTCCTTATTCACACCCTCCTGCAGTTTTTCTATGCGTATGATGAGCCCCCACTCGAGGAGTCTTTTTAGAAAGCAATTTTTCACTCTCTTCTTTTTCCAGAAAGAAGTCCTTGTTCTCTTTCTAGAGTGAATGGGAACCCCCAGAGACAGGCCTGACAGACCTCCTCGATGTGCCATTTAGCCGTCCACATATCCCTCCTCATGCATCTTCTTTCCAAAGCTGCGTTCGCTCAGGAGGAAACCTCCAGCCACGCGATACCCACGTAGGACATGTGGCCCCACACCCTCCCTCTTTGGCTTGCAGTATTTTTTAACTTCCCGCCAGGTTTGCAATATTCTCTGGTAATCGTTTTTTTCAGAAGGCGGCTGGCCCGGGGAGATGCACGTTGTATGGCCTGCCCCACGAAAACGATCCCTGAAAGCCCCCCTCTACCGCGTTCACCATAGTATCCGGGCCCTAGAATTCCGATTTTCCGTATGGGAATAGAGGACTACAAAATTCGTTAGTTCTCTAAAATATTGCTTATCTTTTTGTCCTCCCCTCTCCCCACCCCAACAAAATATCTTCTCCCTTTCCACTTCGATTTGACTGGCCTTTTTGTTTTCTTCTTGCACTGAGCGAAGCATTTTCAGCCAGCCATGACAAAAGACTTAAGAATGAACAAATACGTTCTCTCCCTGTCCCTCCGTCGCGACGCTCCCTTTTCTCGATGCTTTCCTCTTCCCTTCTTACGGCCATCAGCTCCGATCCGGCAGACGCTCAAGACGATCCGAACTCCCAGTAAGTATTACGCTAGTTCTCGTTCCCCCATCCCTCCTTCTCCTCCTCATGAGATTCCCTTTCCTTTTTTTTTTAGGGCTCACTCACCTATTTTTTATGGCCCACGACATTTGCCTTTCCCGTTCAGAGATGCCTTCCCGAGAGCGTTGATAGTCCTCTCCCCCTCCAATACCGTCCATTTTTCTCCCCTGTTATCTTTCTTTTTTTCCTGCTTTTTGTCAAGACTCCCTTCCCTCTTGCCCGCGGGTTACAGGCCATACAACGCGTAACTGATTCCTCAAAAACGAAGAGAGCTATTAGCGATGGTCGGACCCCGTCTCGATGTTCGCCTTTCTTCCTTCCTTTTTCTTTCATTTCCCGTCCCTATCCTTCTTCCTTGGTGTGCGGCTTCCCTCTTTTTTAAATCTCTGAACGCTTCGCGGGCAGGTGAGTTCTCAGGATGCGGTAAACCCGGCTGTTCACTTTTGGACCTTGTGGGAGCTGCTACACGCGCGGCCTCTCCCAAGCAACTTGCGAGGTGAGCCCCCCCCTCTTCCTGATTCAAGGTCCTTTCCCCTTCGCTCTTTTCTTGTTGGGTTGCTTTCTTTCACTTCACGCCTCCCCCCGACCAATTCGCCCAGGCCCTGCGGAGCAGCTTCGCCACCTCTGCCCCCTGCACCGGACAGGTCCGTACAGGACAGTGACCTTCTGGCCAGTTTTCCTTCCTCAGGTCTCCCTTCCTTCCCGTACGGTGCACTCCTACTCTCATCGAACCCCAGCAGCGACCTCCAGAGCGGCCCATACTTTTCATGTCAGCCTGAGCGGCAACGATATGTGTGCCCGTCCCCTTTCTCTCTCCTCAACAGATACCCCCCTTCATCGCTGGGTACTCCCCCCCTCCTTGTTTAGAGCTTACCCCTCCCAGCGTGGATAGAAACTTCCGCGAGATAAATGAGTCCCCTGTAGGCTCCCCCCATCCTTACCCCATTTACGTGTGCCCGAACCTTTAAAATTACTGCTCGCCGGCCTGAGTACCCGGGCCCCCCCCGCGATTTTACTCCCCCCCCCCGCGATTGCCCTCCCTTCCCGGGCACCTCTCTCCTCCGTTGAATCCCCGCGGCGAAAAACTCTTAAAGACCGCGTCATATCATGCGTTCTGGTATTGAATCGCAGGTAACGTTCCTTCCCCGGTCGGCGCCGGACCCCCTTCCCCCTGAAACCACAGTCTTTTCCCCTTCTACCCAGGATTTTTTTTTTGTCAGACCCTTTGACAAGATTCGCACGCGCTCCCAGTCCGAGGCAGCAGTTGTTCAGCACGGGAGCCGGTCAGATAAGACAGCAGATTTTCTTTAAGCCCCTCAATTTTTAAAACCCCTTTCCCCCTCCATCTCTTTGGATACACCTCTCCGTCCCCACCTCTTCCCGAGGGACCCCGCGGTTGGGAGTCCCCCCTGCGCGGGGACAAGCAAAGATGAGCAAGTTCCCTCGGGACTTCTCCTTTCAAAGGGCGCCCTTCTCTCCTCAGCTCTTTTTGGAAGTCATGGTTTTCGTCTCGCATGATGAAAAGTCTCTCCACGCGAAGCCCGAAAGCAGCGGAATGATATCTTCATAATACTAAGTTGTCCGGCTGTTAGTTTTTTTCCTCCTTTTGCTAATGCGTTCTCCCCCTTCCCCAGTACGACGTCTTTCCTCCGTATACTTGATCCTTCTTCTTCCCTCTCAGGACCGGTTCTGTATAAATGTCTCATCGGTGCTGTTCCCCCCCAGCGCAGGTGAATCCTAAAACTGGGCTCGAATATTTGCCCTTTCGGGTGACTTTCCCTTTTCCCCTCGTTGAACCCTTTATCTTCTCTCTCTTCTATCAGCTTTTTTCCCTATGAAGGACCCCGGCTGACCAGTGTTGCTAACCTTCTTCTAGGAATGTGTGTTCGAGTGCGAATATTGTCCGGGTAGGCACCCTGATTTTCCTTGGTTTATGGCCCTTTTCCTCATAAAGGAAGCCTCCCGTCCAATCCTGATTTCAACATTGAACGGATATAGAAGCGTGATTTAAGTCATTTTGCACTCTGGATTCAACCTGACGATTCGTGGACATGGTAAAGGGCTTTGTTGGTTTTCGAAGTCTCGGTCTTCTCCTTCTCGAGAGCAGTCCTTTAATTTTCTCTTACACAGGCATATCTTCTTATCGAGAAGGTTTGCTTCTCGCATGGTACGTATGTCGCGCCCTCCCCTTTTATAGAAACGCGGTCTTTTGTGAAGCGCGAAACGACGTGGAGGTAAAAGCGCTTTCTTTGTGCTCTTCTTTTTTCCTTTTTAACAATCACATAGAGTTTTCTTTTTCATTCTTGGGACCTTTCTTCCTTTTTTCCGACTATTGTCCCTGGTGCTAGTCGGATTGATCGTTCTGGTGCTTCAACAGTATTCATTCGGCGCATGATGTCTGTACCGCACTTTCTTGGAAAAACAGCCGAGGCCCCTCCCCGGTTAGGGGTGTCCTCCTTTGGTCAATCTGAGAAGACCTCTTTTTCTTTAATTGTCGTTTCTTCTTTTGATGCAATCACTGCACCCCACACGTCTTCGCGGAAAGTTCCTCCTTGGAATCGAAGTCTGCACCTCGCGTTGATCACTTCTATGTGTAGCAGTGAACACCCCTCCTCCCCGAAACTGACAGCCCCGTGGTTCCTCAGTTCCTCGCGTGCCCCCCCCTCCCCGCGAAGCTTTGGATCAGATTGACGCGGTCCTTTCCACACAAAGGCAAGCTTTCCGTGCGGGAAATGAAGCCCATGCGGTACTCGACGACCGGCCCTTTCGTGATGTGGCCCCAGCGATTTGCAGCGCTTTCTCTTTTTTTCTTTTCTCAGGGGATCTTTTTTTTTTTTCTCCACAGAGAGCTATCGGCTCTCGGGGACCCCCGCCAGAAAAGGACTCGGTGCCTCAAGCCTTCCCCTATATACAGGTGATTAGAGGTCTTCTGCAAGAGCCGTTCTCTTTTCTTCTTCAAGTCGCGTCCTCGTCCCTGAGTCCCCCCGGTCTGGTCCAGCAAATAGGTTCGTCCAAAAAGAAGGCAGGACCGCAGGAGCACTCCCCACCCCCCCCCCCCCCTGGGGGGCCGTCCCTTTTCTTTTGAACAGATAGAGAAGTCTTTTCTTCTTAATTACTTCTCTTCGGCGGCGCGGCGGGAGCGTCGGCAGGATTAGCGGCAGTTTCAGAAGGGCAGAAAGCGGTCGCCTTCCCGGAGTCCTTTTCTTCTAGTAGGAAGCCCTCTTTTTTTCCCGGCTTTCAGTTTTCCTTCTCAGTCCCCCGCGGTGCGCTGGCGGCTTAATTTCTTAAGGCAGTCAGTATCAGCGAAGCCTTTCTTTGCGATCTCTTTTCTCCTCTCCCTTACCAACACCTTCATCCCAGCGTGGATATGTTTAAACGACCAAAGAATTTGGTAGTCTCCTTTAGTAACAATAAGTGACTCTTTGGCCCTCTCAGTCACCCTCCCCTCTTTACAAATCGTCCATCTCGTTGTATGGTTCACTAAACGGTTCGAGGTGGTTGTTCTACCATTCCTCTCATGATCCTTGTCAGAGGTCCTTCTTCCCTCAACGACCCGCTGTCTACAAAGTGAATGACGGTCTAAAGGCAAATCAAGGAAGGATTGGTTTTTGCCTCGCGTGATTTTGATCGTCTTTCTTCCCTTGTTTTTTTCCTCTCTTCGACTACAGCATTTTCTCATTCTGCAGTTCGTCTGCAATTTTTCTGAGAAGGAAATAGAGGTCTGGGTTTCGCAGCACTGTGAATTCATCTCTCCTTCTCGTTGTTCTTCTCTTCCTTGACCACATCTTTTTTTCTTCCACCCCCTCTCTCCTAGAGTTGTCGCGCAGCGGCCTGAGACTTGGTCAGAATGAGGACAATGCTAGTTTACGACCCGTTGAAACTTTTTCTCACCCGCGCATCCACCCAAAGTCGTCCCTTCTTTTCCCCTTTACCGGGCCCCACCAAGACATGCATTGGCTTGCAGTGACGCTTGACGTACTTCAAGGTTGAATATTACCCTATCTTGCGATCTCTCAACCCAGTTTTTCTCCCTTTTTACAGTTTTCTTTTCGAGCCCCCAAAACACCTGACGACCGTCGTGAAGGCAGACACCCGCTGCAGCGTTTCAAAATACGTTTTATTCTAGCTCCCCCTTCGATCCTACTCTCCTACTACCAACCTTAGGCCCTTCCGTTTTCTTTTCATAAACCTTTGCTTCTATTTGGGGTAACGATCTTCCAACCCCAAACTCCTTAAGCTCCCCACTAGTTCTTCTCTTTTTAGCTGACGGACCGACTTGGAAGCCGACAGAAATTCTCAGATGCATAAGAAGGCACCTCCTCCTGCCTTTTCCCTTCCTTCAGACTCCTTTTCCGAGATTCTTCTGACCCAGGATGAACCCCCCCTTCCACTGCCTATAATCCTCGACTGCTAAGAATCTCCGAAGAAGCAGTACATTAGATAGAGAATTCCCGCAACGCCTTTCTTCTTCCCGCCTCCTTCCTACCTGTCCTTCCTTTCTTTTTTCTACTCCCTATTTATGTGCCCCCGTGGAACTGTCAAGTGTCCTGCTCGACATTACGAGAGCACCTGGATATTAGGAAGCATCTATAAGACCCTTCTATTGAACTGGGCTTTTGCGCCCCCCAGCTTCTTCTTTCTGGAGAGTGGGTAAACTCTTTTTGATCAGATAGAAAGCTGGTTCTCTGGAACGAGTCCCAACATTCCCCCCCCCCCCCGACTCTCCTCTTTCTTTTTTCTCTTTTTCTGGACCGTCCCCCCCTCCCCCCCCCCCCTGCCCGCGCTTTGCAGTTTCTCGTAGAGCTGCATGGCGGAGTTCTTCAGTTCACGAGCGGCGCCTGTGGCCCCGCTCAATCTTGCCCTCCTCATTCGAGGGCAGTTTGGCTCTCCCCTCTTTTAGTGCTCACCCCTTCTCTTTCAGTTCTGGAGGTTTTCGGCTGGCTACACCCGCGATCAGGCTACCATGAAAGAGTGCCTCCGATTTGCGCCAGTCTTCGATTAAGGGATTGAACCTCTCTTTTTTTGTGAGTGATTTCCTTCACCGCACCCGACAATTTCGCAATCTTTCTTGAGGACGACAGCTCCAACAGGCTGCCCCCTGCCCCTTTTCAAGGAAGTACAGACAGTCCGAGCGTAGTGAAAGAAATCCATCCTTTCAGAACGTTCCCTCGAATACGATCAATCGCCAGTACGCGATTCAAGCGTGGCCAAATACGCTGTCAGCCTGCAGAAACAGCTTCCTGATAGGTTTTGAAACTATCTCCCCCCCTGTCCTCGATGTCTCCCCCTTAACCGAACTCCTCTCTGGTAACCCCCCACGAATTCGTTTTTCGCTTAAAACGACAGAGTTTCTTCACTGCGGCGCGAAGTCCCAAGTTACCCCCGAGCAGCGACAAAACCTCGCGATAAAAGCTCGGCCTAAAGGGTTACACCCCCCTGATAGTCCAGACAATCCCCTCTCCCCCCCGTGTACCAAACGCTTCCTTCTCCTTTACTCGCATCCCTTTAACCGGTCCCCGAGATCTGCCAGTTGAATACCTGAGAGGCACCCAATGAATTCCAGCCGCGTCCTATCGGAAATGCTGTCCCTGTTTCTTCCCCTGCGGTTTTTTTCTCCTTCAACTGGCCCCCCCCCTCATGACATCAGGACAGGATGGATTTTTCAGAAAGGCACTTAAGATTCGAAGCTATCGTAAGAGCAGAAGGTTCTGTCGGACTCCCCGGTTATTCTCCTTTCTCAGCATCGCTTCTGACTTCGGCTTCATCCTCCTTTTTTTTTCCCAAACGAATTGCAATTCATTCGCACTTGGATCCACCCGCCGCAGTAAAGGGCAAAGTCTTTCGATTACCAGAAGGTTTCTTCCAACTGCGATGGGGAACCCACAGCTCCGTGAATACCCTTGGCGACGGTCCATCATTTCCAATGAGAGATATCTTTCGCCCTCGGTAGCGGTGAAGGAATGGTTGCGCTTGCCCATGATGACCGGTCTAAACGCGAAGATCGAAAGCAGCTGCCGATAATATCTTTTCCTCATCCTCACGTTTTTCGCGAGATCCTTTCCTCTTCCTTCTCTTTTTCTCTTTTTTTCTTGCGATCCTCCTCCTTTCCTACGAGAACCCCCCTTTCCAACCCGAGTCAAGGATGGAAGACTCCCAGATCGAGCCATTGCTCATGCATTCGGCCCGGCTGTCACCCATAGCTCTTGGGCCTCCCCTGTGTGAATTCCTTCACCTTCTGGAATCTACTATTTCTGAACTTGCGCGGGTGTATCACATTTTTCCATGCAGTGGCCTTTCTTGAAAAAAGGTCTGCAAGACTCTTTGCCGATGATGGTGAATACCTCTACCGTGTTTTTTCTCCCCACTTGATGCCCTTGACTGTTGGGTAGCGCTCGAATAGTTGTAGGCAGGTTCACCATCATACTGTGATATGGTAATCATGTGTTTAGAGAAAATTCTTTCCTCTTGACATGAGCTTCAACTATTTCCGTCATATAGTCCTGGCTGCCTTTTTTTGCGACGCCTGGGACTAAACTGGCCGATCTCGGGTGACTCCGGGATTGAAGAGAGGAAGTCGCCCAGGTGTCCACTAGCTCCCCTTCTCAGCCCCCTGCGTTACTTTTCGGTCAGATGGCTTCTCTCCTTTGTACGCTGCTCGAGTACGTCTTTTAGCGCAGCCTCATAAAAGCTGGAGTTTTTGAGCGAAAAGGAATCTTGCGGTAACCAGCTGTTCTTTATCGGCTTTTCCGTTTCTCTTTCTCTTCCACTAACTCTCCCCCGTTGCGCTGGGCTAGGCTGAAAGGGCTTACGTGGTCGCAGATGTCCCCTGCTGCCTTTTTTCCGGATTGATAGTCTTTGCACCGTTCTAAGTGCACCTTTGATGTCTGTAAGCTGAGTCCCAAAGATAGGGATGCCGTGCATTTGTTCCTCCTTTTCCTACGTGCTCCTCCAGACGATTCTTCCCATTGTCGGCTGGATGCGTTGCCATAACGACCACACCCCGCTAAGTCTCTTTTTTAAAGTTAAATACGGGAATCGTACCCCCACACCTTTCCCTTTCAAATCATTTCCTTTCTCTTCCAGAGCTCTTTCTTGACAAACCCCCCCTCCTACCTCCCCTGACAGCGCGGGGTTACGTCGTAACCGGTGATATCCCACCCCGAGAAGCGGTTAATTCCTGACCGCAGTAAGAAAACACGTGAGGTTTGGACAATTCCCTCCCTAAATGAGGTAATCCCTCCCTTCCCTTTCCCGAATCAGATTTTTTCTTCTTTAGGGCCCCATCGCGAATACAGACGCTCGGCCGGTTTTGAGATTCAGGGGCAAAGCCTCTTTGGGATGGCGAAACCGTCCGCACTTTCCCCCCCCACCTAGCCCCTCTTTGACCTATACATTTTTCCAATTCTTCCAGGTCATCCTTTCTTCTTCGCGGTTATCCGATACATCCCAGTAGCTATAGAAGAGAATATCGGACACTATTTTTTACCCAAGAACGGGCGTTCTCCCCACAATACCCTCAGAGAAAGTTCCGGCGAGATACTTTCAGGGAAGTATTGCTGCCCAAGATGAGAAGTAATTATCAACTCCTCCCCCCGATATCTAACTTACTGCCTTCGTCATCGGATTGAGCTACGGACAGGAGTCTTGAGGCCAGTGAAGTTCCCCCGGGCAGGTTTTTTCTCTTATCCTTCGAAAGACTCTCGTCTCAGAAGGCCCGCGGGCGACGATTCCCTAGGGAAGGCTTGCAGCTCAGTCTTTAGGATTCCCTCCCTCTCAGGCTCTTTTTCATCACCCCCCGCGCCGCAAACGAGTGAGATGGAGAGTTGGTTCCATCGATCGGCCCCAGTACCCTATGCGTATTTTTCTCCCGAAACTTTTTTTCTTTCCTTCTTACCATCCGGATAGCCCGGAAAATTATCCTTCCCCTCTCCGATTTGCACCTTCAGGAAGAGATTGTTTCCCAGCTAGGCAGGCGGTTTTTTTTTTTTCCCGCAATACACACCGCATCTCACCCTTTTGGTTCTGCCGGCGAATTAGGACAACTCACGATAAAAGCGGTAAATATTCCCCCTGACATCCCAATCTTCACCCCTGAAAGGGAAATCAAGGGCTTGGTTGTGTAACTGGGTTTTAGATGGTTCATCCGTGGTCAGTGCTGGACTGGTTTCCCCTATCGAAGAAGAATGTGGACCCTCCTGTTCTTCTTTCTTGCATCCCTCCCCTCTTCCCTCGAGGTGTTACTCTCCTTCTTTTA
>Ga0179591_1261203_pt1 | contig 11313 bp, 13 predicted proteins | sample CZOMad2_1_08_16f_FD_182891 | JGI IMG/M metagenome (GOLD analysis project Ga0179591, IMG submission 182891) | Vadose zone soil fungal communities from Angelo Coast Range Reserve, California, USA - CZOMad2_1_08_16fungal (PacBio error correction) | ecosystem: Environmental > Terrestrial > Soil >... | reverse complement strand
GGGTCTCCAGCCCCATGGATCGAACCATGACTTTATTTCTTCATTGGTGTTTTATTTTCCTGATCGGGACTCGGAATTACCGTCCACTAAACCTTCTCCTTTGTGTGGAAATTTGTCCTTATTGGGGCGTTTTCCAACCATTGGTCAGCTTCCACTAACCCACACCGTTTTTTTCCTCATGACCTTTTATCGCTTCTTGGCTTTATTTCATAGGTATGGCTTTTCTTTGAACCTCGTCTTACGGTGACTAGATCCTATCTGTTCTAATTTTTTATTTTTCGTTGCAGCCTTTTTTCTCCTGCAATATCCTACCTTCTCTCTCGAAAGATCTAACTTTAGTGTTTTTGTTTCTTACTCCTTTAACCCCCCCTACGTCTTGTGTGTGACCCCCTTCGCTTAGCCCCCCTTCGCCCCTTCCCCTGATCAATGAAACGTTGTCTTTTATTTTCGTGAACATCAAGTTGTCTCTCTCCCTCTTGGAAAAATTTTTACAACGCGACCAGAAGGTTTCTTTACTTACGTCCCCCGTTCGCCCCACTTCCTATGAAACCCCCCGTTTCTGAAATAGAGTCCTTGTTACGGCTTTCCGTTCAAAACCAAAGATCTGTTCTTGACTTCCAAAAACTTGGCACAGGTGAACCTTTCCTCCTACTATGTGCTTTTACTTGACCTGCTTGACCGAATGCAAGAGCTTAGGTCTTTGGTCTCTCTCAACCGATTCCAGTTTTTTGACGCCTGGAGCCCCCCCTCCGCAATTAGCTCATTCTATGAAGGACGATGAGTTCTACCCTCCATACTTTTTGTTTCCAAATGTTACCGTGTTTATTGAACCCTAAGTTGGTTTCTGACCCTTTGACTTGTTCTCTAGTCTCTCCATGTTCCCTAAGGCAATCTTTTTGATTTTTCCCTGACTTTTATTCCACGAGGACTGGTAAGTCAAAATTTTGCGTTCCTTCCCCTTACTTTTTTACCCATTTCTTGCTGTTCATGTTCCGCTTCTTTCTTGATGGTGTTTATTCCCCCATTCTTGAATTTCATGATCTTAGTGACCTTTTGCTGTGACTCCCGAATTTGGTCCGTCATGTGATCCACTGGTCTGTTTTACAACTGATCCCTGTCCATGTTTTAACTCCCTCATGGAGGAGGATTGTTGCTTTCCATTTGGCGAAAAGGGAGTTATTCGTTTTCATCATTTATTCATCAGCCCTTTTTTTATTTAATTTTGGTTCCGCCTAGGCAGAAGCCTATCTATCTTTAGTACATTCTAGCTTGACTTCCCTAGCTGATGCGTTGGTTTTCCATTCGAATGCAAACCCATTCCCCCTTTTGGGGGTATCCTACTCCCGATCTCGATTGGAAATCAACTCAACCCCTCTTCTTTTTGCCTGAGGATGTCTGCTCCAATCTAGGGATTGACGCCCCCGTATAATAGTTTACCCTTTCTCGGGAAAACTTCTTTTTGCTCCTCTCCCTTTCATGAACTCCAGGCCTGTCTGACTATGCACTGATGAGTACTTGCCACTCCCCGTAGGGGACCCTATTTAGGAGCATATTCTCTTAGCTCCCCTCTCTTTTCAGCAGAGGTAATTCTCGATGTTTTCCCTCTGTAGTCATAAACGCGTCGTTCTTGTTCATTCCTCCCATCGTGGTCGTTTCTCCAGACCCGCTGTGACTTCGTTTTTCCCCATTTCCTTCCAGTCCCCAGCCCTATTTTTTTCTGCCACGACGGAGCTTGTCGTCCCTTTCCCCTCTCCCCATAGCTCTGTGCGTTCGTCCTTGGATTGAGTCGTTGCTCCCGTTTTATTCTTATTCCGTGCAGCCGCCATCCTGGCTTCGGGGAGACCAGGATCCCTTAGCAAGAAGGTCTATGGTCCTTCTCCTTCTGGCGCTCGTTCCTGACTAGCGTTTCGACTTCTTTCTCTCCAACGTCTGTCTGAAGCCGCGCCGCTTTGGTCTTGTGCCCCATCTGGGAAAAGAAGCGAAAGTTTCTCCCCCTCTAAGTAGTCCCGCTCCTCGTCGGTCTTGTTCGAGAGTGCCTTTCTTGAGTTTCCGCCCCTAGCTCATCGTATTTTTGCTTCCCTAACTCCTAGCCGAGCGCTTTTCTCTACCGGATGCGCACTCACAGAGAACCTCTTCTTTTTGGACCTATCCCCCCGATATTCCCCTCTGTCGTTGTTTCCCCGTTACCCTTCTTTTTGCAATGGGCGTATACGAGTTGCTTGTTTTTCCCGTTTCGCCTCTTACACCTGAGGGATTCCACCATTGTCTTTTTATTTTCCCCCAAGCCCCGATTCCTTGCTTTTCCGATGGTTCCCCGACCTTCCGGAACATTTCCAGCACTTGCCCTAAACCTTTGTGTTCTACCCAAAAGGCGGGGCCGGCCCTCCCCCCCTCGGTTCTGCACGGTCTGCTCCCGAGCCGGCGGCTCGGTGTTCTTTTGCGGCCTCTCCTTTTTGTACGTACAGTTCCGCGCTACTGTTCCACGTTCCCCATGTTTTCGCGCTCCCGAGAGTTTTACCCTTCTTAATGCTTTTCCCCAATGCGCTCCTATGACTTTCGCTTCATCACGAGGACAGTAATGTACCCCCTTTTACGCTCGGCAAGGCTCGGCACCCCCCCCCCCCCCCCTGCCCCTTCCTACCCCGTTACCAGCCTTCCTGGCGCGAACTAGTACGCTTTATTTGATAAAGCCAAAGTCACACTCCCCCATCGATTATTCTCTTTAACCGTCACTTCGCTGTCCTAGCCTTCTCCTTTTCTTTTTGCTCCTGGCGCCTTTGTCGGTCGGCCGGGTCAGCCGAGTTTTTTCGATTACCTCTACATCAAGCTGCCATAGTTTTTGGTAGGATTACGCTGGTCCCCTTTTCTCCTTCCCTGATTTTTCTGGTCGAGTAGTGAAGAATTTTTATCCTCTCCTTCTACCTGTTGACAGACAGGAGATTTCCGACTTTTTCTCCATTTCCTTTTGGCCTTCGGCGTCCCCATTCAACCTCTTCATTCCCCTTTCAGGACGCCCCCCCCATCCGGTCCAGCGAGACCGAGCGATGCAAGCCTTTTCTGAGCTTGTCTGGGTCAGTAGTTCTTGCTTCGCGGCTTCCTTTGGTTTTCTTGAGTGGTGTAGCGTCTTCGTTTTCTCAGAGGTCTTGTGACCTGGCTTTTCCTGGTGATCAGACGTTCTGCGGCGTGTGGTTTTTTTTCGTCACAATTGTGCTTGTTCTTGTCCATCCTGCGGTCCTTTTCTTAGGATACTGCCCCAGTCCCTTCGTGGCGGCGTTCGCGTAACTTTTTTTTCCCCCTGACTCTGACACGGTTCCGACGATTGAAACTTGTCCCTTTCTTTTGTCTCGCTTCCCGACTGGTCCTGCCTGCGACCCCCTATCTCGAGAGCGCCGGTCTTTCAAATGTGCTTACCTTCGGCGTCGTTTTTTCTCTGTTTTTATGAGAGCGGACTTCTTAGAACTTCTCCAGCTTTCTAAAAGGGTCAAGCGCCGTACGGAGCCTCCCGTCCCGGAGGATGCACAGTACCTGTTGCTCAGCCCTAACTACCGTGTTTTTGCCCGATCGTTCTTCCCTTCCGTCCCCTGTCCCAATAAGTCGGATTTCTTCATCCAAGGTCGCGTTTCCTCTCCTGTCCATGGGGAGAGCGTTATTCCTACGTATCAGGCGCTTTCCCCCTTCTCGGTGCTTCGAAGGGCCTCCGCCCGCGGGGTGAAGTTGCCTTTTCTCCTAGTCGACTTCCTAGCGGGCTGGTGCTCACCCCCTTTTGAGTAGTGTGACCCTTTGTATACGGTGCTCCGCTGTCCCGGTCTCACGGGTCTCCCCCTTGTTATCGAGTCAGTACGTTCTTTTCTCCCTGGGCCCCTAATGAACGAACGTTCTCTTCTGAGTTCGTTCTCTTGTTATCTTATCCGTCGGCCGAGGAGTTTACTTCTGCCAGGGATCCGTGAGTTTCTTCGCTCGTCTCCCCCTTTAAGACTTGCCGGACTCCCCCTCCAGCCCGATTCCGTACGGTGGCCTTTCCTTATTCCACCCCTTATTAGAGGTTGACGACCTGCTTTTTTCTTCTCAGGTCTCACCAGAGCCGGCGCCCGCGCCTGGGTAGGGCGTCGACGGAACTTTTCATCCTGTTCCCGCGAACCTTTTCCTAGTAGGATTTCCCTCTTGACTTTCGGAGGTCGTGGACATGAAAGGACAGCTTCCCTCCGATCTTAATCTTACGAAGATTAGCAGTGCCTCCTCCAAGACCCCCCTTGGTAGTCTCTCTGTTGACCTCGTTTAACCCTTTTTTTGTTGAGAGTGCCATTCCCCATGAGGTGCTACGTCGGCTCATTGGACTGGCGGCCGTCGGCCTACTTTCTGATCTCAAAGCTATGCGTTCACTTGACTTTCTTGACGTTTTCGAACTTGTCTATGCACCACGCTTTTTTTTTTGCGTGGAAGGAGCGACTGTCCGCCTCGTCCGCTCTCCCGGCTGCCCTCCCTCGCTGGTTATTCATCAGCAGAGGGCGTGGCGATTTTTTCCCCTCTTTCCCCTCTAGGGAAACCTCTGCAGTTCGCTGATGAAACCACCCATTCGAATTCTGTTTTTTTCTTAACCGGCTGACGAACGACCCTTTTTCAGCACTTCCACGTTGATTCCCCTCCATAATACCTTCGCGGACGTCCCTCGCCAGACTTTGACTGGACTTTGTGATAATTTTGCTAGGTGTACTTTTAACACTTTCCTTTTTCCCTTTTCTTGAATTGCGTCCGTTTAGTGCGGTTTTTTTTTAGTATAGCCACGCCCTTGTTGCTGGTTCTCAGTGCGGCGAATCCCTTTGAGCCACTCCCTCGCTTTCCCCACACTAGAGTGCAATCGTTTTTTGTTCCTCTCATAGCATCGAAGTGACTCACCCTTGAATGCGCCCCTGCCTGGCTTAGACTCCCTTCGCACGTGTCCTTTTGGTCTGGATCGCGTCTGAAGAAATTTCCTTGGATGTCTTTTTCTGACACACCCAAACTTCCATCAAATTTTTTTTTTGGAACATTGATCAACCCCCCACACCCCTCGTGGTTTGGTAACTACCCTCGTCCAATGACGCTTCCTTAAGCCCGTCACTAAACTGGCGCTGATTTCGCCGTACAATTTCGGACCGATTGCGGTTTGAACCACAGTTACTTGCCGCCTCTTTTTGAAAGGAACAAGTTTCCCCCATACTGTGGAATGGACTATTCCGTTTCCAGCTTGGTCCTTCGACTTCCTTCCTGTCTGGTTCCTGCCATTTGAGAATTGCTTTTGTTGTACTCCTTGTTCCTTTTGTAACTTGAATGGATCTCCTCCCCCATCCCCCCTAGACAAGTTTTTTTCTCCTTCCTTTTTCCAGTTCTCCCCCTAGATTTGTCCCGTAGCCTTGAGATACATTTTCCGCAATGCGGATGCCATGGATCCCCATCTCGAACTTCTTTTGACCCCACGCTTCGATATTATGGAGACTAGTTCTCGGGATTTGCTAATCCATGTCCCATTCTTCCAGCGCCCCCCGCTCTTTCGTGGTTGAGACTTTCTTAAGATTACTGTGACCACTTTCCCGGGGTTTTCAAATTGCCGATCGTTCCGTTTTTGCGTCCTCGTTTAAATAAGTGGTTGTGTTCGATCGATCTCTGCGCGTGCCCGGCAATTTTTTCCCAAACCGTGTATGGTCGGTTGAGACTTCCCCTCATTTCTCACCCAATTTCAAGGCCAGCGATTTCCCCGTCCCTTTCTTTCTCGATTGTCCATCCCGCGATTTAGAATTGGCGCTGCCGCGAGACATTTCGGACTTTGACCCCCCTGGCATCCCTCTTACTCAAAGTTCCGTCTCCTTTAGACCCTTGTGGTCCTGAGATCCCCGGAAGATTGAAGTCCTTGCTAATAATGCGGTGGGCTTTTGTTTTATTTAAATATAAGAGTAGTTCACTTCATGACCCTTTTTCTTTTTTCAATCTCCTTTCGACACCTTATGGCTGACCTTCTGTTTTGTAAGACGACTCAGTTTTCCCTCACAATGAAAGTTGCTGCCTTTTTGACCCCCACCCTCTTTTTTAATATACTTCCCTTCTTTCCTGAATGAATTGTTTATCGGCGTTCCAATCTTCTCGTTACGGAGTTTGAAGCCCTTTCGTTGTACGCGGTAGTTCGCCTGTGATTCCAACTTTGCACCCCCTTGCTTCCCCCTTTGGTGGTTTCCGGTTCCCCTCCTACATTCTGGTCCGTTTTTTTTCGGTCTTACTCCCCCCTCCGGTTGTGTATCCCTTTTGAGCCCGAAGAGGCACTAAGGCCGTTCGAATGCCCCAGACTCCGCGGGATCGCTGTTCCCCCCTCAGATTCAACTCTGGTTTTCCACGGTTTTGATGACCCGATTTTTCCTGCCCTCAGAAGCACAGGGTGTGATTACGCCCCCCGATCACTTTGCCTTCCGGTTTTCACCCGCGGACGTGTTTGTTGATTCCGAGCACCTATCACAAATCCCTGTCTATCATCCTTGAGCGCAGGCGCCTCCCTTTACAGAACGAAGTAGTTATGGTAGTTTGCCTGTCTGAAAATAATTGTCTTGTCCCCCTACAGACTTCTCTTTTTTTTTGCCCCTCGTTCACACTTGTCTGACTAGCTTCTCTTTCTGATGATCGCCACGCCCTTTTTTGCTTTTCACCCGTGTCCCTCTCTTTTTTTTTTCCTCGTGCGTTCGCTGGACGAGCAGTAGGGCGCGCTCGCTGCGCCGGGCTTTTTGCCTCAGTTCGAGAAGCCCGGCTCACTGGTCTTCTTCTTTCACCCGCCGGATTTGGTCGGTTTCTCAGTCCCCTCGAGCGGAATTTACATTTTCGAGTACTCCTTTCTTAGTTATTTCTCCACATCTCCAGTTGCGAGTGTACACGGCTGATAAAAGGAATTCCTTCGCTTGTCCTCCCGTGTCGTTACCTCTGAATATTTTATGGGTCAAGGTAGTCTTTCACTGATACCTTCGTCTCCCGCACTCGCTCAACGCATTTCACCTCCTAGATGCTTCCGGTGGTGTTCGCGCCACCTTCAGCTTTTTTCAGCGCTTCAGAGTTTCGGATCCGGTCAACGGGCGGTTTCCTCGGACGGCGTTGCAAGCCGTTTATACCCCAGTGCGCTACCTCCTGCCGCCCGTCTCGGTGCCGAAACCAGTGTTTTCTCCCCTAGAAGAGCCCTTTCGTGCTCCCGATTCGGGTCGTCCCCAGTAGTCCGTGCTTTTTAGTCATTCTGCAACGGTTCGCGATCCTCAGAGTCGTCTCCTCTCTGCCGTCAGAAGCTGGTCCCTGACCGAGCATGTTGTTCATTTCCATTTTTTTTTGGTTTTGGTCCCGGCGGAATCGAGCAATCTGGATGGGTCCCCTTCTTTTTCTCGCGGACATTTCCGGCCCTTCTCTGTTTCCACTCGCGGCCCACTCCTCCATTCGATGTTCCTCGTTCAGTGCTTTCGTTCCTTCTCCCTGGCCGTCCCCAACGGCGTGTTCCCTTTTCTTCTCAGTGAAACAGAAAGCGTCCCCGGCTGCACCTCGATGATATCAATTTAATCGACCTCTTCCGTATGGTCATTTTCCCTGTAATTTTTCCGCCCTTCATGTGGCGTAGAACTGCCGACTTGTCCCTTGCGGGCTCCCCACCTACGGCACTTCTTCGTGCAAACGGTATGTTGTTGTCGAAGGTAATCCTTTGAGAGTCGAATTTTTTTTGTTCCGAGTAGATGTTCTTCCATTGACTAGATTCCCTCGTCTTTTCCCTAATTAGAGGCACCAGAAAAGCCTATCTACGCCGCCCTCAAGATCGTTCGTTTTGGGGGAAATTCAGAGGTGGCGCTTCTTTTTGTGTGTTCTCCTGAGGCACTTCCCGTGCCGCGTCTACTCCAGAATGTGACAGTCTGTTTCGTAGGGCCGCGGTCATTAGCCCTAGTGCCGGCTTTTCTGAGCCCTCAGACTGCGCGGTTGTTTTGCCCTGTACCCCGGAGCCTTCCCCTCGCAGCAAACACCCTCCTTACCTCACGTGGCTTCTTTTTCACACTCTCCTCTACTTGTGATCCTTGGGTCACCTCCTCAGGTCGACCTATATCGGAGCGGAATCACCCGGGGCGGACGCAAAATTTCCTTCCTCCAAAAAGGAGTTTTTTAATCCTGGCAAAGTCCCCAGCCCTCCTCCATTCAGGCGGCTGCGGGACTAGTTTTCTCCCATCTCTATTCTTCTGGAGCGGATGGTATCATCCTGGAATTCCCAGCCTTATGAATCGTCGCCCATTAGCAACCATTTCTGCCGTCGGACAGCCGTCGTGCACGACAACCATTCGCTCTACGTGCCCAGCATACTCCGAGAGAATATAACGGCCCTCTTTTTTTCCGCCCCCTCGCACTCGGGTTCGGTTCTCCTTTCCTCCTTTGTTTAATATGAGAACGTCTGAGGCCGACCTGACACCACCTCTTCGCCACGCTCTTTAACTTTCATTCCGTTATCTTACGCGTCTCCCTGGTCGCATATAGTCTCAGGGTCCTGTTTGGTTTCAGGACCAGCAGTCTCTTCTCTGATTCGCCTTTGTGGCGAGTTTTTTACGTGCTTCCCTCGGGATGCCTACCGCCTTTTGCCTCTATTCTCTAGGTTTCTAGCCGTACTTGCTCGTACTTTTAAGTAGGCCTCTTACGGATGACGATGGTAATCCTCGCCCCCATAATTTTTTCTTGGTATTGCTTCCAGACCTTTGTTCGCAGTTTCTCTTTTTTTTGGAAGTCATTTCTTCCCGTCATTCCAAACTAGCCTCCCTTTGCGAGTCCCTTTCTGACCGAACCAGGGGATAAGGCCAATGCGCCTGTGGCTGCATTTAGCGCGCCGGTCTTTGGGTGGGATTCATTGTCCTTGGCGGTTCGTCTGTCCTCTCGTTGGTCTTCCCCCCGGAACCGGACCTCGGTTTTTCTTGCCATAACTTTCTCTGAAGAAGTACCTACTGTTCTTATTGTCTCCCCCCGTTTTGTGCAACCACCTCGTTTCCGTCATTGGAAATGATTTCGTTACGCCGCCGATCTTTTTGAGTTTCGGCGTCCGCCACCGATGGATTTTGTTCTTTGTATTTTAAGCAGCATTTTTCTTATCCCCACTGCTGTTGGCTCTGTTTGCTTCTGCAGAGCGAAGAGAGGCGTTTTCGCCCCAGGTTTTTTATCCCGCCGGCCTAGACAAAGCCCCGTCCCTTCTCTTTTGCTCCCCTCCCCTCTCTGATCTTGACCGTTAGATGTTTGTGCGGATTCAATATCCTTGAACCCCTTCCCATCTCGTTCAGTGCTTCAAGCGTTCCCTCAGACGAGCTTTCAGCTTTGATATCCGCTCTCCCTCCCCGTTATACAACCTAGACCTCGGTTTGCCCAGTCTTGGTCGCCCTCCCGTCCGTGAACTTAGGTCCACCCGATTGGCCCTTCTAAAACGGTCTTCCCAAGTCTTGCATCCTCCCCGCTCCCCCAACGACTCTGTCCTTTTTGACACATCCGCGCTTCTCTTTTCGGCAGCCGTGCCCGTGTTTCCTTTTTTTTTTTCGGCATCCCAAGCTAAACAACACAATCTTTCACGTTGGTATACTGGGACGCCGTCCTTCGGCTTTTCTTTGGAAACCCCCTTCCCTCTCTTTTTGAGCGAGTAAAATAGTTCCATCGAGCGCCGTATCAATTCTTCTTCTCTTCTCCGCTCCAATTTCGACTCTTTGATGTTCAGTTATCTCCTCTTTGCTGACCCGGTTGTTTTTACATCTCCGCTTCCTGGCGTTGAGAATAGACTCTCTATCCTTCATTCCGAGGTTAGGTTCCCGGTAACTCGGTAGCGGTTTTTTTGTTGTTTTTTTCTACCGAGTTTTCCTCCCTCCCCCCCCCGTTTCAGGATTCCCTTCTCTGTTGAATGATTCCACCCATCCTCGAGCTTCGGTTTAAACCCACCCACCGCAGATTGATTCAATCCGTCCCCATACGTGCGGTATTAAATAAGTATTTTTTCTGCTGCACTCTATTCCTCCTCCCACATATAACAAAAATCATCAATAGATTCCTTTTCTGTCTTTTCTTTTTTTATGATGATATACAAACCCCGCCTTTCCGCCTCCTGACCCTCCCCCCCCCCATTGACCGCACCTTAATGTACTCTTTACAGCATGATCTTTTGTGACCAAGAATTCGCCCGTCGCCCCCTCTTTAGTAACATCGGATTTTTTCCTATCTCGGTCTTCTTCAATCATCCACACTCAGGTAACTTCCTCCCCCTTTCCAGGACCAAACTATATGAAGCCTTTTTTGAACCTTTACATTCTGCTAAGCTCCTCCATTGACCGATCCTGCCCGATGTACTTCTGTAAGCGCCTCTTGAACATCGTCTCACACTGTTTCATATCTAGACCCCCATTTCCACCTTTTGCAACTTCACCCGCAACTCCCTTTTTCATCTCACTGATAAGGTGCTTACCTCCTCAATGTCCTGCGTCTTTTCTCCTGGCAAAAGTCTTAGTTTCCCCCCCCACTCCATATAGGGTCCATAAGGGCAAACCAGACTATCTTGCTCTCATGAGATTATTTTTTAATCGTGGACTTCACGCCACGCTTATGAAAGTTTACCTTGTCACTTTTTTTTCCCCTTCCACGCCTCTCCTGATCGATTTTACGGGATTACTGCGCTCTTTAATTTTTCCCCTTTGTCCCGATTCGATTCTTTCTTTTTGTTTTCTTCTCACTGGCCCATCCAGCAAGATCTCGGCTCGTCTGTAGACTTGTTCACCCTTGATTTTTAACTCTACTGCCTGACTTTTTTTTTAATTAGGACGTACGACGACATTCACTTAATCAGTGTCTTGCGAAGCTCTGGTCTAAGCTTAGTTTTTAACCCCCCTCTTTTTTTTTTTTCGTTTTTAGTCTGCTACGCACCCCCTCCCCCCACCCCACGTACACTTTACTCATGTGCTATTAGTTTTCTTGATAGTAGGTGAGTAGTCCGATTTCTCACAATTTTTCAAATACCTACCTCCTTATCCCCCATTATAATTTTCTTATGTGCCGCGTGTTTAATCTTTACAATGATTTCAACCAATACCTTTCACACTCAAGAACCACCTATGCCTTTCTACGATTGCTCTCCCCGGTATCTTTTTCTTTGCTACATGGACATCCACGGACAACAACTGTGGTTGATTACCGTCCCCAACCCAATTTCCCCCCAAAACACTTTTCCCCCAGATTTTCGGTTTTCGTAATTCAAGCAGTCCCCATGATCTTCCTCCCCAACCAAATAACCGTCTCCCTTTCAAGCCATTGTGAATGCGTTTT
>Ga0179591_1152316_pt1 | contig 11313 bp, 12 predicted proteins | sample CZOMad2_1_08_16f_FD_182891 | JGI IMG/M metagenome (GOLD analysis project Ga0179591, IMG submission 182891) | Vadose zone soil fungal communities from Angelo Coast Range Reserve, California, USA - CZOMad2_1_08_16fungal (PacBio error correction) | ecosystem: Environmental > Terrestrial > Soil >... | reverse complement strand
TACTACGGCATTGTTGTATCTCTTCCTCGGTTTCTTCTTTTCCTCCGCGTCATCCGGTTTCCCTTCTCTATTGTTTTTTGTTCTGTTTCGTTGACTTGGCCACGTTCCCATAACCTCTATCTAATTGACTCATCTGGCTGTTATTCCTGCTTACCCAAACCTTGATCTTTGCTTTTCTGTGCGTTATGGGTACCCTTGTTGGAAATTTGGCTACCATGAGTTTCCTGGTCTGTATTTTTTTAACACCTAGTTGGGTCCGGTGTTTCCTCCCCCCTCCTGTCCTTCACCTGAAAATGTCTTCGGACAGTTATTTCATTCCCGGGACTTGTGTTTTGTCGGGGACCCAACCCAAGTCCAGCCCCTATTACGGGGTGTCCGTCGAATTTTTTTTTCTTTCCCTTTTTACCTGCTTTCTTCCCTCTTTTTTATGTGTCAAACCTTGCAACCCTGTCCCTGTTCCCCGTCCCTTTCAGTTTTTCCACCCCCCCGGGGAAATAGTTTAGCATGATCTGCCCAAGGTTTTCAATTGCGTTTTTTCCCCTTTCTCCGTTTTTTCGTATTAATTTAACGGTCGTTTTTCATGATCTTCTTCTCCTCCAATTTTGGTTGATTACGCCACTCCATGTATGAGATGGATCTGGCTTCTGCGACGCTTTCTTTTTTGTTCTTCTGGGTCTCTTTATTTCCCATCGGGTACAGCCCATATTCAGATAACCCAGGCACATTATTTGTTTCTTCTTCTCTTTTTTTTCCCCCCGCAAGTTTGATAAACTGATTCCCGGTTTGAATGCCTTTTTCTTTTCCAGTTCTTTAATGTGGTTCACGTCTTCTCATTTATCATTCGTTTCCTGTCCGTTGCCGCCGTCTTGATTTCCGGTGTCTTTTTACCCTGCAACTAATACTGTAGTTTTCTTTTAACACCGTCCCCCCCCCCTATCCCTGGTTGGGTTCTCGTCTTTGGTCCTTATCCCTTTCCCCCCCTTAACTCTTTGGTCCATAGTTACCCCGCTATAGGTCCTGTCACAAGCTTTTGACTTCCTTCCCTTTCCTCTCCTTGGTTCTTCCCTTTGATTTCCATCTTCGTCGGGTTTTTTTTCCCGCGGAGCTGATGGCGTTTTCTCCAGCTTTTTTCCTTTTTCAATTACTTCTTTAACCCCCCCGCGGCCCGCACCGGTCTTCACGGTTATTCGGAGGAAACCTTTCTGTTCGCCCCCCCCACACCGTCTTGTTGCCACAACTTTGAGTTCTTTTTTCTGTTGACGGTTTCACCAATTTTTCAAGCTTTCTCTTGTCATTTCTTCAATTATTCCCCCCCTTCCACTTGTCTCGCGGGCTGCTGTTATTTCCGTTTTCTGTCTAGGCCTCCTAAAGGGTTTTTAAGATGTGGGCTGCACCAATCCCCACGTCCTGGGTTCACCTTTTCGTTTTTTTTTTAACAAGTCCCTTCGTGTTTCATCTTTCCCCCAGATTCCAATACTTTTTTTTTTTGCCCTCCTTGCTTTTTCCCGTTATTTAGGAGGATATTGTACCAGTCACCTTTTTCCCCGCGTATTCATTTGCCCTTATTCGGGACACCATTCTTTCCGGCCCAACTGGGTCTAGAATCCTTTTTTTTTTTGATAAAGGTTTCCACCCCGTCCTGTTCGTCTTGGTCTTCCTTCCGATCCCGTCTGCACTATTTGGCTTTACTTCCCTTAGATACCAACCGTTTCTTTATCTCCCCCGGCCCAGCGTGCAAATTGGGAATGTTCGTCCCTCCGACGACGTCACGGGCGGCTGGGTTGTCAATTATCTTCGTCTGACAACCTCGATTACCTTCAACCATGTTGAGTTTTTTCCTTTCGCCCTTCCCGCCCAGTGTATTGGTCAACACCAAGACGGGTGATCTCCAGTACGGTGTTTGGGGATGCCTTTTCTCGGCCCCTTTCCGTTTTTGATACACCCGACATTCAAAACATATTGGAATGGTACCCTAACTTTTTTCTGCCCTGTGTGGTGCTCCTCCCTGTTTCGGTCCTTATTCCCCTGCTCTCCAGAAATTTTGGACTCCCTCGACCCTATTCCACCATCGGATAACAAAGTTCATCCGGCGCCCCACTTCAACCGTTCGTTTCCCCACCTTACCTTCCAGAGATCCCCCGATTACCTTTTTCAAGGTACGTCCTTTGCAATCCCACCCTTTTTGCTTCTTTTTCCTTTTAACACCCCCCACCTGCAAATTTCTCTTTCCTTGACTGGCCCTGCCTGGGCGCTCGGAACAAGTGCAGTCGCCGGTACAGTGCCACTCCTATCTCCCTGCCACCACACCTCATAGGGACCCCTGATGACTGAAACTCCATTCTTTGATTCCTATCCACTGTCTCCCACCTCGGTTCTTCGGAGATGGTTATTGTGTCCCTTCCACTTCCGATTCTTGACAGGGAGGCCCAGGGAACTATGCTTTTACCCCACCGTTTAGCAATGCTGTGTTAGGTAAACCCCCCCCCGTCCAGCGTCTAGAGACTCTTTTTTGTGATTCACACCCCCAACCTGACTTTTTTTGGCCCTTGATTGTGTGTTTCCCGACCCGACCATACAGTCCTATGCTGACTCGGCCCGCCGGCCTCCTTCCCACAGGAAACTGGGAACCCCAGTTTTGTCAGGCCCGTATTATGGGGCGGCCAATCTCGGCTTTCTTTCTGCCCTTCACTTGTCCTCTCCTTTCCCCGGTCGACGTCTGTTAGATTAGGTGTTAGGTCTTTAATCCTCCGTTCTCTTTTTTTCTGCTGCCCCCTTTTGACCTTCCCTGCCCGTTTCTTTTTTCGTCTGACTTCCTCCGAAAAGGCCTGCAAACCCACGATTGGCCCCCCAACCGCAGTTGTACAGCATTTTCCTCTCATCTTTGGTAACTAGCAGCTTGTTGAACAAAACGTCCTGGGCCCTCTCCGTCACCCCCCCTTACAGCTTCACCCAACCCCCCCCCAGCATTTTAGTTCCTCACGGTTTTCAAACCCCTCTTGGAACCTGTCCGTCCTTTGTTCTTTCTTGGTGCTACTGTTTCATGTTAGAGGCTGATCCTGCTCTGTTAATCCTCACGGTCTGCCCCCCTTTCCACAAACATCAGTCGTTCGGTTCCCACCCTTGGTGGTTCTCTCTACACCCCCCGCCCTTGTTGAAAATTCCTCTTGTTGCTCCTGGCTTTTGGCTGTTTGTGCTCTTAATTTTTCTGGTATACTCTGACCGTGATATTTTTCCGCGGTTTTGTCCTCTGTTTGCCCGTGCCAAACGGCGGCTTCTGAACCCCCACACCACTTGATGTGAACTTACATGTTACAGTGTCCCTGGTGTGCTTCCTTTCCGATTTCCCTTCGACCCTTTCTTCATTCACCTCTTCGTCCCCCGTCGCACGGTTGCAACTCTCTTCCTTCCTGTGTGCTTTGACCTTTAACTTCTGGGCAAACAAAGGATCTGGGCGGACTTCCTTCGTGTGTACGTCCTTCCACTCTTTGGCAAGTCTCACGCTGTCTTGGAAAACCGGCCAATTTTGACTAGAAGTCCTCTCTGGGCAACTTCAGCCACCAAATTCTGCCCTGACCAAAAAATTTTTCTATTCGCCGATCATTCCTTATATGTTTTTCTGTGTCGCAAGTCCGCCCACGGTGACCGTGGTGCTCAGACAATCCTCTCTCGGTCACTCCCATCTGTAACGATAAAGACAATACCTTTTAAATCGGCTATACTGCTAGTGGTGTTACAGAGGTTGTTCTTTGAGGCTTGACCCAAATTGGTTTTTCTCCCCAAACCAAGCCTCATGGTCGGTATGCCTCAATTGAGAACAAACAAGCCTCGATTCCCCCCTGTCCATCTCCTCCGCAGCCTTTGCTTTTGAGTTTCCACCATGATCCTGCACTCTTTTATGTAAGGGGGACCGATTTTTCTTCTTTTCGTCTGAAAGATTACGGCACACCTCGTTCCTTATCTTTTTTAAAGGACTCTTGGGAGGGCAGTTTCAAATAGTAGAGCTCCCCTCCCCGTACCCTTCGGAATACCACGATTTCGTTTCCACGTTCCTCATGGCTTTCCTTTCTAGGCCCGGACTTTTTTTCGCCGTCTAAATGTTTATTCTTCTTCCCACCAAAAAATTCACTTTTTATAGATGTGCAGTGAGGCCTTCCTCTTATAGAGATTTGAAGCGGCCTTTTTTTTTTTAATTGTTACGTCGTGTGAACCCCGTGTCCAGTTTGCCTTAACTGGGTCGTGTAATTTTCTTATTTACATCTTAGGATCCCCCCCGCAGGTCTAATGACCCAGTTAAGGAGATGACCATTTCCCTCTCTCTTTTCGACCACACCGGTCCCAAAACCACACCTCTCATTTCCTTCCTCTTTTTTCCCCTAATCCCATGGGTGGTATTCTTTGTTTTCGAGATCTCTTTATAGACTTTTGTGGCCGAACGGTTAAGGTTAAGTGTGATTATCTGAATTTCTTCTCCGCAGTGCAAGGTAGCCCTCTTTTCTCCTCTCTTTGACAGGTAAAAAGTATCCACCCCTTCCTGTTCCTTATTTCACAAACCGCGGAGCCCGCCCCCCTTAAAACTTTGTCTTTGCCATAATTAGTCACTAGTGCGGCTTTTTATTCTAGTCCAGTCATAAGAATGAATTCTCCGGGTCTCTCTTTTTTTATTTAGTTTCTTTGTTCGCCTGACCCCCCGCCGCCCACATCGGCGGTGTTTCTCGGTCCCCGACCAGCCTCCAGTCTCAACTCTCCCTTTTGACTTCTCCTTCCCGGAATGCTTCCACTTATCCCCGTGGGCAAAAGCGCACGATGACAGCCTTTTTTTATTTTCCTTTTGCCACCTGACAGTCACTAAGGGGGTTGCCAAGAGCTAACGTTTAAGAGGGTCATATTTTCCTACCCCCCCCTTTCTTCCGTCAGACTTTTTCAGTGATACCAATGTAAAAGCTCCCTCTAAGTGAGGGAGGCTTATTCTTGCCCCCGTTCCGTCTTTCTCTTTTTGCTTCTTGTTAAGCCCCGGTTGAACATGTCATGGAAGTTCTTAACACCTGGTGGTCACCCGCACCGACAGGAACCCCAAACATAAGTTCCTGTTTTTCTCGCATGCTTTTTGGATTTATCTCGTGTTTCTTTCGTCTTATCCGTCCGATACGTGAGCTGGCACGTACCTCGATTGATTTGTCTCCACACACCCCTGCCCTCTGAGTGGGTTTTGCCAAACGCAGATCTTTTCTCGGTCTTGTTTTGATTTGTTTTGATAACGTGCGGGCCGTTTTTTCTTCTCTTTTACTTGGCCCCCCTCGCCCCCAATCTGCGCACTCTGGAGGCTCTTCCCAGAGTAGGCCTGCCCTTGAGGTTGGATTGGACGTCCCTTCTCCTCTTTCTTCCCATTTTCTTCCGTAGTCAACCTGAGTTTTTGGTTCTACCAAGTTCCAGCGACCCTTTTTCCTCTTGTCAACAATTTCACCAGCAGTGGCAGAGTTGGCAGTCTTTATTACCTTGCGTTCTTAAATTTTTTCTAATGTCCCTCCCCCCCCCCTGTGGACTTTGTCTTAGATTCTGTTCTTGTCTCGTGCCGGTTTTTTGTCCGTTTCAACCAGAGTGTCCACGCGGACCCCCTTCTCACGGTTCAAACCAGTTCAGGCCCGTTAGTGTCCTGATACCCACACCCCCAGTCCCCCCGTTTCTCCTGCCAGGAGCAGCTGCCAAGGGTTTACTGCGTTTGTTTCCCTCTTCATTCCACGGTGGTCCTCCTTCCACCAAAAAACCGCTTTGAAGCATGGCCTTGTGGTAACGGAAGCCAGGGGCAACACGCTGCTCGTGCATCTGGTACCCGACTTTAACGTATTGAGTAACAACTACAGTCTCCTTGCCTCTGATCCCTCAACACACTATACCCACCTCTCACAAGGCCCGACGTGACGGGCCCCCCTGTGGGACCGTCCCCAACTCCCACACAGACCTACAATAATGTTGGCCCCATCCAAACCGGATACGCGCAATCCCTGATTGGTATAATTTTCTCTCTGGGTCTTTGTTGCCTTCTGAGAATGGGGATTCGTTTTGGCCAAGCGGCCTTCTGTCCCTTTTTTACCTGAACCTATTCGACAGGTTTGGTGCCCCCCATTCTTTCTGGCCCTTTTCCCCCCCCCTTTTTCTCTTTAGTAATTTTAGACTCCTTAGTTCTTCTTAAAACTGCTTTACAATGTAACGTCCTTTGCGACAAGACTAAAACGTTCGCTTTGAACCCTCCTTCTTTACCTTCTCCTTAGACCTGACGTCTCCCCTTCAGGCCCACTGAAGTTTTGCGCTACCCTATATTTTCCTTTAAGTATTTCTCCCGCCAGTCCCCCTTCCAGTGTAGGAACATTGCCGCGGGCCCCCAATAGAAGAAGTCTGGGGTTGGGGGAGGGGAGTTGTTCGAACACAAACCCACGAAGTTGACCCAAAGAAGGCAGAGGGTGGGCAAGAGTGGAGACATCTATAGACTAGAAAACCCAACACACCACACCCGATAGTTCTCTTCCTCGACAAGGGGTGACGACAAAGGAGGGCTTGTGGTTCCTCTCAGAGCCACCGTATCCCCCCTTAGTACATTCACCGGCTCTTCATTGTGGCCTCCACTGGACTACGTACACACGTTTTCCTTGCCTCTTTTGGGGCTACCCACGTCTTAGCCCTCATCCTACACTTCCCCTACGGAGTAGTGTTCTCTCTTTCTGAACCAACGGTGACATTGACACCCGTTCCCCCTTTAGGTAGTGGCACTCGGCCTGTTGGAGAATTTTGTTCCCTGCTATCTTTTCGTTCCGGGACTTGCCCAGAACGAGTTTGTCTTCGGTCCGCAGGTCGCCACCTCCCCCGCCCTTGTCCAGGAAATTAACGATTGTTTCTCCCTGCGTCACGTAACATTTTTCGTCATTCTTCTTCCTTTCCTTGGGCCTTAACTTGCGACTTCCTTGTCTTATTGGAGGAGGGGACCCTTGGTACTTTGCTGGAGTCGTTTATTGGCGTGCCCCCCTTTTCTGTGGATCTTGTACAGCTTTCCCTGTTTTAAAGTGGTGAAGCCCACCTCCCTGGTTGACTTTTTTTTCCCCCCGCATTAAGGGTTTTGACCAGGTGGCCTCTGGCCCGTTGTATAGCACACTCGTTCAGCTTTGCAGACAAACCCGTTCCTTCACCTATCCCCCGTTTTCCCTTGTCTTCTCCCAGACAAACCCGGCTGTATAAAGGAGAGCCCAGCAGGTTTGACGAGGGCACAGCGGGGATTCTCCCCGTACCTCCGGTACCAGTCTTTCCAGTTCTCTCCAGGAAACTTGCGTGAGGAGGTTTTTTGTTGGTAGTCCACCGCACCTTCCGATCGCCTCTTTCCCCCTGCTGTAACTCCCAGATCGTGGGGCCTACCGTGTGTGGCTTTTTTTTGTTTTTATTCAGGAACCGGAGTTATCATCCCCTGATGGGTCTGTTTTTGCTCCCCCTTCCACTTTGGCACCTGGCCTCTTGTTTTAGGACCAAAACCCTCCCCGCTGTTTTTTGTTTGTTTTTTGGTGACTTTTGTTGTGATTTGCTGGCTCCCTTGTCCCTCTCTCCGAACTCCCGGGCGGTGCCCCACATGAGTGGGGACGGGCGTATTTGTATTCACCTTTGTTTGTTTTCCCCCCATGACATTGTGACCATGGCCTTGCCGTTGTTCTTTTTTCCAGCCACCTCCTTGATCAGAAAGTTAATCCGGTCAAGACACACTACCTACGTTTTTTTCCTTGTCGCCCCCCGCCCTGAAGGACCAAGTGGTGGGATTTGTGATCCCCCCCACCCTTTTCGACCTTCCTTGGATGTTGTTGTCCCGGTGCCCTTGGTCCGGCTTCTTTTCTTTGTTTCCATCTGGTCTTTTGCAAGCAATTTTGGGTTTTACCCGTCACTGGGCACCCTTTCCCATTCCTTGGGGGTTCACTCCAGTGCCTTCAGTTTCGCAACCCCCCTCACATGATAAGGAGCGGACCCCCCCCCTTCGTTTTTTTGTGTTTTTTTGGATGTTTCTCCCAACCCAGGTTACCTTGTCTTTTCCCCGCTGGAGCTTCGGATCGAGCGATTGGTGGATGCGTCCCTCTTTTTTTTCTTCATGGGCCCGTAGTAGATTTTTTGCGCATATGGCATTTTTCTATTTTCTTCTTTTCACCCAGTGAATTTTTAGAAAATTTTTGGAAACAAAGGTTCCCCACGATGAATTTAGCGGTGACCCACCACCCTTCATAAGTCCAGGTGATTTTTTTTTTTCTTCTTGTTGCCGGATGGTTTCTAATTGGTCGTTGAGCCCCACTCTCAGCATTCCCACCGAAATGATTTCCCCAATGAAGTGAGGTGATCTTTTCTTTCCCCCCCAAACCCGCATCTCTTTTCTGTGACAGAACAAACCGTAAGCAGGCCTCCTTCCGTACGTACCTGGTCCACCTCACCGTCATCCCATTTTCGCCTTTCTTTGCTGGTGTCCTTTTTTCTTCACTCTTATCTTTTGTTGACCGATGTAGGGCCCCAGTAACACCCATGGCCCCGTCACCTCGGTCCCTTTCCTTTCCGGGGCCAAGTTACCTTTTATTTTCTTTTTTGTTTTTTAAGACTCTGGAAGCCGTATTTCAATCTCGAGGCCAGCTAACCCTCACAAAGCTTGAGTGCGGTAACCAAACCCGCCGCTTGTGACCCCCCCTTTTAGTTCTTTTTTCCGTATCACATAGTTTTTTTTCCCCCCGTGCCATTAGGAGGTGTTTTTTAGTCTATCAGGTCACTTTTCCGTTTTCACAATCCCGGGTACCCATAGGGGGAAAATGGTTTCGCCTTTTTTATGGGCTTCCACTCTCCACAAATCGTTACCTTTGCTGGCCGTCTGGTTTTTTTTTTTTTTCCCTCCAGGTCTCTTTCAGTAACTCCCTGCCGTTGGACTCTTCCACTTTCTTTCGCCTTTTTTTGTTCTGATGAACCGTTCATTTGTATACACTTTTCTTTTTTTGCCCCAAATGTTCTGGCTGGTCTTTTTTTCCACAACTAACACATTCTTCCTCCCCCCCTGTCGTTCGCCCCCTTTCCTTTCCCCCCACGCACCCCACCAAACCCATATACAACGGCAGTGGTTTTTGCCCCCGCCATCCCCTTCCTCAGTCGTCATTTGTTTTGATTTGATTCTTCCTTGTGATCCGTCCGTATTTCACCAGCACCAGCCTGCCAGAGATTGCCCATTGGATCCGCCCGTGACTCTTTCCGTCCTTTGTTAAAATCACTTCTTCTGGTCTGCCTCGATCCAAGTCTTGACCCTGTTCTCCTCTCATTCGGCCCCCCAAGAACCCCCCAAGTCTCTTTTCGACCTTTTCCTTGCCCTTTTCAATTCTTTAAACGCCTGAGGTCCTCGTAGAGCCCCCTATTGAGCACCCATTTTTTTTTTGGTGGATTGCTCCGTCCCTCACTTTTTTCCCCCCTCCGTCCTTTTGTTTGAAATACCAACCGTTTTATTACCCCCCACACAAAAACTCAGAGTTTTGTTTTTCAACTCCTAATGGGGACCCCCAGGTTACTTTACTTTTGGACTTCCCCTTACGTGCCGGAGGTTGGAGGGTTGATTTCATGGCTCGGCCCTGTTTAATGTTGTGAGCTGTTGTCGGGCGGTTCCAGTCGATTGGCTGTTTTTCCTTCCTCGGTCGTACCGAGGGCTTTGTGTCTTTTCCTTGCAGATGTTGACAGGCGTTGCACGGTTTCCTTGGACCTCATACGATTGTTTTGGTCACCTTTTTTTTGGTCCGACACAGTCCACGCTTGTTAGAATCATTTGTTTGGTTGTTCTTGAGGATCCTCCCACTGCTTTTTTGGCTACCACCCCTCATCGTGAGCGGTTCCCCGTTCTTGCCCCGTTTCTCCTTTAGTCCCCCAAAATCACGAGACCGGAAGAATCGACTTTCACGGGTGACGACGTTTCAGTTCCGATGCATGTTAGCCACCCCGCATCACCCTGTGAAAAGGGTGGTTTTCTGTCTACAAGTACTGTCCCCGACGTGGGCCGTTCCCAATTTTAGTTTGTAAAATTGTGGGAATTGCCGGGATGTTGAAAAGTGATTCGCTGCTGGCTCATAATATTTTCAGGTCAATTGTCTTCTCCTTATTGCTCTGTCTTTCCTTCCTTTTCAACTCCGTCTACCCTACTTGTTATTGGGTTTCCTCCTTACTCTTTTTTTTTTCATTCTGGCTTGAGCTCATTTTGTCTTCGCGCAGCAAGTTCTTTCCCTATTCTGCTTCTTGTTTTTTTTCCCTTGATCGGTCCTTCTCCCCACCTCTTTTTTCCTCGTCATTTCACTGCTCTGGATTTGCGGGACCCCACCCCGTTTTTCTTCTGCGATTTCTTTGATTATGGTACATTAACCCTTGGTCTGCACGCCCATTGAGTTTTGTTTCCCCCTTCTCTGTATTTTTTTCACCCCGGGCTTTGGTCCTTTTTATTTCAATTGCCACCCTTCGCCCCTCTGAAATGTATTGCGCACCCTGATTCGCCAAAAGTGGTCCTGTCTTTCCCCAAACTCCAGACCTGACTTTCTTTTTTCTCTCCTTTTTTTCCAATTTTCCGATTGTTATCCTTAATGCTGTGCAACCCTTTGAAATGCCAGATCCCCTCCCCATTTTTTTCGAATGGTTTGACACTAGTTGTGATTCACGTCTCCAGAACATTTTGTCAAAGTCCTGTCCTTCTTTGCCCTTTTGTATTTCCCTAGCGTTTCTCTACCCTTTCTTCTTTTCGGACGCTGAAACCATGGAGTTCTATCTTGGATGATCGCGACCGTTCTAGTTGTTTTTATCATTTGTGGTGCTCTCCTTTTTGTACCTCCACATCCGATCCCCTGTCCACCCCTCCCTTTCATTGGTTCGGTTTTCCTGCTCCCCCTTGATCGAAGGATTCACTTATGAAAATGGGGTTACCTCAAACTGGGCTTTCGGCCTCATTGCGCATTCTCCCATCCTTTTTTTTCTGTTCATGTCTGGGAAGACAGTTGATGAGCTTGTCCCTTCCCGTGCCCTCATATGGTATTATGTTTGAGTTCTTTCAAACGCCCCTCCCCCTCCCTTCTTTCTTCGCCAGTCTGGGGTGTTTCCCTCCCAGCCTATCGTAACCACTTCACTCATTTGCTGTTGCACCTATCTCTGGGGTGCTGTCCAGAATGGGAATTGATCCTCCTATCCTGTGTGGAAGTGTGATTTTTACACCCAGTTCTGATGGTGTTCCGATCCTGCTTGATTGAGTTGTGGAGATGAAGGAGTTTTCTCTTATTCCCCCCATTGGCCGATTTT
>Ga0179591_1196425_pt1 | contig 11314 bp, 11 predicted proteins | sample CZOMad2_1_08_16f_FD_182891 | JGI IMG/M metagenome (GOLD analysis project Ga0179591, IMG submission 182891) | Vadose zone soil fungal communities from Angelo Coast Range Reserve, California, USA - CZOMad2_1_08_16fungal (PacBio error correction) | ecosystem: Environmental > Terrestrial > Soil >... | reverse complement strand
CGTCGGCGGTTTTAAGAAATCAGAGTTTTTTTTTGGCTTTCTTCTGCTGCTTTTACTGTGACCTCCTCTCAATCGTGTCCTGCGTCCCTCTTTCCAAGTCGGGCGTGATACTTTTTCCCTGATGGCAGTTTGATGTCACTACTGTCTCCCCTCCTCCCCGAAGCTAGGTAGATGGTCCCACCTCACTTTCCGACCCCACGAATCGTGTTTTCCATTCTCACGAAGGACCCGCTTCTTCCTCTGTATGGTGTCAGCTTGTGGCGACCAGCCTTGCACTTATTATTTTTCTCCCCCCTCAGCCGTTTTTTTACACGCTCCCCTTGACTCCCCCTTTTCCGCCCCTGTATTTTGCAACGGTGTTCCGAACAATCTCCAGGTGTGCTTTTTCCTTTTCGAACGATGATTTTCCCGACCCCTTTGTTCACGACTTCCATCCTGTGGGTTTCGTTGCTCGCAGAATTTCCATTCACCCCCCCCTTTTCTTGGTCTGGATGCCTTCGACCCGTTAACCCCAATCCTCTTCAAGAAGAACCGTTCTTCCCAGGCTGACGCCCATTTCCGACCGTCCGACTTTTCCCCACGATCTTCTTAAAGTATTCCCTTTACACCCTTGCCTTCTTTCTCCAGCCAATTTCCCCTAGAAATACAATTCAAATGCCCCCCTTCCCTTTTGGCTCCACGCCCCACACCTCTCGCGCTCCGGCCCCCTTCCGACGATACGAGCTGGTATATGCTCCCTTTAAACTTTTTTATCCCTCCCCTCTTTTTATTTTTTTTTAGGTGCCCTTTGTTTCTGATCCCTTCCTGATCCTCCCCGTTTTCCGCGTTGTGATGATCAGCGGCCAAGGCTCACTCCCTGCTGAAGCGAACTTCCTTTCTTTTCTTTTTCTCCTTTTTCGACCCCTCTCTTTTCCTTTTCCCCCGATCTTGACCTGTGAATACGATCCCCCTACAGTACTCAGGGCAATCACGAGAGGGGAGAAGCCCCTGTATATCTCTACCTCCTCCCCTGTTGTGTTATATAGTCTCCCTTTCTTTCGCCCCTCTCGTGGTGCTTTTTGAATTGGTGGACTTCTCGGTCTTTTCACCGGTTTTGTTCCTCCCGCCGGGTAATGGTATTTCCGGGTGCTCCCTCCAACGAAGTTCACGAACTTCAATCTCGTTGATTTCCGCTTATCCTCCCATTTTGCAAACGGTGAGCCGTTACTTTATCCCGATGCTTTCCGCCTCCAACCTAAAAACAGAGTGATCTCGACCAGTAAAGCGTGATAAGAGATCCCCCCTCCCCCCCCGATGATTTTGTTACCTGTTTCCGAGGCTTTTTTCTTTGTCGACCAATTTTCACCAGTCCCCTTTCTCCGGTCGCTGCCCGACCCCCCGGTTGGTTAGTCTTATCCTGGCGCGGGACGGGAAGGTTCTTTTTAGCCTTTTGTCCCGATCGTACTTTTTCTTTAATTCGGATGGGATTATTTGTCGATTCCTTTTTTCTCACGGGTGAATGCCTTCCAACAGCATTTACTGGTTTTGCATGGGTCATTTCTTTCAGCGAGCACCGGAAACCTGCCTTTCCAAGTTAGTGACCCCCCATTCCTTTCAATCTGTCACAGATATCCCCTTCTCTTCCCTCCCAGTTTAACAACCTTTTTCAGTTTGGCCCCGTCAACTTTGTAGTCACCTCGCTCCATGCCCTTTTTGCTTGTGTTTCCATCTCTCCTGTGAAGCTGGTCGCACCGATGAACCCTCGATGATCCCTGCTTTGCGGTTCCCCTTTCCCTGCTCCCAAGCGATTGTTTTTGTCTTCCGGTGATGTCCCCAATTCTTCATCCTGATCTTTTCCGGCTGCGACTTTGTTTGAATCCTTCGATGCTTTCTTACCCCCCTTCCCCCGCAAAGTCGCTCGTCTTGTCAAAGACGGACGCAGACTCCCCTCCTTTTCTCCTTTCACCTCGTTTTCTTTTTGGACCCCATACAGGCCCGACTCGATGGAGATTGGACCCAAGCCGCCGTCGTCAGCTGCAATCGGAGGTCCCTCGATTTCCGGCCCCTAGTTTTCCTTCGTCGTTTGTGTCTTGTATCCCGCCGTGAGATTCTTTTTTTCCGAATGGTTAGTGGGCGTTGTGCCAGCCTGAGATCCCGATTTTTTTTTCTCCCCTTTGTTGGCCACTCTCACGGTCTGTTGTCCCACGCGCGCCGTGTCGCCTCGTTGGACCCTGCCCTTAGGGAAACCTTCGCCCAAGCGCGCGACAAAGCTGCTGGCCTCCTTGACGCCGTACGCCGATTCGGCCTGACTCTGATCCCCATTGTACTTCTCCTCCCGCGAACGCTTCTCACCTCAAGCTTCCAAGAAAACGGAGGCTTGAGCCAGAATTCGACTCGAGCCGCGTTGCACCAGGCCGAGAATAGTGAGCGGTTTTTTTTTTTTTGTGTTTTTTTCGTTTTTTTTTTTTTTTTTTTTTTCTTTTTTTTTTTTTTTTTTATTTTTTTTTTTTTTTTTTTTTTTTTTTTTTTTCTTTTTTTTTTTTTTTTTTTTTCTTTTTTTTTTTTTTTTTTTTTTTTTTTTTTTTTTTTTTAAACCACGATTCCTTTCTTGAAGGAATTCTCAGGCCAAAAAGTCCGGTTTCGGCGTCCCACCCTCCTCCCTTTCCTCTTTCTTGCTCTCCCTGACCACCCCTCTTCGGATAAGATCCTCTCCCCCCCCTTTTCCTGATTCAAATGATGTTATGCCGCGTCCCCCCCCCCAAAACTGATTCTGCAATTTCGTTTTTCCCCCCAATCGCACCTGCACTCCCCTAATTTCCAATATGTCCGAAGCCCCCTTCTCTCACGTAAGTTGTCTGATGTTCCCTAAATTTCGCGCCCGTAGATTAGATTCCTTTTAATACCCAACGTCTCGTCAATCGCTCCTTGCATTCCCTGAGCACGCGTCTGCTATGAAGGGCCTAAATTCCCCTTCCTCTCGTTTCTCTTTCCTAGAATTTCCAAGATTGAATTTTGCCAGTCAGCCCGAGAGGCCACTCCGGGCCCCCCTTTTTCTCCCAGCGTATCCTCTGTTCCCAAGTTCCTTTATGCCTCTTTCTTGGGAGACAACTCCTCCGCTTAGAAGGTTTAACATCTATCTCTACCTCCCCTTCCCCTGTTGTTGTGATTGATCTCTCTGTTAACTTCCGCCGCTTCTTCTTTTTCCCCCTGATCACAAACCTATTACTTGCCGACTTTTGAACGGATTCTCAAGACTTTGCTGTTTTCTTCTTTTGCCCGGGGTCAGAGAGTCCTCCCTAAGATCCCAATCGGATTTTTTGACGTCCGTTCTCTTTATGGACGCTCCCTTCGAGCTTCCTTTCTTGTCCGCGTTGATAAGTCAGCCCAGGTCCGAATAGATGCGCCGATTTCATGGCCCATGGTTTTGTTCTTTCCCCCCCTATTTCTTTGAGGCCTTTCCGTTTCGCCCCCCTGTTCCCCTACGTTTACTAATTATTTTTCGGACTCGTTTTGTTTCTTTGAGTGTGAGTTTTCAGTAGGTCTTTTTTTTTTTTTTCTCCCCCCGCTTTTAAGGCAGATCCTTGTTGTTTATACTCCCCCCCCCTCCCTTGATTATAGAAGAGAACGTGATAGGCACTTTTTTTCTGACTAGAAGGTCAACGACACTACCCTGTTCACCACCCCCCCCCCCCCCCATGGCGAGAGGAGTCCCCCTCTCCCCCTTCTAGGGGGAAGGGAGGTGGACGAACAACCTCTCCAGCGCCGTTTTTGCACCATATCCCCTTGCTCCCGTTACTTTTCCCAACGGGTGCACGTCGTCTCTTCTCCCTCCGGTTTTATTTCGGAGTATTGTCGTGGTCTGGGTTTGCCTCGATTTTGCGTGACGACCTGACAGTGGTTACTGCGCTCTTTTTTTCTTTGTCCAGAACTTCCCCTCCTCCAGGCTGCCAGAAGATAGGGATAGAAATCGTCAGTTTTCCCTTTCCATTACAGGGCGTTGTAGCTTATCGGTTTCTTTTCCACACTTCATTGCTTTTTAACAGACCCTTGAGCTTGTTGCCCCCACCCCCCCCAGAAGCGTTTTTTTTGAAAACCTGGATTCTCAGGGGCAACCAGGCTGGTTTCTTCCCCCCCTCCGAACCTCCTCCTAACCGACAAGGATGGGGCCCGTCCCCAACGTGAAACTCAGAATGAGAGGGTCCTTTAATCGAGAGACCTCAGTCTTGCAGCGGATCTTTCTGGGTTTCATCGCCCCTTCTCTTGACTGGCACCGGAGAGTACTAGTGGACGCGACCCCATCTTTTCCTTTCGGTCCCTCTCTTCCTTTCCCTCTCTCCTGGAGAATTGTGTTTCCCTGCTTTCCAGGAAGGATGTCCAGTCCCCAACGTTCGCAGCCCCCGCGGGACCTCATTGTGGTAAACATTGCCGGTTGACCTAACCGCCTTCTTTCGTGTCCTCTTTCCTTTACAACCCCCGGACGACCTTTTTTCTATCTGTCGGTTTTTCAGATTGGAGACCAGCTTGTCTCAGTATCGTAGTGCCGAACCGAGGAGTTTTTTTTTTGACGAGGTTAAAAGTTTACCGCCGGCCCTTCTGGCACGGTTTTCCCTCAACGTGCGTCCGTAAATCATTTTGAGGTCGTAGACTCTTCCTTTCCCCCCTCCAGCGTGATCAGTCAGGGGACTTTTGACTTCTCCTTCACAGACCCCGGTTTTAACCCTCAACCCAACAAGGTCTGTTCGTTTCTCCCAGTTCCTTATTTACCCCCCCTCTCGGCCCCTCACCTCCCCCTTTTGCCTGCTTCAGACCTGTACGAGCGGACATGAAAGTTCCAAGAACCTTCCCGCGGCTATTTGCCGAATCCCCTTCTGGTGCTGAGAAACGACAGTCATTTTCCCCCTCCTTCCAAATTGTGGACAACGCCCTTATCTGCTTTTCCTCCAAATTTCCTCAGATCGCTGCTGGCCTGATCCCCCGCTCATCGAGCCACTCTCCGTTCTTTTCTTTTGTTTAGTCGCTTTTCCCTCCGTCTCTCCCTTTTTCCCTCGTTTTTCGCTCAGCAGGTTTAACCCTGAACCCCTAGAACCTTTTAGTCTTGTTTTTTTAGAGATCAGGCTTTGACCTTTCTGTCCCCTTTCCTTTTGCTCCCCTCTTCGGGCCTCGATCACTGATACAACCCTTTCTGCCCCTCCACGACTTTTTTTCTCCGCCCCCTGGTAGCATCTCTCCCTCCCTGTGTTCGATACAGGGGTAGTAGAACCTGTGAGTATGAGATGGGTCCCTCCCCTCCTTTGATTTCTTTTAAACGTTCGTTGCCCTCAGGCCCCTTTTGGCCTTATGCTCCTCCCCTCCTCCCCCGAAAGTGATATTAACTCTAGTTAGATTCATAGCACCCTCTTGGGACACTGTGAGCTTCCCGGACGTCTTTCCTCGCTGGTGTTCTCTAAAAATACCTGATTTTTTTTTTTTCTCATTACATGATTTTCCTCTTGTCAGAGCATCCTCGATCCCGATGTTTTCGACGATAGTTGGTCGTTTTTCTGAACAAGCCTTTAAACCTTGCTATTTGCATTTTCTCTTCTTCTTTTCAGCACAGGCCGAGTTTTCCTGGAGTTCTTCTTACTTTATTGGAGGTTTTTGTTCTATTATGTCAGAAGGATGTACGAAATGGTCGTCGGGCCGTTTAGTTTTTGAACTTTTGTGCCTTCTCCTGTTTTTCCCCGAACATACCTTTTTTTTGGTTTGGTGGCTCTTCCACTTCCCCCCTGCTTTCAATTTTTTTTCTCGTTAGCATGTCTGCACTTTTTCCTCGATTCGAAGCCCCCCCTCCCCCCTTATTACGGCACTCGTTTTTCTCAACCTGTTCAGAATCCGGGCCGTTACCCCTTTGTCGTCACCTCGCTGCACCGGTTTTTGTCTTATATCTTCTCGCTTGGTTCGAACTGTTAAACCCTAAATCTTCCGGAGTTTCAAAGTAAAGGGAAACGAGATGCGGTGTTGCCCGGTTCCTTTGAAACCCCCACTTCTCCTCCCCCCTTTTTGTTTGCGACGGTTTAGCTCCCTCTCCGTAACACCCTTTAACTTAAGGGCCAAATACTGGGACTTACATTTTTCATTCGCATTTGGACGCTAAGTTCCCCCCCTCCCCTTTCCCCCGACACAGATCTTCTGGCATGTGTTTTTCTTTGTTTTTTTTTTTTTTTTTTTTTTTTTTTTTTTTGGTTCAAAGCGACTGAGAGTCCCGGATTATCTTGATGGATTTTTGTCCTCCAGCCCCCTTGATTGTGGTTCAACTTCGTTAGCCTTCTTGCCTTTGCATTTTTCAAATGTTAGCATTTTTTTTCTAACCCGCGGGGTTCAATCAACTAGAATACTACTTTCTCCTGATCTTTTTTTGGCACCTTTTCCTTTCTGTGTTTGCAAAAGTTTGTTATATGGTTTCCATGCCGAGCCTTCGATGCCCTCTCCCGGTTCTACACCATTTTAGCTCCCTCCCCGGAGCCGCTTTCTTTCAAGCATGGTCCAGAGTGATCTACCCTATTCACCCCCATGTCACGCACAACTAGAGGAGATTGTCGCATTTTTCTTAATAGTCCGCTGCTCTTCCAATTCCCCACCGCCACTTGTTTGCGTTTTCCCTTGTTCCTTTTTTTCCCAACCTTTTCGGCAACCGCATAAGACTCTTCCGCCATCGTTTCATTCCAGCGTCTAATTTGGATTGCTTGGTTCACCGCCTTTTTCTCCTGTCTTTCCACGCAAGGCAACCTCTTTTTCCTCGCTTCCTTTCCCCCTTTCGTCAACATGGTCAGATCTGCGTAGTGTATCATTCAAAGCGGAAACTTCTTAAGACAGTTCCTCGAGACGGCGGTGGCGTGCTCTTAACAATAAAAGGGATTGCCGATGCCCCCCCAAAGCCTCCCCCCCTCTCCCCCAAAGACGTTCATTTAAACAAGCGGCCCAGAGCCTTGACCTCCGTTGGAACACTTGCGGTACCAATACCTCCTGAGAACCTCACGTCTCCTTTGGTCCCAATTTTTCCAACCACGCATGGACCTCTCCTCCTCTTTCCCTGGACTTTGGTCTCTAAGGTGCCCCTGTACTGAAGTACTCTAGATTTTTGCTTTCTTCCCCCCCTTATCAACCGCCCTGTCATTTGTCGCGCCCATCTTATTTCCCTTCCCTTTCCCCAACAAGCCCTTCTTTTCCATTCCGGCACCCCTCCCCTTTACGGAAGATGTTTTTTGGAGTGACCCTCTCCTCCGCCGTCTCAGTTTCATAGCCCCTTCCTCCTTTTTTTTTTTGTCGCTCGACCTTCTGTGTTGTTTTTTCCTTAGCCGCGTGAGATTGTCCCGAACAAACCCCTCTTTTTCAGGGTCACGGAGTTTTCCTTTACGCTTTCAGCCTTTCGGCTTTAACTGCAGGGCGCTCGCCTGATGCCTAAGACGTGCACCGTCGTTCCGTCGGTGCTTTTGCTTTTCTCCTCCAATATTTTTAATTTGCATTTTCAGCATCCTTCCTTTCGGTCATGGGCAGAGCTTGATTTCCCTGGTTCCTTTTTTGTCGGGGAACCCGATTTATTCCCCCCTTTTCTTTCTCTTCCCGTGCATTTTTCCCTGAGTCTCACTTTGACTTCCCACCGAGTTCCAGTTCGAGTGTTTCGTCAGGGTGGGCTTGGGGGGAATTTAGCAAGTCCAGGTTAGTTATTCTTCCCTTTTTTGGTCTTTCCCTCCCCTGACAAACGCTGATCCTTCGAGCTTCTTAAGGTTCAGATGCTTTCCAGCGACGTCCCACAAAAAGCACTAAGAATTGATCTTCCCTTGTATTAGCATTTGTTCATTCCTAGATCTCAAGGATTTGGCCGAGCTTTTTCGGCAGCCCCTCGCGGTTTTCCACTTTCCCATCTCCGATGCGACTTGAAGTTTTCCTATGATGGCTCGTATTCTTTTTTCCTCCCTCTCTTGTCTAGGCGGAGTTGAGGGTTTAGTTGCGCCCCGCTGTTTTTTTTTTGATTTTCGATTCTTCCCAGTTGCGTCACGAGCCCGCTTCTGTTTCTTTTGGCCAGATAATCTGCGCGCCTGGCGTTTAACGGATCCCGCCGATAGGGATAGTCCGAGTGACGTGGATGTTTCCCCCTGTCTTTTTAAGCTTTTGACAAAATGATGTTAGTTTTGCCCCGACTGCTTTGGGCAAACCCCCCGTAGTTAAAGCCTGTGTTGTGCCGGCCTTGTTCTCGAAACTGCGAAGACCCCCTTCATTCAACTCAAATATGAACTGCTTGTCTGGGACGTCCACCTGCCTCCCCTTTTAAGCCTGATCGGTTTCGGCTCATCGAGTCCTTTGGACTCTTGTCTAGGCTGCGGCTCGTTTGTCATCGCCTCATCTTTCTGACTTTCCCACGTTGAAGGGGACCCCGATTGACGATAAATTCTTGTTCAGATGCTGCGTTTCCGCTTTCAGATTTTGCGTTCCGGGGTCTTGAACTTGTGTAGCCGGTTTCCTTTTCCCCTCTAGCATCCGCAACTCATCTCGTTAAAGGGTAAAATGCGTCCGTTGGCGGAAGACACCCGCCGCTATTCTCCGTCCTTTTTCAACGCAGGACCCTGAGACTATTTTTTTTCAGCGGTTTCTCCTTCCTTGATCTTCACAGCGTTGTTGTGAAGCAGTGAAGCCCCCACTTTTATATTCTTCTTTGACTTTCGCCTGAGTAATCGTTTTGAGGTTGTCGAATTCGACAAGGTTTTCTTCCCCTGTTTCGCCCCCCCCCTGCTAATTACCCCGCTTTTTTCTCTGAGTTGAAACCTGACATGCCCACCCCCAAAGGTATTCGTTGAGTCCTTCGAAGTCACGTAACTTTCTCCCCCGCTTTGCGCCGCCTTAACCCCCCTTTTTCCCGGTGTCCCGCCAACTTTAAGAATTTAAGGCAAGTTCAGAACTTCCAGTTCCCTCTCCCTCCAGGATACACTCGAACCCCGCCCTTGCCGCCGTTGCTTAACTCCCCCTTTCCTGACGCCTTTTCCCTGCCTTCATCCCTTGTTCTAAAACCCTCACCCACAGCGTCGTCCTTGACCGGCCACCTCCTCTATTCGCGGCGGCTCTGATCCAGAAACCTTCGTATCTCCGCTCTTCTTTTTTTTTTTTTTATTTTGTTCAAAAAGAGAGCGATCTACGTACTTTCTTTCGAGAAAGTTGGCCAGCCTTGTTGTGATCCCCGCGGACCCCGTCTTTTTCCCTCGTTTTCAATCTCACTTCGTGTTGGCTGAGCTTTCTCCCTTTGATTCTTTCCCCCCTTGCCTTTCGAACCATCAGTCATTCTCCCTTAGGCCGGCAACCCCCAAAGAGAGGGCTGACTCCCATCTCTTCCTCCTCGTTGTTGTTGTGATCTTCTACCCTGTGGTCCCCCTCCTGTTTTGCTTTTCTTACTGGGCATCCTTTCCTTCTTCGGATTACGGCGGATCATGTTCAGAAATTAACTGGAACAAGACCCCCAATTTTAACATTGAGTCCCGACCACACGCAATCCAGTTTGCCATTCTCTCAATTCGTCTCCTTTGCAGGTCATTCAAAGCTTTCATGCTCCTCCTTCTTCCCTATTTCCTCATTGTTTCAACTGACCCCTTACACCGAGAGTTTTGATATAGAAATTAGCGGAGGGCTTCCGCTTTTTCCCCCATCCGCGGCAACGGCATTTGGCGTTCATAGTTCTTATTGTTGGGTTTTTCTCCCAATGGACTGTAATACTGGAGCATGTCGAGGTCTTCTTTCAGCCGTTAGGGTTAGTTCTTATACTTCTCTCCTTGTTGGGTCTTAACCTTTTTTTTCCTCTTCCCTGTGTTCCCCCAGTCCTCCTCCCAATGTTGTATCCTATTATATTTTCGCACGTCGTTACTTCTAGCTTACATACCTGGTTTCCGGGTCCGTTGTTCTGGATTAGCTTCAATGATTGGTTCCCGCAATCCTTTTCCCCTACCTTTCATTTAACCTGACCCCTGCCCACACTGATTACTTGTAACTCCTTGGAGAACACCGTTTTCCGTGAACCTGGGCTTAAATTGAGTTCCAATCGCTCCCCCTCAAAATGGTGACCCTGACTGAGCTTTCTCCCCGCTGAACCCTGAAACCCTTCATTACGATGTTTTTCGACAAGCTCTAGGGGTTGACCTTGGCCTTTTACACCAATTACCTCTTTTCTTTTTCTTTGCCTGAGCCTGTTAGTGACAATGGCGTTCATAAGTTAACCACGTTTCCCAGACCTTCGATGCGAATGTCCAATAGGTCAGAAAGCTTCTACCGTTTCGACGTTTACTTCGAGATCCGTTGGCCAGCCCGCTTGACTCGGATGCCCGATTCCTCCTCCTTCAGTTCCTTTCTTTCTTCGATGCACTTTGTAACGTAGTTGCTTATTGGGACCATTACCAAGCCGTTCGCCGGGGCATTAAGAATGTTCTTTTCTCTTTCTTATTGTTCAGTGGGGACCTTTCCGGCTTTCATCAAGTTTCTTTTTCCTCCCCCTACTCTTTTTTCTTCCCCAGGTCTTCTTCCCTGACTGCCGCGTTCTTAGTAGATCCAGTTGGCCAATTTGTTTCCGTACCATTTTATTAAGTTTGGCTATCCCTTTCTTGGTTCCAGCAAGACCCTGAGATGGACGCAGAGTATTTCCATCCCCCCCCACTCGCGGCCTGATGAGCAACTGGTTAAGGACTCCTCTATATTCCTCCCTTACCCGTGCAACTGCATTGAAATTTTTTTTCTCTCACGCCTTTCTCTCCCCTCGTAAACTTCCAAGTCGGCTGAGCTTCTGGTTCACCCCGCGGAGATGTTCTGCCCAACGCTCCCTCGGTTATCTAGATTCCAGTCACCCCTTTCTCCTCCCCTTTGTAATGTTGCTAGTTTTTCCTTCAGCCTTCCCCCTCCGTCCCTTGATGGTTTTTAGCTCGGCCTTGTTGGAGTTCTTGAAGAGTTCCACCTTCAAAACATTCTATGTTCCCTCTGGTTCCCCCAGGCACCTGCACTTACCCGACCCTCGACCTTCCCCCCCGCCAGTAAAAGTAGATTTCCTTTCACCATTTTGGTGCCGCGAACTGACCTGAGATAGCACGGCTGGGACCCAGACCACAAAGTAGACCAGGGAACTCTCTCCTCCGACATTTTTTGCGACGGTCCCTCTTTTCCGAATTATTGGCGAGCAAAGGCAACCACGCGTTTAATCTGTTCTGCAGCGATTCCCGCCTCGGGCAAAGCAGCCTCCTTTTGAGACAGCGTCCTTTGAACCAAAGCCTTCCGTTGTTTTTAAGAGTTTTTTTTTTGTCTTGTGACTTCCCAGAGTTTTTTAGATAAA
>Ga0179591_1353697_pt1 | contig 11315 bp, 15 predicted proteins | sample CZOMad2_1_08_16f_FD_182891 | JGI IMG/M metagenome (GOLD analysis project Ga0179591, IMG submission 182891) | Vadose zone soil fungal communities from Angelo Coast Range Reserve, California, USA - CZOMad2_1_08_16fungal (PacBio error correction) | ecosystem: Environmental > Terrestrial > Soil >... | reverse complement strand
TGCCCTCCGCTCAGTCCAACTTTTTCACTTACAGCCCGGCCTCTCTGAATTCGCTGGTGACGACCCATGCCTTCTGGCGCCTTTCCCAAATTCTTAGTTCAGTCAACAGGGTTTTTTCCACGGAGTCCCCGAGGGACAGAGCCATTTCTTTTTACCCAAAATCCCTTTTGCTTCAGAAGATCTGACGCTACGGCTTTCCAACCCCGTTTCTCCTCCTCATACATGCTCTCCCCGCATTACCAATGAAGAGTAATCTCCCGGTGTATGTGGCGGCAAGTCTTCGAACCCCCTGGTCTCCTTAAGAAGCTTCTCTCACCACCTCTTCCGCCCTCGCTCTTTATTTTTCACCCCTGTATCAGCTTATTTCCTCTCTCCTTGAGCCTTTCCTGAAGATCTTTCCAGACGCGTCTTGAAGAGTTCCTCTATTTCCTTCCTATACTTTCTCCACCCCCCCTCATTCCCGGAATAAGGGTTTGTTAGGACCACCTCTGGTTTCATATCTTCTATGTTTTCTTTGCCATCCCCTCGGCTGCTGTCTCCTCAGAACGCGGCATAATTACCTCATCCTTTAGTTTGTGAACTGATTCCTTTTTGCGCCTTTTGACTTATTCAGTAGCCTTAGTATATTACTTGTCGGGCATACTCTTCTATAACCGGCGCTCCCTAACCATCTCGTTTCTCTTCCTCCTCCCAGCACATCCGCGAAGATTCTCATCCAAGTTTGTTGCTCAGTAGCCCCCCCTCTCTCCTCGCAGATAGCCTTATTGAAAGGATTTGCGCAAAACCCGACGCCTTCTTCTCATGGGATTGGCTCATTCTGTATTTGAACCTGACAAGCGTTGCCTTTTTTGTCTCAGAAGCGTCCCACACATTACATTATCTGTTTTTTCAATTCAGTTAAACACCAGACATGGTTGTCCTTTCCCCCTTGCCCCTCATTCTTCCCCCCCCTAACACACCCCCAACACCCCGCATTTCTCAAAAAAAACCTTTTCACCCCCCCCCCCCCCCCTACCCCCCAGGACCAGAAGGGGGCACGCCATTCAGCGAATCCGTTTTCAGGTTATAAGTCCAACAGACAATTTTCAATTTGCCTTTCCGGCAGCCATCATGCTGATCAGAGGCCCCAACCACAGCGATTTTCCATTTCTCTATGCGTCTTCCTTCTTCTTTCTTTCTCTGATTCCCCTCTTCAGTGTTTGAAAAGCCTCCCCAAGTATACGCCTTTTATCTGAAAATAGAATAATTTGAGTCCCTCTCAGCATGGCCATGATCTCCTCACTCCCCGCTCCCCTTGTTTGAAAATTGATGTCCAAAGTTTGTCCATGAATTGGGCGTGTTTATCGTTTTCCCTCCGATTTACCCCAACACTCCCCCCCCCACACCGGCCCCTCCCATGCTTCCTTTTGAACTCTGCCGTCGTTAAGTGTAACCCCACGGGGCCCGTGCATTCGCTCAAATCATTACCTAATTCACTGAACCCCCTTGTATACAACTTCTCGACGCTTTCACCTTGTTCCGCTCTTCTACCCCTTGGTTTTACCCCCCTTTCCCAAATTGCATGACCTCGGGTACTAAGTCTCAGCCCAATCTTTTCCCCAAAAGTTTCTCTTCTCACATCGGTGAAAGTGGCTTTTTCCTGAGAAGCCCTTAGTACTTCTCCTCTAAATCCCTTCCGGTCCTCCCCCTGCGTAATGTGATCTAGCCCGAGATGACGCAATTCCACCTTTCCCCATCAATACCTTCCGTCCAATTATATGATGAAGTTGCACTTAGCCTCCTCCCCCTAATATCTTGCCCATTCCTTTGCATAACTGGTCCCCCCCCAGTTGGACTGATTACTAGAATTTGGAGCAGCGTACCCGGTGTATACTCTAGTGCGATGTCCCCCTCTATAGAGTCCCCTCCACAGACCCCTCCCTTCCCCCTTTGGCCCCCCCGCTATATTTTGATGAATTGTGGATCGTTCTTCCTGGATCTCTTTCATTCGTGGCTTTCGCGGTATCATTTTGATTCTTGGCACTCCCCTGCGTGTGAATAAAGCCAAATCGGTCCTCTCCACAACTAAAGCGTGCAAGCTCCGTATCCCTTCCCCCCCATGACTTACCCTCCCCCTTCACTTGATCGGGAGTGACCTGGATCATTCTTAGATTTCGCTATTCATGTAGTCCCGCAATTTCCACCTCCGTCATTCTTGCGAACAGCTGCAGTCATTGTTCAGTTGCTCACGGCCCTCCTCTTGAATTCTTTTTTTTTCTCTCCACCAATCGAGAACACACCACCCCTCAAAACCCCTTACCTTTTTCCCCGCCCCGTTTATTCCACAGTGCGATATTGTGTTGAACCCACTCCTAGCTAAGATTGCCCCCCCCCAACACCACATTTCCTTTCCCTCTCCGAGACCACTTAATTTACTTTCTCTCTTTCTGGAGCCCCTGCACCTCGACCTATGAACGAACGGATCGTCCTGCTTATTACCCTGGTTACTTCCAGCATTGTGGTCGTATTCCACTTACGTCCTTTAATACACAACTTTAGATCCTTTGTCTTCCCCCAAGTGGATCTCCCTTTCCCCCTACTCCCTCCATTTTCCAGTGCAGGGCATTCTTCGAATCTTCTCCTCCTTTTTTGTTTTTTCCTTCGGTTCCCAATACGGTAAGTTGAATCGGTTTGTCCGAGTAGTCCTTGTGTTTTTTGCTCCCTTCCATGATCCCTTTTGTTACTCCCCTTGAAGTCTGTGGTCATGTAGCGGGTAAACCCTTTCTCTTCGTACCTTTCTTCTCTCCGTCGTTGGTAATGTTCCTGCAGTGGCACTACGACTCCTCCTCCCCCCTCCCCTATGATTTCCTCTCCCTTAAAACTCACCTCCGGAGTGCGAGTTTTCCAAGGAACTCCTACCTCGTTACCAGCACCAAAGGGTTAGGAGACTTGTCCAGGTTTGCTTTGAACTCTTTTCTCGTTGGATGTCGTGCCTCACCCCCCCATTAGATTGGTAAAAAACGACCCAAAATATCACATTTCTAGAATGACTTTTAAGATGTCGTTTACCCCTGGGTCCCCCGTATTTACCCCCTAGGTAATTACAAATGGACACCGATTAAAACTCATTGCTTGATAACTTTCCTTCTTTCTCCAGCTTTCTCTATAAGCCCCCCCCCGTCTGAACTATGTTTTGTGCCTTTATTTCGAGTTATGTTCTAATCCCAGTCCCCCCATCCCCCAGATCTCAAATCTTCGAGCCCAACCGCTCCTCTCTACTCCGTTCGTTCTGTTGCGTCTTAACACGTAAGGCACCCCCATCCCCAATCGATACAGGAACGCTAGATTCGTGTTCGTTCTTCCTCGTCCCCTTTTGCTCTTTTCCTGCCCTAGTCATAACCGATCCTTATCGCACCATTTCGCATCTTCTCCTGTGGTTCCTCTCTGGGGATTCCCCTCACTGAGTTGACGAAGCATCAGGGTTCCCCTGAGGAATTGCTTGCTGCTTTGCTATGGTATTGCCCTCCCTCCGGTGACAGCCCACTCGATCTGGCACCCATCAGTGATGGAGCATTCCTCCGTGTCTCGCTCCCACGCCGTTTCTTGAACCCCCTAGAAACCCTAGTTGACGCAACTTTTCTTCACCTCTGGTTTCCACCTTCACCCCCCCCGAGCGATGGCCGCTTGCCTCCGCTATATACCCCCTTTCCCTCTCTCACTTTCCCCCTGGCTTTTTGCCTGGCAGACGTACTAAGGAAAGTGGTTTCCCTTTTCCTCCTCGCTCCCTCGCCCCTCTGCCACCTTGAGGTTACCAACACTTACACGACTTCCAAGGTCCCTAAGTTTTTTTTTGCCCCAAATTTTCTGAATCCCTGTGCTCACGTGGTGTTCTTGCGGACAATTTGTCGACCGGTGTCCAACATAAATGTCTACCCCCCAAATTTTTCCAATTCTATTTCCTCCTGCAACGAAGGTAATCTTTCCTGATCTGACCCTCCTCTTTTTGTCAAACTCCTCTATTTAAGTATAGTTGGCAGCTTGTCCCCCCTGCTCCGGCAATTGTTTTCAAACTTACCCTGCAATGCTGTACACGATGTCATTGAGGAATTTATCTCTTTTTTCGATTCTTCCCTGAGTTTCTTCCTTTTACTCTCAAAGCCCGACTGAGGTTACGGCAGTCCCTTTTCCGAATTCTGTTTTCCTCTTTGAGCAATGCTAATATGACTTTCTTAATTTGTTTGCGTTCCAGTCCAAAAGTTCTTTTTCTCCCCCCCCGGCGGAGTGGCGAGCCTTGTCTTTTCCCCCCCCCACTTCCACTTTATTATGAAAGCCATGGGCCCGTACCCAATTTTCCCTTTTTTCCCCCCCCCCTCTCCTTTTTTTTCCCTAAATTGTTCATCCTCCGACACAATTCGTCTCCTGTGGATTTCTTCAAGATTTTCTCAAAAAGGAGTATCGTCCCGCCTCTTTCACCTGATCAAAACTCATTCTTCCCCTCTCCCTCCTTTCTCTTTTCTTCCCCTATTATGCGACGTATCCCCTCTACTGGGGATAGGAATGCGACTCTACAGCATGGCGACTTTCCCGACTACGCCGCTTAAACCTTGGCTGACCAGGCACTCCCCCTTAGGTCACACCTTTCTGTTTGGTGCTTAATCCCCATCCTTTGTTGTCTTGCGATATCGCAGCTCTATGAGCGTTGCGATGTCCAATTCCTGTGATCATGGCTCCGGAGTCGTCCCTTTTTCTTTTTTTCCTCCTTTTCTGCCTCGCGGGCCTAATACAGCACATCGATAGAGATTTACCCTATCGTCCCGTAACATCGCCGCCCCTATTTCAGGCCTTTGACAGAAGAGTTTGATAAGGAGAAAAACGCTGCAGGCCGATTTGTCCCTCCCTGCCTTTTCCCCCACTCCTTCTCTTCGTCATGGAAGCGCTCTGACTGGACCCTCGACAAGTCTTTTATTTGAAACTTTTTTGTACTCGAGCTTCCCCAAAGTGGAATTTTGAACAACCCTCCCTTCCCTTTCCACCCCCCTTCCTTTTTCCCCCACAACTGGTGACAAAGGAACTGTCCAGCTCAGAGGTTGGGCTCCCACTCCCTCATGAACGGTAAGAGAGATGCCGGTTACCCCTTATAAACACTAATGCTTGTCGCTCCCCCGTCCTAACTGGGCGTGAACCCGAGTAGTCACACACACCAGTCTAAATTCTGGTATGGGTATGACCCTGTCCTACCCTTTTCTCTCCCCCGTCCCATGAATACTTTGGCCCCTCGCAAGTCCAAAACTGCCTGATTCAAGCTTTACTATATTTAGCCTACGGACCTGTTTTACCCCTAACAGTTCCCTTTCGTGTTCCTTTGTTCCTTCGTGGATCTTTCTTGTGCTCCCCCCCCCCCCCTTCGACATCAACCCCACACAACCCCCCACGGCCCTCACTGCTTCCCAATTTTTTTGTTGGCCCTTTGTCCCCCGTCAGGCTTTTCAGTTGTTTTAAACCTCAATCACGAATCAGCTTCCCCAGACTTCCCCCGAATTCCTCCCCCCCCCCTAGTCTTGACGTTCCCGCCCCCCCCCGGGACTTGCAGATACTATGGGGTACACTTGGATAATCATGCCCCCCCCCTCTTCTTAAGTCACTTAACATTTGAGGCTCCCCACCCTTTTCGTCACCCTCCAGTGATCTTCTCTCTTTGCGAAATGCTCGCGCGAAAGCCTTGCGGTATTCCTTCTCCTTTCTTCCTAGCCCGTCGGTGCCAGTGACCCCCTAACCAAGAACCACTCCCCCCCCCCATCACCCTCACTCCCCGCGCCGCAATTGAGGGGCTAATGCATATAGCCTCTATTTTTATAATGTAAAGAAGTGACCACCCCCCGTCGATTCCGCCGAATGCGAATGGTTTCATTTCTCTTCCTCCCCATTCCCCCCTCCTCCACTATCGAACCACACCTCTTTTTGCTTTCTTTCTCGTGGTCCTTGGGGGAAGTAAGTATTCCCCTACGGCCGATTTCCGTTCCCTCCCTTCTTCCTCGCTGTCGATCATTCCACCTTCCTGGATTTTTCTATCCCAATCTTGTCCAATTCTTCCCCCCCCCCCCAGCAACATTAGTTAATCCCGTGACTAACTGGTCCCACCTTTCCTTGACTCCGGCGCATAGTGTGCAGGTCGAGTACATTCTGTCTTTCAGATTCTAGTTTTTCTCATCCCCTCCCCCCCTTCCACCATAGTAGCTCGTTGGTCCTTGGGCATCTCACGTCCCCCGTCTCTTTTCCGTGAAATTACACCTTGTCAGCCAACCTCCCTCCCCCCCCCCCCCCCAAAGTACCCCAATACACATGGGATACCTCCAGCTATGTACAGCCCCGGTGCGACTCTTCGTTTCCACTGTCTCCTCCCTCCAGGTTTAATTCCTCTCCAAATCCTCATTTTTGAGCGGTGTCTTTCCATGCCCCATTCGGCCCCCCCCCCTTTTCCCCCCTCACGGCCTTCGCTTCCCTAAAGCGTGTAATCTTGTAAGTTATTCCCCTGGCCGCTCCACCACTTAGAGCTCTCAGAGTTCGATAGGATAAACCCTAGTAGTTCATTAAATTTCCAGCGCCCATCCCTTCTCCTGCCTTCTCCCCCCCCCAGTTGTTGTGAGATCTGATGCAGTCCTATGACCCACATTTTTTTTTAATTCTTATCTTTTTTTGTCTTTCATTTTTGAGAGAAAGGGAGTTTTTTTGACGGCCCCCTTTTCCTCTCCCCCCTTCTCCCCTAAGTACCCGGTAACAACTGCCCAGTATTCCCGTCGTAGTTGTCAGGTGCACTAAGCCCGAATTACCCTCACCTAAGGATGGTCTGATCGCTTCTTTTTCCACCCCCCTTTTTTTGATTCCCCCTTTCTCCATGAGGGCAAGGAAATCATTCGCACGTTCCCCACCTTTGTGTAGCCCATTTTTTTCTTTTGAGGAAATTGGTGTTTTTTTCTTTCCTTCTAGTCTCCCTTCATCGAGCGTGTACAAACGACATTAGTTCCCCTTGCCCTTATCGCCAGAATGAACTACAGATGTTGTGAAATAGGTGACTCCCTTTCCCTCCTCCCCCTTCCCCTTACATCCTTCCTCACGATGAATCATGTGTGCCTTTCGTCTCCTACACGCCAAGGTCCTGCATTCATCCGCAGTTCCCTGTTGGGTGGCCCGCTCATTTTTTCTAAATCCTTCGAGTGAGCACATACCCGAGCACCTATCTCACTTCACTCTCCGATCCCTCCAGTCAGTCGCCTCCCACTCATTCCCCCTGGCACCGACCCAATGATCGATCTCCCCCTTCGTGCTTTTGTCTCGCCATCGTCGCGCCAAACCCCCAGATTATAACGGAGTTCGAATGCATCGGTGTCATTATTTTGGCCTTTTTTCGCATATTCCCCCCCCCCCAGATGAAGAGGATGATTTCCTATAGTCCTTTTTGCTGTGTATATTCTTTTTCTCTTTTGTTTCCAAAATTGTCTCTTTCCCAAACTCAGGCCTCCCCCTTCCATCCGTTAGATTAAGATCTTATTGAGCTTTTAGTAGCCCCTTCAAATTTCTTTACTTTCTGCGAAACTTTGTAATCTCCAGCTTGACCTCAACTTCCCTGATATTTCCCTCCCTTCTTTGCATCCACGTCCTCATACAACCTCGCCAAAGCGACGTCCTTTTGACCGTCTAGATTTACCTGGGTTAGTGACATTTGGGAATTCCGTTTTTTTCCCTACCTTTTTTGACAGCCGGCCCCACTCCTTTCCCCCCAAACTACACTAGGGCATTCCTAGTTTTCCCCCATTCTCAATCCCCTTTGCATGGTTTTTGTGAACTGATGCGGTGGGCTTCTACCAAGACTCCCCCCCTCCCTAACCTCTTCACCAAGTATGTGTTTTTTTTTGGTAAAACTGTCTGGCATTCTGGGTGTCGAAGCATGGAGATCTTCGCCCTTTTCCCTTTGCCTACCCCTTCCTTCTACAGATTTGTGGAGTATTGTCTTTGGACCGTTCTGACCTCTAAATAATTCCGCCAGACCATATAGTGCTTCCTATCTGTTTTTTTGCCTCGTTTTCACGCGCCTTAGTTTTTTCCTTCCAGGACCGAAGAGCGATTAGTGTATTGTTCCGTCGCTTGTTTCCAAATTCGCTGACGTTTAGACAAGAAGAATATTCCTATGCAGTATTCGTTGATTCCTTCCCCTTGGTAGTTCCACTTTCTGTCGAGGGGACCAAAATCAAATATGATGAACCTCTCTGTTACGTTACCACTCAGGCTCTCAACACTCTCCAGATGGTCAGATCCCCCCTTCCTCAGCCTACCTTTCCTTACTCCCAGAGTTTTCTTTTGGCGGCAAAGCCCCGGACGTAGCCTTCCTTTTCCTGATCACATCATTATTCTCGCTCTCTTCTTCATATGTTCTCTTTTCCTATGCGAGTATACGAGCCTCTTCATGATCCCTTTATGAAATCCTACCTCCTGGGAAGAGGGAATGGCGACTTCCTATTAAGCCCCCCTCGCCTTAAAGGCAGGTGCCCACTGGCAATTTGCCGTCGCTGTGAGGCTGGCTGAATCTATTTTCTATCGTTGTTGTTGTGGTCGAATCCTCCTTTCCCACAGTAGTCCTGCATGAACACTCGATTGATTTTCAATATTACCTTCCGCCTTAAGGCTTTCTCTCTTCTTGCTTTCCCCCTCTTGCTCTAAATTGAGAAAGCCTTACCACGGTTTCTATTCTAATAATCTTCCCTCTCCCCATCCTCCGTCGACGTCGGAGCTGGCAGCGGCCGAAGGCTGAGACACCGCCTTCGCGCTATTACAGTCGGCACTTGCCACAAACACTGCTGAGAGTAAGGGATCCTGTTTCATCTGTATTCCCCCCTTCTTCTCCCCCCCCATCCTTTAGTTTTTGCAAGCTTGGATGACGTAACCTTTATTCCCATACTTTATTCCCCGACTGCTTCCCTCTGTCCGCCCTTTCAACACGACCCCTGTTGATGATTAAGCTCAACTTCCCCTCCCTGTTCCCTTCCAGCCATGGGGATACGCCATCAGCTGATGCGCGTTAGCGCCCCGATCCTGCCCGATATCACACAAGTTGCCTTCGGCCCAAGTGGAACCCGCGTTATCCCCCCCCAATATTCCCCCCACTCGAGAAATTCAGCTCAGCAGTGCATGTCTCTGAGATCTCTGCCTGGACCAGGGTCCGTCCAATACGTCACCCTTCTCCCTCCGAATAATCCCGAATTTGCTCCCAGTTTACATGGGGCGTCAGATCGCTCCTAGCTCGTCTGTCTTTGACACTCTTGTCTTTCAAAGTATTTTGAAGTGAACGGGCCTGAATTTCTTCTTCAACGTCTCGCCCCCCCACTCCCCCCCCATTTCCCCCCCCCCACTTCCAATGTCGCCATTTGCACAGACTTGGGGCTGGCAGTACGCTGTAGTTGAACAAACATAGACCCCTTAGCTCCCCCCTAGATTCTTCCTCTACCTCCTCCCCCCCGTACCTTTCAGAATTCTCGCGTCTGCCCGTACCAAAGGGATCTTGTAACGTGTTTATTAACTGGCCCCTTTCAAATCTTGGCCGCCTGTCCTCCGTCTTGCCAGAGCTTCTGAGGTTCCCACCCTTCTCTGTCCCCCAAGACTCGGACTCTGTTTCGCGCGGAGAAGTCAATAGTATTGCGCGGCGGTATTTTTTTTCCTGGTTTGCTCTCCCGGTCCCTTCGTTCTTTCCCCACTCTCCCCCACCACTTAACCCTACACAGAGACGAAAGATTGAGCTTACCTTTATCATCTGTTTAATCTTTTGGTGTGTGGTTTTCCCCAGAAGTGACACTTCTTTTCTCCGAATGCTGAATTTTTCCTCCCTCTAAGTTTCCTCTTTTCGCTAAACTAGAGTGAAAGCACATGCTCCACTCCCTGAGCATCTTTTTTTGTAACAGTTTTCAGATCGCGCACTCACCCCGGAGAGTTCCCTGGAGCCTTTGATTGATCTTTTCGTCCTGGATTTGCTGAAAGACCAACCTTTTTCTCACCTATCCCCCCCCCCTTCCTTAGTACCCCCTTGCTTCAGATAAAGCAGGACAGATTGTGACAAGGTTTCATCGTCTAGTCCCGTCAGTCTTTTGTCCCCGAGTTTGTCCCGTCGTCCAGCCCCCCCCCCCCACCCTTTCCGTTATGTCCTTTCCAAGCTCAGGGAATCAACTCTAACGGAGATGGACACGGCAGCCACTACCTTCAAAACTAACTCCCAGTTTATATGTACAGACCCAGTTCCTGAATCTCCTTTGACCAAATCCTTTCCCCCTGCCCCCCCACCAAGGTTTAGTCGAGATCTCTAGGCCGGAGTCCCCCTCCAATCAGTCCTCTCCTTATTCCATGTACGAAAGATAGTGGTACTTTTTAAGTTAAGCTTTTCGCTTCAGGGTAAAGTCCCCCCCCCCCCCCTCTCTATTTTCCTATAACTTCCTCATCGGGATAGCCGATAAAACTCCAACACTGTACTACACTCTTCTTTCCCTAATAACGTTGTGTTTGCGCTTCTGATGAGCACTACCTTTTGTTCCTCTCGGAATTCCGCATCGTCTCTAGCACATTTTTCTCGCCCAGGGCGATATATGGAGGACGACTGCCACCCCCATGACTGTACAATAAGTCGCCTACTTTGCACGCCACAAGGATACCTGCTTATAGCTCTTTCCTTAATGGCCTTTCACGTTCCTTCCTAACCTTTCCCCCATTCCTCCTTTATTTTATCAGATTCGAAAAAAAACCTGGGTGATTTCATCGCTACATATTATTGCAACCTTCCATATTCCCTTTTTCGGACAGATACAAACTTTCTTTTAAGCCCAGTTCCCGTTTTTGATTCCCCTTTTTTTTTTCCTTTTTCTCTTCAGTGACACTTAGCATCGTCCGTGTACCCCGTGGCCCAACTGCCCTTCTCTTTTTTTGCAAATTGGAACTACGTTTTTTTACAAATGTTGACGAATGTGACTCCCCGCTAACCGTTCCCCTACTCCCTCTGCACCCCCCTCGACAGCTTATCATAAATTCAGTATGGAGATCTCTTGACATGTTCATTGGCGATGATGTTCGAATGCTCAGCAATCAAGAGCCTTTGCCATATGATCACCACCCTCCCTAGCCCCCTAACCCTGGAATCTTGCATCTGCGACGCAACCCACAGGCCCAGATCTCCCCCAAATCCCTCTCTCTTACCTGTACTCCCTTTGCTTTTCCCAGTGTAGTCGCAATACGGTACCAGACGGCTGCCATCGGAATCTGTCCATTTTTGAAGATTGAGCACCTCTCCCCAGCTTAGATGCCTG
>Ga0179591_1215277_pt1 | contig 11315 bp, 12 predicted proteins | sample CZOMad2_1_08_16f_FD_182891 | JGI IMG/M metagenome (GOLD analysis project Ga0179591, IMG submission 182891) | Vadose zone soil fungal communities from Angelo Coast Range Reserve, California, USA - CZOMad2_1_08_16fungal (PacBio error correction) | ecosystem: Environmental > Terrestrial > Soil >... | reverse complement strand
TTTTTCCCTCGGTGGGCGACTGAACCTACTTATGACGAGATTGTTCAGATCTCTTGATCGTCTTTTCTTCGTCAGACATTTACGAGTTACTCAGTCAATGTCTGTCTATCTTCTTTCCCAGATCGCTCCGATTAGTTACTCCCCCCTGTTTCTACCCTATGTTCCACCAGGCGCTTTCCATCTCCTTCTTTCATTTTTTTTCCCGTGAGCGTATCCCTTCCAATTTGTGCGCTATGTCCGACCCCGCTTCGCCAGCCTTCCCCCCCCCTTTTCTCACCAGGAGAAGCACTGAGCCCCACCTGCTTGAGCCTTGGAAGTTTTCTTTTCTTCCCTAGGTTGTTTTTGTCTCCTGACACGATCCTTTTTCCCCCCTTATGCCCCCTCACTTCCCGATTTTCCTTTCAGCCTTCACTCTCAGCTCCGAATAGCTTGGACTAGGTTTTATGAGTTCTTCTCTCCGATTGATAATGGCGAATTTATAAGCGTCCTGCCGGTCGCTGCTGATTAGACTCCTCCTCAATTGATTTCTCCAGTTTTCCATGCGCATCGCCGAACCCCATCACCGCGTCCTGCCTCTTCTTCCCTCCCCACCAAGGTGTCATCCGTCAATGCTTGTCTGCTTGGCGAAGCCACCTTTCAACAAAAACCCTTCCTCCTGCCCCCTCTCGCCTTCAGAATTTTGAATACCTTTTCCTTGATGGGGTTCACAAAGTCTTGACCCTGACGGACTCCCTCTTTGGGTTCTCTGCTGAGTTTCAGTTTTCTTTTAGTTGCCATGTTTCCGCTTCCCCGGCATGTCGATTTACTCCTTCATTGACCTCGTGGTTTGGATAATAATCATCATCGCGAAGCCCTCCCATGAACTTCGATGAGACGTTTATTCAGGCGTCTTTATTTTCGCTTCACTTAACTTTCCTCTTGACCAAAAGGACTACCGCGCGGGTGGCCGTCCTCCTCCCCCCATTGGTTACTGGACCTAGCCCCTGCGTTCATTTGCCAAACTCCTCTTCCCCTAATACTACCCTATTTAATTGTAGCTTCGAGAGCTCTCTTATTCCGTTTTTGGCTATCCGATCGTTCCTTCTTGATAAGACGATTTCGTCCTGCCATTCCCCCGGAGGAACCGACCCCTCGCGCCTACGAACTCTGTACATCTGTAAGTAGTCATTCCCTCTCCCGAGCTGCGCGTTTTTTTGACCTTTTAGGTTAACTTATCAAGCTGTTTCACACTTTTCCCGCTTCAAACTCTCACTCCCCCCACTGGCTCCTCTAACTTTGGCCCTCCTAGTCATGAGCTTTCAACGTGGATCTTTCATGGGTAATTCTTTTCTTTTTTCAATAATGAAACTCCTTTAGGCTGGATGAGGACTAGGTTTTTTTCCTCTTTCTTGAGCTCAACGAGTTATTTGCCCCCCTTCTTCCTGCTGAGCCTTTCGGCTTTGACCGAAGCTTTTTCGCCGTTATGTATGTTGCTTGCGGCCTTTTTCGTCCCGTTCTCCCCTTTTTTTATGCGACCGACCACGTTCCTATCTTTTCCATATCGGTTTTTTCCGTTTCTCCTGGCAAGTAGACTCTCTTGCGTTGACTGAAACTGATTTGCCCGTGCAACGCCTTTTCTTTGCTCACTTTCCCACCTCCAAGCTGCTCGCCGGGCCACTGTTCTTTATACCACCCCCTTCTCGACGTCGCTTGTTTCCCCGGTCTCCATTTGCTCAGGCCCACTTTCCTCACTGGACCTCGTGAGCTCTCTTTTACTAGGAAAGTAAAGGTTCCTGGTTTACAATTCATTTTTCCCCTCTAGGCTTATACCATTTGACCGCCCCTGCTCCCCAGTCCGAGACTGTTACACATGTTGGTTCTTTTTACCTTTTTGAACATTAACCACCATTTTCTTCTCTCTCCTGCTCCCCGAATTCTTACCTTTTTTCCGCGCGAGCCCAAGTCTGGGGTGATGCTCGTTAGGTAATCAGCGTTTTTCTTTGTTTTCTTTCTTATACCGTGAACACCCACTCACCCACCTTGAGGTCCAATGTTTCAATTCCCTTCCGACTCGGCGCGTTCCCTCCCCCCCTCCAGCTGCAAGTGACCTTGACGTACCGGCAAAGTTTTTCATCCCTAAATCGGTGCTGAAATTCCTTGATCGTCCTATAGCGCGACTTTTTCCATTTCTCCCCTGATGAAGTATAGAGTACTCGGCGAACCACTTTATTTAGACGTCATTGTACGCAATTTTTTTGCCGATCACGCATCCCCCCTTCCCACCGAGAACTACGGGTCAAGCAGGCCTACCGCGAGCCCCCTACATGGTGTTCAACTGAATCCTCCTTTTGCTCAGAACTTAGAATGACGCTAATCAAGCCGCTTTTTTCTGCATCTGAGAGAGAGGTTCAGTGCTTTCAGCCGTTGTTTGTTGAGGGCGATGATCGGCCGACCAGCGGTCGGCCCATGTGAGTCAATCCACCCCATTAGTTCTAGTTCTTAAACCTGCTTTGCTTTCCTTGCTAAGACTTGCGGTGGCGAACGTATTCGCTTCCTTCTTTTTTGGTGTTTACCGGTATGTAGTTGGCCGCCATCCCCTGGATGGCACCAGTTCCCCTTACTATCACCTTTTCGCGCCTCCGCGATGGAGATGGCAGTGTCTCGTCCAAGGAACCAGCCTGCGATGCTATCAGGCTCAGTTTTTCCTATTTTGGCCCTCCCCCTCTCTTGGTCTGATTGTTACGGTTACGGAAGGCAGTAGATTTCCCACTTTCTTCTTGTGGGCTGTGGCGCCCTTGCTGTTTTTATTTCTCCACCTCCACGGTGTGTGCTTTTTTTAGAGAAGCTCAGTCCATTACCCCACCCCGCTTTGTTCCCTAGATCGAACCGCCCCGACCCTGGCTCCGCTTTCACCATTGCCGTACTTTTGAGTACTCGTCTCCCTCCCTCCTTTTTTTCTTTCACGACCAGAAAACTGGACAAAAAAACCCCCCACCTGTCACCGATGCCGGCGTTGCGCAAGTTCTTCCTCGGATCAATACAAATTTTCCACATGGTCCATTTAGACCATGACCCCCTTAATGGACCAGCCTTGTGCGCCACGATGTTAATCGTCCATGGCGAGATCTTTTTCCTCACGAAACTTCTTGCCCGGCCCAACTCTACGTATCTCCGGTAGGGCCGACTGCGTTGCAAGGCGAGACCATCGTGATCATTTTACCCATCTGTGCTCTCCCAAGCTTCCCTTTGGCCGCCGCACGCCATATCGTTTGTAGAAGTGCTGCCCGTGCTCTTCTCCTTGCCGCCTCCAACTTTTTCTCTTGCCCCCTCTCGCCCTGTTCTTGCCGTTCCCCCCTTGGCTGCGCCCTTCCTCTTGGACCCGACCTCAGGCCGTTCTACATGCTTATCTTCTCGCCCCCCCCCCCCTTGCCCAGCATCGCTGTGCACCCCCCATCTTACGCCGGCTCTTACCACCCTAGTTAGTAAAGCATTTTTCCCATTGCATCGTTTGACCATACTTCCCTCGGATCCACCCTTTGGACGACCCCTTCTCTCAGTCCGTCTTGGTCCTTCACGCTGATCCCGTTTCTCGTTTTATAGTGAGCGTTACGGGTGAACCGCTGATTTCTTCCTGCACTCTTCCCCAAGTCGCGTGCTTTCGCGGACCTGCCAAGTAATTGTCCCAAGGCGCTTTTCGTTAGCGCGGAGATCTTGGACGCACGTTTTTTTGCTTAGACTACCATTTCTTTCTATCCATCCCTGCGCACGCTGATCCCCTCAGCAAGACCCCCCACGCGGAGATACTCGCTCTCGCGCTTTCATCCCTTTTCTTTTCTCTTGCCTTAGGTTTACAAATGACTACTATCCGAGTAGGAACTACCACTGATGCGACTTGAGGCCCCTCTTTGACCTGCTGTGTCACCTTTTCAGCGGCAGCTTCCTTCCCCGCTACGATAGATTGGGTGATCCGCTCTCACTCGATCTGTTTATTTCTTCGAGATTAGGTCGGAGCAAAAAGGGTCACTCTGGTCTTAAATACGGACCTTTTCGTCACGATCGAACCCTGCACCACTCCATCACCTCCTGAACTAATTCTGAGCCCCGCCCTATTTCCGTCTGGGCCCTTACAATGTGTTGACAACCCAATCAAATGCTTTCCTTCCTGGCTGTTTCAATTCGTTTCTTTTTCATCCGTTTTTTAACGGGGCGGATCGCCCTCCATCCAGACGATGTTCCGTCTGCACCTTTCTTTATTGTAGACGAGAGCAATCTGCTACCATCTGTTATGTCGTACCCTGATGTCAGATGGAACTTGGCGAAAGGAGGGTTAGCTGGCCCGTCGTCCTCCCAGCCCCGAACTTCTGCTCTTATATCCCTTTACCCCTTACAAGATTACATCTACGGGCTCTCACCCTCGTCCAACATTCCTTTCGTCTTTTTGCGACGGCTTTTTCATCCCTTTACGTGGCTATACGGGCGGTTCTCGTCCGGATCCACCCAACCCTTCCCCCCTGACGATTTTTCCTCAGAAAAACGGCCCCCAAAATCAAGAAGTTTCTTTTCAATTCGTTCGACGTTCCGCTTGGTGCTGCTGGCTCCATCGGGCGAGTCGAGATTCATTAGTTTTTGCAAGTTCAAGGACGGTTTTCTTTGCACCTCTCGCGACCCACTTCGACTGAAGATGGACCACTTTTTTCGTAGACCTTTCGGAACTGGAGAGGTTGCGCGCTTGTCTCCTCTGGCCAGGCGCCCGATCTCCCTGATTCCTTTTGAGGCCTCGGAGTGGAGATTCCGGCGGACCACGCGGCTTGAATCTGAGCTCGAGACCCTTGCCCACCAAGGTGTATTAACTATATTCTTTTCCTCTTTTTGTTGGATGCTAGAGATTCTCAATCGTCCTTTGTCTCCTTCCTATCTCGAGATTGCGTAAGATTCTCCCTTTGATTTCCCGCGTGGCCTGTGCCGCAAGTCTCCGTCTTCCCCCGTCAGTTTTTCTGCTTGCGACGGTTTTCAATTGGAATTATGATCCTCTTTGCAACGCTCTCCTCGCTCTGCTCCGTCTCCGTCCATTCTTTCGTTGACTTTTGTCGCGCGAGTTCACTCTTTCATCTCTGCGTTTTCGATCTTTCTGCCGCTTTCCGCCAGCAGACCCCTTGTTCAAAGGCTTTTACGAATTGCTCACCTCCTATTGATGTTTCTTTGCCTTTGTTCTTTGCGGCTTTTTCCGTTGAACGCGCGTCCGTTCCTACACGTCCAGATTGCGTCACCGCTCCCCCGATAAAGCCTCCGATATGGAACGTTTTTAAAGTCCTAGATTTAAATTCTCGTCGAAGGATGATCATCCCGGCGGAAGGTGATGCGGATCAGCACCTCCCCATCACCCTTCTCCAGTTCCAGCCTCATCTTCCCCATCACCGCGCGTAACTTCTTTTCGTCTCCCCCCCACTACCCCAAGGCCCTTCGGAACGTCGTCGTTTTCTCCGCCCAACTTGACCAAAACCCTTTCTGAAAGCCCGCTTTCAGCACTGTGACTCAAGAGAATTTGCTGGTTTCACACAGTCTGCCCCCTCCGTACCCGGTCTGGGCTTTCGCTGATTGTTTTTTCCTGAGTCTGGGAGTTGCCCAAAATGTTAAGGACGGAACGGCCACTTTTCCGGATTTTATCCTTTTTAAACGGTGCTTCGTCCCCCATCCTCATCCTTGAAGAATCATAAATGAAGTCTCTTCTCGAATCGATCAATTACGTTATATAGTCGATGGTCTCTCTCCTTCCCCAAAGGATTGTCCTCGTCAGCTTCTAGAATGGCCCTTTCCATCGCCCCTATTTCCTTCTAATGGAACTTTCGTTGCCAACTCATCTTTGGCAATAACTGACCTTTATCTCGCCCTTTAGCTCGAGCGTCTCCTTCCCCCTCTTGTTTTATGCTGATCTGATAGGCTTGCTCAGTTTTCGAGGCCGCGCGCCCAGGCCACCCGTGTTGGCACCTATAATCTAGATCAAACTTGCCTCACAGCTGGACTTAGGCAGGTACCATTTTCCTCTGACACGATTTGCTGTCCTATTTAGGTCACCCTCAAGCGCACCGGGGTCCGCTACCAGTTTCACTTCCACGGCTCCGCTGCAAGTGACCCCCGAGAGAGTTCTTCGCCGGCGTCCCCTGTGCAGGTGTTCTGTTTTTTTTAAACTCATGCTCAGTTTCGTCCGGTCTTCTCATCGTTTTTTCCTCGCCGGCTTTCCCCGCCGTAGTTTCCCACATTACTGCTGCTGAGCCGGTTTTCGTTTCGACCGTCCAGCTGTAGCTTTTAGTCGCCTTGAGGCCTTGCGCCGCAATGTTTGATTGGAATTTCCACTGTCGATCGTTTTCTTCAGATCGTTCTTCTGTCTTTTGCAAGTTACTAAGAGACGGGCTCCGTACAAGAATGGCTCTTCGTCAATTTCGATTCGACCCCTCTTGTCCCTGATCCCCCCTCTTTTCCGGAGGCCGCAATTGTCGTTCCCTCAAACCTTCTCTCTAGAGGTTCCCCTTATCATTGATCGGCACCTCTATGAGCCAGGGAGCAGTGATTGCGATCTTTTCCCGCCAGCGGACCTGAAGGTCCCTTGTCTGCCATTCCATGTGGCTGTGTGATTTAACGGCCCCAGCCCCGCAAGCTTTGAACCATGTTGGTTTTTTCCCTGTTTCGTCCCCTTTTCCACAAGGTGGGACTTGATCCTCAGAACGATGGTATGTGAACGTCTAGTAGCCTTTCGGGGCTTTTATTTCTATTGACTCAAATCGCTTCTTTTTTTTATGACAGAGTCCGAGTGCACCCACTTCCCACCTTCTCCTTCTACCTTCAGCCCTTTTTTTTCGTAGTTTGCACGCCCGCTAAGGTTTTCCCACTTCCCTTAAGTGGACATTCGACATGCCTCCCAATCGCGGTGGGTCCGTTGGACAAGCACTTTTACGGAATATTTTATCCCTCCTCCTTCGTTCTACGATGAATCTATAGGAAGCGGCTCCCCCCTTTATAGCCGTATTCTCGAAATTTCGTAATTTTGGCTGCCTTCCTCGCTCACGACATCCCTTACCACCACTCATAAGACGGCCACTCGATAAGGTATTCCCCAAACATGGCCTGGCATCCCCTTCCACCTTCTTTTGAATCTTACTAGCCTACGTGGACTATTTTTCCTCACTCTTTGCTGCAGATTATTCTCTTTCTAAAATACCCCTTTGTTGTTGTGATCCTTTGTAGGAAATACCCTGCTGCGTAGTAAACTGCCCCCCAAGGTTGCTAGTTCTGATCCCCCATTCTTCGTTGGCTGACCGTGCAGGTCCACCAGCATGGCTGGGCGTCCTTTTCTAGGTACATTCGTTTCTGGTGGTAATTGCTGTTTTCTTCCTTCCGCATCCCACCAATTTGGGGCCATCCACTTACTTTCCTCCCCTTTGTTGACTCTCTCTCCCGCGATCCTTAAGGTAGAGGAACCCTTCTTCCTGCTATAGTTTAATTTTTTACGATCTCGTGGGTTTGATCACCGAGACTCTTTGTGCCTCTGCACCACGCTTCCGGAATGCTTATGGAGCGGTATTTCTGGAGAGGAACTCGACGTCGGGGCCTGACTTTCTCAAGCAATTGTTGGGTCTGTTGTTCCCCGCCTAGACCGCTCAGTAATAACCCCCCTCCTCTGATTGCTTCGCCGTCTTCACCCCGCCCCGACTGTTGCTCCGTCAGGTGCACAATGTTACCAAGATCGTGAGGCGCCGTCCTCATCCCTTTTTTTTCCCCATTCTTCCTGACACGGACACACCCAACCCACACTGCACCGCATTTTGGGCTTTTGACTGGGTCAGGTCTCCCATTATTTTTTCACATTGTCTTTTTCCCCCATCCCTTCACCCTGCCCCGCATTTCTCCACAGCAAAGTTCTACTTGTTCCTCATACTTTTGGGCCGATACTGCGAGACCTTCACCCCTCTACGTCGATCCTTTTAGGTACGACTTGCTGGCCGGCGACCTTTTCTTATATGAAATGGCCTCCCCCACCCTTTAATTCCTGTGAGTCTCCATTCTGCAGCGGCGCCCTCCTCTTTGCCGCAAATCCACTCACCCGATCTGTCACCCCCGATGAATCTTTTCTTTCGTCCCCCCTTCCCCCCCCATCTTTCGTGTTAACGACGCAATGAACTACATAGGCCTTATCCACTGCTATATTGAAATCGACACCTTCTTGCGAGAAGATGTTTCCCCCCCTCCCTCCGTTCCTTTTTATTGACCCCCCCCCCTAGTTCTCATCCCATAAATGAGCATTCTTTTCCCCATCCCCATATTTACCCTCACGGCCCCCCCGTGTGACCCGCCCGTCGCTTCGAGCTCCCGGGTCCCTTCAGGAGCCCTGGATCGGTCTCTTAAGCGCCACGTCCCTTTCTTCTCCCCCTCCCTCCAGGCGGCCTCGGATTCCCTGTCTACGACCGTGGTACACCGAGAGTCGTAGCTCTCTTGAGCGGCACGGTTTTCTCACTCTGTTCCCTCTACCTTCTCAAAGCGATCCAAGATCCCTTACCCACACGCGGGAGCTTAGTTTCTCTCTCGAAGCTCCCGTCAGATAATGTTTCTCTCTTGCAAGAGGCACAACTTCCTACTAGTCACCTCTTTCCCCCCAGTAACGACCATATGGCGATGTTAATTGCATCCTCCCCTGCGTCCCGTCGCCACTTTTATTTTGATTCTCCGCTACGATCCTGCTTTCTTTATCCCCGATCTCAAGCTGACAATGATGCTTTTCGCGTTCTTCTCGGAATTGCCAACGTCTTCCCGGATTCTCACCGTAATTTTCGGCTGCGCGCTTCAAACATTGGTCACTCTCCCCCCTTCCTACTACTGAAGAGCGACGATTGTAAGGTTTTTCCACGACTGTTTTGAACCCCTCCCTCCCCCCTCTGCTTCCCCTGATGATCGCTTGGTGGAATGACCGGTTTGTCATTTTCGGATTCGAAGCAGACGACCCTCTTTGCCCCCCCTTTGAAATGCCTTTCTATTGGTCGACGAGATAATCATGTACGCGCTTTTGCTGTTCCGTTTTAGTATAGCCTTTCGGCACTTCGCTTGGGTTCGATGGCTCCCAGCTAACCCCCCGGCAGCGAATGCCGGCCCTTGCGGTATAATCCTCGTCTCTCTTTCCAATATCCTTCTATATCCCGCAGTCCAATGTCGGGCTGGAGAGTGACGGCTGTTTCCGCCTTTTCCTTTCTTTTGGTCCCTTGCCTTTTGGCGTTCTTTCACAAAAAACCATTTCCCTGATTTAAGCCCAACGACAACGGCCTCCCAACTCCGTTCTGTGCGATTCTTTCCCTGTGATCTTTCGGTTTTTTGCGGCTTCCGCATCTTTCTTCTTTTCTTGGAACTTGCAGCCAGTTCAATTCGGTGAAATAGGCGACCAAACAATCTTTTCCTCATGAAGGAACCGTCCTTGGAGTAGGAGTTCTCCTCTCTATTTCTCCCTCTTTCCAGATATCCTTTCTGACGTGTGGCCCCTCGGAGGAGCTTGCGTAATTGACAAACGCCTCTCAGGATAGTCCCCGCTTTGGATGTCTAAGGCGCCAATTTCTCTCTCTCTTTTTCCTTTCCCGTTTGTGTTGTGATCTCTCTCTAACAAGAGCCAGTGGGGAGCATTACCCCTTCCGAGCGGCAGCTTATACTGAGCCGCTTTTCTTGGCCGCACAAGCTCGAGGGCGAATAATTCCCCCCCCCCCGCGGTCTGGCGATCTGCCTTTTTTCAGGATGGCTAAGTCCGAACTCTTTCCCTCCCCTCCTTCTCCAGGCGCCTTTCAATCCCTTTTCCTTTTGCGTCCGTTCACCGCCTTGAACTTTCCTGCTTCGATCCGCATCCCCTTCTCCCTGCCCCCAGGCGAACAAGGCTCCTAATTTCGCCCGATTCTTGTTGGCGTCTTCTTTTTTATTTGAGGGGAACTCCTTGCCGATGGTTTGTTGTTCCGAGAAGCTTACAGTCTCAAATCCACTTCAAGATTCATGGAACGTCCCATCTCCGTACTCTGGTGTCATCGGTGCTGCTCTAGCTTAATACGCCTTGTTCATCGTGCTCCTGATGATCCGGCCTTCCCTCGTGCCTTGATTTCTATCCCCAGTACCCCGAGTTAGTCCCCTTCCCCAGAGCTATACGTCAACCCCTCCTCGAACATTCGTTCCGTCGACCCAATCAGCACGGCATCCGGCCAACCGCGTGCGTCTGCTTGCGATCCCCGCAACTGGCAAACCCCCCCCCCCCTTAAGCTCTTCGTCCATGGAAGAGAGCCAGTGCTGTTTTTCGCTTTGTTTTTCCCCTTCTTTCCCTACCGGACAATCCGGGCTGCTGCTTTCCCCCTTGGTTCTGGAGTTTCACTTTTTCCCTTTTCTCTTCGGAACTGTAGTATAAGTTAAAAACGGTTGCAGTAGCTATCCAATCGCCAAAGCTATTGAGATCAATCCCCCTGTCAGTCTCTTGGACTAGATCAAGGTCCCTTCATCTATCGTCCTGATTCTCGATTCAGTTCCCCCCCCCATTTGAAAGCCGCCTTTTAGGTTCCTTTCCCATCTATAATTTTTTACTTTCTAGTCTATTAGTGCGTTTTCCATCTCTGCAATACTTCAACTATCGACTTGTCTTCTAGATTTCTCTTACACTCTTTTTCGTATCTTTTATCGATCCGCGATGATCTTTTCGGCCCCCCGTGGATCGCCGGAACCTTTTTTGACCGTGAGTTCCTACTACGTCCCTCCGTTCAATTCGCCCAAGTCTTACAGAGATCAGAGCTCTTGGCACGGTAGTCCTTCCACCTTTTTGTAAAAAAGTGGCGCGTCACCTCTCCGCTCCCTTTTCTCTTGAAGTTCCGCCTCGGCCGGCGTCCACGGATACGTAGGTTTCCTTCTTTCCTTTTACACAATGATAAGTTTTTGGCCTGAAGAATGTTTTGTGTCCTTGTTCCTCGTGAACCGTCTTCTTTTTAACCCTTTCGGCTTCTCTACTTTTCTTTGATTGCGACCGAGCACTTAGACAGGACTTTTTCTTTCGCCGGCATTTCTCCTCCCCCCTGTCTTACAAATTTTCGAAGACTGTGACCCCTTTCATCCTTTCTATTCCTTCAGTTAGACCTGCCCGATCCCCGTCTCCTAATCTGCTCTTTGAGAACAGCCTAGGCTTTTATCACTCATTTTCCCCATGATCACATGTGCCTGGCTTCCCCCCCTTTATGGTGCCCATAAAACCTTCTCGCCTCATGTCTTTGCAGGTCTCCCCTCTCCTTGACCCTCAGAGAGAACACCTCTTTTTTTCTCCGATTGGCTCAATGAGGCAG
>Ga0179591_1219515_pt1 | contig 11316 bp, 4 predicted proteins | sample CZOMad2_1_08_16f_FD_182891 | JGI IMG/M metagenome (GOLD analysis project Ga0179591, IMG submission 182891) | Vadose zone soil fungal communities from Angelo Coast Range Reserve, California, USA - CZOMad2_1_08_16fungal (PacBio error correction) | ecosystem: Environmental > Terrestrial > Soil >... | reverse complement strand
TGCAGTCAATAGCATTGCAAACGGCTCCCTTCCTGTAGCGTGGATGTTCCCTATTGTGTCAACCGTGGTACACACCCACCCCCCGATTTTCAAATCCCTGCCCCCCCCCCCTTTTCGCCCCCCCGGCGGATCCCACTGTGATTGGTGTACCGTTTGCTAGCGTCTGCAACTGTATACTCTGTTCCCCTCTTTTCCCCTTTCCGCTCGGGTTATAGACCGTCTCTGTACTGCTAGGAGAGAACTGAGGACGCGACATTGTATTATGCACCTGCCCTTTTTATCCTCATGCTGGCGTTTTAGTATTCTTGTGGAGGAGGTCTGGTTTGTTCGCAGTCGGCTTTTTTTTTTTTTTTTCGCCGTCTACGATCTTTCCTATCCGCCCCCAAGTTTTTATTTTGACGCTTGAAGATTGCACCGCGTAGTTTTGCTCTCGATGCCCATTTCAGTAGTGTGTTTCAGCATCGGACATTGTTTCTTTTTTCTTGCCATGGGCCGTGCATCCACATCCCACCGCAGTCCCCCCTGCCGTAAGAGAACTTGTTGAACTTGACTACGAGATCGGCCCTCAGTCGGAAGTTACTGCGTTCCGTCCGTAGATCGGATCTTTTTCTTATTACTCCGGCTGTCGGCGCGTGAGTGCTCCTGAATATCTGATCAGGCCCTCTCCTGACCTGTCGTGCCTTTTGTCCCATTTTCCCTTTCGCTGGGTCCTGAGTCGGTTCATCACTTTGTCCCGATGGGATGTGTTGTCTATAAAAGGGGCATATCGCTGAATGACTGCATCCCCTTACCGCTTTTCTGATGGCCATACACAGTGACGCTTCCTCTCCCCCCTATGCGTACATGTAAATGCTTCTTTTGCTTGCATTCTACACCCCCTCTCATGCGTTGACCCCCTCCCCCTCTTTCTAGTGTCGTTGCATGTTAGCATTTCCCCCATTCCACTAGGAGTCTCTTTCTCCCTAATTGCCAGCGGCACGCGTTTTGGCATTCACCCTGTTCTGCTACAGCTAATGTCTTTTTCCACCCCTCTGGGATGGCTGCCTCTGCCTAGTCCTGTTTTTGACCCAGTCAGTCTTGTGTAAAGGCAGGCGGACACGCCCCACTGATTCCAGTCTTTGCCTCCCGTCCGCCTTTCCGAGCCCTAGTTTATTGTGGTTTCCCACCTCTATTGGTTCGGGGTAAATCTCTTGTCATTCTCTCCCTGGACATGCTGTCGCGCTTGTCGTCCCTGCATCCTACGTTACTTATTCCCACTTCCACTACCCCCGACAGTACTTTTCACGAGTCTCTGTGGATTCGTCTTTTACCAGTCATGTCGACACGAGAGTCTTGTGCCCCATTTTTTTTCGCTTGAACCCCTATACCCACATCTTTCCTCATTCGCCGGGTCCACCCTCCTTGGTTTTTACGTCCGATCGTCTCCACCCCTCTGGCGACGCCCGGTTGCACCGTATGGGAAGACGTGTATATTTATGCCCGTCCATATTCCTCGCCGTACGTTTTTGGTATGCTTTAGGTCTTGTCATTTCTTCTATTCCCCCTGGTTGGGTCCAGACCCGAACCTGCCGGTCTTGCGCACACTGTTTGGGTTCGACCCTTCTTGTGTCGATACGACTTTTTCTTCCACGGGCCTCGCATCCTCGGTTACCCCGTCACGACCCGTCGTTGCTTGATCGCTTTCTAAGCAGGCCTTCGAGACGGCGGCGTGAGGCTTGTCTAGTCTTTTCACGGTATCCTCGCCGCGTTGTGTGCTCTTCTTTCCCCGCTGTGTTTTGTCACTGTTCGCTCAGACTATACCTGCTGTCTGTTTTTCTTCAAGCCTTGTATGTACTGACACTGTCTCTTTTTTCGGTGGGTGTGTGGGCGTAAAGGGTAATATTGGTCTTTCGCGTTTGTTCAACAGCACGCTGGTTTTTTAGTAACCGTCTTTTCTCTTTCTTGTTTCCCCCGATATACTCTTTGTTAGACACCAATTTATCCTTTATTTTTTCTCGGCAGGCATTGGCAACCGTGTTGAGGAGGTGCTTTTTTTCCTCCGGCCTTTGCCAAACCTTTCAGTCCCCTTCCATTCAACTAAATCGTTTTTTTTCTCTATGTTTTGTGGTTTTTGTTGTATTGTGTTTTTTTCGTTTTTTTGTCACTTTTTTTGTTTTGAGAGCCCGTGAGCGTCTATCCTTTTTTTATCAGGACCAGACACATCACTTATTAGCAGCGAGAGCTTCTTTGCCCCCCACCTCCTCCCTCCTTAGTGTTCTGTTTCTTTGAGTTAAGTAGTCTGCCCTATTTCCTGCCTGAGTGCCACGCCGCAGCCGCTTTTTGCTCCGTATATATTGCCCCTCCTGAACACCAGTATCTCAAACGTTTCATTGTAGAGGCCCATACAGCCTGAATAGGTCCATTGTTGTTTGTAAGTTAAGTTTAGTATATTGTCACCCTACCCTTGCATTTATTGTTATCCCTTGATACAGCCTCACACCTTTCTTACTCCTCGTTTGCAGGATGCCTTCATCAAGCGGCTCCACCCTCCTGCCGTTGGTCCCTAGTAACGACGTTGCGGATAGACCGTCAGTAATTCGCTTTAGGTAGAACCGCCCCAAGCGCTCCTGTTCATACCGCCTTACTATGCACCAATACGACAAGTCCCGCAGCGTCCGATAGATTGGGAGACCAGGCGTTCAGAGGAGAACCCTGAAAGGGTTACGCCCAATTCAAAAGACCTCCCCAAGTACCTTATCACGGCAGAACAGTGCCCAGCCCTGTATTCCCTAGATAGCTACTCGAAGGGGCTGAACCGACCCTCGCTGCAGTCGATAGCTCATTCAGGTAGGTCGTCTAAGTAAGTCTTATGTTAATCTGTTTCACCTTTCAATTAAGGAACATCTTTTACCGAAGCGACTCGAAGGCTGCACTCCCTGTACATCCTATTACGCCCAACCCGTTAGCCATCCCTCCTCAGCCTATTCCTTCCACCGTATTCCTTACATGCTCTCTGTGGTGAGTCACTACAACGCAAGTCAACCGTTTTCTACAACCGAGAATGTTGATATTGAACAATTCCCAGCGCTCACGAGAAGAAGTTTCCACAAGGATCAGGATCGGCTGTAATAGAACTTTTGCAGAAGGGGTTGGTTTGTCCTAGAGATCTGCCACTTGTTTGTTCTCTTTAGGACCCTTTTTTTGTCGCATTCAGAAGATTGCTATACTTCTAAGAGTTGACTGGAAGCTTCACATGTGTTAGTGGTCATTCCACACCCTTTTTATATGGTTAGCCACCGAAAGATAACGGTCTAATTAGGCGTGCCGCTATCTGTCAGATTAGTAGGATCCGTTACCCCGCTGAGATCACACTTGCAGCCCGCCCGTGTCTCTCACGCACGCCCTAAATCGCCCCCGTCTTTCTCGTGCTAACAGTATCTTTCAGTCTCTTCCGTTCACTCGCGTATTCTCCCTTGGCCCCCTCCCTCCCCCCTCCGCCACACGTATACTTTTTACACTAAGGGTAACCTTTTCTCCCGTCTTCATCTGTAATAAGACTCCGCACCCTCTCACAGGTCGTCCGCTTTGAAGAGCATGGGCCCTTCATATAACCCAATTCGATGCCCCCCACGCTCGCCAAGACAAATTTTCCCTGAGACCTCCTCTTCCACCGTGCCCCTTTCTCCTCCTCAAAGAGGATCGCCTGTTGTTCCGCATACAGTACCACCCAACCCGCCTTCCACAGTCAACATCCGCGGGGGATTGAGATAGCTTGATGAAGGAAATTTTCTCACCCTCACATAGCTATCACAACTTCGCGCGATAAATTCCCCCCCAAAGGCATCCCTCGTTGATCAATCCACGTGTTGCTCCGAACCCGGCGTTAACTCGTACCATTTCCCAAAGCCTCTCCCCCAATGCAGAATTGCCCGCCAACGACCCGTCCGTGTTTTTTTTGTCCGGAAAGATTAGGCGCACCCTATCCTCTGTCTATCGAAATGACTTTCATGACCAACCGGAGTCCTGGTTCCCCCCCCATTTCTACCCTCGCGTGGAGCCTGCCCTAGTATTATTCCCACCCCAACCAAGTCGACGTTTTTTTTCCTCCACTCCTGTACCAGTTAGTGCTTGTCAATCCCCTTACGTCGTCCATTAGAGGCGCTTGACTTCCTGTTCGACCGGCCCCCCACGGGTGTTTCGAGACAACCATTAGTGTTTACTTTCCCGTCGAGTGTCTGTTTGCTTCGATCGCTCACCCCCCCTTCGCCCTCCAAAGTCTGAGGTTTGACGCCCTTTTTTTTTCACTATGGATTTGCGCCCCCAACCCCCCATCCAAGTCTTCCCGTTTTTCCTCCGCCATGTCTCGTAATAGCTGCACCAGTTTTCCCTTCCGATGGGCCGAACGCCCGGCCATCTGCGAGTTTGCTGCCCTCGCCATGCATGGCAAGGGTTTGCGCTTGTTCTCTCACAACCCCAAACTGGTCGGGAACCCGAAGCCAGTTACGATATGGGGTCTTCTCCAATTCAAGTACCTTTTCAGCAACTTTTTTCCGCTTTTCACGCCTTCGATTTCCGCAGCGTACGCCCTGCTGTCTTCTGTCCAGTATTATGTCGTGCCTATACCTTAATTCGAAAGCAGGCGTTAGGGGACCCCCTTTTGCCCGGTAGCAGCGGTTCGTGGTACAGAAGGCCGGGTTTCCCCCCTCCCATCCCCCCCCCGGCCCCACCCCTCCCCCCCCACCCCCCCACGCCCGACCCCCACACGGGAGGCCCCGCCCCGCAGCCGCCCCCGCCCACCCTCCTCACCCCGCGCCACCGCACCCTGATTGGGGTCTCCCCCCCCTCCCCACGGGTCAATTACCGCCCTACGCCCCTCGCCTAAAATTGCGAACCCTCGAAAGCCCCCTGATGACTTCCGGTAGGATCTCTTCTTGTACTGATGCGTGGGAGGTCACCGCACTGATGTTATAGTATGATTCGCCGGGCGGGCTGGTTCAGCCTCCCGTACGCCGGTCGCAGGTTTCCTCTTGCTCAATCAAGGGGTGGCACTTAAGTCTGTGTGGAGGCCCGGCCGCGTATCTAGGTTGTCTCGAATAGCCCGAGCTTGACGGGTCGCGGGTTAGCCGCAAGGGAAGGGAGAGTAAGGTCGCAACGCGAGCAGCCGGAAGGAAGACAGTCCCGTTCCGCCGGCCCGGAGGGCGACGCAGACGGAACGTGAATTGAGTCTCTGTACACATCCTCAGTATTTTTGTTGACTCGTTGCATCCGCCCTCGTATGTCTCGCCTTCCATTCCTATAGAACCTGTTTGGTTCTTCACATGGACCCACCCGACCCACCAAATCCTTCCACTTTTCCTGCTTCCCATCTCCTCTCGTCCAGTATATTTCTTATTTCTGCCTCAAAAAACAAAAACAAGAGAAAAGACCCTCTTAAAAGAAGGAACAACGAAAACAAATACTTTAACTTCTAGCTGGTTTGTGTATGAGAAGGTATGGGGGTCACAGTCCCCTCTTCCGTATCTGACTCTTCGTGTCCCCCCCTCGCGTACCGTTAGCCTCCCTGTATTTCATCTTCGGTTTCCCCAGGTGTTCTATCCCCCCCCGTGGGAGAAAGTAACCGCGTTCCGTTGTCGGGGTAAGCCTTCCTCAGTAACTCGAGGCCCACAGCTTTCCTGAGATTAATCCCCGCTACCTCGGGCAGGGGGTTTTCCCTCCTATCCGTTGAGCGGATTCTGGACCCCTTTTCCAGGGGAGACTTACACCACAAATAGCCTTCGGGGCCTCGATAAGGGGCCCTCCCCTTGACAAGCGATGATGATATCTCCCTTCCTGTGAGGGCCCCCCCCTCCGACCACCCCAGTTGCTGTGCCGGTTCTTCCTCCCTCCCCCCCCTGGTCCCGATTGCACGAGAGGAGTGTTAACTCTTCCTCTCTTTTGTTGGTTGTTGTTTCGAGAAGGGGATCTTTTTTTGAGGGCTACGCTTTTCTGGACTCCCGCGCGTGCGACCGTAGTAGTGGTTGATGGTTTGATGTCCCCCCCTTGTTCCCCTTTCGTCAATCGCGGACCAGATCTGTTTGTCCCGGCCCTACTTATTGTTCAGCCTGGAGGTATAGGATGCCGTGTCTACGAGATCCTGATAATTTGAACCACTGACTTGCGGAAAAGACGACCTTTTTTTTTTAGACTTTGCTTTCTTTCCTTTAAGTTCCACGATGGCTGCTACTTGCTTTTTAGCTTACCTTTGGTTCCTGAGGGAGTGATGGGCAATCTCGACCTCGTGATTGGCTATCCCCCAACTTCCCCTCTCTTCCCCTCCCTTTTCCCAGGAGGCGGAAAGGTTGGGATGGCGGAGAATGTTTTTCTAACATCACTGTCCCCCCGATTCCGCGAGCCCTTCAATAAGGAGTTGGAGGATTGGGGACCTTCTCCTTTTCTTCCGTTAAGCGATGCGTCAGGGTCTAGATCCAATCGGTCCACGCAAATACTCCCGTTTTGAGCTTTTTGTGGAATGGACTTGATCTGGATGACCGGGAGTTATCCCTTTGCAGCTTTCTGCTTTGGCGTTCTGCGGGGTAGGGAAGTTTTATGGCTTCGCTCATTTGTAGCGGAGATGTGGTTGTGTGCGAGTAGCGCGGGCCTGTTTCTCGGTCCCTGCTGGACGAGTCGTTGTTCTACATCCCCCTGCGTTTTTACTTAGCCCTACCTGCACCTGCAGGTATATAGAACTTTCCCCTCCCCCCCCTAATGACTGCTCCGAGGGGATCTTTTTGGTGTTGTTCGCTCTTTGTTAGGTTGGAACCCACGTCGTTTCTGGAGTGGGTGATTTGTTTCAGATGTATACGGAGAGGGAAATATCCCCTCTGGGCGCCGCCGTTAACCCTTCCCCTTTTGGCTTCTTAGGCTTTATAATTCCCTTTTAATGCTCCTCGCGGTTTGGTTCTTTTTTTTTTTTTTCGTTTTTTCAGCGATAGCTCTCTCGATCTCCCTTCTTTTTCCTTAGGATTGTAAGTGTGTGGCGAGTCACCATATCGTCGGTTGTTCTTATGTGTTGTTTTTTTTTGCGGTCCTTTTTCTCTCCTCGGTCCTCTCGGTTGTTTTTTCTTTTTTGAGATTTTTTTTTTTCTTTCATATTGCTCGTATTATCGCATGGCACGGCAGTTGGCCAATCTGCTTATTTTGCGCTACCAACTGGCATTGCAGAACTGCGGTGAGATCCCATTGACTGTCCATTTTTTGTAAAATCAATTTTCCCATTCTTCCAAAATAAGAACCCCTGATGTGTTAGCTCAATGTTTAGACTCCATAGCCCGCCGACTAACACCCCTTTTTCAGTACTCGTGGTTTTATCCCTCCCCTGTGAGGAATCACAGTGTTTTCATTATGCGTAAACGAAAGTTCTTCCGCCTTTATTTCCACATGGAAGGAGTCTTTTTTTCACCAGGTGGGTTCGATGTGATTGGTGATGTCCGACCTGGTTGTTCCCGCAGTATTCCTGGATGGGGGCAGAGCCCTCTCCACTTGCCCTTCTACTAGATAACTGTGCCTGCTCTGTTTTCGTTTAATCGTGCCTTTGCCAAAGAAGGGGAGGTTGACCTGCTGGCATGCCGCCGGTTGCTTAAGAATTACGTTATTACTTGATCAAACTTTGGACCCCCTACTTCTCGATGGGTTCTGCTACCTCTTTCCTTTGGAGATCCGATTTGGTGTCTTTCTTACCTTCGCCCCACGGAGAGAAGACAGGGATTGATGCCTGCGGTTGTTTTGGACGGAGCGGACACCGAGATTCCTTATTTTAACTTGAATCAGTCCCAGGGGCAGGCCTGAGGGAGATGACATGTTCCTATCTGTTTTTTGGCGAGCCTTGGAGTGGCCTTTCTCGTGTCTTGATGTTCCGTGGTGGGTCAAGTCGGTTTTGACAGTGCAGCTTTTTTGTGTTGTTTTTTTTTTTTTGTGTTCTTTTTTTTTTTTTTATGACGCAGAAACCTTTCCACCTTTCTTTTTACGCGGGTCGGAATTTTTCTATAATGCTATCCGAAAGCCATACCGAGGAGGCTTTTAGCTTTTCACCCTGCGACGAGCCCCCTTACCCCCGCGGGCGCTGTCAAAGTCTCGCCCGATCACCCGAGATCTAATCTAGGAGCCCCGGAAAGACGCGGTGTCAGCGTTATTTCTTTCCCTTCCTTCCCAGGCGTTTGGTCTCCTCCCTAAAACCCGCGTTTTTCCAGTCCTGAGAACTTACGCATCGTGAATTTCCAACTCTGGCTCCTGTAAAGTCACTCCTCTCGAAATCGCTCCTCGAGCCACTACCCCCCCAATGGCATGTGTTTCCCCTTCCGATCCATACCGGTCAAGTTTTTGTATTGAGCGCTTTCGGTTTCTGCGGCGTCTGGATAACTCTCTGGAGTTGGGGGCCTTTCCTATGGTATCCCCCCTCCCTTCCAACGTCCTTCCCGCTACAATAATTCGGACTCTTGTCTCTCCTGATTTTCATCGATCGACTGTAGTTCTCCATCCGTACTCGTTTCCCCTTAACTTCTTTGGTAGTCTTTCACATTCTGAGAGCGATCGCTGCGATGATTTCCTCCGAATACGCCCCCAGTCGGGATGACCCCCGAGATTATTCGTGTGGGTTTTGATGATAGAGATCTGTCTTCCCCCTTCTAGTCGGCGAACGCCTGCTAGAGTTGCCCCCCGACGCGGATCGAGTGTAATATTCCTTCTGATCCCCCTTAGATGTTCGTTCGCGACCCAACCACATCTTCACTCCCCCCTCCCTCCTTTCTTTGTCGAATGAGGAGGACTGGCTTGTCTTTGGTCCCACTTACACTCAGATCTCCCCCTTGAACCTTCCGGTTCGTAGAGTGACCCGTAGTACGCCTTTTATGCCATTTATGGAGATTGGTGGGATTTCCCCCCGTTGTCCTTTTTAGTTGCGTCTTCCCCCTCTCCTAATTTTAAAACCACGACGTAATTTTTTTCCCCCCTTCCTTTTTGATTCTGAGATAAGGTCGTTGTTGGCCTTTCGTTTGTTTATGGATTCGTTCCCGCTGTTCGAACTCCCCTACGCGACCAGTCATTGTGTCCCAAGATCATTCTTTTTGGTGTGCTCTTGTCGGTGTTTGGCCGGTTATCCTTGGATGGCATTCGAATTCTTGTTTTTGTTCCTCCTCGGCGAATGTGTTATTGTATTGGTCACACGCACTTAATCCGGCGTCTTCAAGCCCTTTTATGCTACTCGGTGACCCTGTCAGATGAGACCCAATTACAACTGCGCCTTGAATTTTAGCAGCAGTACCTCTCCGTACATTCGTTCTCTTTTTTTGTACCTACCAACTACCCCCGCATTACGCGACCCTGCTGACGTCTGTCCCGAAGCATTCCTATCCCCTTAGCATCAAATATTAATATCGCTGCCCGTGTATGACTAATCGTAATAGAGTAGTGGTAGCATGCTCTCACGATCTTTTTTGGTAACATTGGCCCCATCTTGTAAGAAGACTGCCGCACATTTCCGTACTGACTCCTTGAGGGAGCGTGCTCTACCCGTAAAACGTTTCTTTGACACCGGATGGCCCTCCCCTCTTACCTTTGAACGTTTTATCTATCCAATAGACTCCGCCCCGCGCAACCCGCCCCCACCCTCGCAAGACGACAAGCCAGCCGTGCCCCCCGTTTTTTTCCCCTCAGGGAGGTGATCTGTCGTGTTTCTTGATGAAAAGGCGTTTTGATCAGCAAGGCCGTATGAAATTCTCGTTTGACCGACGTGTGGCTTGCTAGCCCACCGCACCCTAAGCTGTGGGTCTTTTCGACCACCCCTTTTGATACCGCACTTACAATTTGCGCAAGGCTCGGTGTTTTGTGCTCATATCCAGTGCACCTTCACCGTTGCGCTCTTGGTGCCCACGATTGATTCCTTTGTTTCCCCCTCCACGAGGTGGTTGAAACGGCCTTTTTCCACATACCTTGAGCGACGTGAATGTTACTTATTTTGAAACCTTCCCACCTACAGTCCACAGACTCTTTTTGTATATGAATTTTCTCCTCAATGGACGACGTTGATCCCCGCATTACGCAGTCGCGTGATCCCCATGTTGAAAACATTGTTTTTACGCCCATCGATCTGGAGTTTTGGCTAGCCCCATACATGTGTTTCACGCAATAGTGACGTATTTTAGCAGTTGACATCGGACTTTGTATCAATCAACGGCCAGACCGTCGATCTACTCAATAACTGTAAAAAAACCCTTTTTCTTTAGAGAGGTTGAACCACTCGCTATTTGCGTTTTTCTCCGACAGTATCCTCCTCTGAATTCCATCCTCCTCCCAGTTTAGATACGTTATCTCTGGCTTTGATAGTGGTTTTTGCTTGTCCTCCCAAGGACGGTTGGCTTCGTTTCAGAATTTGCACTATGTCCTGGTTGGCCGTGATGTTCGGATTACCCCTCCCTCTCCGTTGTGTATCCTACGACTTTCCTTCGAGGAGATTGGACCCCGGGCATCTTCACACACTGGCCTTGCTTTCCCACCCCCCATTGGATTTAAGTATGCGCACCAAGTTCACGGCCGGTTTCTCGGCTCCCCTTCCTTTATGAACCGCTTAGCAGGATGTGACCAAGATTCGTCACTCTACCTCCCCCAATTTGCGTCGCTTTCCCCCCCACAACGTTCAGATTCTCTGAGCTGTGTCCCATCACCCTGTGTAGCCATCTGTCCGAATCCCACAGCCAACCATCCGTGAAACGTCGACGTTTTTTTGTTGTTTCTGGGTCCCCACGCCCAGCATCTACACCACTCTTGACGATCGGCGACCCCTTTCCCTCCCTTTTTCGGGCCCATGGAGCTGATTCTGCAAGGATTGTCCCCCCAGCTCGCTTGATCTCTTCGTTTTTCCCTTCCAACTAGACATGATTAAGAGGTTTTTTTCCCCCCTCCATCGTGTCCTCCTCGTTCATGAGTCCTACGACTCGATTAAGATGTATGACGGCACTTTGAGCACCTGAGTGTTGCTTACACTATTAGCTTGTGGTTGTTCTTTTTAGCTTCCTCGTTCTCCAGTGCGTATTGATGCTGTGTGTTGGCATCCTCTCGGTAGTACTTATACTACCTTTTTCCCATTTACCTCGCGACTTAGAGACATCCTTTTGGATCGTGTCCCCACCTCTTCAGCTTCTAACTTTGTGACTTCAACGCTGTCTTCGTTCTCCAGTTCGTTCCAATTTTTTTTTTTTTCGTGCCCGACCTTGCGTTTTTGAATCACCTGTGGTACCTATACACGCCTGGCCCTTTTTTCCACGTGCTCGTGTTGCCTTTCCTGTCACGTTTACCCCTTTTTTCAAG
>Ga0179591_1359413_pt1 | contig 11317 bp, 23 predicted proteins | sample CZOMad2_1_08_16f_FD_182891 | JGI IMG/M metagenome (GOLD analysis project Ga0179591, IMG submission 182891) | Vadose zone soil fungal communities from Angelo Coast Range Reserve, California, USA - CZOMad2_1_08_16fungal (PacBio error correction) | ecosystem: Environmental > Terrestrial > Soil >... | reverse complement strand
CTCTCCCCTCATCCAAAAACTTTTTTCCCCCCCCAAAAAAACCCCCCGAGGGCCCCAGAGGGGGGGAAAGGTAAGTCCCCCCCTTATCCCCCCATGCAACTGAGTCCGCTCCTTTTTTTTTTCCCTCGTTCTCAAACAACGGAGCCAAAGGCCTTTTTGCTTTCTTTTTTTTTCCTCCGGTCACCTCTTTGTCAAAAAGAGACGAATACTTTTTTCTTGCAAAATACCCGAATTCCGAAACCCCCACTGCCCCTGCACATCCGAGGCGAATTCCTCACCAAGAGATCCCTTTTTCAAGAATAAATCCGGCTGGCGAACCGTCTTTAACCCTCTTTTTTGTAAACCCTCCTTTATTCGCACAGAAGCCCCCCCCCATTTTAGGAATTTTCCTTTTTCCGCGTTTTCGAGAAGGAATGGGTGTTCAATGCGGGTTTGACAACAATTTTTTTCACTTCCCTCCCCCTGGCGAGGTCTCCTAAGTGGCCCTCAAGCCCCTTTTCCGATGGTCCTTTCTAAAACTGACCGTCCTCGACTCGCTTCGCCGTGTAAGCCTCCTCAAAGCCTCCCCCGGTCCCCCCCCTTCAAAGCAAGAAGCCGGTAAAGAAAGCCTTTTTTCCCCTCCCTATTCGTTCGTAGCATGCGATGACTTTTCCCTCTTATTTCCCCCTTTTTTTTTTCACACCAATGACGGTCTCCTTTGTTTCCCTGGTTCCCCCTTCCCCCCCAAAGCGAAAGCGCGCCGTAAGCCGAACAATCATCACCTCTTTTTTTTTACCAGTTTGTGGCGGTGTCTTCCCCCCTTCTCTGCAAAATGATCCCCCCCTGATCTTTATTGCCATTTTTATTTTTCTGTATTTTCTTTTCTTTACTAGGGATGAGCTTTTGTTTTTCCTTACTTTCGACTTCGTAAGGAGTACCCTTCTCCAAGTGGGTTTTTTCCTCCCCCTTTAGAACCCTCTCAAGGATCACGAGGAGTTTATTTGTCCCCCCCTCCCCCCCTCCCTACGAAGTACCTTCAGTTATGGCGTGGCTTTCTTCCGTTCCAATCTTCCCCCCCAGAGAACGGGTTGCCCCCCACGCCGTTTTTTTTTTTTCCCCCCTTTTTTTCCGGGAAAAAACCTAATCCCGTGCCGCACCTGTTTCTGGAGTTTTTCTTTTTTTCCTTGACCATTTACTGGTAAAACAGTAGAATAACGACCCCCCCCTTTGCTGGCCTGCTTCCCGCCATAACCCCCCTTTCCAGTGAAGTTCACCCTTTTCCTCCCGAAAATCCTTTCTGTCGTCAAAGAGGACACGCACCACCCTGGGTCTGTCTGCCCCATTCCTTCTCCTGGATGAGTTCTTTCTAGTCCCCCCGCTGAACCTTCTTTTTGATTCTAAAGAAAAAACATGCATTTTCTCCGTAGATTTTTCAGTTCTTTTCCTTTCATTCCTCCCGATAGTTTTTTTTTTTTTTTTTGGATTTTAATATCGCTTTTTTTTTTTCTCCTCTCCCCTAATTCGAGGGGACATACCCTCCTTTCCCCCCCCCACCTATTCGCGAATACCATCACTTCCCCCTTTCTGCGGACCTTTCTTACATAGTATTCTCTGGATTCCTCCTTTTTTCCCTTTTTCCCTGTTACTCTTTTTTTTTCCCTTTTCCGCGCTGGAACCAAAGCAAGGGCGGACCCCCCCCCTTTGAAAAGGGCTCTCTTTTCCCCCTTTGCCCAATACACTTTTTTTTCTTTTAGATGTAAGGCATCGTTCAGCACTTGCCCAATTACCAATTTCTTCGTCCTCTTCTAAAAACCTTTCTTCGTTTAAAGGAGCCTTTTTTCCCTTTCTATCTCCCTCCCCTTCTTCCCCCCCAATTGAAGAGAAGGTTTTACTCCCCGGAGTCCTTTTTTTGTCTTTGTTTTTCTTCAGATCGAAACAATGGCTTTTTCTCTCTCCCCCCACGTCCCCCCTTTGATGGAATGTAGATTTTTTTCTACATTGGTCAGAGCAAACTGTTTTTTCTCCCCCACTGCAAAGGCTCCCAGGGGACCAACTTTCTTCTCCTTACTCCCTCTCTCCTAGAAGGAGAACTCCCCCCTTATATCTCAACGTCCTTCCTCCCCACCAGGTAACACCCCCCTTCCCTTGAGGTCCAAGTCCCCTCTTCTCCCCTGATACGCAGGAAATCCAAACCCTTTCCCTTTTTTAGATCCTGTTAATTCTTCTTTTCTCTTGCGCGAGTTTCCCTCCTCTCCCGTGTATTTATACGTCTGAAAGCACCCCCCGGTTTAGTCCCCCCCCGATTGACCGGCTCGGCCCCCCCCATTTCGAATCCTTTTCCTTGCTAACATCTCTCTTCTTTTCCTTTCCCCTTTTTTGTTGTCTCTCTCTCTTCTGTGATAGAGAATTTTTCCTTTTTTTCACCCTTCTGGTGAACCTTGTGCTTTCCCCTGGACGGTCCCTTTCGATGCTTCCTTTTGCAGAATCCTTGATCTGCTTTTTTTCTTCTCCTGGGTTCTCTCTTCTAAGGAGACGTGATTGTGGTTTCCAGGCCCGCTTTCCCCCTTGGACCTGTTTTCTTGTCGTCCCCTCTTATCTCTTTTTTTTTACACTTTGGTTTTTTTTTTTTTTCTCGTTAGATGTTCTAAGTCTTTTTTTTTTTTGCCCCCCCTTCCCCTTCTGGGAAAGGGTTGGTCCCAATGTTTACCCGGGGTTTTTTTTTCCCCTCCCCTCCCCCCCTTTTCTACTTTAAAGGCATCAACTTTCCTTGCTTTGACCCTCTCCCCCAGAAATGCGTAGATCGAAATCCGACACAGCCGAACCCCTCCCCCCCTCTCCCTTGCCGAACCTTTTTTTCATTATTTTTGCCATTTTTCCCTTTCTCCTATGACCGTCCTTTAAGGGAGACTCACTTATGCGGACAGATTTTTCTCTTCTTTGACGTGTGCTTCCCTTTTTTTTGGAGTTGCATTGGCTGTCCCCCTTGGTTCCGCCCCCTTCTTTTTTTCCCCCTTTTTGACTACGCTGAAGAGTACATCTGAAAAACTCAGGACTCCAGGATCCTTTCTTTCTTTTTCCGCCCGAACTTTTTTTTTTCGAACCGGTTACACTTTCTTTTTCCTCGAATGTTACCCCCTCCCTTTTAATCAAACTTGCAAAGCTCGGTATCCCCATTTTTTTCTTTTCCCCCCCCTTCTTCTTAGGTCCCTTCTACATAGGGAACATTTCCTTTTTTCTGGCATCTCACTCTTTTTCTTGCTCTTGGAAGGTATAAGAATTCGGACCTTCCGGGATATCCCCATGGGTGGTGAGGTGAGGTCCTTTTTTCCGCTTTTTTTTTTTTCCTCGAGCGTCAGCTTTCTCCCCTTCCCCCTTTCCCTTTACCATATAGGTATTTTAGACTGCCAGCCTCTGTTTCGGATGCCCTTTTTTTTTCCCGTGTCAGGCAGTGTTTCCTTTTCTTTTTTCCTGCTGGATTCCCTCCCCAGAACTTTTTCCTTCTTGCAGGAATGACCAGCCATGTGGATTTCGTGTCCCACGTCTATGGTTTATCCCTCCTCTTTTCTTATCTCCCCCCCCTCCTCTTGTGGAATTCGTACATCCGTTTTTATCTCGAATCATACGGAGACCTTTTTCTTGTTGTCCCCTGCAGGTGTTCCTTGACCCCACTTCTCTTTTTCTTACTTTTTCTTTCTTTTTTTTTTTTTTTCTTTTTGAGGAACCATTTTTTGCCTTTTTTTTCCCATGAGCCTTCCCTTACCCTCAGACACAGCCCCTTTTTGAACCCCCTACAAATGAATCATGTTTGTTTCTTTTCCCTTCCTTTACTTTTGAAGCGCAATACCTCTCGGGGTGATGTTTTTTCGTTCCTTAAATCGCCCCGTTATCCCTTTCCCTTGTACCCTTTTTTTCTTTTCCCCCTTTTGTTTTGGCTCCCTTTTTTCTCTTTAAGCTTCCACTCCTCGTTCTCCATTTACTCGGTGCTCTCCTTTCCGTAGGCTAGTTTTTATGCTGTTTTTTTCTTGGCATTTTTTTGGAATGTTTTTCTTTTTTCTTTGCGATACCCTTTTTTTTCTGGGGGAAGATGCTTTTTCCCCCTGGAACCTTCTTTTCATCAAATTTTCGACTCCAGGTTGTTTTGAACCATGTTCGTTTCCTTTTTTTTCTCCCTTTTTTACCACGTTTTTTTCTATTTTCATATCCCCCCGGTTTTTCCTTTATTCCTGTTTTCGAATATCCCCCTTTTCCCAACTACCCCCACAGGCCGGAGACCCCTTTTTTTTGCCGTTGAATCTTTGATGGCGTTCAAGCCCCTTTTGCGGGCCTTTTTTTTTTTTTCCCCCCCCTCCCTTAGTTTTTTTCCTCGGAGCGTTGACATTCCCCCCCCCCTTTTTTTTTTTTTCTTTTAAAGACCCCTCCTTTTCTTTTTGGACGACGTCCTTCTTTTTTGTAACTGTTACTCGTTTACAATTTGGGATCGCCCCTTCCCCAAATCTTGCCCCCTTTTCCCTTCTTCTTTTTCGTACGTTATTGTCCTCTCTTTCCTTTTCTAATAAGACAGTTGTTGATTGTTTTTCCTTTCTTCACTTCGCACCATTCCCCCCTTTCCTCGTATTCCATCCAAAAAATGTCTAGATGGAGGGCAAACCCCTCCCCTAAATCTCCCCATTCAACGATTCCCCCTTCTCCCTTCTTCTCCTTCGAAGTCCCCCTCCCGATGTGGTCTGGGTCTTTACTTTCCTTCCTTCGACCCCCGTTACGATACCTCGGGTTCCTCCCCCCAGGAATTCTGACCCCCCCTTTGGCCCTTTTCCCCAAATGCAGCCTGGAGCGCCCCTTGTCTTCAGACCTTCTTTCCTTTTTGCATAAAGTTGTTTTTTGGCCTTGTTCGGACCGTTCTAAGTTTCTTCCCCTAAAACCCCTCCCCTCCACGAAGGGCCCTCTCAACCCCCCCTACTTTTTCTTCCCCCCGGATTGCGAGCCCGCACTTGTGACTTTTTGCTGGTTCGCACCATGGTCAACAACCCCTTTCAGTCTCCCCTTTTCTCACCGAATACGATTTTTTCCTCCAAAACCTGACTTTTTTCTTCCCCATCCGCCCCCCTTTTGTTAAGGATCCCCCTTCCCTTCCCCAGAACCATTACAGGTGCACTCAACGTCCCTTGCCAGCCCCCCTCCGATACCCCCCCCTTTTTTCCCTTCGTCTTCGAGGGCCCTCAGTGTGAATTTCTTTTTTCCCCCCTCTGCGCAAACAAATTTGCCTCCTGATTGTTACCGTTATCTTTTCCCCCAACCCCCCTCAGGCGAAGTACTTTTCCTCCCCTCCCCCCTCATTCCCCCCTTTGATTGATGCTTCCACGGACGGCTCCCTTTCCCATGAGCCTTCCGGCACCATGTCCTCCCTCCCTTGTTTGCTGGGTTTTTCTTTTTGAAGATCCTTCGGGCTGCTCTTTTGACTAATTGACCCCCTTGTTCCTCTTTTCATGAGTTCTCCCCCCCCCCTTAGTGGGTCAGGAAACCCCTTCTCCCAATCCCTTCCTTCTTAGGGGATGTTGTTCCCCCCTTCCACCCGGACCTTTCCCTTTCCCTTCGTCTTTTTTTTTTTTTTCTTTGAGGAGAAGAAACCAATCCTTTCCCTTTTTGCGTCCCCCCCCTTGTGGTCTCGTCAATTCCCTTTTCCGGGAAAACTCATCACCGGCCCCCCCCTCTGGGGTGTCCCCCTCGGGACTTTTTCGAGAAAAGTTCTTTTTTTCCTGTGGCTGGCCCCCCCCCTTCGAAATAACTATGTTTCCCCTGATGACTCTTTTTTAGTTCACTTTCCTCTTCCTCCTCAAAGAGGCGTTCGTTCCGAGGACCCCCAACCTGTTTCCCTTTAGGATGAGGGAACCCCCCGTAAGTCTTGCTGCCCCCCCTTGCGAGCTCCTCCTTTTTAGAGTAGATTGATATGTCTTTTTTTTTCAGTTCCTACGGAATAGTTGTGTCTTCTTTGGATGGGGATTCACTTTTCTTTTTTCACTTTTCAGTGGATTGTAAACCCCATTTCCGACATTACTCAACCTCCCTGGTTTTTCTTTTCTCGTTATCCCCCCCCCCCTTTTTTTCAAGAGGTAAATGTTCTTCTTTTTTGAGTCCTGTGTTAGCTTCCGCTTTTTTTTCTCCCTCTTCAATTTTCCACCAGCAAGGTTTTCCTCCTGGCTCAGTTTTCATCCCCCCCCTTTTTTTCCGCAAAAGGAAGCATGTCCCCCCGGTCTATCTCCCCTTTAACAATGTATTTTCCTTTCCGGAAAAGGCACCTTCCCCATTTTGAGGTCTTCTCCCCCCTTTTCCCGGTAATTCCTCCCTTTTTCTGATGCCCCAAAAATAAAATTTCCTGCCCTTTTTTTCTCTCATGAGGCTTTTTGGTCGGCTTCTCGAGATTTCCTCTTTCCTTTATTGGAGAAGGACTCATGTCAAAAGCTTTACATCTTGATGCCCTTCCCCTCTCTCCCCCTCCCTTTTTTTTTTTTTTTTTTGTAAAGTGGGCGCAACCCCCCCTTTTTCCCTTTCCCCTTTCTCCCCCCTTTTCAGGCAGAGTTGAGACTCAAAACCTGTCTCACCTAGGCTGTTCCCCTTTCTCTCTTTCCCTTTTTTTTTGCGCACCAGAAAAAGGTCCACTTTCCCTTTCTTGATTCCCCCCTCTACTGAGGATAGCCTTCCCCCAACGTTTTATTTTCATCCCAGGTCCTTCCCTTTTCCTCGAACCCCTTCTCCCTTGAGTTCGCAAAGATTTTTTTTCTTTATTTCTTCCCTTCCCCTTCCCGAACAGGTTTAGGCCCCCAGTCTTTTCCAGGCTTTAAAAAATCTTCGACTCCTCCTTCCCCTCCTCAAAATACTTCTTTGTTGTTTTTGCTTTCCTGTAGGGGGTGATTCGAAGATTTTTCATGCAGGGTTCATCTGGCTAAACCTGGGTTCTTTTTTCCCCTTTTCCCCACTTTTCCCCCCCCTTTTTTTCCCCCCGCGAACTCGCAGTCTTTCTCCTCATTTTACATTGACCTTTTCTTGGTTTTCTCTTTGTATAGAAGTCCTCTTGATTGGACTTTTTTTTTTTCCCTGTTTTCTGGTGCAGCCCCCCTTCTTTCTCTTTCCCCCCTTTTTGGGGAGTGTTTCCGGCTCAACAGTCTGCTGCTTTGGGCCCCCTTTTATAATGGACGGATTGTGTCTTTGTGCGCCCCCTTTTCCCGCGCGGACCCTCTTTTTTTTATTGCTCTAACCCCCCGATTTGAAGATGAGGGTCTCAATGCCTTGTTTTCGATCTGCCCCCTCCCTCAGACCGGTCCCTTTTCCTTTAGCGAAACAGGGCTTTCCCCCCCTCTTTTTGAACTCTTTTCTCCCCTCCAGGGAAAGAAGGTACTCAATACCTTGGTTTTTCTTCTTTTTTTTCTTTTTATTGAGCTTTTTTTTTCCTTTACAATTGATTCTGTGTCCGGTCTGGAAATGATCCCCTTTTCCACTTGATGGGTTCAGCGTTTTTTTCCTTCTTGTCCATTTCTTTGCCCATCACAAAGTGCTTCCTTCCCCTTTCCCCTTTCCAGTTACGACCTTTTCCCCCCCCGAAAGGGATCTATCGTTCTTTTGCCCCCCTTTTACATTTTCTTTTCCCCCCCCCCTTTGTCTAGAATGTTACATCCTGTGTCGAAACTCCCCCCTTTTTCGCTTTTCCCCCCATTTTCTACGCCACCCCCCTCTTTTTTTTTTTTTCTTTTAGTACTTCCATATTCCCCTAACATAATGCATGTTGTCTTAGTTTTTTCCTTTCTCCCAAGTCTTTTAGCGTTTTTCCTTCTTTACTTTTTATCTTTGACTTGGCCGCCCCCCCCCCCCCCCCGTCTCCTCTTTTTTGTCTTGTCATCGGTCCGCATCCCTTCAGAGAGTCAGACTCTCTAGTCCTTTTGCCTGTTTTCGTAAGCAGTTCCCGCCTTTTTTTCTTTTTTTGGCCGACTTTTCCAGGGAAGAGTGGTCTGTTCTTTTAACGCCTTCCCGGTGATTAGGTTGCCTTTTTCCCTCCAGCAATTTAAGGCTTGTGACCCGTCCTTTCCCCCCCTCCCTCTGTTATTCTTTCCCTCCCCTCTTTCATAGGGACTTCGTTTCCCTCTTTTGCAACTAATCTCTTCCGGTTTTTTTCTGAGTGTTGTGGCCCCCCTTTTTTTCTCATGAAGGAGTTTTTTTTCTTTCAAGAGGCAGGCCCTCTCTTTCTTTCCCCCTACCCTCAGACCCCCTCCCCACAAGATAATGGGGCGGAACGTGGTCTTCAGGATGGCGTTGAGCGCAATCCTTTTTTCTCCGTTTTTCTTTTTCTTTAGTATACAGTAACTTCTTTTTTTTTCATTTGTGGGTTGCGCCCCCTCCCTTTTGCTTACAATTAATGGCATTTCCCAAGACGAGGTTTTACGAATTGAATTTTTTTTTTCTTTCTTCTTTTCTGGATGGCCTTTTTCCTTTTTTTTTCGCAGGGAATGGTCGTTCCTTTTTTTCGGATTCCCTTTTCCTTTTGGAAGATGAGGTTCACTTTTCCGAGGAAATTCGTTTTTGTAGTGATTCCCCTTCCTCCCCTTGATGTATCTCTCCCCTTCTCCCCCCCCGAAAGTTAACCAAGTCATTCCCTATCAGACTTTTCCTTTTTCTTTTAGGTTTGGATGTTTGGAGTTCTTCTACTATCCATGGATTTTTCCCACCCCCCACCTTTTGACGGTCTTTTCCTTTTTTTTCCAGTGATGCCGGTCCGTTTGATTCTCTTTTTTTTTCTCAAAAGCTCCCCTTTTTGGTGCGGACGTAACTGTTTTTTCCTTTCTTTTATTTGGTTGCCATCTTTTTCCTTCCCCTGTTGAACATATCCCCTTCACCAGTCAATCAATCGGTTTTGACTCTTGTTTTCGTGGTTTTCTTTCCCCCCTCCTTCCTTGCTTTCGATGAATAGTTGGATTTCTCTCTCAAAACACCCCCCCCCATATGGCACCTCATTTTTTTCTAATTCAGTAAAGTTTAATTTGTTTTCCTCTTCTTCTTCTTTTCCTTTGTTGGAGTTCTTTTTCTCTCTCCCTTCCTTCCCCTAAATGACGCCCTGAAAAAAAAACCCTGTGGCCCCAAGATTTTTTTTCAAAGGTACCTCCCCTCCTCCCCCCCAGGCAACTTCCTCCCAGGCAGGCGTCCGTCCCCCCTCAACCAAAGCCCCCCCCAACCACCCTGTCCAAAACCTGTCTCTTGTCGGTTTTTCTTTCCTTTTTCCCTTTAAATTTTCTCGATGTACCCTGCTCTATCTCTCGCCAACATCCCCCCCCCCATTACGTCCCCCCCTGGGCGGGTTTCCCCGCCCCCCAAAAAGGAAGCTTTTTTCGGCTTACCATTCGATCCCTCTCTTGTTTTTTTCAATTCTCCCCCCTGCATGTTCACCCCCTCTAAAGTTTGCCTTCCCCTCCCCCCAAATTTCTTAGGACCTCCCTTTACAACTTTCCCTTTCAGCAGGGAGAGTTTCCTCAACCGTTTGGGGTCCTCCCTTTTCCCTTCCGAGTCAACGACCTTCCCCTTTCCCCGAAAAAGTGTCTCCCCCCAGGAAGGTAACTCGCCCCCCCCCCCTGACCTCCTTCTTTCTGATCGCTTAGCCAAGGTTGACTACAATCCCCCCAACCCTTCATTTCCCGGCAACCTTCCTTTCCCCTTCCTCACGGGAAGCTTTCAAAACCAACACTGCATTCGTTCACTTTCCCTGCGATGTCTTGAAGCTGATTCCATGTTGCTTTCACCGCTCTTCAGGAGGTATTTTAGATCACCTTCCTTCCTCACGAACCTTTGACAGTGGATTGCTTAATCTTCCTCCCACCCGCCACACGTTCGCAATTTATCTTCTTTATTTGCCATGTTTTGTTTGTCCCTTTTTTTCAGTTTCTTCCTTTTGTCCCTCCCTTCGAAAATTCTTTTCCTGAGTAATCCACCGCTAAAAAAGTTCCTGAAACAACTTCCCGCCCCACCCAAGACGGCAGGTTCTTCCTTCTTGACCCCTTCCACCTTTTTCCTCTTCCTCGGAGTTTTCTTGGCCAGACACATCGGACCTTTTGAGTCACTTAGACGGGGGTTTCCCCCTTTTTTTCACATGGATGGCTTCTTTTCCCCCCCTTTTGAACGTTATTCCACCCCTCCAGCCTTTTCCCCTCAGTCAAATGCTGGAAGGTCCCACCGTCGGTGCATTTCCAGAACATCTGTCTTTCCCCCTTCTTCAAGCCCTGTCTTTTCGATAATGTTCACTGAGGTAGCATTTTAAGATAGAAAGAACAACTGTCTTCAATGGCTGGTTCACTCTTCCCCTTTATCCCACAAACTTTTCTTTTTTCTTCTTTGAGGACAGTCCCCCCCCCCACGCCCCCTGCTAATCTATTTTTCTGTCTTGCCCTCCACCCTTGATTTTTTTTTTTTTTTCGATTGTCTAATGAAGTCTACCCTTTTTTTTTTGGAGCCTTTGCCTGGGGGTCTCTATGGCTTCCCGTTGATTCTCCTCCCCTTTTCTGGATTTTTTCGAGAAACAATACCCTCCCTTTACCATTCGCGAATACGCCCTTCTTCCCCCCTCCCTCCCTGATCCCCTTTTTTTTTTTTTTCTATCATGGAGTCCTCTTTTTTCTTTTTTTTTTTCTCTTTGATGTACTCTTTTCCCCCCTTCTCCCCGAGCTGGAACTTTTGCAAGGTTTGACCCCCTGAAAAATGTTTTTTCCCTCCCCCTCCCCATCAAGTTTTCCCCCTTTTTTCCCTTTTTTTTTTTTTTTTTTTAAGACACAACTGGTCCAGGCTTCCCTTTTCTTAGCAAGAGAACCCCACAACGTTTTGAGTCTCGTTCACCCTTTCTCCCCCCTTTCCTCTCCTTTTTCTTGGAACAAACCCCCCCTCCTTTGAAGGGCCCTTTTTTCCTTTTCCAGGGAGGTCGGTCGATCTCCGGATCGCCCCCCCTTCTTTCTCTCTTTTTTCATAGTCCTTGAGAATGTTATTTCTCTTTCTACCATTTTTTCTTTCCCCGGGTTAAGTGAGACTCCCGACCTTCAACACAGGGGCCCCACTTCTTCCTTCCGTTTGTTTTCCCCGAGAGAAGGAGCCTTCCCCTTGATCTTATCTCTTTCTCCCCAAGGAAAGATTTTTGATTTCCCTTCTTTCCCTCTCATGAGATAAGCAGGGACTCTTTTTCCCCTTGTCTTCTCAATTTTTCCTCTTGGAATTATGCGAGTCCTGCGATGATCCAGCGAACGTTATTTCTCCTTTTTCCCTCCCCCCCTGGTTTTCTTCCACCCCGGCTCGGGAAACCCCCCCCCCCCCCCTGTAA
>Ga0179591_1318142_pt1 | contig 11317 bp, 8 predicted proteins | sample CZOMad2_1_08_16f_FD_182891 | JGI IMG/M metagenome (GOLD analysis project Ga0179591, IMG submission 182891) | Vadose zone soil fungal communities from Angelo Coast Range Reserve, California, USA - CZOMad2_1_08_16fungal (PacBio error correction) | ecosystem: Environmental > Terrestrial > Soil >... | reverse complement strand
TCCCCCTCTTTTCATCGAACATCCCCCGCCTTCGGTCTTCTGGGCGTTGTAAGAGACCCCTATTTAGTTCTTTTTTTTCTCTCACTTCTATCTCCTTTTCCCCTCTCCTTCACAACAGAGACCGCTCCTTTCCATTACTCCCGGTCGCTTCACTCCCGCTAAGAACTTATTTCTGACGTCACTCCTTCTCCTCCCATCCTTTTTCAATCTCACGAGACTCTAAGGTGAAGTCCCACCGCGGCCTAGACTCCTGTGCTTCCGTCGATTCTCTAAGGTCCCCCCCCCCATTCTGTGATATTATGGACAAGGTCCGTACTTCTCGCCCTCTCCCTTAAGGTTCTTTGTTTTGATTAGTGTACGTTTCCCTTTTTCCCGTTTTCTATCTACGGAGGTTTTCTAGTCCCCTTCAGTGGCGCGCCCTCCGGTTTCGATCGCCTACCCCCCCCCCACCGTACGAGAACATTCGAAGATTCGATCGATTTAACCATTCTCCCTTTAGAGGCTGACCTTACGAGATGGAACTAGACGGCCGGACCAGCTCCGCGACAGCCCCTATCTTTTTCCTTCTTCTGTGTTTTTTCTCTCTGAGGATTCGCTGAGCCTTTTTGCTCCTATTGTTCCCTCCTATTGCAGGCTTTATGAGTTTCCATCGACGGGGATAGACTGGTTTTTCGAAGCGCTTAGTTTTGCCCGCGTTCGTGTCGTCCCGATTCCCCAGTAAACCGTTCTCCCTCAGTCTTGTCGACCTCCCGCCCGCACCACCTCCTTCGCTTCCCGTCCTATTAAACAAAAGAACCCCATGCGCTTATTTCCTCTCATTACTTCTTTCCGTGACAAATCAACCTTCCCGATTTGCACCATGCCTCCTTCGTTCGCCTACACGCTTCTTTCTTGTGCCCCCCTTGCCCCTCGGCGTGATCCTAATTAATGTGCACGTCGGCTTAACGTTTCCAGTTCCCCCGGGTACACTGGCCTTGCTATTCTGCCTGAACGGGCCAGGATCGAGTTCTTTTTTGTGCTCCGATTCGCCTCCTCCCTTTTCTCGCGTAGGACATTACCCTCTAGGAAATGTTGTGTCCCTCGCCCATTTCCCCCTCCCTCACTTTTCGGACGATCGGTTTTCTCCTAGTTGCACGGCGGAATCTCTCGCGCACTGATCCCTTTACGCCCTTCTCAGTGCCTTTCTCCTGGTACCGCTCTTTCTTTCGTCCTAGTTTCGCTCGCTGTTACACATGCTAGTTCCACGACCCTTTCCCGCTTTCTCTTAGTAAAGACGTTTCCTGATAGGCCGTAATGGACTACAAGCGGTGAGTTCTACCCGACTCGGCCGGAGGCTTATTGCCCCCCTCACATCTTTGAGTTTTCCCCCCCTCTTGACGATCCCCCTTCACTGGTACAACAAAACCCCGGATTTCTGGGTATAGTCTACATCCCGAGCCAGTTCTTTTTTTGCCCCTTTCCACCGCGGCGATCGATATATTAGGCACGTATTGCCTTTTTTTCCTCCCTCGCGTCAGGTCTATGTTTTTCTTTCAACCCGCCACTCACCTTATCAGCGTGTCTAGCCCAGCGAGCAGATCTTCCGTCAGCTGGAACCGATGATCTCGTGTTGTGTTGGGACCACAGTCTTTTTGTGTTACACTCCGAGCATCAACTTTCCTGACCTGCGGGATTTAACGTTTCTCCTCGCAACCATCCTACTGTTTTAGCCCTGCACGATGTTTCCAATCCATCTGTCGTTACAACGTGATTTTTTCTTTTCTATTGGAGTGAGGTTGATCATCTCTTTTCGCCTTCTTTAGTCCCCTCTTTCCTGCGTACTTCTCTCTTTCTAGCTCATCGGATAGACGTTAGGCGCATACCCACGGTCTTTTACTCTCTCGTGCAAGTCTTTTTCGGGACTGTTACGATAGGAAATCGTAGGTCCGCCCTTCCTGACGCCTCCTATCGGAGAGAATGTGACGAGGTTGACCATCTGCACCTTTCGGTGTCTCTCTCATTTCCACCAATTTTCGAGGTTTCCACCGCGCTCTTTACTCCTCTGCGGTCGTGTCTATACGTTTGTCTTCTCTTCTCGGCTTCTTTTCATTGGTCCGAGAAGTTTGTTTTTAGTAAAAGAACGGAAATCGTGCGAGAAATGCTCTGGATGGCTTTTCCAGTGATATCTGTTTTCTGTCTTTTTTGTGCGATGCATGCTCTTACCCCCTTTTTCTTTTGTGACTCCTTTATCCCTGGTCGAATTGAGCGTAAGTATCGAAGAGCACCGCCTGTCGCGGACGATCTCTTTCTCGTTTTGACACTTTACTCTCTTTGTTCGCTTTTCTCTTTCTCCTCAGTCAACCTTTTGTCAGTGGCCGTCTTCTTTTATCAGTCAGTTTCTCGCCTTCTTAGCTTATGCTCATTTCTCTTTGTTTCTCTTTGCTTCTTCACCTGAGCAGATAACTTCTTAGTCTTGGTGACCGGTCTCCCCAGGGGGGTCTTTTTTTTTCAATAACTTCTCCCTCGTGGTTTTTGAGTCCCTTTTCCCCATCGAGTGAAGATGTTTTTGAAGAGTTGGAAGTTCTATTGTGCCGACCTCTCGTCCTTCCGCAGCTAGTTGACTGGCCCCCTTCAGTTTCTTTTCAGTTTAAACACAAGAATTCTTTCTGAACTACGCTCTCCATGTCTCTGAGAGAGCTTCGAATCATTGCTCCCTTTTTCTCATACTCCCCCTGCATGTAGTGGTAGACTCTTCCCGCTGTTAGTACGCACTGAGTTTCTTTTTTGATTTTTCGTTTCTTTCTTGAGAACTTCGTCGTGCTCGTTCTGCCGCTGGCTTGTTTTTCTTTTTCTTCTTCAGGCTCCTTTCCGGCCGCAATTTTCTCTTTCGATTCCTTCCCTTCTGAACTTCTTTCTCGTTTTTCAGACTCTGGAGGAGATCTCCCCCGTTACCTTCGCTTTACCGCCGAACCCCCAGATTTATCCTGGGCTTCCCCTTAAGCTCACGCAGATATTTGTCCTTTCGACAGAACTAGTAAGCTCAAGTACTCCCATCTTACCCACTAGATGATTTCCCCACATGTAATAATCCCCCCCTTTTCTTTTTCATCGGTCGAGATTCTGGCTTGCTAAAGGTCCTGTTCTCGGAGCCCTCTTAGCCCCCACTGCGCCGCTTGAGATTTGATCGCTTTTCTTTTTGGTTTTTATTCTTTAGGATCGTTTTTTTGGCTGTTTTCGATACTTAACGATAGGATATTTGGCTTGAAGTCTTCGCTTCTTCGCTTTTCTTCCTTTATAAGTGTCTTCTTTTTCGTTGAGAGAGTGGCCTGACGGATCTTTCTTTTGTGTGCGTCCTTTCTTTTTTTTTTTGGTTCTACGCTAATTATATCCTAGTTTCTTGTTCTCTAGAGCTGCTGCGTCAACCCCCCCTAGCCTGCCCTTCCCGATGCCAAGAGTTTTCTGCGCCAGTAAGAGCTCCTCCGTCCAGCGGCCTCCTACTTAGCCTCCTTACTTCAGCTAGCTTCCGTTTGCCCCCTCCTTCCGCAGGGCTTTCCCCTCCTCTCCGATCGTATCTTCTCTCCTACCAGCGAGCGGAGCCGCCATCATGTCCGTTCAGCCCCTCTCCAGCTGTCTGCGTGCAAGTCACAGAGAGCTCACCTCTTCCCCTTGCTCACTCTCTCTCTTCTGAATTTGTCTTTTTGATTCTCATCTTTTAGCTTCCTTTGCTTGGTTCCTTTCCCTCGTTCCGTTTTATAAAGCAACCAGATTCTTCCCGTTGCGCCCCTTTGATGATGGTAACCACAAAACTTTCCCCGAACGGACCTTTGGACCTCCTATCTCAAACCATGTACAGCCTCCGTGTGATCCTCCCTCTTTAGTGTGGATAGGATGTCGCGTCTTCTTTCTACCTTGAAGATCCCAAAATCCCCTCCGGGCCTCCTCCTAAGTTTCCCCACGTACACCCCTGTCTACGCTTTGCCTCCGCCCTCCCTTGACTAATGGCGTAACGACTACCATCGCATCCCCACTTCCCTGAGCACGGCGGAGCCCACAATGGATCCCTCCTTCTTTTCCTCTGTCTCTTGCTCTCTTAGTGCCTCTGGTTTCATGCAACCTCACCACCTTTCTTTTCTCCTCTCTTCGTCCTTCCTTTTCTTCCAACTCCGGACATTATTCCGGGCTCCCTCCCTTTCCGCCTCGATGTCTTGCCTCGAATACCCAAGCCCCCCAACTTGGCTACTTCTCCGTATTTACAAAATTGTCCGATGTCTCACACTGTTCCCGGCCCCTCCTTTTCGGGCCTAGGAATAGAGAGCAATAAGACACCCATCTTCTCGTGCATCAGTCGACCCTCCCCCCTTCGCCTCGCCCACAGAGGCTTTCACATTTTGCTGAAAAACCAATCCTCTTACCCATTTCCTCCTCCGGAAATTGCGTTCCCGCAATCTTTGGCGCTCCTCTTCGCTATCTTTTCTACCGAACGTACCCGCGCCTCGCCCTCCTCCCCGCCTTCTCCCGTCCCCCTTCAATTGCCAAGCCACGAAAAGAACCACAGTCTTTCACCTTCTTACCCCCCGCTCCTACAGTCCCTTCAACTTTTCTCCCTCCTATCTTTCCTTCTCGTACGTGAAGTCTTCCTCTGAGAAGATCTTCGCCAATCCGAACTCCTCCACCTATACTTGGAGCTCTCCCCCCTCTCTCACCGCTTAGACGACAAGACCCTGCAACTGATTTCTCTCCGTCGTCATCAGAAAGTTTGGCGAGGTCCTGAGACCCCCCTCATTCCCCTCTCCTCCCTCTACCTTCTTCCAGGCTCTTTCTCCTCTTAGCTCTTCCCACGTCCAATTCTTAAATCCAATCAGCCCTCTTCTCCTTCTCCTTTATTAGACTACCACATCCTTCCGTCCTGCCTCTGCATCTCCCATCAAGTTCGTCTCCCCTGATATAGGACCCTTCTACGTCCCCTCCTCTCCTGCCTCCCCTTGTTGATTCTCGGGGTGTATAAAACGGTTTCTTCGCCGGCACTCCCTCTCCCCCCCGTTCTCTCTGGATTGCCCCCCCCCTCGCTTCGAACTCTCCTACCACCTCCAGCCCCGAGACTCACGCTAGTTTCTGTTTACTTGCAGAACTTTGATTCCCTTCCTCGTCCCCCCACTTCCTGTTACCCCCCCCCCCTGCCGAAGTAGTTGCCTTTCCTCTGATCCTGCATGTCTCTCTCCGCCTTTCACTTCGATCTTCTGACCTTTTTTTCCAGCTTTCTTGAGAATGAGCACAGTCGGGCGGCGTCCCTGCTCTTGATCCTCGACTCCGTCGATGTGCTGCCACAGCTGCCTCTTCGTGTTAGCGCGTGACCCTTTTGCGCCGTTTTTTTGTGGTCGCCGGCAGTCCTAAGTAGTTATCACCCTTTCTTTCCCCTGAGTAACATCTACGGAATCACGAGTTTCGCGATCTTCCCATTTTTAATGTCTCCCTGCGCAGTTCCATTCCTCCTTCTTTAATTCGCTCTCTTGAAATCCCTTTCCAGATACCCTTTGTCCGTGGGCTTTTCCCGGCCTTTCTTAAATCCCAGATCCTCTTACCGCTTTCCTTATGTACTTCTTCATTTCCGCTTCTTGCATTTTTAGTCTGATCCGTGAGGCACAATCTGATCCAACCCTAGCACCTCCAGAGTTTCGATTTGCCTTTGCTCTTTCTATCCCCCCAATATTCTTTAGGATCACGCTCTCCTCTTTCTCTCTTGCACCTTACCTAGATCCTCGCCCTGGTTCCTCTTTCTGCCTCAAAATTTCCCCGTCCCCCCTCCCTTTGTCTTTTCCCCCCTCGGACCAAATCTGGAACGTCCTTCTGCTCTTCCAGTGCCTTCACTCTTCATCTTTCTCCCCTATTTCCCCTCTGCTCCCATGGAATTTCTAACCAATCGGTACTCTTTCGCTCCGTAATCTCGCCCTCTTCTTTTCCTTTCTTTTTTTTGTTGACGGGCTCTCCTTCTTGATGTTTTTTTTTCGTTTCTGTCGCCCCTCTTCAGTGGGCTCCGTCCGTTTTTAGCTCGCCTCCCAACCCCTTTCTGCCTTCCGATGCCCCTGTTCCATCTCCCTTTCTCTCGATCGAGAGCTAATCCAGCGCTTTGCAAGAAGCGCTAACGTGCCCTACTCTTCTTTTCTTCTCTCAGTGCGTTTGCGGAGTTTATCTCTTTTTCCGGTCCTCTTTTCCATATATTGCAAGATGCCTGCCGAGCCTCTGTCGGGTTCTCCTTTTTTCATAGATTTCGGTTCCCTTCTGGCTGTCCGCGTCGTTGGTAGGCCGCATAAAACTTCCTTTACGGGAGGTGTCTTTCCCCCCCCTCCCGCATCTTCTCCCCCACTCCCCTAGACTATTACAAGTCACCTTTTCAACTCCCCCTGGCTTCCAGTCATTCCTTGACGTCCCTAACGAGTAACTAGGGCTGTCACATTGCCCCTGGTTTGTCACGCGCTGAAGTCCGTTTGAACCAAGAACATGGAACGGCAGTCTTCTCCAAGACTTCCCCTTTTTCTTTGTTGAAGGATTCAATGTGCCATGGTGTGTCCTACGATCGTTAAGGAGCGAGTTTTTACCCTGCAGAGCCCGATGCGGCTGGAAAGGACTAGAGTTGGTGTGGCCGCACCTGACGCGCCTTAAGAGCCTTCCTTCATCCCATTACTTCCCCTGTAGAGGACCTCGGTGTCCTCGGACTCCCTCCCCTACCCCTCCCCCTAACTCTTCTCTTCCCTTGCAGCTTGCCTCCGCTTTGTGCCTTCCCGGAGCCTGAATCTCACGAATGTCCAATGGCGCTACCCTCTAGGTTCCTTCCCTTTATGTGTGTCTACGGGCTTCTCTCTAATATCTTGAGTTGAGTCCCTTCGCGGTTTTGCCGACGCGAGATATGATCGCCTCATGCCTTCCCCTTTCTCCCCTGCAGCTGCGCCTTCTCCTGCGTCACTGGCTGTACCCCTCTTTCCCCTAGGTTAATTGCTCTTCAGAGGACTCGTTCGGAAGGGTTTCGCGCAATGTTTTGATATCAAGGGCGATTTACGAAGTGGATTTCCTGAACTCCATTGAAGACCGGACTCCCAACCCCCCCTTCGCGGTCTCAATACCGAGCGTATGTCTGATACAGCTTACTGCACATGACCCTTCGCCGCTTGAGTTCCGTTCTCAGTATGAGATTCCCTTGTCAGGGTTCTCCGCGAAAATCAACCCCCCAAAGGATTCCGACTGGTCTTTTTCTCTCTGCGCAATGGCTCGGTCCTTCCTCCTCCTTCTATTTTGAAAACGGATGGGTCCTTTTTAGCCTCCGATATTACCTCCCCTTGCCGCTTCTGGCCTGCTTTTGCCACCCTCTTGGTGTACTTCTTAACCAAACGTTGGTAATGCTTTTTTCCCATCAGTAGACCCCGCTCCTCTTTCAGGTCGTTCTTTGAGTCTGAAAGTTTTCCGATTCCCACGTCAAAGCTCGCTTTCATTTTCGCGGATCGTCTCATTGTAAGATACCCTAGCATATCGACCCTTCCTTCTTCTTGTCCTTTTTTTCCTGTCCGGTTCTCAGATCTTTATTCATTTTTCCCCTATTTCACGTTCTTTGAGTTGAACCCTAAGGCTTTTCTCCCCCCCTTCGATCGCCCTTCCCCTATGAACTGCGCTGATGGGTACAGGAAATGCATGCTTTTCCCGCCCATCTTCTCTCAGGAAGTCAGTCTTTTTATCGGAAGATCTTTTTTTTTGTCCGTTCTCTTAAAATTATTCTCTCCTTCTTCTGTGAATTTCCTTTCTTTCTTCCCTCCATTCCTTTCTTAGATAACGGAGAACCTAGGTCGGTGGAACCCCCGTTGCTTATCCTTTATTTAGTATGTCTCCTTTTTTGACTTAATTTCGTGGTGTACTTCTTTTTTTCTGGAAAGTAAACCGGGCGTATATTGCTTTCCGTTTTCAGTCTGATGAGATGAGTCCGCTGCCTGTATGCGTTATCGATTATGCCTCCAACGCCCGCAAAAGTCCGTGCCCGTTTTCACCCCCGTGTATTAAGCGGCGCTGGTGCATAGTTTTGTTGATCTCCCAGCACCCCAGCTTCCCCAGTTTCTCTTTGTTTGTAGAATTTTCTCTTGCTCCCAGTGATGACCTATCAGCTTGTTGTACGTTTCTCCCTCTGTACCTTGATCACTTTTCATCGTATCGCCGTGTTTACCCTTTTCGTCAAAAGTGGGACGCTGGTAAATACTCTGCTAAGTAAATAGGTGTGCTCTTCCTCTTCTTTCTTCTTTCAAGTTCCCCAGTCGCTGCCCTGAGGTGCTTTTCAAGTCGAACCCCTCCCTCGTGGGGACGATTGTTGGGAGATGATCGCGCCTTTGCTCTTTCTAGCAAATGAATTTTTTGATTAAAGCACATCCTTTTTCGCTCCTCAAGAGTTCAGACGGAGAGAATCTTCTATAGAGCCTTTTTCCCCCTTTTCTTTTCTTTCCGCTGCCTGGAATCAGAGTTGATGTTATCTCTCTTCGTTGTCCCCCGCCTGTGTGGGAGTTATCCCCGTATGGTTTCTCCTTTCCCTTCTGCCCTGATCTCCTCCGTCCCGCTCGCGAGTCGTGCCTCCCCTTTTACCTCTTGTGCTATCTTTTGGACAGATATGAAGATGCCACCCGGTATTCGTGGAGGTTTTACCCACTAGAATGGAGCACTTGAGTCACTCTCTCCTTTGCCTGTAGACTACTCTTAAGTATAAGGCCCAAAATACCACCAAAGACACCCTGATTGCTTGCTTCCCACCCAAGCAAGAGAACAGATCTGCATTTTTTGTAGGCTAGTGTCTTTTTTTAGATTTGCATGTCTTTTCCCCCTTTATCTGGGTTTTTCTTCGTTAAGCCCGTGTCATTGTTGTTCGGAAGGGATGTTTCTCCTCTCTGCTTGTTCGATCTCATCTCATCTTTACTGATTCCCCCGACTCTGTAAACGGCGATAGGCTCAATGATTGGCGTGCCTATTGTTCTTCTGCTCTTCCGCGGATTCTCTCTTCGGAGCGGACTTAGTTGACTCTTTTCTTGGTTCTGTCTATGCGGTTGTGTTTCGTCTCTATTTCTAACATGCATCTTTGTTGTTTCTTCTAGGATTTCATCACGAAACATTCTCCAAATCAAAGTGTCGCCCACCGCGGCAAGCGGACTTCCTCTCCGACGAATCGTCAAGTCTTCGAATCGCCGAAAAATAATGATCTCAAGTGCAGTTGACTCCACTCTGTCCCTTGCTCTTTTTTTTCCTACTTCTGATCTCATTCCCCCCCCCCAAACCAACGAGTAAGTCCGCATGCTCCTTTACCAGTTGCCGCGCCTCCAAACTCCTCCTCTCCGGTCAAAGTGCGCGCTATCCGGCGTATTTGTATCTTTGTGTTCATAGTGAGCTCCCATCCGATGGATTTTTCTGGTTCGTCCTGTCCTTTACTCGTCTTCCTGGGCAAATTTCGCTGGTTCAGCCCCTCGCCTACCGGCCCGGTGTTTCCGAGATAGCCGATTCCCACCCAGATTTTTATCTTTCAGGCCTTTTTCTTTCCTAACCTTCTTCTTAGTGGCGCCTTTAGCGATCGACTCAGCTCCACAAAAGCACTATCTTAATCCTCGACGGACAACGGTTTTCCTTTCGGTCTTTTTTTCCCCCCGCCGACGTCTTGATCCTAGACTTGAGACTGAGTCAAACCAGCGCCAGCCTGGCCATCCCCCTCTTCCCCCGCGGCTCTCTGAACCTTGGATCTCAGTCCTCTACTCCTCGATCTTTTATCGTTGTCGAAGTATTTCTGCCTAAAACACCTGTCCGGGCTTCCCTTTTCCAGCCGTCCCCTCTCGCCTTCTTTCCCCACCGGACCCTCGCAAAGCGGCTCGTCGCTTCCTATTGGCCCGTGCCTTCCTACTCAAAGCACCCCAGAGGCTCCTTGAACAGAGGTCTCCCCTGTCTTGTCCCCCTCTGTTTCGACTTTCCATCACGTCAGCGCGCCAGACGGAATCTCGCGCTCTACAACCTTGCTCTGCTCCCGCCCAACCTTTTCATGATGATACAGCCCCCCATTTCAATCACGTCAGCCCTCCCCAACACGAACCTCAAAAAGGGCAGCGCCGCACGCTTTTTGAATGTTTTTCGTCGCTCGCTCATCCGTCTCGACGTCCTACGGACATCAGGTCTCCAAGATCCGCCTGGCAGTTCCCGCCCAACACCCTGACAACCCGCCTCACCGTCAATAACCATCTTCAACTGAGTCCACGACCATAGCTCTTATAGAAGATGACTCGTTCTACAGCGGATGCCCCCCCTCCCGAGCCAGAATCCTTGTAAGTAGTCCGTACCGCTCCGGATAGTTGCCCCCCCAAAAGACCCCTCTCTAAACTTCGAGGCTCGAGTCCGGTGAAATGAAACCCGTTGTTTTCCTTTCATGCGACACTTCGCTAACTACTCCCCTCGGTGTTAAGTCGACTCTCCGGATCGGAGAACGCCTGGCATCACCCTTGCGCCTTCCACCTTCTCCTCCTATGTTTTTTACCGAACGCACTTCCGTTCCGGACACTGCGAATTGACAGCGACCGAAGTCTTTTCTCTCCCCCCCCCCCTATCGGACCAGGCATCCGCCCCTGATAGTCCCCTCGGGTAGATCCAGAGAACAATCTCTTGGTAACTACGACGCACCACTCCCCGTCTTCACGAGGATTCACATCAGTTCCAAGATCCCACAACAGAAGATGCGGGTCCCCCCCAGCCCCGCACCCAGCGACCGCCTGTCTTTTAACGTTGCCTCTAGTGAGCCCAACCAAGAAGGGCATCGGAGTCTTTTTACCGTGCTCCGTTGTAGGGCGAACTCGTAACTCTGATATGATGACGGTTCTCCCCAAGAAAATGGATTCTGACTTGCCCCGCCCCTGGCCCCGTTACCGTTCCTAATACTCTCTCTCCGCGGTGCTGCCACAGACTGTCTAGGGTTTTAGCTATACCGGCTCTTTTTGCCGGTCGGTCTTCCAAGGCTTCCAGATCTTGGATCATCCCCTTGCGTCCTATCCCATGTCTTTTCTTCAAAGCTGTCTCCCCTTGTCTCTATCTCACGGCCCTCTTGGCTCGACCCGCATGTTCTTTAGCGACCGTCTAAACCGCGCCGCTATGCCTTTCGAAATCGCGACTTGGGTAACATTCCTATTGCCACTCGATTCCAATATTCCCTGATCGGCCCTTCTCCCATGACTATGCTCTGTGCTTTCTCCTTTTCGCTAACCTCCTTCTTTTCACCCGATCGCAGTGGTGACCCAAGCGGCTGCCACCCCGAACAGAAGTCTGTCTTTGCTTTCGCCGGGTCCGATCC
>Ga0179591_1270769_pt1 | contig 11317 bp, 8 predicted proteins | sample CZOMad2_1_08_16f_FD_182891 | JGI IMG/M metagenome (GOLD analysis project Ga0179591, IMG submission 182891) | Vadose zone soil fungal communities from Angelo Coast Range Reserve, California, USA - CZOMad2_1_08_16fungal (PacBio error correction) | ecosystem: Environmental > Terrestrial > Soil >... | reverse complement strand
TCCCGCAACCCCTCTTCCGAACGCGTCCAACCATTCTTCCTCACTTTTTGTTTTCCCCAATTCCGAAACTGTTTTCCCCTTGTGCGCGGACCAGCCGCCGCTTCAGGTCCCCCATGCCCCAAGGTTTAATTCAAGGGCGTCCCCACCGCCGGCTTCTTAGAAAGGCCTTATTTCTTGCGATATTTGCGGCTCGTGTAAGAGGCGCTCCCCCCCCTTTGTCTGAAAGACCGTGTTTGACCCGTATTTCTGAATTTCATCTTTTTGACGTTCCTCCCGCGATGCAATTTTGAAGGCGATATGAAGGAGCTATAGGACACCTCGTTTTGTTTTTTTCTGCGTGTGTTTGGCCAGCCGCGATGTAGAAGTGACTTCGCCTGTTGGAGTTAATCCTGGGTTCTTAGTAGTAACGTGAACCTATCGTACGGCCCCGATTTCCTTTTATCGTTTCGGGCGGAAGTGCTGCTGCATCTTATTGTCGTTTTTTCACACGTTTTACGGCGGTCAGGACCCCCCCCTTTGTCCTTTCATGTCAAAACCGCGCGTGGTGCAGATGGACGCCACAACCCCGTTGCTTCCCTAGTCTACCTCATTCACAAATCAACGAGGTTGGATGGTTTCCCTTTTGGGATCGTCGATTGGTCTTAGAGGACCTGCCGACCCCCACCTCCTATAATTCGAGAATACACTAAACCCCTTCCCAGAATAGAACAGCCGAAGGAGAATTCAGCCGCAGCCTCTTTTTTGATTGAGACTCTTACCTTTCAAGTACATTATTCCACGGCCCCCCCAGTCCCAAGTTTTTCAAAAAACCCTGAATGATATCACCGTCCACGGTTTTCTTTTTAGAGACTTGTCGACCGATCGCTTTGATGACTCTGGGACTTCTGTCCTGGTTGCGAACCCCTCTTTTAAGAAGCTGATTGGTCAATAAGTTTTCGTCCGGAAGTTCCGGAGGTTCTGGGAGTAGGTCACTCGCCGCCTTACCCATTGTTGGGATCAATTCCCAGTTTTGTCGATCCCGCCCTTTATGCCCCTCTCTCTTCTAGGGAGACCGCGTTCACAGAAGGATCTTACGAAATCGTCGTTCGCTTCACTTTGTCGTCCCATTTTAATTTATTCGGTGCAGGCTTTCCCGGAGCGAGTCTTATGCAACTTTCCTGACGCTTAGCCTTAGGCTTTTGACATTTCGGTAACAACGATCATCCCCCCTACCCCACCCCTTGGGATCCCAGTCACCGGCTCCCCCTATCCTTTTGTTTGTATCGCCGTAATTTGCGGCCCCGAAGTGATTAGATCCCCCCTTTTTTGCTGTATCCCCAGCCATCGATTTTCTTGTTTTTTTCCCCCCCTTTTTGAAGTTTTTCAGCGGCGTAAAAGTTTGATTTTTGGTTTTTCCCCCACCAAAAGGAAACTGACAAGTGATGGGCGGAGTCGTCTCGGCAGACGCCCTTCTCCCCTCCTTTTTCTGTTTCTCGCGTGCCCCCTTGATGCTGTTTCGTCGACAGCATCCCGTAACTTATTTTCTGCTATTCCTCGTTCGGTTCCTTTAATTGTCGGATGTCCCCTGAAAAGTTGAAAATCGTCCCGGGATAACAACCATCTTTTTTCTTCCGAGGTGAAAACCCACCCTGACCCTGACACTCTTTGCAGTTCTCAAGGCCTCGCGCCTTCGAAGATGTTTTGCTTTTCCGAGGATTGCCGACCCAGACTTGAGTACCGGTCTGCGTCCATGCCTTAAGCCTCTTTGAACCCGCGAAGATCTTTTCAAAGAAATGTCCCGTCTTTCGTGCGGCTCTTCAGTCACTTCCGGCACGCGCCCATCCTCTCTTGGTTCCCTTTTTGGAGTGGCCTAATCCCCCTGTTCTCAAACTTTTTTTCTCCCTTTGACTATGGCGCTACGAGCGGACTTGCAACTTTTTTTATTGTTTAATTAACCCCTTTTTTCTTCTCTATGACTAAGGTGGGTTTTTTTCTCTCTATATTTGATGGAGATTAGCGCCCCTTTTTTTGCTTATTTCGCGGAACATCGGCCGTTAAGCCCCCAAAGTGCTTATTGGCACTCCCGCCCTCGGCACGGCTCGCCCAAACCTTTTTTTCTATAGGGCGTAACACGTTTTGCCTTCCTCGCCGCCCGAGCGTCGAAGTTTTCATTTTTCGACGACTCTTCGCTGGTTTCCCGATCCTGAGGATGAAGACCAGTTCCCCTCACAAATATTGTATTGTTGTTTTTTTCTCCCTCTTTTCCCAGCCTGATCGGCGCCGGCGCTGTCGCGACGTATTCTTCCCTGCCGGAGTTTCTTGAAGAAGTATGGTGTTATGAGTCGGCGTAACGTCGCCTTTGGTTTCCCTTCGATTCCCCCTTGCTCAATTGACCGCGGAATTCTCCCAACCCCCTCGTGAAAAATGTTTATCTTCTTCGAGGGCAGCTCAAGGTAGAGTTATCCGGAAGTGAAGAAGGTCATGTAATCCCCCAAATTCTGAGATCCTGACTTAACGTTACCCGTATTGACTTTAGCATCCCTGCGCCGGGGAACGCCGGTTTTTTTCAATTCCCGTAAACCGGAATATTGCTCTTTTACACAGAGAACATGCCCCTATGTTATTTCGAGCCTCTTTGGATCAAGTCAGGTTGATTTCTGACCCCCCTCATTCTGCAACCATTCCATTGGCCCCCCACCACTCGGTGGTCTAGGGAGTGAATCTTTCTGGTTCTCGATAGCCTCTTGCCATTCCCGTCAGGCAATTGTTAGCATCCGTCCGGCCCCTCGAATACTTCTTTTTCAGACCTTTTCGTTTCTGTCTTTCGTCCGATATTCTTTTATTGTGACGCGTTCCCGCCCGCTTCGGAGCGGCAGGACTGCTTCGAACTGGGTTCGGCTTCCCCTCATCGTTGAGCATGGATTTCCGCCTATGTCTCCCCAATGAAATAGATACGTTTCGTTCCCCACCTGGTGGGACCCCCTCTTGCCAAGCTCGGGCGGTTTTTTTCGAAACAGTCTTCTGGGGCGGCGTAGTAACCTCAGATGGGCAAATAGTTACCCAGCCTTCGTTTTCTCCCCCTCCTGCTTTCGTCTATGGTGGCCTGGATATGTACGCTGAAAATGTGATGCTTTTGAGACGCAGAGTTGATCCTAAAGTTCCCCTGAAGAGTTTTTGAAGTAGAAATCTTACCTTCGTTTGGTTTATTCTGTTTCTTTCCCCCCCTTGTCGCCCCCTTCCCGGGTTACAAATTTTATGGCCCGCACGGTGGGGGTGGGGATTTGATAGACGGCAGAGCTACTTTTTGCGCCCTGCTTTTGCCTGACCCCCATTTTTTGTTTTCAGGTCGTCAATCGAGCACCAAAGTTTTGCCGCGGTTTTGCCCTTGTTTTGTTTGTGTGTGATGGAGCAGGCACTTGTCCTCCCCCCTCCCCGTTTCCCGCCCGCCGCCTCGCTCTTGCGCAAAGACCTATTTCCTAGGGGACCCGGTTCACGGAGTCCGGGTTCCTCCTGAGTCACTCAGAGACAGTCTGTCCTCTTCGGCCCCATTTCTCTCTTGCTGACCCCCTTTCGTGCCAGCAAGACCTAAAGCGACTGATTCTTCTCCCGAGTTTTGTCCTCACCCTTCCCTTTCTTATGCACGCACTAGCTTGCACTTTCCTCCTCTTTTTTCCCTTCTGCCCTGCTTTTCGCTCCCCGTCCTTTCGGAGCATCTTCGAGACCTTCCCAGTCTCGGCGTTCCAGACTTTTAATTTTCCCCCCCTGCATTGAATTCCTGATACCCGGCGCTTTCGGCCTCGAGCCAATTTTGTGTCGTATCTCGTGATAGGACTAGCGTCTGAAGTTACTTTCGCGCTCTCTTCTTGCCCCCCCTTTGTGCTTTTTTTTGTCTAGAGTCGAACCGATTCTCCTGCATTCGCTGTTGTTATCACGTCCTTTTTTTTTGAAAAGACGACACGCGTTTCCTTGCGTCAGACCCTTCACCCGGCGCTCCTGAAATCACCGAACTGTTCCGGCAAAGAGTAATGCGGCGGAGTCAAATGCCTCGTCTGGGTCTATATGGTGAGTCTTGGAAGATTGCCCCCCCATTGCGGGGATCGAAGCATATGGTGCAGAGGATGATTTCTCTTTTTGGCCTGGATTTGAGGTTAAGGAGTCTCTTTTTGGATAGACCCCCAGATTTCTGTTTTCTGGCAATTTCGGTAGTGAAAGCAATTCCGATTTTCCAGAAATAATCGACGAAAGGGTCCCCCCACATTTGGTGCCGCCGTTTTTCCTACCAAGTGTTCCGAGAAATTTCCTCAGTCCCCCCGATCTAGCTCAGTTCGGTTAAAGAATGGTCTTCACACTTTCGTCTTGACATTTTTTTTCCCTAGGACAAACCCTTGGCCCGTTCGCGTTTGGGTTTGGTCGCGTCCAAAAATACTTTGGTTATTGACGACCCTCACCCCTTTTTTGTTTAGTCTCCCAGCTGGCTATTTTGCTTCAGAAGAAGGACGTTCCCCTCAGCCCGTTCATCTTTTTCCCGGGATCTTGGAATGGGATCTTTTTCCTGCCCTGTACCCAAAGTACTGGGATTCATGGAGAAGAAAGAAAACCCGTTTTCTTTTTACCTGGGATGTTACGCTGTACTCTCCATCGCGGATCATTTAGTGCAGTCCCCAGTCACTAAGACCAGGCGTTTTTTTACCGCCCCTCTTGGTAGCCAACCCATCCCCCGGATTCTAGATGTGGCGCCCGATCGCTTTGATGGGACTCGCCCCGCACCGGCTTTTCTTGTTGCTACCGACCCGAGCGTTACGCTCCTACTCAGTGTCGCCCCCTCCAGTCCATTTTTTTTTCGTGTAGCCCCCATCTGGGCTTCCTGTTCCTTTCTTTTCAACTCTTTGGCGTGACGCCTACCACGCGTGCACTTTTTTTCGATTCGCATTTTGCCATATAAGCAAGGAAGAAGTGGTAACTCCCCAGAGGCCTTCCTGAGATAGTGTTCATTTCCCCCCTTCTTTTCAATTTTCTTCCTTCCAATGCGGGGGTGTCCGCAGCTGAATAGGACGGCTGAGGACGCAGTGACGGCCGATGGATAGTTGATTTACAATCTGAATCCAACTTTTCCCCCCCTCTTTGTGCTTTTTTCCCCCAGGCTGCGACGCTTTGCTTGTCCTCCATGGTTTTCTTGACAACCGATTTGATCAGAGTTGCGGATTAGCCCCTCGATGTCTTGTCTTTTCCGACCTTTTAGAGACAGCGGCCCAAAGTTTGAGCAGTGGGTTTTTTGAAACAACATTCAGTGAATTCGGCGATCCCCCTCGTAGGACCGACGACCTTTCAGCCACCCCCCTTATTCCTCCTGCCCCTGCGTTCCGCCGAGCGACTTTTGTTGCGCTCTTCAATCTTGCAGAGTTTGCTATCTTCAGCGTAGGTGTTGCTTTCTCGTTTTTTCATGACACATGTTCCCTTTTCCGACGGTCGGCCCCCGATTTTAACGCCCTCACTTCTTCCCCTTCGACTGGCTGGCCGGCGGCCCTAGGCTTTTCCTCGTCTTCCCTACCCTTTTGAGTTCCTGAGGTATGCCGTCCGATTGTAACTTGCTATCGTCTCAAAGTGTTTCTTCGTTCGATTTTTGTCCTCGGACTTCACCTTTAAGGCCCCGAGCCTCATTTTTTTTTCCTTGAGCAGTGATGTGATGTGCCCCCCCCCCACCCGGCATCAATTGTTTTATAGACAGGTCCCCCCCCTTTCCTGAGCGTCCCACCCACCTTTTTTTGCGCTCTTCTTTCCCGTTTCCCAAATATCTCCTCTAACTTTTCTTTTGTTGCTTCTAGTATACTTAATAGTCCCCCTCTTTAAGCCTAGGGACCTCTTCCCTCCTCCCCCAACTTGAGAGGTTCATTTGGATTACCCTCATCGGTTAAGACAATTACACAGTTCCCCCTTATTCTCCCCGCGACCCGTGACTTCCCCCGACCCTTCCTCTTCCGAAGCTGTACATGTCTTTGAGATCCCCCCGATGGTTCAAGGAGTAGCCTTTTTTTTAAGCCTCCGTGTCCCCCTCCAAAATCTTTGTCTCCCACCCTGTCAAAGTTAGTTTTTTTCGGCCCTTTTCGTCTCCTCTCTCGTTAAGGAGCTTTTTTTCTATTGCAAACCCATTTGACCTTCATTCTTTTTGTACCCGATTTCCCTTGACTGCCAACGTCGCATGGGTAATATTATCCTCTCGCATGAGCTGACCGGATCCCAAACTTGACCTTTTCTTTTCCTACTCGTGCTAAGTTTTCCGCGCTTTGTTTTTTTTTTGGAAACGGTCCGCAGGATGTTCCAATTTCCTTTAAGCCGAATGCATTTGCAGACATTCCAGAAGTCGGGGCGGGTTTTTTTTTGTACCATCCCCCCTTTCCCCCCCAAAGCACCCCTGATGTGCAGATTGACCGTCTTCCCCCGTTTCCATTTTCCACGCAATCGAGTTTTTGATGAGACTCCTTTGGATACCCTTTTGCACCCTATAACCATCGCTTCTCCCCTCCTAGTATTTCCGCCCTGTACCGGCCCTTTGTAGAGTTAGAATGTGGATTTTCTTGGCACGATACTCAGAATCCGGCCGAAGTCCCTTTCCCTCCTTCCTTCTTCCTTTCCCCCCACCCCTGCCCTTTCGGGGTCCCTTGACCCCCCTTAAGTGTTTTTGTTTTTTTTTTATTTTTAATGAGATGAATAGTTCCTTACCCCATTTGCATTGGAGGCGGAGAATGATTATCTCCCCCGTTCCTATTTTTGTCCCTCCCCCTTTTCTTCTCATCTGCTGGACCCCCAGTACGCCTGTCACCCCGCAATCTGTCTGTTCGTCTCCCCCTGTCTTGCCCTTTTCTTCACTCTCTGCGTTGGCGAAACTTGACGCTTTGGGGGGCCGGTAATCCCACTCCTTCCTTTGACAACTTCGAAGACGTGTTTCTTTTTTTTTCCCTCACTGCTTTAGGGGAAAGAAGTTTTGGAACGGACTTAGGATGCCTTCGGATAAGTCTTTCTTCTCCTCCGCTTTTTCTTTCGGATCAGTGTTCGAAGGGTTTTGCGTGTGATTCTCGACCAACAACGTATCCTTTGGTGGCTAATAGTTTGATACTCGGAAGACCTTAAGTCGCGACCCACCAAATATGAATTATACTTGTTCTTTTTGCTTCCCCCAGGCGGCGAGCCCCGCGACGCTGAGCCCCCTAAATTTGTAGTCCACGGCACCCACGCTGTCCGGCTTTTCTCTTCCTGTCCTGTTGTTTGTTTTTTTTTTTTATGAGTCCCTCCCCCGTTTGCAGCCTCCCCCCCCTGGAAAGACAATCAGTATCTGACGAGATATCCTTCTCCCCCCCCATCTATGCCTTTCTCGTGTATCGCTCAATTGGTATCGCGCCATGATTTTCACCAATTGCACCTTTGCCACAGGATCATTTTCACATCTCCTTGCTCCCCTACGTTGAAGCCGCGAACCTGCGAGGTGTATTCCATCAGACACCAGACTCCCTACGAAGAGATATGTCCCTTCCGCTCTGGCCTTTTTTTCTACCCCGGATATGTGGCGGTTCTTACTTTTTTTCCATCGTTGATTCCAGTTGATTACGACGAATTGTCCTCTTTTCCTTCCCCTTTTGCTTACTTTTTTTTTCTCGGCGCGCGTTAGGGATGTTCGGCCGCCCCCTTGAACTTGTGTCGTATGAAATAGAAGGGTCGCCTCCTCGTTATGAACACTATACTAGTTTGGATCTCTTCTTTTTCCTTACTTTGTTCTTTTTGATCTCGATTCCGCAACGTTTTGGCAAGGCCACTCAGTCTCTTCTTTTCCCCCCCTAGGGACCGTTTAGAAATGCAGCCCCCTCGTAAGCTCCGGCCTTCCATCCCCCCGGTTGAATTCCCCCTTCCCGGATGCGGACGTAAGGCATAGTTGACGTTTTCTGATTTTTTTTTTCGTTAAGATCTGTTTTGGGGTCTCCCCCGTTCCCTCTTTTTAATGCTTTCGTTTCTGGCAGCGCGATCCCCCCTTGCTGTCAGTTTTCGTTTATTGGACCCCACTATTGCGGTTGACACAAGTCTTTTCTTTCCAGCCTGACTTTTCTCTCAGTACTCCTTTTTTCCGCTGTCCTTTTGCAAAAAGGTTTTTTTTTTTTTTGTCCCCCGGTTTCCTCAGAAGTTAATCTTAAGTTCGAATTAGTTCAGGCTTATGCTGTCCCCCCCTCCCTCCCGCCCCATTTCCTGCTGCCCTTTCTGAGAAGACCCACCTTGTTTTTCGACCGGTAAAAAAACTCGCGGGTTTCCGCTTAGAAAATCCCACCCCTTTTTTTGTCTACTCTTTCTCGGCTAGCCGTCCTAGCCGCCCATGCCTCCCCGTCTCTTTTTTCTTTTTTTTATCGCCTACTGTTGCCCTTCGAGTACCGCGCACCTGTCGGACGCTTGGGACTCACGTTAAAAACCTTCCGCCTTTCTTGCTTTTTCTCCCGCGCTTTTCTTTTTTCGGATATCCTTTACCGGCATGCCACTAACCACCCCACCATTCCCCAACTACCATTTTTTTCGCCCTCCTTTTTGCTTCGATCCCCCGACCAACGGCCTTCGAGATTTTTGGAGGATTTTCCCCTTTTGATCGCTACCATCTGTTTGCGCACTCCCCTTACACATCAAGGTTCTTTTCCTCCCCTTTTTTTCCCCCCGAAGCCGCGTCAGCTATTTCGGGTGGCGTAGATCCGCAGCCTTTCACCTTGCGTTTTTTTCCTCTTAGGCCCAGGGGAGGCCGCCGTTGAAACGTTGACGGTGGCGGAATTCCGTCAGCAGTAATGAATACGAAATCCTAGAAACCCCCCCGAATGAAATTTTTCCTTGTAAAGTCCAAGAGAGGTGTTTCCCCAATTGCTTCTGCCCCTGCGTGTCTGAAGGCAATGGAATTTTTTTTGCATGATAGGGCCTAGAGGAGCCCCTCCACCCTAGTCACTTCTCCCCCCGCTGGTCCGGCCAGACGACGAGGTATGCAAGCCTGTGTCGGCGCAAACCTATTGTAACCTTGTCTTCCCCCGCCGCAATTTCTTCCTTTGTTTTTTCCCGTTTTTTTTCTGACTCTCTCCACAGACGACGTTTTAGGCACCCCCAAACCGTAACCCCTTCGGAAGAGCATGTGAATGCGTAGCTCGTCCTTCCGCTCTCCCAGGTTCTCCCTTTCTGACATCTGCATGCGTTTACGACTCGACCCCTTGAGGCCTAGGAACCCCATTTCTTTTTCGGTGCATTCGCAGGCTTTTTCTCTCTCCCTCTAATGACTTCGTTTTCCGCCCGTCCGCCGGTACCAAAGACCTTTTCTCGTTTCCACTAGTTTTGCACAAGCGCGCCTTTGTGATTGTCGCAGTATGACGTTCTTTGCCTCCCCTGCTTTCCCCGATTTCCAGCCGTCCTGATCGGGAAACCCAGCGCTTTATTCCCTAACTCGAGTCGCCTTTTTCCCGTCACGGCCCTATTATACCCTCCTCCCTTTTTTCTCTCCTTTTCGGATGGCCTAATCCAAATGAGGTCCTTTTTTTCACGAGGACGTTCTGATACGAGCGTCGAAATGGGTTGCGGCTTCTCGTAGCCAATCTCTCTCCCTTTCCTATATCGTTTTTGGTGTTCTGCTCATTGATTTCCCCAAGTAAGATCTCCTCCCCCTTTGGCTGAATCTTATTTCCCATGTCCTTCCGCCATTTTTGTCTGCGCCATGAATTTAATCCCCCCGCCTTCCATGCCGATGCTTTTATTTCTCGGGGCCGTTCCCCCTTCCTTTTGTTTACGCGATCGACCGAACGTACATTTCTGTACCGCATCGCTGTTCTCGGATGAAGACTCTTAGTCGAAATCCCTGTTTGCCTCCCACTTCTCTTCAATCCTTTGTATTTCAGGGCTCCGTCGCGATCATCCTTTACCTGCTGGAAACTGGGAAAAGGTCTTGTTGTCGCGTTGGTTGCCCCCTTTCCTTTTTTTGCTTTTTCGCCACCCGTACGGTCCTCATGTGACCAAGTTTGAGCAGGTAGACTCTCTCCATCAATTGTTCGACGCCCCTTTGCATGCCCCTCCTCGCAAGGTATTCTGAAAATAGAGTCAGTCATTGCGAATTTCACACTCCATGAAGCTTTTCCATTTTTTTTTCCCCCCCCCATCCACGGGCTTCCCTTGGGCCAGATGCGCTTCAAAATAGCGCCAGGCACATTCGATGGCCTTTACCTAAAATTTTGGTCAAATGTTGCTCCCCCCAAAAGATTTTCTCTCCCCCAATTCCCCTCTTTCGGTCCTTCCGGTTGACCCCACCCAAAGATGGGGTCTTTGTAAAGAGAATTTTGTTGTGTTCTCCCCCGCGCCTTTCCCTTTTCCCCCCATCGTCACAGTCAATTGCACATACATCCAATGAATTTTGTTGGCCAAAATCAGTTTTTCCCCTCCCAATTCCTTCTTTGAGTTTTTTCTAAGATTTTACTTGATTCCCTTTTCCCACTACCCATCTGTTTCTTGCTGTCAGACTGCGTCTACGCAATTGGTTCAGTGTGCCTTTCCAATAGATTACCGGCGGGCGACGAAATCGCCTGCGCCCCCGACATGTCCGTTTCGTTCGGACAGTCGGACCAATCCTTCCTCCATTTACGGCCCCCTTTGCAGAAAAGGCATACTTTGCGCGATCCAATTCCGCTTTTCCGCCCCATAGAAGAAGTGCTTGTGTCCCATGTTCTAGGTCTTTTTTTGTAATGGAGATTCCAAGATCCCCTCTTCTGTTGCTCGGTTCATCCATATCATTTTAAATTAGTGAGTGGCCGCGCCTAACGGTTTTTCGGCGGCTCCATCCCCATTTTTCCGGCCCCCCTTGACCGTCTGATAGACCCGGATATCCTCGCCAGCTGTTCCCCATTGTGTGAGGCGTCAACGGCACTTTGCCTTTGGGTTTGACGTGTCACCTTCCCCCTGTTTGCCTGGCATCAGGAAATTGGCGAAAAACTCCAATCTAATGGCCGAATGCGCAACATAGGTTCAGGTTGCTTCCCTACCTTGGTATTCCGTGAGCCCCAGAGTATTCAAGGAGGTCTGGGGAAGTAATCCTTTTTCGACGTGCAGGTCCCAGTACATTTCGGTTTTTATCCCATCCGATGCGACTGCAGCAATTTGTAGCGGCACGAATGATAGCATTCCGTTAGGCAACAGCGAGTCGTATCCTTCGTTTCCCTTTCTTCTTCCTCTTCCCCTTATAGGTACAGGCCCGTTGCTTCCGAGCCTTTCCTTTGCACTTTGCTATTCACGGCGGGCGGCATGTCGCATGCCTTGCTCTTTTTCCCGCTCTCCTCCCTCCTTTCCCCTC
>Ga0179591_1374695_pt1 | contig 11318 bp, 16 predicted proteins | sample CZOMad2_1_08_16f_FD_182891 | JGI IMG/M metagenome (GOLD analysis project Ga0179591, IMG submission 182891) | Vadose zone soil fungal communities from Angelo Coast Range Reserve, California, USA - CZOMad2_1_08_16fungal (PacBio error correction) | ecosystem: Environmental > Terrestrial > Soil >... | reverse complement strand
GACTTTTACCCCTTGAGTGCCAGCCCTCCAATGCATGAAGTGCCGACCAGAAGACAAAGATAGTCGGATTGGAGGAGTTTCCGATTTATGAGCGCAATCAACAAAGGGTTCCCCCTGATATCCCCTAGAGCGTCCAAGGAAGCTGTTGTTTTTGTCGTCACAAAGCACAGCTTTCCTGACCCCGGCTATCGCCGTTCACCCTCAGGAAACGGTCACTCCCCCCCCCACTTTACTTTTATTCCCCTTTTGATCCCCATCCGATATATACTTTATCCATGGGTGGTTTCCAGACCCATTTTGAGGTTTTATTTCCCCCCAATTTACTCGACCCCCCCCACTGGGATTCTCCAATCCCCCGCGACCCTATTTCGAGCGTCTTTTCTTTCCTGGTGGAGTCGTATTTTCCAACGTTGCCTCTTTTCCCCCCCTCGCCGCTAACGAGCTTCATGGGGCTGTTTAATGGCATGGCCCGCAATTATCAGTGACAAAACTAATCCCCGACCCGATTTTTTCTTTAAATGCGAATCCGATATTTTACTCCTTTTTTTGTTGAGAGAATCCTGCATAATTTCTATTTCTTCTTTTTTGGCTCTCTTTTCGCATTGAAGGCCTTCCTATGCAGGGAATTGTTACTCCCCATACTTTCTCAGGGGGCAATCTTTCAATCCTAACAATATATAATCCTGCCTCACTCACACGGACTTCTCCCTTTCTAAATCTCCCCCGATTGTTTTAGATCTTGCCCCTGAACCCCCGAGCCCCAAGTTGTGGTCCATCCCACCACTTAGATGAGGTCTTCTCATCTCTTATGTATCGCAGGACCTGATTCACGGAAGACAGGGATTTCTGAATCCCCCCGTTGTGCTGCGGAAGCGACTTTCCTTGGGATTTATATCGCGGTTTTCCTTTTCTTGCTGGGGTTGGCCTCCCCCCCCCACCCGAGATCTCTATTTTTAGGTGTACAAGAGAACCAGGCTCCCGATGTTTTCCTAGGCTTTTCACTCTCACCGGACAAAAAATTCCCCTCCCAGATCTGTGAGGACCCCCAGGTCCAGTCATGCACGGGCATGGCTGACGAAGTCTTTCCCAACGCCCGCCTCCACCTTACCTCCCTTACAGTCTCCCCCTTTTCCTGGTATCTCCTCGACGTGAATGAGTGAAATTCGGAATGGGATGGGTTTGAGTTTCCATTAATTTAGTTGGATTGTTATCACGGAGTGGTTAAGCAATTATAAATCTCTTGTAGTGGGGCGGACCCTCGCGTCAACCCCCCCCCCTCGGACCCACCGCCCAGCCTCAAGATCATTGTTTTTTTTTTAAGTGTTTGGGTGGGTCCGCCCCCCCTTACCGGGCGTTCTCTTTTCAACACTACCCCACCTTAACAATTTTATGACCTCCCTTTGTTTTTTTCGAGAGCATTGGCCCTTTCTATTCCCATTGGGACCCCAATCTTCCTCCTCTTTTTTTTTTAGCTCCTTCAACACGATCCTTTTTCAGTTGTACCCCGTTTTCATTTTCTAATCATATTTTTCCCCCGGTGTTTTCCTTTTGTGTGCACTTCGGGGTTCTTGTCTTTCCCTGGATACCTCCTTCAGCCGATCCGGATTTAGTGATCTTTTAACCTTCCCGTTGATTTTGTTTCTTCTCCCCCCTGACTGCACTGGGAGCTTGCGCCTCGGGTTCAAATGTCTTTGTACCCCCACATTCTTTCATTGACACCAGTTTTTTCCGTGTCCCCTTGCGATCCCCTACAAAATGACGTCCCTCTTCCCTTACCCTGAATTTCCGATGAAACCCTCAAGATAATATAGGGTTGGAACTCCCCCCCCCCGATTCCGTCAGCCCTCCGGCGCCACTCCTCGGGAATAGTTTTAAATGCAAGGCTTTCCATAGGTTCTTCTCGGAGAAGAAAGGTCCACAAAAACCCGACTGGGGTTTTCCCCAAGATAAAGTCCCTCCCCCTATGGTATTACGTCACCTTCCTTAGGGGTTCTCGTTCGCTACTGGCCCAACCCCCAAGCCCAACAGAGTCACACCCTTTCCCCCAGAAGTTTTACATCCCTTTGGGCTAAGTGTACCGCCCTTTTTGCCCTCCCCTAATCACCTTACTCTATTTCCTTTATCTTTCCCCCCCCCCCTTCCCCCTAATGTTTCTGGCTACTTCGGATGAACCCTCAGGTAGGGTAATTTACAGGCCCGTACTTAGCCGTAGCCTTTCAGGTTTAGAAAATCCCCTTCCTGCCTTTTTTCCGTGCCTGGGTTTTTCCCCCGGATTACGCGGTCAGATTCTTTTGAACCGTCCGTGACGGGGCTCAATATTGAAGTTCCGTTTTTTTGACCAATCAGAAAGCCGGATGGTTTTTTTTCCCTGTATGGTACTTTCATGCCCTCCCCCCTTTTCCCGGTCTCACTTGACTAATCTCTCCCCCGCGAGGATTGAGATTTGATGCTTCTTTTAGGCTGAGGAATAGTTTCCCCCCCTCTATATACGTGCATTGTCACTTACCCAAATTGGGTAGGAAGTCTCCAGTTTCGGTTAGGAAGGAGAGAATCTCCTTTTGGTTTGGGATGTCCCAAATTCTTGGCACCCTCCTTTTCCACTTTCTCGGTTGACCTTTCCCGACCTGAAGTTCCTTCCTTAAGCATCTAAAGCGCTCTTTGACTTTCCCCCTTTTCCCACCCGATCAGAGTGCCCCAAACTCCAAGACTGACTCTTCCTCTCTCCCTTTCAATCCAAAAGAGGACAGCCCCGAACCCCCACCCCCACAACTCTGTTATAAAATTCTCCGCGACCTGCTGCGAAACTTTAAAACGGAGCCTTCCTACTGCCCATTCTCTTTTTGTTAACAGTGACTTCTTCCCCCCGACTCGGCGGTAGATAATCCTGTATCGATTTTAATAGCCGTACCATGCCTTTACCTCGAGAAAAGAGTCAGTACCCCCCCGTTTTCTTGTTTTATTCTCCCTTCATTTCCTCCCCCCAACCTCAGACCAAATCTGAATTCGAGTCTGCCGGTCATTTTTGTCTGGTGGCCGTCTTAATTTAATCCCGTCCAATGCCTTCTCTATGCCCTTTCATTGGAACCCCGCTCCCCATTTGAAGCCTAGAAGGTCCCACGAAACTCCCATACCAATCCGAACTGCTTTCCCTTCCAAACCCCCTACAGGCATCCGACTCTGCCAGTGGCTTCTTTTTTCGTTAAAAATCTTTGAACATCCCCGTGCATTTTATGAGACTTCTTCCCCAGATATCTTTTTTTGGTTCTTTTGAGTTTTTTCTCTATGGGATCCTACTGACACTTTTTTTTCTCCAGTCTATCGCTGAAGCCCTATCGACGATTCACCGCATAGGTGAAAACGTGGACTATCCCCTTTTCCAGTTAACATAGAGTTCAGAAGTCACTTGCTTTCCATATATCTTCAAATAAGGATCCTCCCCATAAGTCATACGCTTATCGCTCAGCTCCCCGCACGCCAACCCTTGGATTTTCTTCCCACGTTCTTTTCCCTTCCATGCATCTCCTTTCCCCTGTCCTGAATACTTCTCTTTTTGTCTTAGATCGACTTCTTTTTTTAGTGTGGCGTAACGGATTCTTCCTGAAGAATCGATGACTTCTGGGATGCCCCATTTCTTCCCAACCCCGGATCTCCCCCCAACAGGCCTCCCGACTATCATTTTTTCTCTTCTCTCTCTTTTCCTTCTCCGTTTTTTTTTTTCTATTCGGACTTAATATGATTTCGGCTTTTTTTTTATACGTTCCTGAAGTGAGTGACAGTTGGTCCCCCCTCAGCCAAGTGTCATAGCTTTTTCCCTCCTATTTTTCCGAACTCCCTTGACGCAGGTAAATTTTTCAGCTACATTCCACTCTTCTTTTTGCCTCCCCCTTCTTCCTGACGCAGTCCTTTTTCATTATATCCCTTTTGAGTTGCTTTGAGCCGAAAGACCTGCCCCCCCACAGGTTTGGTTTTCCCTAACCCTTCTCGCAGCCATGAGCGAAGGTCCTCGCTTTCTCCCCTTTTGACTACGTCTCTCACTTCCCCTTTTTTTCCATGATCTATGGACGACCCTTTGTTTGCTAACGCGATTTTCTTGGATATTTCGAGGGAGTTCAGCTGGCGTTTGACTCCACAACACCCGGACTTTTTCGAGTAGAACTTAAGTGTCGAGAGTCTTTTCCGATTCATTCCCCAACGCAGCCCTACCTCTCTTTCGTGGCGGATTTTTTTTTTCCTGAACCTCAATTGCACTGGGCCTTGAACTCCTACCCTAAATCCCTCCTCACGTTTGTGTGTGGGGTCCTTCCCCCCCTTTCACATGGTGTTTGCCCCCCTATCTCTCCTTTACCTTTATTGTCTTTTTTTTTCTCCGTCGACTTTGTCTTCTTTTTTCTCATAGTGCGGCAATTTCTTCATACCTTTCCGGAGGAAGACATTCCCCCGTTCCCCCCCCCAATCGACCCCCCTTCCGGTCCCTAATGATTCTTTTTTTCTTGTGTTACTTCGCTTTCCGAGATGCTCTTCACATAATCTGAAACCCCCTTTTCCCAAAGGGTGTCCTTCCCCCTTTTTTGGAGCTTTATCCCCCTTTTTCAGTCCCCCTTCTTCTTTTTGAAAGAGTTCTCCCCTCAGACTTTTTTCCGCTCCGCAAGAAAATAACCTTTGACTAGCGGCCTTTTCCTTTATGCCTTTTTGTTTTCAGTTAGACGTGTTCTCCATTTCTAGTTTTTTGTTTTCCTTGTTGTGGTTTGATGTCTTTTGAGGCATGCTCGGATACCCTTCTCTGGGCTTTATTGTTTCCACTTGATCGTCTTGATTTTCTTCTTCCATATAGCTTTTTGATCTTTCCTTTCGCCATCTTCCCCCCCTTTGCTTAACCTCCTTTAGCTTTTCCCCTTTGCAATCCTTCCAAATTGTGAGAGGTCCCCCAGACGACCTCATCCCTTTCGGCACAGGCGGTACCCCTTAATCCAAACTTTTTACCCGTTCCCCCCCCCCCCTTTGGCACGCTAATCGAGGTCTTGAGAACCCCTCTTCTCCCCTTCATCCTTTGCTGAATATCAATAGTTTCAGCGTATTTACTTGACAGGAGCCTCTTCTCTGTTCCTTGCTCGGCGGCTTTTTCTTTTCCCCCAAACCAAAAATCCCACGTTGTGGCCCCAAAAAAATCAGCACATCCAACCCCTTTGACGGAGAAAAATGGGAGTGGGTTTTCCCTGAAATCTTCTTAAGATCTTTCTCCCCGATCCCAACCGGAAGGTAACATCCCCTTGAGATTACAACCTAGTAGGTAGGATACCCTCCTTTAGGGCCCTCATCTTCCCCTCAATTTCACAAGGATATTTCTAAAATCAAGTTGTGTTTTAGATATCAGGAAGGATCCCGCTTCTTATGGTTGTCATGGTCATTAAAGGAAATCTCTTTACTCGTTGAAAATTATAGTGCTGTCCGCTTCCCCCAGTTGACTATGGGTAGTCAGGTGTTTTTTTTTTTTCTTTTTTTTTTTTTTTTTAGAGATTTTTTCCTTTCTCGCTTTCCCAAAAGCCGTCAGTTGTGCGTCGCAAGACGGTCATCTTCTGTTTTCTGACAATATCCCCTGGTTTTTTTTTTTGACGTCTCTCAGAAATCACGTATCTTGGAATTTTGTCCCCCATATTATTCGTAAGTTTCCCTCCTCTTTCTCGTGAATAGGCGCAAATCAACTCTTTTGTGTACCCGGCCCCCCGGGGGGTATTTACGGTTTTGAACCTGAATTTTTTTATTCCTTCCTAGCCTAGTTTTTTCCCTCCTCTTAAACCTGGTGATGCCGATCTGTTGGAATACAGGTGGAACAGAGTTCCTTGACTTTCTCCCCGTGCGTTTTTCCTGTGAATTTTTATCGACCCCCCCCCCATTATTTTATAGACCATCCCCTAGTCCCCCTATCTCTTCCTTCTGGGATACGCGCCATTCCCGCCAGTTAGAAAGACAAACCCCCCCCATTCCCACACCCCTTGCTTAAACGGAGAATATCTTCTGACCTACCATGAACCCCTGAATTAAGTAACGCATGATCTCGTGGTTTTTCCTTAGGTTAACCAACCAAGCTTGAGTTAGATACTTCTGCCCCTTTTTGGTAGATATGAAGAAGGTTAAAGGTCGACTCCCCCCCTCCTCTCCCAACCCTGGAGTCCCTTTGTTTATATAGGGCACCCTTCCGACCCCCCCCACCCCAATATTCCCCCCTTAGATGAAGGAATTGGTTGGCTGGTTTTTTTTCTCTTGCTAAGAAGCCGTATTCTTTTCATGCCTATCCCCCTCCAGATGATTCCCCCCTCCTAGTCCCAGACGGAACCTCAACGCCACTCCCCATCCGCCAATGGCGGCGCTGTATCAACCTTCAGATTACCTTTAACGTTCCGTTGATGCTTTTTTTTACCCCCCTTGAGGAAAGCAACATTCCCGATCCCCATCCTCCACAGATTTCTCTGATTTTTTTTTCCTGGCGTTCTTTTCGACTATTTTTTTTCCTCGTTCCCACTATTCGATACGTCTCTCTCTACAAGATTCCCTCTCCTGGGTTTTCGTCCCCCAACTCCTTTGCTTTCCCGGACTATACCTCTCCCCTAGGAAGACATCCCCTGTAGTACATCCCACTTCATGAGAGTACTTCTTTATCCCTCTTCCCTCGATCAGGACGTCATTACTTTTTTCCCAACAACCTGTTGTCTATGCCTTTCCCCCCGTATCGAAAACTTATTCGCCTTTTCCCAATCTTTTACTTCCCTTATTGGGGATTCGTCTTTGAATGTCCTCTCTTAGTCCCTTGGCGTACCTGTCCCCTTTCGTAAAAAAGCTGAAATTGTCCCCTTGATGTACGTTCCTTCCCCTCACTGTTATTCGTACAAAAGCCGCCCTTTCTTTTTTTTTAATCCTTCTTTTTTCCTCCTTTCCTCCCTTACCCCCTTTTCATAGATTCGTTCCTCCATTTTTTGCGGATTGGCTGCCAAGTGCTTTCCGTCTGCCTTTTCCTGGCCCGAACTTTTCCTTCCCCCTTTACTCAGGGGGCGGCCCCCCCCTTCCTCCGTTCAGACGAGAATCAAACTAAGACTACTCCAGCATTACCTTACACAGATACGATCCCCTTCTTGTACAAGCTATCTCCTTTTTTTCGAAAGGTGCCTCCTCCAGCCTACCCCACGGTTGTTTAAGACCACTAGATTAACGTCCCTTTTTTCTTGCTATGACGTGCTTCTCCTCCAGTAGAGCCACTTCCCTTTTCTCTTCAGGACCGAGGACGACAAGTTATGGTCTTGAAGGAATGTACTCGGGGAATTATTCTGGATTTCAAATTTTCCCCTGACAAAAACACCTCTTCTTCCCCTCCCCGTCAGAGCGTACCACACCCTTCCCTCAGTTGGCAGAGGGCCCCTTTTCCATTCAACCGAATGCAAATCTAAGATATGTGTTGTCTTCTTTTTTTTTTTTCAAACTTATGCCCTGTTTTTTATTCTTTCCCTCCTGTGGTATACCTTTTCCCCCCCCCCTCCATCATCAAGTTTACTTTCCCCCCCTATATTGGTGCCCCCCGAGCTCCTTCCCCTTATGGTCCCTTCTTTTTGCTTCCCCCTCCTTGCCTTTTGATGATTTTTTTCCAATATGGCCTCCACTCGCGTTTTGCTTCTTCAATCTCCGGTCTCCCCCAAAACCCAATAGACCAAAGGGAAGGCTTAAGTGCCCGGGGTCATTTTTCCTTTTCTTTTAAGGACTTCCCCCTAAAGGGCGGAGCCTCACAGACCCCCCCGGGTCCCAGGTGTGAATTCACGTGAGCTGGTCGCGTAACGCATTGTCCCCTGAACCTCCCTCACCGGAGGGGCCCCCTCTTCTACTCCTCTCGTTTTGAATAGCTCCAACTTCCTTCCCCCACGTCGATCCTTTCAGGACGTTCGTCCTTGTTGCATCCGGTAAGCGACCTGTTAGATGAACTAGTTGGTGTTGGTTTGCGCTTCCCTCCCAACTTTTGGGAGGCGCCCTTTTCTCCCCTTGAAGTCGTTCGTCGGCTATGTTTTCCAATATTATCTATTTCTTTCCTAGCTTTGTTATTTAAATGATTCCCTTCCCAATTTTCTCGGGGACGAAGGCCCCTCTTCCCCCCCCTTTTCACCTGTAATTCCCAACCCCTCATTCCATCCAGTTTTAATGGAAAAAACGAGCTCGACCCCCCCCTTCGGCACTTTCCCTTCCTCCCCCTGACCCCACGGCAAGCATCAGAGGTTTTTTTGAAGATTCTCCCGACTCGGCCGGATAAAGACGGTTGTAGTAGGGTAGTCTTTAAATGCGGCGACCCTTTTAGGATGACTTCTTCTTCAAGTTCCTCAACCCAATTCCCCCTTCTTCTTCTTTTTCAAAAAAAAAGTCATATCACCGGCCTTAAAATGGTCCCTACCTCCCCTCGATTTGGGTTACCCCCCTCTTCCGCGTCAGCTACGTCCAACACTCCCCCCAGTGAACGCAACCCCTCTAGTCCCCTTCTCTTTGGGCTACCCGAGTCCCCCCCCCCTTCCTTTGTTTTTTTCCAATCCCTGGGACAAAGACCTAACCCTCGAAGGTCCTTTGGTTTTGTTTGAGATATTTTATACGGCCGGATGAACGCGGGTGTGCCCTGAATTGACGACATAAGACTCTCCCCACGATTTCTCCACTTCAGAGGGCATTAACAATGTTCTTAGATGGTTGTCGTGTTGATCCTTTGATGTAAGCGGCCGTCTGTAGGGGTACCCAGGGTAGTCAAGATTTCCTTGCCGGTGATGCTGCGGTTTGCCACCCTAAATAAAGAACTGGGGATGGGTTGTCCCCCCCTTCCCCCTTTCTGCAAAAGAAGCTCGCCATCGACATCGTGTTGTATTAGGCCTTTTTCGACGCCTTCAGATCCTCTGAGCGACAGTGTATTTGATAGAGCTCTTCGCCTAAGTTAGAGGACCTTTGTTGGTCGCAATTTTTCCTGCCTTAAGCTTTGAAATGAAATGTTGTATTCAGTCCCCTAGCTCCGTTTTTTCCTCCTGACCTTGTTTGGCCCTGAAGATGTAATTGTTTAAAATTTGACGCCCCCTTAATCCCCCAGTGCCCTTCCAGCCTTCTAACGATCTCCGCTATGGAGAAGAGAACCCGTCGTGCCATTATCCACTATACGGACTTTTGTTCCGAGCATAGGTCCCCCTCCCCCCTGGGTGGGCCCCCCCCCCCCCACCGAACCCGAAACCCCCGTCCTACGGGCGCTCGAACATGATTAGACCAAGGCCGCTCCTTTTACGTCCCTTGTTTAAAGCCCTTTCTTCTCTCCAAAACTCCTTCCGGTTTCGCCTCCCTTCCGCGTTTCTCTTGAAAATGCGTACTCGCCGCGAGCAACAAACTTTCCCTCCTTCCCCCCCCTTTTCCCACGGTAAGGTCCTTTCCACCCCAATGCTCCCCCCCATATTAATCTGGACGGGTTTTTTGTGTGAAGCTTTATATGATCTTAATCCCCAGTCGATATTTTTTCTCCTCCCCTGAAAATGACCTGACTCCAAGAGCAGTCCAATTAGTCCGGGCCCAAGCCAAAAACTATTTCACTGTCCCCGTGTTTTAGGCAACCCTTTCATTCGGTATGCATTGAATACCTCTCGTGATGCTTTTTTTTATCCCCCGGAGTGATCCCGTGCATGAAGTTTCCGACCCCCTTCCTCCCAGACTCTTTGGGTCAGGACGGCTTAGACCCAATTCGTCTCTTTCCCTCTAATTGCTCCTTGATGACAAGGAAGAGATAGCTTTTGTTTCTCCGCTTGAATCTTCGGGATCCCCCCTTCACTCGCGTTTCCAGAAATCACCCGTGTTCGTCATCCTTCATTCCGGCGCGCGTCCGCTAACTCCTTCGTCCGGAATTAAGTGTTTCGGAAACACCGCCACCCGGTCTGTTCCAGGCACCCGACAAACTCCTGGATTTGGGAAAAGGCGGTCTCTATGATCTCTCTTTTGATGCGGTTTGAGTAAAGTTCACTCGTCACCCCCTGAGAAAATCGAGTGAATGGTCGCTCCCGCATGCAGCCCTGACTTCGCTCAAAATCCTCCCTATCAAGGGCTGATTAGTATTTTAATCCCCAAGTTGTTTTGTTGTAGATGAAGAACTCTTGATATCTTTTTCTTTTGGATAGACTCGGTGGGCAGGCGCTGAAGGGACCGTGAATCGATTACGCGCAGGGTCTGAATAATCCGTGGACGCTTTTTCCATCAAAAACATCGCCGCTCACTCCCCTCTTCCTTGCGCCGTTCCCCGCGTTTCGTCGATGCATTGGAGAGGCTTCATTTTCAGGTGCCCGCCACCACACAAGCTGATCTTATTGATATCGGGTGGACTCGCTGACTTCTCAGAGAATGCCCTTTCCTCACGGTGTATTGATGAATCGAGGTTATAAGCTGGGTTCACCGATGTCTTTTTTTTCCCCCCTCACACACACAGCAGTCAGATTTTTCCTTTGAGAGCCAGTAGCTACTGAGCCGATGGTTTCTGGGCTCCACATCCGAAGCACCCACCATCTGTACTCCCTTTTCCGCTTGGACAAACTCCCCCTCAAGCTTGAGTTAATATTGGTCCAACTAAAAAACCTGCCAGCCTCCGAGAAGGTCTTCAGTCTGCATGAATTTTTGTGCCCCCCCCCCCTTTCCGCTTCACTTTCGGTTTAATCAGTTGAGTTTGCCTTCCGAGCCGAGGATTGGTTTATAGGCGGTCCCCTATTTTCTCATATTTCGTGGTTGCGGCCAAGCTCCGGTCAACAAACTCTCCCCCCCATCCCTTCGTTTACATATTTTTTGGTCTTGGGGTTGAAGGCGCCCTGAAGATCGAAGAGACCAACGGACCTTTTTGTTCTTCCTTTTCCTTTCAGCCTTGTACCCGTCCTCCCTCCTCTTGACAAGGGAAAAATAGTTTTTATTTCTTTTAATCGAAGAACTCATTCGGTAAAAAGAGTCTCTTTCTTCCGTGAGCTAGTTTTCCCATTTCTTCTAAGGCCTCGCCTTTAAAGAATAGGTGGTGACCCTTTACGGGGTCTGTGGTCTCAATGGCGGAACCTATCGAGGATCCAACCTTATGTAGGAGGTTCATTTTCCTTCTTTTTGATGGTAGTGTATACTCTAGAACTTTTTTCGAGATCATTCTTCCTATCCTTTTCTCCGGATCCTTGTATTCACCCTGTTCCTCCTTTAACACTTAACCCCATCTCGGTAATTCCCCAGTGTGTACATCTGCCTGGGCCCACCACACGATTTCCGCGATGTTCCTACCACCATTCTTTCCCGGCGGACCGGAAATT
>Ga0179591_1227718_pt1 | contig 11318 bp, 9 predicted proteins | sample CZOMad2_1_08_16f_FD_182891 | JGI IMG/M metagenome (GOLD analysis project Ga0179591, IMG submission 182891) | Vadose zone soil fungal communities from Angelo Coast Range Reserve, California, USA - CZOMad2_1_08_16fungal (PacBio error correction) | ecosystem: Environmental > Terrestrial > Soil >... | reverse complement strand
CTCCTAGGCTATTAAAGTCGGTTTGTTGGTTCGAACCCTTCCTTTAGCCTATCCACATCAGCCACATCCGTGTCCCACAGTCTTTTCCCCCACCCCCCCCCCCGAAGGCATCCGTATCCTCCTGAGCCCAGTACACATCACCCTGCAGACCACGGCCATCTCCGTTTTTTGGCAGTCAGGCGGCACCCACCATATACGCCAGGCTGTCTTCAGTCTTTCGAGGGCCGTTAATCCTTACCTGCCCACCCACTGCGGACCGGTTGTTCACACACTTCGTCACCTATCCATAGCTTTCCAGACCCCAAATACCGCCCCCTCTTGGTTTTAACCAGGAGCCCTTTAATCTTATGTTTGAGACATCTTCCCCACTGTCGTCGTTTTCTCATTCAGGCCACTAACAGACGTGCCCAATTTCTTCCTAGCCACGTTTTTTCGATGACACCCCCCCTTTCCCCTTTTTTGGGCGGTGGAGAACTTGCTCATTGCTTCATTAAATGATTTCGCCTCTTCCCCCCTCATTGCTTTCCGGACATCCCTGTTCTTTTCTCGATTTCGCCCGGTAGATCTTTCTCGATCCGTGTAACTTCGAGTCCCTTCCCCAACTCTGGAATTCTATAAACGTCCCCTTTCAAGGCGACTAGAATTCCCCACTCTCTCTTGTTTCCGTGAACAGTCATTGGACTTCAAACTTATTTTCTACCCACCATTTTGGGAAATCGCGCTTCCCCCATCTCTCCCCCCCAACCCCCCACAACCTCTCTTACCCCCCTGGCCAAGAGCAGTTTGGCTAGGTCCCTGCTTCTCTCATTGCCTATTCTCTCCCTTCCCTCGCAAGCCCCCCCCGGCAAAGTCTTACAATGCGCGTTCCCCTCCTTTCTACCTTGCATTGACCTCAGGAACCACGTCCTTTGACCATCATTAGTTCCCGGTCTCTCTCTGGGAACTGAAACCTTCGTTAAAATGGGTCCCTCCTCCCTAACCTAGACTGATTGCCCTCCCTTCTCCCTGGCGTTTTTGAACGCAGCTTAACAGCTTCGTCGCCCTCCAGTCCGGAAATCGGGTGTCTTGATTGAGAGGTAATCCAGCAACTGAGTTTTTGACACCTCTCGAAGACCAGCCAAAACGATCCATCCTCATTGCTCCCTTACCCAACCGCCACCCTTTTACTATTGCCGAACATTCCTCTCTTTCTTCTTCTACCTTAGGTTATCCTGTTCATTTTCTCTCCATGACAGTGCGGCTCTCTCCAACTTTAATTTTTCCGGAAGATCAACCCCTGATTCCCAGTCGCCTCCAATAACTGACCTGAGAAAGATTATGCCTCTCTTTGTCACGACTCTTCCGCGCGAATTTCCCCTCCCCTATCTGCCCCTTGACCGTTTCCCCTCTCCACTCGATGCAGGCGCTTGCTACTAATCCCGCATCGGCTGTACTGTGGGTTTTCGCTATTTTTTCCACGAGAATCCGTTTCCCAGGTCCCTTTGCTGGTTTTCCCTGGTTTTTTTGTGTTTTAGTGCTGCTTTTTTTTACCTTTTTTCCGTTCTTGTTAAACTCTAGATGTAATAATCCGCCGGTCGGGAGTTTTTTTCTTAGACCCCTTTCCAGAGGTCTTGCCCAGCGAGTATTATCCTTTTTCGATCACCTTCCCCCGCCTTGGATCCACTCGAGTGTTTTTAATAACCCCCTATGGCCCGTACCCTCGCTTACATGATGTTAATTTTTTGGGTTTTAATGTTCTCGGATGTTCTATTTCCCTTGGTACCCTGATGAGTCCTCCCAATGCTTTCTTGAGCGCATTATCCTCCCCTCAAGTCGATGTTACTCCGTTGGTCCCTATCGTTGTGTCTGCCAAATGGGTCTCTCATTGTCTGAAGTTACTCCCCTTTCTTTTCTTTTGGAGGTTTTTTACTTTTTCGCGTCATTGTATTCCACTGCCCCTCAGAAATACTGGGGACGTTCGGGTTATTGCCCCTATTAACTGGAAGCGCTTTACTTTTTTCCCCCTGATTGGACCGTCATTACGAAGCAGTTGGATGTTGTACTATGGACCAGTTTCCTTCTAATGTTGCACGCTGTATACTGCGCCGTACCCTTTCTCCTTTCCTTCTGAATATCCCCCCTTGCTTCTCCCCCCTCTGATGCAATACCAACGTTGTTTCCTTCACAGCACTGCACTGGAATAGGCCTTTCTCCGCCTTCATTTAGACTTATTGCGTCGCAATTACTGCCGTGATTCTAGAGATACTCTCGCGTTAAGTTCCGCCGTTTGCTTTCTGGTGCTGCCCTTATCGCCTTTCTCTTGGGCGCCCAACGCCTTTGGCCCTTTTGTTCCCCTCTATACTCCTTTCCTCTTACGGCAGCTTTTTCTCGGACCGACTATCTGCGTTCCCACCCTTGGTCCTACCCGCGGTTCCTCTTGCCGGCCCTTGACCCAAGGCGTGGGCGTCTCCCCTATAATTGAGCCCATGCAAACGTAGCTTCCCCTTCCGCCCTTTTTCCGTCTTCGGAAAGCTTTTCCCGTGTCTGCCCGATTCTTCTTTTGGCTCTCATCGATTTGTAGCGGGTTCCCAAGTCCCATTGAAGCGCAGAGAATGTTATTCTGAACCCTTCCTTCTTTGCTGCTTTAAACTCGAGATGTGTCGCTTCTCCTGACCCCCTTCTTTCTTGATGCTTACTCCCATTTTGTTCCTTGCTTTGTTCTGGATTCCCTCCAGCTAGCTTTTCATGTTTGAGTGCAGGCGTTCTCACCTCTATTGGGTGTGTCCACCCGACGAAGTTTCTACTCAACCCTTTAAAGATGCTTTTCCTATGTTTTTCGAAATTTTTCTTTTCCCTAGTGACGAGAGTTTTTACTTTTCGTGACGCAAGTAACCTTCTCTCCGCACTTTTTAAATCGCTTTAGTCTTCTAACGCCCTACACGGTGCACACCAACGATCTCAGTCTCTTGACACCCCCCTCAAAGATATCGGAATTTCAATATTACAAGCTGCAGCTCTTCTTGTCGGGTTTGATTCTGACTTTTTGAGGCTTAGATTGAAGCTCCCAGAAAATTTATTTCCATTGCCCTCCTAGCTTCCCACCCCTTTTGTCTTTCAGGCTGCTGCTAGGCGCCCCTGCTTATCTCACCACTCAATGATAAAGAGTTTCTCTGCGTTGACCACCCCCCGTTCCAATTTTTCAGCACACTTGCTGTCACGCTCTCCCGTCAGGGAATCAGTAATTCTTTCTTGTTCGGACAGACGCGCCCCTTAGCAACGATGTTGAATTTTTCTAGAACCCCTTTACCCCCCACTCGGAAATCCCGCGACCGCACTGCGTCTTTCCCTCAGAGTCTACGGATTGTCCCTCTTGCAAACTTGAATCCATTCCCTCCCCCCGTTGTTGTTTTTGGAGATCTCCTGGCGTATCGGTCTTCCCATTCTAATGCGCGCCTAGCTACCCTAGTCAAAGGGTTTTTTGTGGATGTCGCTTTCTTTTGACGGTTATAAGAAACGTCTCCCTTCTACAATCTGTGCAGGACGTTTCTATTGTGCTGTACAGCAGATTCTTCTTCTGAGCGGCGAAGCTGAATCTTTTGACTCACTTTTTTAACGGTGTTGGGTTTCCCTTCCTTCCCCTAGGTCCCCGTTCTTTACGAATACCCTCGTGACCAACTCGTGCTTATCTGCAAGAATGACCAAAATGTATTGCTATATGTGCCTTGCCCTCCCGTGGCTTCTCGAGGGACTTCATCCCTCCTCGCTCGTAATAGGGGTAGGACTCTTGCGATGGTTGGTGCCTATGTTTCGCTCTTGAGGTTCTTCCTCACCGCAGTATCCCACCTTGCTGGAACCGACCCCGATGACAGGGAGGCTATCAGCGGTAGTATTTTTTCTCCCCTTCACCCCCTAGCGTAAACGTTCTCCCTTTGATTTCAGCGCCATTCCAGTTTCTGGCACTTGTAAGTATTATCAGCCTTTATTGGCTCTACCCCATCTCTCGTAGCCTCCCCATAAGGTCTCTAGGTTTCAGCAGGGCTATTGATGTCTACTCTGTAATTCTCCGCTTAGCTCCCCAATTTGATCCCGCAAAGACCCACTCTTGAATTTCGCCTTTCACTCCCGACGTAAACCCTATGAATGTTCCTCAAAACCAATTCGTCTTCCTTCACTTCCGGAATTTCGCCAACCTAACGCCCAATGCATCCGTACGGCCCGTTCCGGCCCCCCGTTGCCCGAGATCGGTACTGGTTCCTAGCTCAGTGTGTGTTTTGCGTTGTTTCTCACGTCGAGGCTCCCCAAGTCGAGGCAGATCTACTGACCTCGTCCCGACTGGGAGCTTTTTTCACTGGACGTGTCGTTTCAGTTTCTCTCAGATGCTGCCCATCCGCAAATCTACCGAACGGCCTCCCCAAATCTGCGTCCTCCAATGACGCCCAAAGCCCCCCCTCTAGCCGAGCATAACCAATGCTCCCCCACCTGAGTCTTCCCCCCCGAGCGATACTAGTAGCAGCTCCGTTCGAATTCCCTACCACTTCCCTCACCTTCCCTGCGTTTCCCCCCCCCTTCGAGACAAGTTCCCTTGTGCCCTTGACACCCCTTTCTTGATCTTGTAACGTAGTGGATCCGTCCCTTCCTTCTCCTTTCTCGGCCGCTATACGCAGGTCCTTTAAAGGATCCAGCTCCTATCCCATCGTCCCCAATCTTCAAACTTTCTCCAAGCAAAATCTCTTCCCCTGTTACAAATAAGTCAAAGGCCCCCCCTTGACGCTTCCGTTGAGCTGGGCCACCAGATTGGTAACGCCCATAGGAGTGCGGCCTCAAGTTTCAGTCAGTCCCAGGTCGGGTCCCCCACCCTAACAATGACTTCCTTAAGAAAGGTCTTCCTCCGCCCATCGCAGCAGCAGTCATTATTGAACTTCGTAAGCCCTTCCCTCTTCCGAGATTTAGCAGAAGAAAGTTTTTTAAGCGCGTACTCACTAACCCTGCTACCGCTACTCCCGACGTCCCCCCCAAACCGCCAGCTGTTACCCATCGCAGACTAGATATTCTTTTCAAGACCCCTCAAGTGATCATTTTTTTCTGCCTTCAAAGAGAAGGCTTTCCGGCACGGCGTTCACTTCTTTCAACTCCACTCTAACGACATATCTCGAGAATATCGATGTACTGGTCCCCTCAGACGACGGTCCCAGACGTCCCAAGGCCTAATTAACTCCCGTTTCCAAAAAAACCCCTCTTAGCACATGGTGCAACGCCTCCACGGTCCTGGTAACGATTGATATAGATGCGCTGACCCCTAGGCCCCTACGCCACCATCCAGTAGTTCGATTAGGTACGGGCTTCCAGTGCATCTACGCTTCATCGATACCCGTCCCTTTTTCTGTATTACTAACGCGCGACCGTATTTCTGCAGCCGGGCTGGCTCCAGGCAGTCGTTTATTCCCGCATCGGTTCGGCGACGAGGCTTCCTTTTTTTTCCCCGAACTCCTTCAAGACAAAATCGGTCCTGTCTCTGTGTTCGTTCACTTCTTCCTTGCGAACGGATCTTTAAACAGATGATAGCAGGTCTGCCAATCTGATCGTTGACTGTTTTGCCTTGAGCCTGATGAGGATAGTTTTCTGATTTCTTTTCCTAGCCACCCCCGTCTTTGCTGGATCATTATCTTTCACCCAAAACTCTGAGAATCCCGGGAGAACTGCTCTTTTTATCTATCTGTGTTTACACCTAACGGCTCTGATCTACGTAAACAATCCCGCTTGTTTTGTCTTACAAAAGCTACTCAATACTGCGGGTCTTACTCATGCTACTGTCGGTGTTCGCACTGTCCCTTTAGTGGTACTTCTGTCAAGCATGTCATCTTTTCACTTAAGTTTTACCTCCTAGAATGACCCTTGATGCGTGCTTCCCGAATATTGCTGATCTCTCAGACGCGCTCCACCATTCTCTGTGAGACTTTTGTGTGTGTTAACCCTCCCTTCATTAGCGATTTACAAACCCCGTCAGCACCTTCCCATAGGTTGATTCCCTCCCCCTCTTCATCCTCGGGGTGGTTTTCCTAGGTAGCCTGTTCCCGTCCATCCTATCGTCCCTCTATTGGTTTTCCAGCTTTTCTACAGAGTTCCACCTGGCCTAACTCTCGTTCCCGTTCCAAAGACTCTCTGGTCTCGCTCCCTCTCACTCGAGGCTCCCGAAATATCTCTGGCTAACAACAGTCAGGCCTTTTTCGTCCAGGTATCTTCTCACACTCTTTTGGTCCCAAACTGTGGGGTTGCCTGGCCCCACCACCGGTCAGGTAACTGACTTCTCCGGACGGCTCAATCTTTTCCCCTTTTGCTTTAGTTTTTGCAAAACGACTGTCATTCGTTCGGAAACCAGTGGCTTGCTATTTTGATGATGTTGACCTTCCACCAACACCTTTTCTCATGGTTATCTCTCAACATCTTCCTTAATGCCCTTCAATCTATGTACACTGCTATGGTTTATTTTGCCGCTGCATTCTCCGCCCTTCAATAGATAAGTTTTTCTTGTGATGCCATTTTTGATGGTTCCTCGCTTTGCTTCTCCGAGACGAGGTTTCCTTTCACCTTATTTTCTTTTTGTGTTATTGTCCATCCCCCTCTTCCCTTCTTGATGACGGATGAAAGCCTCTTCTTCTACGACTTCCCATGGCCTAGGCCTCCTTTATTCTAACCCGGACCGCTTTCCTGCCCCCATTTTCCCTTTCCCCAATCGGGACCCCCCATACCTCCCGCTTTGTTTCCATAGACGACACACACCCGAGTTTGCACCCTTACGACCCCGTCTCGCCATGCTACTCCTTCTTTTTCCGTGTTCAAATAAGTTCGAACGTTTCGTTTTCCAACTACCCGAAACCCCAAAACTGAGAAGTACCCTGCTCATCTTGCTCGGCTCTCCTTTTCCAACCAGATCGATGTCGACCCCCACTCGTTGTCTTTCCGAACGCCACATCCAGTTACTTTAAAGTTTTTTGTTTCCGGGCTCCTTCCTTTTTTTCCGAAAATTCATCGCCCAAATAGAAGCAGTCTCTCTTCTATGGGACTATCTACCCACCCAATCCCCACCGCTCTCTCCAAGTAAGACGTGCCTGTCAATTATTACCCCCGGTTTTTTCTTCCCAAGCACTCCGCATTCTCGCAATTGTGGATCAACCACGCTACGATTTTATATTCCACCGTAAAGATTTATCTTAGTCACACACCAACAAACCGGAAACGTCGCTTACTGCTATAATCAGTAAACGCACGCCTCATTTAGTAGATTGCTTCTCTAGAAAATAGTCAGTCCCCAACCATTGAGTCGCTCCCGTCTCGCTTTCTTCGCATTGCGCTTCCTCCCTCCCCCCTCGTTTTTCGAAATTGTTTGTTTTCCGCCGACTAACAGCGGGGATATTTCGTTCTCAATTGTTCATCTTCTTTTTTTCTTCCCTAGTGATCTACCTCCTCCCCCCATTTGGGCGACTCCCCTCCCCCCTCCTTGTATTTTCTCATTGCAACAAGCACCCCTTTCGAGGTTTGGATTTGAGACGTGAACTCTGCGATTTTCTATTCCCTTTTGTCGCGACTGGGGGTCCGTCTTCCTTTCCCGCAATGCCCTTACGCTCTTTTATTTCCGGTGCCGATCCGATGCCCTCGCGCAGAACGTGGTGATGGGGTTTTCTTTGGACGTACTCGATCCCCCCCCCTTCCTTTTATCGCCGTTTCGTGGTGTTCTCCCCTAAAAACTGGCACAGCTTGTCGTTTCCAAAACAACTCCTCCTAATTTCCCGTGACGCACGTCGATTTTCCTTCCAGCGGTGCTTTTCATCGCTTCCTTCAACATCAATTTAGGTTTAATCTCCTCTTTCGATTTTGTGGCTGCATTCCCTTCTCCAAAAGAATCATCCCTTCCCCGTACACAACACTGCTGACCTTTTCACCCTTTATTATTGCTTCTCCCCCAATCGATGTACATCGGGCCTCGTCGTTTTTCTGATTCCCTGATGACTTGTCTTCTTTTGTTGCTATGGAATACAAGACTTCATTTCTTGACGGCTTGTGAACTCGAAGCCATGGCCTTTTCCGGCTTTGAGCACCTTTCAAACAATCGTGTACTATGTGCACATTCGCTTTCTTGTGTGTCCTGAATTGGACTTACCTGTGGGAGATAGTCGTCGGTTAGTCTTTTCTTTAATTCCTCCTCCTTAGATGTAATACTTTACTCGGTGCGGTTCGACCTATTGCACGCAAACCTCTTCCATTTTGTCCAACCTCTGGCACCTTCTCTCCGTTTTATAAACATAAAAAAATTCCTCACACGGAATTATTCTGAGTTTATTTCTTTGAGTCCTGAAGCGGCACCATATCGTGCAGGCTATCTCTTTTCATGAGGACGGAAATTCCGTACTTCTGAACGGGGTGTTTCAACTTTCGTAACCTCCTTAAAATCCATGCAAACACGTTTTTTCTTCTCCCTGAATTACTAGGTTTGGAGCAGTCCCCAAATTGTTAGACTCTTTGATGTCCGTAGACCCCATACGTCATGCCCTCCCCTTTTTCTTTCCCTCTCCCCACCCCCCCTGTTAACCCCCTGAGTTTTGTCTTTCAACTGTCGACAAAGTTCCTTCCTTAACTTTCGCCTCGTCTTTGGCAGGACCTACTTATCTATCGCTATATCTTTTTTTTCTTTCCCTTACCTTTCCCCCTCTTGACCGCATGGGAAAACCCCCCTAGAGGAACTTTAATCCTTTCCTTCCTGCCCTCACCTCCCCCACTTGCCCACCTAGTCAGATCGTGTGGTCCCCTCTCCCATACAAATTATTGCCGGCCTTTTCTAAAAAAGTTTGTTGAGCACCTCGTGTTCCCCTTCCCAAAACCACCCCCTTCTCCTACGACCACCCGTGGTCCTGCGGTCTCCTCCATCTCTTCCCGTTACTTCCTGAAGAAAGTCTGAGTTTTTTTTCCCTGCCAGCGATTTGAATTGGCCTTTCCCTCATTACCCCGCTTCCCCGACTCCCTCCTTCCTCCGGCGATTGAGAAACGGACGAACCCTTCGCCTCCTACCTCATCCAAAAGGCTACGATTTCCGCTCTTTCCCATATCCTTCGTTTGTTCTTTGCCCCCCCTTTTTTCGGCCTTCTCCGCGTTGCCCTTTGCCTCTTGATCCTCTGGTGGGCATCGCAACGCTTGTTTTTGACCAAACACCTCCCTCCCCAAACGCTCCCCGCTTAGGTTCACAACCGCAAAGGCCTTTTGACAAGTATCTTCTTCTTTCCTGCTTTCGTTGATTTCCCCTGTTGCAGCTGACCATAACCCTGGTTTTTCCTTTACGATAACCAGGCACCCTTTTTCCCACCGACGGCTTTGACCGACACTCCTTTCCTCCATCCCTTCTTCAGACATACGTTCAGGATATCAGGTCGTCAAGAGCTTTCCGACCCCTCTTCCTTTTCCTTTTAATAACGCAGCCTTTTTCATGAGAGATACGGTTTCCTCCTCGCCTGAGCCATCTTTCCCCTTACGTGCGGGGCCAGTTCCTGGTGGGCCCTTTCTTTCTTTTTCTTTCTTTTGACGCGTCCCCTCTTCTTGTTTCCCAGATTTCCGTTCACATCTATTTCTTTTTCCGAGGTTCTGTGGCTGGATCTTCTATACCCCGCGCCAGAGAGCCCCCTTCTCCCTTTGATGGCAGCCTGTTCTTCCCAATTTCTGCCATTCCTTCTTGCGTTCCTCAGACGAGGTTCCCTTTCTTGCCTTTTGTGGGGTCTTGTTTTTTAGGGAAGCCTTTCTTTTCTCTTTCGCTTGAAGCCCGTCTTCTTGCTTCGCACTCTCGAAACGTTCGGTTGTACTCCTTGATGGCGACGATAATGTTTTTTTCTCATGATGCTCAGTTGACTTCTCCTCTGGTGATTTGGGCGCATCTCGGATGTTCGAACTGTTCTCCTCCTCCATATGGGCGTTCCTGTTTGTTTCTTTTTCTACGGTAAGTCGTACCTGGGGCCTTGGTCCTCTTTTCGGTCTACTCGTCCTCCTTCTTTTAGAGGAAGTAGGCGTAATTGGACCTCTTCGTTTACGGCTCAGGGTCTTCCGTTTTCCACTGGTCCATATGGTCTAGCTGATTGCCTTTCACTCTTCATCTTCCACAACCCAGTTGGTTTCTTTGGCATGAATGGAATATAGGAGCTTTTTTTCCTTTGTCAGACGTGTAGGCTCCTCCCTTCTCGCTTAACTCTCTCTCGCCCTCTCGAGAGTTTGCTGTTTTACGGTTTGTTCTCTTTGTTCGGCGATGCCATTTCTTTTTCCTGTCCCCGCACTCAGATTGCTTGCCATGTTGGTTTCCCCCTGGCGGCAGAAGCATGGACCCTTTCCCTCTTCCTCGCCTGATCTTCCCACGGTCCCAGTTCCACCTAAGCAACGCGTTTTTGCGGCCCAATTGAGTGGCGCTGCGTTCAGGAGACCTCCCCTTCCCCCCCAAAAACACAACATCTCGTTCGGCTCAGCCTTAAAGATTTTAGGCAAGGGGTTCTCCCGTGCTGCACGATTTATATGCCCCTCTTGATTTCGTGGAATTAACACCCCATTATTACTGGAACTCTGAATTGTCTGGCACGCGGCCAACTTACTCCCCATATGTCTTTTAAGTAACTGACCCATTTTTGTCTTACACCTATCATTATCTCGCCTCTCCACGATTCAGACCTTCCCTTCTCCCCCTTCTTCCCTATTAATGCCGGAGTTTTTTCTTCTTTAAAGCGAGGGGGCTCCTTGTCTTCCCAGTCTTTGTGAATAAATATTGTCAACGGTTCTGGCCCTGTGCTGCTATGTCCTCTTTGAACTCGAGGTACTTTCCTCCAGTCCCGTCTCCCCTCCCTTCCTCTGTACAATCGATTCTTGTGCTTTATCCACGGTTGTAAACAACCTCTCAGTCCTTTCAATCCCTCGCCTCCTTCCTTCAGAGGCCCACTTCCCCCCCCCCCATTGACAGTTGTACCTATGCCTTTGTCCCTTCCGTTTTTTTTTACCCCCATTCCAGATCCATCCCCACTTAGTTACATTGCCATATAGCCATAAATTTTTTTCTTTCGCAATTCTTTTTTCTCAGAGTTATTTCACTCGTCCAACATTGATGCCTCGTCACCCCCCCCCCCACCAGTGAACAGTAACCTTTCTTGGATCTTAAGCTTAGTCTCCTTCTCCTAGGGTTCGGATTAAGCCGTCCACTGCGCCACGATTGACCTCCGTTATCTTTTCGTTAGAACCAATTTACGAGTGATCTGCAAGCAGTAAAACCCTTGCCCGGCGTCGAGTCCCCGCCGCGCGCCGTTCTTTGATTCCCCCGATGTCGT
>Ga0179591_1453832_pt1 | contig 11319 bp, 19 predicted proteins | sample CZOMad2_1_08_16f_FD_182891 | JGI IMG/M metagenome (GOLD analysis project Ga0179591, IMG submission 182891) | Vadose zone soil fungal communities from Angelo Coast Range Reserve, California, USA - CZOMad2_1_08_16fungal (PacBio error correction) | ecosystem: Environmental > Terrestrial > Soil >... | reverse complement strand
TTTCCCCGCTATGATATGGCTGGACATGCCCCCCTCCCCCCCCGACAATGCTCTTCCTTCCGTTCTTCCCCCCCCGGGAGCATCATGCTCGCCCTTTTTTTCTGCGGCACTGAAGTTTCTCTTTTTCCTTGGAAGGAGACTTCAGCGGGCTCTTGCACTAAATTGAGATTCTCCCTCCGAAGGTAAGGAACTTTCCTCCCTCCCCTCTTCCGGTCCTTCCTTCGACCCACGTGACTGGAAATAAGTGAAAGGGCTCCTTTTTTCCTGGTGTATATCCCACTCTTGCGCGACATTCCCTCCCTTTCTTTCTACCCTCGTCAATGGATCGGTTCTTTCTTTGTCCTTCCTACTGCTCCATGGGTCGAACGTTCGGCTCTTTTTTTTTCTTTCTGGAGGGCTTGCTCTTTCCTTTTCACTTCCATTACCGATACGCGATCGCATACCCCCCCCTTTCTATGAGGGTTCCTTTTTCCCTTTTTTTTTCTTCTTCTTTTTTCCCTCCCTTTCTCTGCCCCCCCGACGAAAAAGCGCTTTCTTTTTTTTCTTTTTTTTCAAACAAACCACACTAGATCCTCGACCTCCCCTCTCTCTTTGTTCCCGATTATGAAGTGTTGTTCTCTCCAAGCCGAAAACCATTCCCCTTCCCCCCCCCTTTTCCCTCTCCCCCCCGCCTGAGGTTCGGAACGTCAAGGGTTCTGATGAGACAATACTCTTTCACTTTTTTCCACCTCTTCTGGCCTTGAGGATTATTCGTTCTTCAATCTCGTCGGATAATGGATCTTTTTTTCCCCTCCCTCCAGAGTAGTGAGGGACTTTCTTTCTCCCCCCCTCATTGTCGCTGACGTTATAAAGACCTTTCTTCCTTTTCTCCCGATTTCCCTTTCTTTTTAGCTGCTTCCGGTCGTCCGCAGATAATTGTAAAGGTAAATGGGCCAGAGATCTGAATATCTCCTCTCCTCCCTTTTTCTCCCATCCCCCGGTGGGGTGGGAATAAAATTCGTTTCCACCTTCTCCCCCCTTCCCCACCTCTTTACAAAGTGAATCCTTCCCATCCCCCCTTTTTTTCTTTATTTGAGGAATGTCTTTTTTTCTTTCCTCCTTCTTCCCCCACATTAAGGTCACCCAGTGAGGGGACTTCCCTACTAGTGGGATAATGCTTCCTCTTCCCTTTTCCCCCCCTGTCACCCCTTCCTATTCAGTGATGGAGATGTACTTTCCTTTTCACCCGCCAGGGGGGGCATCTCCCCCCCCCCCTTCTTCATCCCCCCCTTTCCTCCTCCGTGTGTTGTTGATTCCTTCTTTCATCGTAGTAGGAGATGCCCCTCTTTTTTCCTTCTCCCTTCCCCTCAGCCCCCACTGGATTTTTTTTGTTTCCTTTTTCTCCCCTGAGAGCCCCCAATCATTTCTCCCCCCCCCCTTCCCCTTTGGTCTTTTCCTTATTTGTTTGCAAACTTCAGAGAGTCCCCCTTATTTTCTTTCTCTTTACGGTGAGGATAAATTGGAAATCTCTTACTTTTCCCTCCTTCTTTCCTCCCCCCAACCATCCTTTTGCTTGAGGGGAATCGGGACCTCCCCTCCCTTCTCTTCCCCTTTCGCGAAACTGAGATTTCCTCTCCTTCCCCTTTCCTTCCTCTTTGTCCTGGTACTCAGAGTGTAGGGTTTCTTCCTTTTTTTCCCCCCCCTCTTCCCTCCTCGATAATTTAGAAGGACTGTTTTTTCCAGAATCTTTTTTTCGGCCGGAAATCCCTCTGCTTTTCTTTTCTATCCCCAGAGAGGCTCAATGGTCCCAACCCCCTTCCCTTTTTCAACCGTAGAAAATCTTTCCCCTTCCTCTTTTTCTCCCCCCTAGCTGGCAGGGCAATGAGGATATTCCCCCCCCCCCCCCCCTTTTTTTAGGGATTGGTAAGGAAAAGTCCCTACATCTTCCCCTTGGTCCCTCTTCTTCCAGGTTGGCAAAAAAGCGTCTTCGGTGGGTGTTGCCCCTTCTCTTTCCCCCCCCCCACATCTTTTCCCCCCGAAGCAAGAGAAATTACTTGCTTCCTTCCTTCTTTCTCTTTTCCTAGAGATTCGCTCTCCCCTGCCCCGTGCATTCCTCCACCAGTCCCTTTCGGACAGACCCTTCTTTTTCCTTTCCTCCTCTCGGCGATCCATTTTCTTTCCCCTCCCCGTGGAAGGTGCCTTCCTCTGGCATCGAAAAAAGGCTGGTAGATTCATTTTCCCTCCTGTTTTTTTTTCCCCTACTTTCTCGATCAGAAATCTTCGTTTTCCTTCCCCCCCCCTTAGCTTTTTTTCCCCCCTCTTCGGTTCAAAGGAAGACTCCCTTCCCTTTCACCCACAAAAGGATTCTTTCTTTCCCCTCCTTTTCTTTTTCCCCTTTCCCCGGAACCAGAGAAAGATCATCGGTCCCCCCACTATGGAATTGGAAAGCCAGTATTCCTCCTTCCCCTCCTCCCCCCCTTCCTTCCTTCCCCCCCCTGCCAGAATGTGTCTCAACAATTTTTTTTTCTCCCCCCCCTCTTTTCGAGGAAGGCCCTTTTTTTTCTCTCCCCCCTTTTTTTTTCCCCCCCCGAATTCTCATCAAGGAATTCCTCTCTTTCCTTCTCCTTTCCCAATAATGAAGTGCCCCTCCTCCCCCCCTTCTCTACCTCGTTCTCCAGGCGCGAAACGTCACTCCTTTTTTTCCCCCTCATAGAGGAAACCGCGCTTCTCCCTTCTCTCCCTTTGGATGAGGAACCTTTTTTTCTTTCTTTAGGAGATCTTCCTCAACCCTCCCCCCTTGTCCCTTCCTTTTTTATGTAGATGTTCCCATTCCTTCTTTTCCCTCCTCTTCTCTTCTTTTCCTCCTCCTTAAGTGGGTTGTTGTTTTTTTCTTCCCTTCTGGGTAAGTGTCCATTCTTCTTCTTTCCACTGACGATCGACTCGATTTTCTTTTTCCCCCCCGGAGGAAGACGGCCTATTTTCCCCCCCCCTCTTTTTCCCCTCCCCCGATCTTCGGCGGCGTTCCCCCTCTCCTTGGGATCTTCCACCTTCTCCATTGGGGCCGCGTCGCGATTTCTTTTTGGCACAGGAAAGAAGGGGAATCTTTCTTGGTCGGGCGCACCCCGTGGAGAAAGAGGACCTTTTTTGAAAATTTCCCCCCTTCCTTTTGCTGGAAGGAAGCTCCAGAGGAAGTCCTGATTGCGAGGCACGTTTTTTTCCCCCCCCTTTCCTTTCTGAGAATGTTTTTTCCTGTTTTTTTTTCCCCCGGGGCCTTCTCGGACTCTGTTTCTCTTAAAATTTTTCTCCCTTCCTTGCTTTTCCCCCAACCGATAAGGACTGCCCTTCTGGGGGGACATTTTCCTTTTCCCCCCTTCCGTGTGAATAATGGCTGACTTCCCTCCCCCATGGAGAGGGATCTCCTCCTTTCTCTCCTCCTGCTGAGCAAAGAAAGTAATTTCTCTCCCCTCTGAAGTCTCCCCCCCCCGCATAGACGGGACCCTTAGCCGTACCTTGAGAAGATCCTCCCTCTCCACGTCCTTGTGTTGCATTTCCTTCTCCCCCTAGCCCCCTCTTTTTCCTTCTTTTTCCATTTAATTGAAGAGGCTTACATTTCAAAGCCGGTTTCTTCCCCCCCCCCCCTCCCTGTTAAGGAGGGGTCGAGGTTCTTCTTCCCCTTCCTGAAACGTGGATGACCTTCCCTTGCCGAAATTCATGTTTTTTTTTCCTTTTCTCCCCCCCCTTTTTGGAAAACTCCCCCCTAGTAAATGGATCGTCTTCTTCTTTTTCCTTTTTCTCCCTCATTGTCGAACGGGTTAGATTTTCGTGAGGCTTTCCTTCTCCTTTTTTTTTTATGACTATTTATAGATTTTTCCCTCTTGCCGGAAGAAAAGGAATTCTCTTTTTTTCCTTCCCGACCACAAGAAGAGAGGGAGAGGCCCTGTTTTTCAACCCCCCCTTCCTCTTCCGGGAGACCCTTTTCCTTCTTTTCCCTTTCACCTGTCTCACGATCTGAACTCTCCTTTTTCCCAAAGGCCCGAACCCCCTCTTCCCCTTTCCGATCTTTCACTTGCCCTGCCGCTAGAGCAGTTTCTTTTCTTCCCCCCCCCCTGGACAGAATTGATCTCTCCCCTTTCTCTGGTTTGACACCTTTTCCCTGCTTATTTGGAACATGATTTCCCCCTCCTTCCCTTTCTCCTTTCTCTTTCCCTCCGATATGATGAGACCCCCCCCCAAATCCTCTCGTTTTCCTTATTCTGATTTCTCCCCTTTTTTTCTTTTTTTTTCCCCCGCAAAAAAAAAGACACTCGATTCTTCCCCCCCTTTTCCTTATCAAGTGATCCCTCCTCTCTTATGTCCGGCCCTCTTTTCCCCCTGAAAAGGAAATTCCTTCTCTTTAGAGATCTTCCTTTTTTTTCTTCTTCCCCTTTCGGTCTCTTACCCCACCTCACCGGCAAGTTTTTTTTTGTGCGATAGGGATAATCGGTCCCATTCCCTTCCGATTCCCCAAAGTGAGGACAACACCTCCCCTTTCCTCCCCCCTTAATAATTTAGTTATTCCTTCTTTTCCCAACCCCCATAAGGAAAACTTTTTCCCCCGATGATTTACCCCTCTTCCCCCGCCTAGCCGGCAGGGAGAAAAGCCCTCTCTCTCTTTCGGGAGAAGCCCACCCCCCTTCTCCCCCCCCGCCGTTCACGAGCATAAGAAGAACGTTCTTCCCTTTCTCTTGTCAGCAGGGAAGACTTTTTTTTTTTCTTTGAGCTGATTTGATGGAAATCAGGGTAGTAAGGGCCTTTTTTTTTCCTAAGGTGATTCCCTCTTCCCTCTTTCCCCTTTCTTTTTTTTTTTTAACAGGGCGGCGAATGCGCTCTCCCCCTCTTTCGTACAGAATAAGGCCCCCTTTCCTTATGTTTCTTTCATAGAGGACATTCTTACGAATTTTTTCTTTTTTTTGTTTTCCCCTTTTGGATAACTTGGCAATTTTTCTTTTCCCTCTTAACTATTCCCACAGCACTTGAGGGTGAGGGCCTCCTCTCCGATCTCTGCCCCCCCTCCCCCCTTATCTGTCCTTTGATTCAGATGAGCTCAAGTTCCTGTCCTAAAGAGTTGTATTTTTTTTTTTTTTTTTTTTTTTTCTTTCCGCACGCTTTTAAACATCGACGAAGAAGTAGCGTCCCCTTACCTCCCCCTGTTTCTTCTTTTTTTCCATTTAGGACTCTTTCCCCCTCCTCTTCTCCCGATAGGGCTACATTGGGGTCCCCCCTTCACATCAAAGTAGGGGTCACCCCCTTTTCCCTCTCTTATTTTTTTCCTTTAGTCGTGGACGGTAGGAACCTAAGCGGTCCCCCCCCTTCTTTTCCTGATACTTTTTCCTTTCCCCCCTTCCTTCCTCGATCATGTCCGAATAAGGTTGGCACCCCTCTTCTAGGCGTGGGTGTGTACTCGTTTCCATCGCTCGTAGGCAGACCTTTCTCTCCCTTTCCAATATAAAAGAATTCTCATTTTTCCTCTCTTTTTTTTCCTCCTTCGTAGGTGAATCAGCCCCCTTCCCCACAAGATCGTTCCCCCTCCCGTCTTTCGACACTAATCGCGATCCCTTTTCCCCTCATATAGGAAGGTCTCTCTCTGTGCCCCTTACCAACAGGAAGGGTTCTTCCCCCTTCCCCCTTTTTTCCCGAAAGTATAGAGTCATCCCCTCTTTCTTTCCTTCCCTGAGGGAGTGGGGGAGTTTCCCCTTTTTTTCTGGTGCAAAGACAGGGACTCCTCTTTTCCCCCCCTTCTGTTCGCGCCGCGAGCAGGAGGGGCTGCCCTGTCTTTCCCCCCCCCCGCCGGCCCCTCCGCGGAAGTTTTTTTTTCCTCCCCTGCCAAAATTCTTTCCCCCTTTATCCGCGCTTAAATGGTCATATACTTGCTCTTCATAAAATGCCCCCTTTTCCTTCTTTTTGAAGCCCTTTCCCACGCGAAAACATCCCTTTTCAAGGGCTCCCACCCCCCTTTTGTTCGGAACGCCCTTCCCCCTCTCAAGGAATAATTTGGTCCCTTTTTTTTCCTCTCTCCCCATAAATGACGTTTCCTTCCCTGACAGGATTGACTTTTCCCTTTCCTTTTTTCACTTTCAGCAATTAGGTTAATCCACCCCTCTCCCTTCCCCCTTCCTCATTAGGAAGTTCTTTCTCCCCCCCTCACCCGTTCGACATAGGGATACCCCCTCGTAGGCCTTCCCCCTGCCTCACAAGGGGGGATTCCATAGAGTCGCTTTCCCTTTTCTCCCCCCAGCCTTTTCCCCCAAGATGAAAGAAGAGACTTCCCCTTCCCTCCTCCCGTTGTTGTTTTTTTCTCCTCTGGAGAGAGCTTTCCCCTTTTTCAGGCCTGGTTCTCAAGGAGGCTCGGTTACAGATGTCCCCAAAGAGAATTCTTCTTTCCCCTCTCCCTGACTATTTTAGATTTAGCGCCCCCTTTCTTTTCCTTCCCCGTTTTTTTCCCTCCCTCCGTCTTTCCCACGTCGACAAGAAGCGTCTCTGTCGGGATTGACCGCTTTTTCCTGTGCGGCGAGGCCGTTTTCCTCCCCTCTCCCCTCTGTTCTTTTTCCCCAATCCTGTTCTTCCCTTTCTTTTCTTTTTCTGCGTTATTGGAGCACGCCCCCGCAAAGCATTATTCCCTTTTTCTCCTTTCGTTTGTTCGACCCCCGACCCCCTTTTTTTTCTTGGATTTTCTCTTGCCCTTTCTTCGACCTGCTGGTGGTCGCGTCTTTTCCCTTCCACCTGCGGGTGGAGCCCCTTCTCTTTTCGGGAAAGGTTTTCCTCCCTTCTTGATTGTTTTCCTGTATGTCCCTTTCTTCTCTTATCCTGGCTGACATGCAGACCCTTTTCCGGACCAAAGTTTTCGTGCTCGGTTCCGGATTTCCTTTTTCCCCCCAGCATAATGTCTTTTTCTCCCCCTGACCCGGTTGGTTGTTTTCTTTTTGCCATAATTGGCCCTCCTCCCCTTTTCCCCCCCCCCCCGCAGGGTCAGGCCATTCTCGGTTTTCTTTCTCTTCCCTGTCTTCCAGCACAGAAACGTGACTGCACCCTAATATTCTTTTCCCCCCCTTCTCCCTTCATGTTTGTCTTCCTCTCTCCTTTCCGCCAGCACATTCGAAGCTTGAGCCCTGTCTTTCCTTATGAGGTTCGAGACGCTCTAATGTCGGTCTTCCTCCTCTTGGGGGAGGGATGGTCTTGCTTCCCACCCCCTACTATTTCGAATCGCCTATTATCGACTGTTTTCTCCTTGGCATGAAGCAACCTTTTTCCCCCGGCACCTGCTGATGATGGCCGACCTCCTCCCCGCTATGAGCTAGTTTCCCCCCACCCCACCCTCGATCTTCGACAGGTGGCCCCCCCTTTTTTTTTTTTTTCTTCGGACCATGTCTACCGATTTCTCTTTCCCTCCTTTTGATTGGACTGAACACTTTTTTCTCCCGTGCGCTGAAGAGCATGCCTTCCCTTCTCGGTCGTGCGAAAACCCGTCAACGCCCTCTATCAATACTGAATTCTCCTTTTTTTCCCCCCCTACTTGCTGACTTGAAGGATTATTTTTCCTCAATATGAGGCTCTCCCTTTAGATTTATAAGAATATATATCTCCCCTACCCCCAACCCCCCCCCCGGGGCGTCGCGGAAAGTTATTACTTCCATTCGCTTAGAATGACCCCCTACCCCCCCCTTCCCCCCTGTAGTAGGATATAATAGATCTTTGCGAGAGAAAGGATTACCCAGATTTTTCCCCTCTCCCCTTTTTGTGCCGTCTCCAAGACACCAAAGGGTCCCCCTTTTTCCCTTTAGTTCTCTCTCGAGGAAATAAAACGGCCCCCCTTTCTGGTGGGAGCTCCTTCCATCCCTGCTATCACGTTTGCCAAGTGAGGCCCCCTGTTCAAACCGACGACCCTCCTCCCCCCGCCTTTCTTTCAGGTCCTCTTTTATGACTTCCTCCCTTTTCCTGCCACCGTGTGAGGGGACGCCCCTCCCCTTTCGGGGATACCGTCGCGGGATCCCTGGCCTTCCTTCCCCCTGCTTCCGGCCCAAAACATATGCAACCTTTTTCCTCTCCACAAAACCCTTCTCCCCTTCCTACCTCTCTTTTTCCTCCTCCTCAGTTTTTTTCTTTTTTTTTTTCTTTGAGATCTTCCCCCCCTTTTCTTTTCTTCGCTTCCCCCCCTTTGGTTTAGCAGAGGTGCGGCGTTCCCTGCCTTCGGAAAGGAGGTGGCTCCCCCCTCTCCTCTTCCCCCCTCTTCTTTCCCCTTTCCTCCCGCACCGGTGGGTGCCCTTTTCCCCCTCTAGATTCTACGAAATGGAGGATTTCTCTTTTTTTCTCCCCCTCACTTCGTGACATCCTCTTTTACCCTCTTTATAAAAACCCCTCTCTTTGCCCTTCTGAAGAATATACGATTCAGATCTCTGTCCCCCTTAGGAATCTGTCTCTTTTCCCGGGATCGAGGAAGGTCCCTTTTCGGGTTAGGTAGACCCCCCCCCCTTCCCCCCCGCCGAAAGGTACGACGACTTTCTTTTCTTTCCTCTCTCATGATAACGCGAGAGTTCTCCCTTTCTCCCTTCTTCAAGGCAAGCAAGTAGGGTCGGACATCTTCAAGTATTTTTTCTTCCTCGTTTCCCCGACCTCTAGAGGAAGGGCCCCTCTTCCGCTCCTTGGTTTAGGGAGTGTTCAGCCTCCCTTCGTTGAGTTTCCCGGTCGAGATCAGGTTGGCAAACCTGTTCCTCTTTTTGTTGTTGAACACGGATCCCTTTCTCCCCCCTCGCCCCTTCCCGTTGCATTGCCAAATATCCAGCAGTCGATCCCCTCGCTCTTCTTTCTGATAAGAAAGCCTCCCTCTCCCCCTTTTCCTCATGGAGAGGCGTTAGACACTCATCAGCGATCCCCCTTTCCCCCTTCGAATGTAGCGCCCTCTTTTCCCCCCTTTACTGTCGGCTGTAAATTAGGTCATTTTCCCCCTCCCCCCCCCTTTTCCTCTATTCAGAAAAATATTCGCCTCCTTTTCCCCTTCGGCGTTTGGAATTTACCTAGAAATTAGGGCCTCCCCCTCCGAGTTAGATTTTTCCCCTCCCCCCTCGGCCCTATTGTACTCCCTGGATCAATCCGGAATTTTTTTTTTTTTTTCCTCCTCGGCAGGGGCGTTCCCCCCCTTTCTTTGCATGTCAAAGCAGTCTCCTTTTTCCCTTTCCCCCTCCCCAGCAAGGGAGATCGGAATCCCCTTTTCCCCCCCCCTCCCTTCCCGTTGACGGCGGTGCCGCGACACAGGGTCCGTTTCCCCTCTCTGAGCAAAACAACGGGGGCCCGTTTTTCCCAATGGAATAATTGCTTTGATGGCTTTTTCCCTATTGGCAGCTGCTTCTTCCCCCCTTTCCCCCCCCCTTTTTCTACAGGATTGCACCCTTTCTTCCCCGGAGAAGTTTTTTCCCCCCTTTTCTTCGTTTTTCACACGACACGGGAAGCGCTCGTTCTTCCTCCCCTGCGAGTAGTCTCCCCCCTGCCCGGAGCGTAAGGCGCAGATCTCCCCCTTTCCCATGGATAGAAATCGAGTAAGATCTTTCGCTTCCCCTTCAAGTTAATGACAGATGCATAGAGAGGGGACTCCTCTTATTTTTTTCGAGGAGCTTTCCTTGTTTCCTTCCAAAGGAGGGTCCCGGAAGAAATCCCCTCCCCTGTGCAGATCCCTTTCCCTTTCTCGGCCCGCCTTCTCCCTTTTTTTTCCCCCTCCCCTTCCTCCGAATCGCACTCTCCCAACGTAGAAATTTTCTCTTTTTTTCTTTCTGCTCTCCTGATGCCCCCTATGAACCCTCTTCTCTTTCTGCGCGCTGGAGATCTGAGTGCAATTCCTTTTTCCTTCCCTTTTTCTTTTTTTCTCCCTTCCTTTTTTCATGGAGGCACCTTTCCCCCCCCTTGAGGGAGATTTCTTCCCCCCTTTGTTTTCTCTCAGGGACTTCCTCCCTATTGTGGTAGCGTACAGAGGACAACTTGTTTCCTTCCCCCCCCATTTTTTCGGGCAGGGGCTTCTTTTTTTTAGGAAGGATTTTCCTTGCTTTTTTCTAGGACAGTTGAAGGCTTTTCTCCTTGCTGAACTTGCCCCTCCCCCATTCAGTAGATTAGCTGCTCTGTTCCTTTCCTCCCCCCTTGAGAAATACATGCTCTCTTTTTTTTTTTTTTGCCCCCCCTTTAGGTTTGTTGCAGCGGAATCGGAGTCGGGGTCTCCTTGCGAGGAACTTTTTCCCCTCCTTCCTTGCCCTCCGTCGAAGAAAGCTTATCGAGAAGGCTTTTTTTCCCCCCCCCCCCCTTGACTTCCCCAGTAAGGCCGACCTCATGTTTTCTGCCCCCCCCTATCTGTCCCCTTTTCCCCTCCCCTCTTCTGACCCCCCCCCTCGAAATTGGATCGTTTTCGATTCGTTGATTGAGCCTCCCGCTTCTCCTGTCGAAAGTTCTCTTTCTGTCGGAGGGAGGCATTTGTTTTTCGAGGCACTCTTCCCCTCTTCTCGTCTGCTGGAGAATATCCTTCCCCCAAGCAAGGTTTTCCCTTTTTTTTTTTGCTGTCTACTAAGGATGGAGACTTTCTTTTTCCCCCCCCCCTCGAATAATAGAAAGGGAAAACCTTCTCCTCTTTTCCCAGCCCCTCCCGAATAATGAAACCTTTTCTTTTTCCTTGGCGTCCCCCCCTCTTTTCCCTCCAACCAAAGGATAAGGGTCGCTTTATTTTTCCCCTTTTCTTCATTGCCTTGAAGATAGATTCTCCCCCCCCCCCCCACGTTTTTTTCCCCCCATGAGATACAATAATGAACTTTGTGAAGGTGACCCCTATCCTTCAGCTTTTACTCCTTAATTTTTTCTCCACCTCTCGCTCTCCCTTTCCTTTCTCTTTCCTCTAAGAATATGATGAGAACCCCCTCTCACCCGGACTTTCTTTTAGTTTATCCGAAGGTCTCCCTCCCCCCCGACACTCAGAGTCGTCCTTCCTTGTCTGGGCAGATCTTTTCCCTCCCCCTCAGCCCTTCCCCGGGTGCGCGATTCCCTCTTGAATAGGAGATTCGTCTCTCCCCGCCATGCTGGTGGGCGACCCCTCTCCCGCTAGGATTAACTTTTTTCCCCCCGTTCCTGCCACCAACCCAGGTCCCCTCCCTCCCCTCAATTCGTAGTCCCCCTTTCCTCCCAGGTTTGTCCCAACCCCAAAATAAGGCAACCGTGGCGGGGTCCTCCTCCCAAAAAAAATCTTTTTTCTTTTTTTTTTTTTTCGCTTAGGTCCTTTTCCGATTAAAGTGCTGCTCCTTTCCCTTCCCCCCCCCCGCTTTACCGCGCCTACTAAAG
>Ga0179591_1383158_pt1 | contig 11320 bp, 24 predicted proteins | sample CZOMad2_1_08_16f_FD_182891 | JGI IMG/M metagenome (GOLD analysis project Ga0179591, IMG submission 182891) | Vadose zone soil fungal communities from Angelo Coast Range Reserve, California, USA - CZOMad2_1_08_16fungal (PacBio error correction) | ecosystem: Environmental > Terrestrial > Soil >... | reverse complement strand
TTCCTCACCCGAAGCTTCTCTACGTAACAGGAGAGTCAAATCTGACAGCCTTCCTTCCCCCCCGTGAAAGGGACTTTTTGTTGACTCTCGTATGAGAAACTTGGCTGGAGGCTGCCAGTCCCCACTAAGCGTTTTTCCCAACAACATCTTTTTTTCTTTTTTTTTTTTTTTTTTTATCTCCCCCGACCTACATTTTTTTTTTTCCCCCGACAAAAACCTACTTGCCAAGATTCCTAATCTCCACTCTACAATATTCGTCCCCCCCTCCCCCCCCCCAAAAAGCTGGACCCCTACTTCCCTGGGTGTTGAGAGTCAAGATTTTTTTCCTTTTCCTTTATTCTTTCTTCCCCCCCCCCGTTGACGCTCCCCCTCCCTTTTGAAGGTCCCTTTTTCCCTATACCAGAATTGTTACCTTCCTCTTTCTTCTTTGTGAATTGGAAGATAAGGCCATTCCTTTGAGAAGACCCCTCTCCCAATTCAAATGATACGATTTGTCACCTCCTTTCTTTCCACTGACAGTAGTCGTTTTCCTCGTAGACGCGGTGATCGAAATTACTAGTTCCTAACGGCCGTGCTGCAGTATTTCTATCCCTTTTTTTCCCTTAAGGATCTTCCATGCAGATTCATCGTCTCCCTGGTTTCTAGGCGCCATTATGTGGACTCCACATCTGCCCGTTTTTCCTCTGTCTTAAGGCCCTCCGTCCTTTTCGCAATTGAGTTGGAAACTGCATTTTCTCGGAATCTTTTTTTTTTTTCCCTTTTAGAGAGTGGAGTTTCAGCTTGGCCTCTTCCCCCCACATGACCTTCTTGTTCCCTGAACTACCTGTTACACATTATCCTCCTGTTTCCACGCTGGAGTTGGTTTCCTTTGTTGTCCCCCACTCATTCTGTTTGACTCTTTTGCCTTTTCCTTCCTCCCCACCATTCACACCTCGCAAAAGACGTATGTATGTACTCATTGCCTTATCTTTTTGACTCCACTCCAAGCAATCTTCCCTCCCCGTTTGGGAACTCTGTTTTTTTTTCTTTTCACTAGAGTCCATTATCCCCCTTTCTGTATGCTTTTCCGCACCTTTATCCTCTCCTCGTCCCGTGGTCTGCCATGCTGTTTTCCACCCCCCCTTATAAACCCATGGAGACCGCCGTCTTCCAGTTCGATCCCTTTTTTCCCCTTTCGCGAAATTTAAGGAATTTTTCTTTTGTTCCTCCCCCGTATGTGAGTAAAAATTTGATTTCCTTCAGCGACACTGTTTACCTTTCGCCCGTAACTAAACCCAATGCCCTTTTCGTGCCCAACCTTGACATACTTCTCTTCGCAAATCTTCCTTCCTCTCGGAATTCAACCCTTTTTCCCAAACCCGCCTACCGCTGAATAATCCTTTCGGACTGAACGACTCAGTTCAGCGTGTCGCCTGTCTTTTCCCCAGCGAATTCCCGGCAACCATCCCCCGAGAATATGACCTTTTTTGTCCTTCTGCACCCTCCACGTACCTTTGCGGAGCAGTTGTTGGCCGCCTTTCCCACACCCTTTTCTCCTTCTCTGAGAAGATCTCATGGAGTGCCCCAGTCTCTTTCTCTCATACCTTGAGGTTGTTTCGTTACCCGCTTATCCGCAGAGATTTGTCTGGCCGTCCGACTCACCCCCGTCCCCCACCCTTTCATTTCATTTTCGCAAAACGTGTTTTCCTTTTTCCCCTCGAGTCCACCCTTTCTCTCTTTGGGATGCCCAACCCTTCCCCCCAAAAAAATATTTCATTTTCCTTAGGGAGTTGGCCCGCGTAAGTCTTCTCCCCTATTTCCCCCCATCTAAAGTTGAGACCTGATTGTAAACTTCCCAGTTTGAAGATCCCTGAGGAGTTGTCCCCTTTCCTTCTCCCACATGGACCAACCTCTGCGGACGGTCTGGCAATACCCCCACACCAACCCCCCACCCCCACCCCCCCCTTGATCCCCTCAGTTTTCCGAGCCTTCGGGAAAGTTTGTTTTTTACCATTCTTCCGGGAAACAATTCCCCAATTTGCCTGCTTTTTACGAGGTACTTTCGGTTTGTAGATTTTCTATATCCAGCCCTCCCCCCCACCTTCTCTTAAAAATTGGACCCCATTTTGTAGCCTTTCCTTTTTTCATAGATACATTTTTATGAGGATATTATACCTTTCAACTTTCTCCCCTGCCCCAACCTTCTAGGGAGTTTGTCCCCCCCGTCTCCTGTCGTACCCTTAATAGCCCTTCTCTCCTTTTTAATTTTCATTTCCCAACTTCTCGACGGTATGTTCCCTTTCCCCTCCCTTTCTCCACGTAAAGGAAAATTGGCTTTAGTGCACACCCCCTCCCTGGAACCCTGTTCTTCCGTTCCTAATGCTTTTTTTTTGCCTCGCTAGACCCTCGCCATTCCTTTGTATTGCAGGAACGAGCCCCCCCCCAACTTGAGCCGCTTTTCTTTTTTCGAGGACCAAGTTCTTCAAAAAAACCCAAACCCAAAACCAAAACACCAACCCACCCCCCCCCACCCCCAATAATTAAAATGGTGTGACCGCCTTTTCTTCAAGATGGACGTCGACCCCCGCGCTAAAGGTCCCCCCTATGACCGTTTTTTTCTTCCCCTTTTTTTTTCAAAGAGGCGAATGTCAATTACGTCTTTGTTCTCTTCTCCGTATCTCCCTTCCCTTTTTAATAAAATTTCTTCCGGTGTTTTTTTTTTGTTTCCCACGACTCCAAGTTGCAGGACTCGCTAAAGCCCGCGTTTTGTTCCTCTCCCGCTCTACTTCTGTTCGATATATGAAAAGTCGTCCAAAGACACCCTTTTTGCCTTCTCCCTCGTTATATTGACACTGCTGCTTTGTTCAAAATATTGGCTGTCTGTTTACAAACCATACGGAAGAAGGTACGTCTTCCGCTATCCCGCACCTTTCCCCCGTGAAAGGAAAATTCAAATTTACTGGATTAACCCCCGGATGACCTCTTGTAATGTAGCCCCACTTTTTGCCCACTCATGCCCGCTATGCTCATTAAGAACCTCATCATTCCTTTTGCTTTGCCCCCCCCTTTTCTTGATCGGAAGTTCGTGTGATCCTCCTACTATTTAATATACTTTTTAGATTAGTACGTCAGGAAGTCCTGACGGGAGCAAGAGCCTTTTCCCCCCCCTCCACTATGCGGGTAGCGCATTGGGTTTCTTCTTCCGCTTTTGACCAAACTTTCCGTCGACCCCTTAATGTTTTCTTCCAAGTCCCACGTAATTCTGTCTTTGCCCCCTTATTCCTACCCCCGTCGATGGCCCGGCCAGTTTACTGTCCCCCCTCCCAACAAAACCGTCCACCTTTATTTTCTTCCTTCCCGCGGAGAAATTCCCTTTCCCCGAGCCGGAGTTAACGGTTTCCCTTTCCTTCCTTACGCGGCATAATAGACGCCCACTCCCGTGAGCTGTCGTAGGCCCCCCACCCCTGAAGAGAGGCTTTCCCCGAAGGCTCTTCTCTGAGAAGTCGTCTTTTGACAGAACACAAGACCCCATTTCATAATCCTCATTCCCCCCTTTGCCGCGGGCGGATTTTTCTGTCTCCCCCCTACAAATGAATGAACCCCTCCTTTTTCCTCCGGAGTCCCCGCTTCGCTCGGTCCCATTTTTTGATGTGGCTCTACTCCCTCTCTCTAGTCGGTTTCCCCTATAACCTGGACGTATGCACCCCTTTGTGCTTTCTGGAAACCTTCCGAAATCCTTTCCCTTTTTGCCGGATCGATCGGCACTATTGAATCTTTCCCCTGTCAATGACCCCATATTTCCGCCGTTCTCGCCAACGTTTCGACAAGTCATGGCAGTTCTTTCCTCCCTTTGAGATGGAATCGGGCTCCCCCCACATTTAGTGAAATGCTCCCCGGAAATTACCCTCCGTTGTATCAGGTTTTGTCCTCCCGCAAATGAGGCCCATCTTTTGATTCACTTTCCCCCCCCAAATTTCCGGGTAGCGCTCTCCTTTCGATTAAAATTCCTCCTTTCAGTGAGCTCATCCCCGACCAGAAATGATCCGCCCCCCCCGCCTCCCACTACCTCTTGTATCCCCCTTTCCCCAGAAATAATTTTCCTCTCGCTTCGCCCCATTCTTGTGAACCGGAACCTCGTAGCTAAAGAATCTTTTGGAACCCCCGTCCCCCCCAGGCCTGTTTGAAACAAAGCGCCTTGCGGCAAACCCAAAGTCTATCGCCTTGATCACAGGCACGTCTTTCCTTGCTTCCGGTCCCCCTGTGCCTCCCCGAAACTCCCCTGCCTCTCCTTTCGTTGAGAACACTTCTAGCGGCTGTCGAAAATTCTAGTGCATGCGATTTTCTTCTTGTCCAACGCAAAATGAAACGTGCCCTTCTTGGCTTCCTGTAAATATAGACCCAATGCCATCTCCGCGATCAATGCCAGATCCTCTTCCCTCCCCTTGTGAGGGTTGGAGTTTTCTTTTCACCCTTTTCTTCCTTCTATTCCTCTGATACGGATGTTATGAATAGAAAAAATTACCCCCGAACGAATTCATTATCTACTCTGACTTTCTGCAATCAATAAATCTTCTTCGTTTTTTTAATTTGGGTGTTTTTCCTTTCGCTAAATTCAGGGTCCTGATTTTTACAGGTTCCGTCTGAACCTGTGAGAGTTGAAGGGACTGTCTTCTTCCCTGTAGCACAATTCGTGCGCGCTCCTGATTTACAGTCCACTCCATCACTTTTCCAAAGCTATCCTTTTTCCTCCGTTAATATCGGACTCCCTCCTAGCTCTCTATCTAATTATGCATGGGGGAACGAAGGGAACTCTTTTTAGTTATATACTTTTTCACAATAATCAAAATTTTTCTTATTTGCTAGGGTTAATACGCTTCCCTGAAAGACCGGACAAGACCGTCCTTAACTTTATCCTCACATGTTTCAGAGAAATGTTGTGTAGCTTTGAGCCCAACTAATGGGCCCTTGTGTCTGCCCCCTTCCTTTCCCCCTCTGCCAAACTGAACGCTATGTTTTTGGTCGCGATAAATTTTTCCGTGCAAGAAGCCCTGCTAGACCCCCCCCTCTTGCAGTCATTCTTAAGTTCCCGACCCCTCCCCAACCTTTTCCCTTTTCGATGAATTGCCTTCAGATTCTTTCTTTTCGAGTCTCGGGTTTCCCCCACCCATCCCCTTCTTTTTGTTCCCTTTTTGATCTCCCATGCCCCCAGAGACGGGCGCCTAATTCTTTCCTCCCTGGCATCCAGGCTGGAAGACCCTCTTTCGTCACGGTACTCTCTTTCAAGAGGAGAAATAATCAGGAGTCCCTTCCCTTCCCCGAGATCCCCACTCATCAAAAGGCACCAACCTCTCCCATGCCTCCTTCCCTTTTCCCCCCCCATCAAGTAAGCGGAACTGCTTCTTTAAGCTTTTTTCCCCCTTGCCAAAAAAGAGACCTTTCCCCCCCCACTCTCCCTAAAAAGGGCTCGCTGCTCGCCAGGGCCCGTACTCTTTACTGATCTTCTTCCCATGAAGCTGACGGCGCGGTCCCATCTTCTTTCCCTTTTCCCGTTTCTTCGATAAAACGCTCTTCTCAAGGAAGCCCTTTCCCCGCCCACTCGTCCAGCGTTCAATTTCCGCGTTAAGAATCGAGTCTTCGTCCCTTCCTTTTGGTGCAGATCGTCTCCCACCTGAACTTCTCCCCCAATTTCTTTTCTAGGTTTTCCCCCCCCAAAGATGTCCCTTCCCTTTGTCATCTAACCCGATTCGCAACAACCAAATCTTTCTTGTTTCCCCCCTTTGTTTCTCGATCCAAGATTTTTTGGTGAGACTTCCCAGATTTCCCTTCCCCTCCGGAATCTTTACGTCCGTTTTGTTTGGAAAACCCTGTCTGGCCCTCTAAAATTCCCGGAATTTTCCCCCGCTTTTTGGAATTGGAAGTTTCCCATCTAATCTGAGCGACCTTTTTTCTTCACAAAGTGATAGCGACTTCGGATTGCCTCAGGTGCGCTTGATCCCATGTCTTTTCTCCGCATTTTTTGCGCGAATCTCATAGACGGTACTCTGCCGTAGCCCCCTATTCGTCGAGGGATCACCCCCCCCCCCCTCCAGAGATTCCGCGTCCAAGGGTTACGACCTGCTCTTGATGGGACTTCTCCTCTCCTTCGCCGCGGTTCCTTTGAACTGATGGCCATTGGCTCTTCCTTCTAGTTGGGGTGCCTTTTCAGTGACTTTACTTTTTTTTGGGACTCCCCCCCCCCCCTTGACCCCGGGTTTCCCCCCACAGGGTGGTTTGTCACCGTTTCCCAAACTTTCTTCCCCCTGCATGAGTCTCGTCACCTGAAATTACAAGTTCCTCCCCCTCCCTTCGCATGGTTTTTTCCCCCCACCAATGATGGTTTTTTTTCTGCCGAACCCTTCTGGCACCCCCCTTTTTTTTTCTCTTCGGACGTCCATCAACGCCAAAGACGGGTTTATGTCCTTCCCCTTCCCGTAGCATTCGCGACCCCCAAGTTTGCCAACTCAGACCCTTCCAGTCCTCCACCACCGGTTCCTTCTTTGTTTTCTACTGGGATCTTTTTACTGATTTTTCCTATGAGGTCTTTCTCCCCTTCCCTATCCGACATTAAAATAGACCCGTTTTCTGAGTTCCCTCAAGAGTATCCACAATGTCTACCCAAATTGCGCATTGTCTAAGATTTCTCCATGCTCCCTTTCCTAACCTTATTTCCCTGCGAGTGGGAGCCGGTTGTTCTTGAGTTAGTCCCCCCCCCGTCCACTGAAGTGACTGCCACCCTTTCTTTTTATCCCCCTCCACCTTAGAACCCTCCCTCCTTGCTGGAGTGCATTTAATACTCCTCCACTAATTTCTCTCCTCGTCCCCGATAGTCATGACTCAACCGGCGAGCCGCCCTTTTGTTTGACAAACCTCTCTAAGTTGGAATGATTTCCCAGTTGCGTTCTTTTTCCTATGGTAAAATCCTCTACATTCCCCCCCCCTTGATCCCTTTTCGACATTTCCGGTAGTTCCGCACTCCCCTCATCGCACGATTGAGGCTTTCCCTTTTTCATTAGCCGTTTTTCCACAAGTTCGTCTCAATCTTTGAAGATATGGGGTCCCTTTAGCCCAACCAGAGCGTAGTTTTTCCTACCTTCTTCTTTTTCTTTTCCCTTCTCCAAGTTATCCTCACGCTTCTTATAAGTGGATGCCCTGCTCCCCCACATGTCCTCCCACGTTTAAGATTTTTCCAGCAGTTCACCCAACTTTGTTCCCCTTCCGACGTAAAATGTAGACGAGTGGTTATTTTTAGAACCCCCAAAACTTTTTCTTTGAAATGAATGGTTCCTGTGGCGGTCTCCCCTCTCGACGGTTCCCCTCATCATTTTCCTCCCCTCAAACTCTCCTTTTCCAACGAATACCGACGAGGAGGCATTTTATTAGCCCCCCTTGCCTGCCCCCATCTGAGTTTCCGCTCCGGTTTTCTAGAAGATCCTTATTTCCTCAGCTCTCTAAGTTTTCATGCTGTAGGTTTGTGCCCTTTTTACACAAGCCCTGAATCTGAACGTTTGGTTACCCGTCCCCGGTTTCAACTTCTCTTTTTGAGATCCCCCCCAAGAAAATTCTTTCTTTTTGCCATTCCTCTTCCCTAGGCTCGGGTTGCTGCCTTTTTTCTCTTTTAATTCCCCATCCTCTCCGGGTTTGTTCTTCCCCTTAACTTTTTTCACTCACACAATTTCTTCCTTTCCTGGAAATGGTTGGGGTAGGAACTTTCCCTTTTTTTTCCAAGCTGTTCGGTAACCAAACCCTTCTTCGAACCCCTTTTTGTTCTTCTGGCTTTAGAGACCCCTCTTCCTTGAAACGTTTTTCCTGCGACCTGTTCTCCAATTGATCCCCTTCCTATCAAGTTGAGCGCCACCATTATTTCTCTCTTAAACGCTCGATTGGACAGTCCCAGATTCTTCTCCTCCCGTATGCCGATCGTGAAAGGCACCCCCCGGGATTTTCTTAGTCTCTTTAGTCCCCCCAACTGGTTCGTAATACTTCCATTGTTCGGGAACCGAGGTTATAATTTTCCGGCTCGCCACCTCTCCCTGGTCAAAGCTTCTGTGCAGCCCCTTGGTTTTTTCGCATTTTGCGTCCCTTGCCCTTGCCCCTAGGAAGGTGACTTTCCGCCTTCCACATACCTCCTTCAAAGGTCCCTTCTTCTCCTAAATGTTTTCCTTGTTTTCTGGTCTCTCACGAGCCCCTCTCCCTCCTTACCCGCGAGTTATGTGGGGGCTCCCCTTTTTTTTCTTTTTTTCTCGTCTTCTTCATCCTTGACCTTTTTCAACCCTCCATCCTTCGCTAGTATGTTCACATCCTTTTGTTTGAAACATTGTCTCCCCATCTTTGTCCTCTGTTGGATGTAACGGTACTACAAATGGTTCTTTGGAAGTAGTCCCTTTTGCATATGCAAGTCCCCTTTCCCCACGTGAACCAGAATTTTACTTGGACATTTTCTCCCAACAAGGATCTTTAACTGTTCCCTTTTCCCCTGAACCGTTTTTTTCCACAAAGTGACCTTTCTGCCCCCGATACAGCCCGTACCCCGATGGTTTTAACCCGGCGCTTGCTCATGAGTTTTTTTCTTTTTTAGTGAATTTTCTTCATTCCTTTTTGTTTCTCTAGATTCCCCTCCCACGACTTTCCCCTCAGGAGATCAGCCCAACCCCTAACAGATCGCCCTGATTCTTTTCTATCGAAGGAAGGCTTCGTTTATATGTTTTTCCCCCACAACGTTTAAGGGGTTCCCTCCCTTTCAATTAACTCCGTTTCACTTACCCCTACCCTTTCCCATTTTCGAGGCCCTTGACCTCAGCTATTTGCCCATATTTGCTTCCCATTTTCTGCCTCTTCTGTTGTGTCCCCTCCACAAACACGTCCACCCTCTTTTCCTGTCGTACAGGGCCCCCTTATGAAAGTTTTTCCAAATGATAATTAAATTCTCTTTTAACGTGTTCTATCTCCTCCTTCTTCTGTGCAGCGAAAACTTCGCTTACTACAACTCGCTTTCTCTTCCTTTTTTTTGAAGAGACTTCCTAGTTTTTTGACAGGAAACACCGGGCCATTTAGTCCAGAAGCATTATGGCCTCTCTGCGTTTATGTAATCTCGGAAAAGAATTTCCTCAGCCTCCGGCTTTCCCCTTCCCGAAAAAATGCCCCATCCGCACCCCTCCTTTTTCCACACAAATGGATTTTTATCTTCATTTTAACGAAATTCCCTTCTTTCCCTTAGACCCGGGGGGACAGGTCCTTCTCTCCCACGGTTTGCCTTTTCCGATGTGAAAAGCATCTGTTTTTTCCGGGCTAGTTACGAAATTACGATTCTATCTAGTTATTAGCGCCTTTTTCACCCCCCCCTATCCGGTCGCTCCCCCCCCCTTTCTTTCGAGAACGGGATATGCGTGATCTCCTCTTAATCGGGTTTCCCTTTTTCAACTTTGAATCGTTTAGTTACCTTTTCCAGACGAACCTTTACCCCACCTTTTCCCCCGATTCGTTTTTGATTCCCTCCCTATCTTTCGAAAGTCCCAAAACAACCCCCCTGTTTCCACGTCACTCTTTCTTAAATAGTAACGGTCCTGGAATTGTCCCTCCCCCCGAAATGCCACGATTCTCTTTACGGCCTACCGAACCCATCTTGTACGCTCCACGCCAACATAATTTGCGTGTGTATCCCTCAATCTGCACACCGCCGTCCTTTAGCCTAGAAGCCGTTTTTAAAAAATGGTTCACACCTCCTCGGAAAACCCCGCTTAACTCCGACCATTAACCCCTTGGATCGCAGTGCTTAAGGTCTTGTCCTAACTTCTTTCTGCCTTTTCTTTAATGTCCCTTTTGAGGAGTTCGAATCCCCTTTTCCCAGGCATCCTTTTTTGTCGAAATTTATGAGGTGAATCCCCTGCCTCTTGTCTGCGTCCCGTTTCCCCCCCCTGAAAGTTCCCCCTTAGGCCCTCTTTTGTTTAAGTGATCACGGGACCTCCCTCACCGCGATCCTTTCCCCCCCACGTTTCCCCTTTTTTTTGACCTTCAAACTCATGATTCCTTTTGGAGTCTTCCCTGGGCGTATAGCTTTCGATAGGGACTGTCGTAAAATACCCCCTCACGCAGTTTCCTCTGATATTCCTCCTCTTTTGACTGCCATCATAATCTTACAGTTCGCTCCTTTTGGCTTTTTCGAGCGCCGCCCACTCCTTTTCTTCTCTTCCATTGAAATCAAGTAGAATGACTTGACTTTTTTCCTCATGATTTTGATGGCCATCTGTTCGACCCATTTATTTCCCTGTTCATCCAAATTTCCGATTCTTTTCCCCCCCTTCCCGTTCTCGAGTTTGAATTTCTTTTTTTTGAGCACCTATTTCTTTTATATATTTATGCGTTTTTTCCCCTGACGGCCGGTCTTTTTTCTCGTTACGGAGTGGGACTAGTTTCCTTCCCTTTCCAGGGAGAATTGTGGCATATTTCGTACTTTTCCCCATGAGAAAAGACTTTCTGACCCTTTTCGACGATCCCAATGGGAGCAATTCTTAAACCTTTTCTTCCTTCTCATGTTGATCAGAGCGGTCCCCCTCAAATGCCCCCTTTTTCCTTTTGCGGTCGGACTATCCTTTTTAAGGTTTCTTTTTCCGAGCCTAGATACCCCGTTCAGTACGCAGTTTGGTCTCAATAAAAGAACCTCCGACTTTTCCCCCCTTGGTAATCCCTTGCCTCGTTACGATGCTTCGTGGTGCTGACCTTAATTGTCACTTTTTCACCCCCTTTCATTCGGTTGAATGGTTCCTCCTGGCTCTTGACCAGTGAGAAGGGTCCACGATGCCCTCCTACCTTTTGCATCAGGCTGATCCCCCCCGTTCCATGCGTCCCTTTTCCCCTCCCCCATTATTAAGGAACTTTCAATAAGGCGTGCAGGCTTCCCGAGCAAGAGCCCCCGTTAACTCCCGACGCCCTCTTTTAAATCCAACTTAAGTTTCTACGGTTTCTCCCGTCAGATCTAGGAGAACCTTCCCCCCAATTCCCCATATGCAGGAACCCCATCCCATGGGTTAGAGGAAGGGCATTTCCCTTTTCTTCTTACTGAGCGGAATATCCCACTGCCTCTCCGGCTGTGTTTCCGTCCCTCTTCGAAATCTTTCCCTTTTCAATTTTTTCCCCTTCTCCTTCCCCTGATCTCCGATCTGAACTTATATCATGGCAGTTGTTTCTCTTTCCCCCCTGCAGGATGGTGCCCCGGACTCCCCCCCCCCATTCCAAGAACCTTTAGTTTACATGTATCGTTCCCCCCCTGTTTTCAAAAGGATTCACCTTTTTGAGCATTTCCCCCCAA
>Ga0179591_1195601_pt1 | contig 11321 bp, 9 predicted proteins | sample CZOMad2_1_08_16f_FD_182891 | JGI IMG/M metagenome (GOLD analysis project Ga0179591, IMG submission 182891) | Vadose zone soil fungal communities from Angelo Coast Range Reserve, California, USA - CZOMad2_1_08_16fungal (PacBio error correction) | ecosystem: Environmental > Terrestrial > Soil >... | reverse complement strand
GAACCTGTGTCGCTGACTGCAACTTGTTGTCACCCAGATGTTTTTTCTATCAACGGTGTCCTTTCTTAAGTCGCCTTTTAAGAGCCTAGCGCCTTTGAAACCTTTTATGACCTCCATTGGGCCTTTTTTATGACCTCTTAACCCCCTTTCTTTTCCGAGTCTAGGGAGAACGATAGACCCCCTCGTTTTTCATCTCATCACCGTCTTTTTAAGTGTGCTGAACAGGCCTTCGCGGCCAGGCTTTAGCACCTTGCGCCTTTTATTCCCGACGGTGAATTTCCCTTTTTCTTTTAAACTGCCGTCGTGGCCCTTTCGCTTGCTCGGTGTCTTTTACTTTCCGGCCTTTAGTTCGCTTGCGTTTTTCCCTCTCATCTGAGAACTCTGATTATTCTTTCCCCCTCTTTTTCTTTTGCATGCGGATGAACCTTTTCCTTGGAGTCAAAACCCGTCGCCTACCTGTCCTACGGCCAAACGAGTCGGTTTCGTCTCCCATGGTGCCTGACCTTTTCTTTGTGGCCGATTCTCTTTTTCCATCTTTTTAGCCCAAGAGCACGTCCCCTTCTTCAAAAACTTTGTCAGCTCACTCCCGAGTGTTTTTTCAGCGTATCGTCTCCTGACGACTCCCTACCTAGGAGTAGCAGAACGTGGCGTTGACTTTCGCCTATCATGTAACTTCGTCTTTTTTGTTGTTCCCCCTTTGTCTGTAACCTTTTTTTTTGATCCAAATCCTGGCCTTTGTCTGATCTCGGCAGGTTCCGGACCCCCCGGACCCCTCTTCAGTTTGACACGACCTTTAAGGATTGACTGCGGTCACGGTAATCCCCTGGACAGCGGTTAGTGTGGGCTTTTTTCCCTCTACCGTTTTCCGGATGAATCTTCCCTTTCCTGATATGGACCGTCATCCCTCGGTAGAGATCGCAGGCTCGTTGTTATCTCGTTCGTTGCTCGCGTGTTTGGTTGGTCGTGTTTCCTCTCGCCGCTGTTTCGCAAGTTTTTGCTTGTCCCTTTTTTTCTTCCTTCACTGTTCCTCAGGGCGATGGCTCGCACCGTCCGTATTGGAAAGGCCGCATGTCATCCAGTTGACCCCCGGTATCGTCTTTTTCCTCCCCCCGCTTCTCCTCGAAGTTTTTCTACTGTCCAGTTCTTTGCCCTTTCCTCCCAGCTGCCCTGCGATAGACGTTCCATTTTTCTGCGTGAAGGTCGCTGTCCTTCCCTGCTGACAGTCGTTCCTCGACCATCCGCTTCAGCAACCTTTTTTGTAGTCTGTTGTAAATATTTTTCATGATGTCAGCCTTGTTTTTTCCCTTAGTCGTGCTCCCGATCCTGTTTTTTCTCCTCGCATTTAGCTGAGATTTTTTTCGCGCTTACACAAGTCGTTGGCGTCAGTGAGGGTCAACAAGGTTGTGCTCGGATTTTCATCATCCCCCATGGGAACCCCTTCCCGGAGGGCGCTTCCCAATTACCGGGGTCGCTGTCCGACGCTTCTTACCCGATTAACCCACTCTTACTAAAGCTTCTAGGCCATATAACTCTGACTTTTCCTGAGTGACACAAGCTTTATCCCCTTTGCTGTAGCAGGACTCTCCTACCTCCCTTTTATTCCCGTCTCTGAAGTGGCCCCCAACTGGGCTTTCTGCGTCGCGATTAACCTTGGCCAACGAATTTTATCCCCCCGAGCCGTCCCCTTTCGCCTATTCCCCCTTGGCCCCCTTTCTCGTCATCCGGATGCTCCAGTATTCTGATTTTTATGACAGTAGTCAGCTTCCAACTTGGCTTTTTTTTTTTTCAAAAGCCTTCGTACGCCTACTAGGGTGTTTCGCAATTTTTGGCTGTTCGGTGGTTCCCGTTGTGCCGCACTGAAACTTTCCTTGACCCCTCACTGAACTTGTCGGTTGTGAGCCTTTTGTTTTCCGCCGCATGCTCAGATGCAGTTCTCGTTATGGTCTTGTAAGTTTGTTTCTTGCTGACTCTTTTTTTTGGACGAATCCTCTCCCTCCCGGTGAGAATGATTCTGGTAAGTCGGACACTCCCTTTGATTCTTTGGGAACTTGAAGCCGGCTCGAAATGCCGTTATCAGCTCTTCCTCAGAGATGACCGTTTCCTTTGTGAGTTTTCCGTCCTTTTTTACCGTCTACCCTCTATATTTACAATAATACGTTGTGTTTGATATAGTGCTGCCGTCCACCATGTCCCTGTAACCCGTATTAGATCACCCGCGTATTCCCTGCCTCTTGGTCCTTAGTACTTCTGGATATCATCGCTCTCTTCATTCCCCTTCCAGCTTCTGGTCATTTTTTCTTTCTCTCCAAGGCGGAGGAATTAGTCTCAGGACTCGGAAGCAGTCTCCCTGATCTGCGCTCACTTCACCGACCATCACGAAGAACAGACATCGTCGTAGCCAAGCCTTCCGCGTGCGTTCCGCCTTTCTCGTCCCAATTTGCATGGGTCTGAAAAAAGCCCTCGCCTCTGCCATGGCTTGCAAAAACCCTTTCCCAATATTCGGCGGCCGTTTCGGTGTGCGGACTCCTTGCGAAAAGATAATTACAAGTCGGTAGTCATCTTTTGTTGCTTTCCCTCTGAGCCCGCGCCCATGGTTCCCCGGGAAATGGGACTTGAGACGTTCGATCAATGCCTGCGAGTTTCTGCAAGACGTTTCGGGGCTCCCTTCTTTTTATCAGGAGGCCATTCTAGTACTTGCCATGCGCCGTCAATCCCTGCCTGGGCGCAAAGGAGTTGCGGAATCCCTGAAGGTCCCGTCGGACACAAAATTCCAGAAGGAAAAAAGAACCAAACCCCACACACCCGCAAACCACCCCCCCCCCTACCCCAACCCCCCAAACCACCCCCCCCCACCCCCCCCCGTCCCCCCCCCCCACCAAAAAAACCCCCCACCCCCCCCCCCCCCCCCCCCCCCCCCCCCCCCCACCCCCCCCCCACAATTTCGAACTTGCTTTTTTTGCACTCCCATTGCACCGAGGCAGTTATATGTTCATACTTCCAGTGTTTATTCACCTACGTTCCTGACTTACCTGCTTTTTTTCCCCCCCCTCTACCCCCCCCCTCCTTTCTATGTGCAGTCCCCCTTCGGGCAAGTTGGGCCGCATCGATGATTCAGTTACTTCAGCTGCGGCACAACGTTTCCCACTGGTTATTACTTGGGAATGGATTCACCAATTTTGCCTTCTCCCGTCCTGCAACTAATCGAAGATCTTCCTTCCAAGGGCGAACTCGGCTCGAACATCGATTAAGCTCACTGACCCTTCCTTTTTTATACCTCCCCCTGTTTCCTTGGCATTGCCTTCTTGAGTATTAGTCTTTTAAGTACTTCGCCTGCACCATGGCACTGATTCACGTTTTTTTCACCACTCGATTTTTTGCTGGACGACGTTGTGTGATGATCGTTCCTGAAGACTTCGAGCCGATTTTTTTTTTTCACAGCAGATCTCTTTACAGTTTTGCGAACCTGTCTATAATTTCCAGACGTGAAGACTGTGAGCCAGCTTGTCCCATCGCCTTTGGTCCGGGACTACCATCGCTGCAGTGAGCCCTTCTTCCGGGCTGAGTTTGCGACACCTCCTTCCGCGCCCCCCCCCCCATGTGTCGGAGCCCACTTCCCCACTTGGCCCAGACCGCTCGCGTTTTTGCCCCAGATCTCTGTCCTGAAATTCTCCTGGAAACGTCGAGTCCCCCCCCCAGCACAACTACCTTTCTGTTGTCCCCGCGGAAAACCACTCAGCCTCTCCCTCCGCGCTGTTTTCCGTTTTTTTCCGTTTAACTCCCGCTTCTCTCTTCCCAGGACATTTCGGTTTCCCCCTGGCTTCCACATTAACCACGCTCGCACCTTCCCTTTGACTGTTTTTATTTAAACTTCACCCACTCTTTACTACGCTCGAGGGGTTTTTGAGGAGGCGACCTCTTCTACGGCTTATGAGCTTTGCTTTTTTCTCTTCTTTCTTTATGTTTTCCTTTTTCTACCCAGCTGCTCCTCTCTGAGAATTCTCCTCCCCCACTGACCTTTTCCGCCTCTTGGAGTACTTCGTTTGTCCCCTTACTTTCGTTTTCGCCCCACTTCCTCTTCCTGGTTTGAAGGCCCCACAATAGGAGCCCCATTGCTGCTATTTACCCCTCTTCTCTTATGACCTGCGGTGGCCTGAACCCCCAGAGTTTAGAAAATGCTTGGCATTGTTATTTCCTAGCAGTTATCCGACGTTCTTGGGTAAACCTTACCCCTTTCCACAGACCAGCCGCCTTCTTCAACGCGCGGCCTTCTTTAGCCCTTGGTCCCTGAGCACTGTAATGTTCTCTGAAAAGCACGGCGAAACGTCCTGGGGCTGCCGGCTGTGTCAACCTTTTCCCCAATTCGTTCGACCTATCTCTCCTTTCCTCCTTTCCCCCTCTGAGTAACACCCACTCCCCCGCTGTATACGAGTAGGGACTTTTATCATCAAGCTAGGAGCGCTGAGCTGACCTACTGTCCCGTTGACTCATTTGTTTCTTCTCCCCATCTTTTGGCAACTCCTTGGCTCTTTCTCCCCCCCCTTTCATCTCTCTCCCCCCCAACTTTTAGTGTGGTTTTTGAGAGATCTTGAACTGGTTTCTACCCCTCCGGGCATGTTGCCACAAATCTGGTTGTATCCCCGCCTGTGTTCCTTCGCCGCTATCTGCCTCCTCTATCTTTGTTCCTCACCTTCAGAACCCTGATTCCAGATTACTTTTTTTCACGACCCGAGGACACCTGCGCAATATTTTTTTTTTTTCTCACCGATGACTGGGTGCCCCACTTCCAGCCCCGTGCAGTTAAGATGCTTAAGAGTTCACCACAGTCCTTCCTCCTTCAACACGGCGATCGAGATGATTCTTTGGTCATCGCTGTCCCCGATTAACCAGGTCCTTTCACTTCCCTTCTTTGGCCCTTGGATAATTTCCCCTGTCTTCTCTAACGAATGCGCCTTCGTTTTTCCCTCTTGCGTTTTTAGTCACCTGCCGGCCAGGTTATTACATTAGACTCAATCTTTTTCTCCGTTTTGTAAAGTACGAAAGGCTTCTGCGTTGGCGTCGTCAACCCCGCATAACGGTACGGCCCCCACGAGGAGGCCCTTTGAATCTTCCCCCAAGTGTTTGCTTTTTTCTTTAATAGTGTTTCCGTTGCAGCTTCTCTGCAGAAATGGATCAGCTTTTTCGACACCCTTTCCCCCTCCCCCAATAATCGAGAAAAAACGTCAGTACTCTTCCCTTATTTCCGCTTCCTTCCGACCTCCCTTTCCCCCCGGAACTGACTAAGAAAAGTGGCGGTTTGTAAAGCGCCCATATTTAAATGTCGATCTTTTTTCTTTGTCCTTGTTCCCCTTCATTTGTTTGCGCATCCCTTCCCCAGGTTCAGTAACTCCTGAACCTAACTTTGATGCCCAACTTTCTCACGCCGCTTAGTTGAGCCTTAGTATTTTTTGTTCCGCTTTACATAACAGGAATCTGTAGTGTTATTGTTCTCTCGTTTTACTGTGCAATTATGTCCCTTCTTGATGACCCCCTCTCTGTGCGAGGGGATAGGTTTGACAAGTTTTGTTTTTGGGGCTCATGGTCCCCGGTTTTTCCTGACTTCTTTCCTCCCCCTTTGTTTCCCTTCTTAATTTTCATCCATTTGCCAGTACAGGGCTTTTTTTCATGCCTTTTCCTTTCCACGTCTCATTTAAGTATAACTGATTCTCCATCAAGTTCCCTGCGGATCGGCTTGATCTGATCTCCTTGTGATAAAGTACTCCGGACCTCAAATGTGCCACACGAGACTTGATTCACTCCCCCTGACATGTTTTCAGGCTAATTCCCCCCTTCTAGAGACGTCATGCCGTACTAAGCGTCCCGCAACCAGGTGCTTTCGTTCTTGGAAACTATTGTTGGGAAGCTTTTCCTTATGTTTTAGAGCATCTTCCACCTCCCTTAATTTTCCTTTGTCATTCCCGCTAATTAGAGTTAGATTGGTTGTAGCTGTGGGGTACTTTGCCCAAGTCGTTTTCTGTCACTTGCTTTTCAAAACCTTTTTCCTTAATGTCGACTTCCCTCTATGATTTTGCCCAACTTTCCCCTTATCTTGCGCAGGACAAAGATACTTTGTCTTTTTGCTTTCCGCAGTGTACATCTACTTAACCATCATGTTTACACCCTTCCCAATACCTGCCTCGTTGCCCCTGGGGTCCACCTCCTTCTCCCCGGCCACTCAGTGCCTGAGCCGCAATTTTCCCTAAGCCTTCTTCCCGTCGGTTATTGTCCATTTGTCTGCTCCTGTCTCCTCCTCTCAACTCTTGGCCCCCAACTCAGGGAGAATCTCTTTTTAAGACCCCGCTCGCAGTATTTCGAATCTCCCGTCTTACCGGCAATTCCCCTTTTTCGCCCGTTCCCGGCTGTTTCCCTCATCAAGGCTCTCGAAGGTCCCCAAGATTAGTTTCCAACTCGGTTCTTCGACTGCCGCAAGCCGTTTCCCTCCCAATTTTGGACCATTTGCTGACACACATTTAGTGTGCCCGTTTTGCGCCCCTTCCCGCGATGCCCTCCTTTTCCACCGCGCTGTTTAGGTTATTCAGGAGTTATTCTGTCCCCTCTCCGATGCGATATCTTCGGCTGTCTTGAAGTTTTGTTTGAGCCTAGGAGATTTCCCTTTTTTGATCCTGACCCCGCCCCTCTTGTTTTCTTGAGTTGAGCGCATTCGGCCCACCATCAAGAGTCTACTTTCTTCATCGAGTTCTCTCACCCCCCCGTTCCAGAAGATATCCTTTTGCAGCGAGCCATTGCATCTTGTAATCACTCTTCCTTGGGAGTTTTAAGTTTTTTCTTCCTCTCTTCTCCCCCCCCTTCCTTTGTGTTGAGAGTGCTCTTCTCCCAACACGGACCACCTCTTTCGCATCCCCCGATGACTTATTTCGGCAGAGCGTCTCTTTCGGTCTCTTTTTCCCCCGTTCATTCGATCTTTACCCCCTTTTCCCAAACCCCAGCCTCAGGAGTCAGTTTTTCCTTTTGGTTCTCCTCATTCAATCGGAAGCAGCGACCTCTATCCCAAAGATTTAGGTTTGGGTTCTTCCAAGGACATTCCCTCCGAAGATATCGCACTTTTCTCGGTTTTTCCTAACGCGAGCCCTCACAACCTGCGCTCTTCATCAGCCTTTTAGGGTCGCCCCCCCCCTTTCCCAAACTCTCCCTCCTTCTTCTCCGGAAACCCTCCAATATGAGTCTTCAATGGCGGTTGCGCGGATTCCTGATTTTTTTCCCCCGCGACCTAACATCATGCCCCTTTCTGTTCCTTTACGGGCCTTTTATCTCCCTTTTAGGTCCAATGGTTTTTTACACTTTACTCCCTTTCTATCCAAATTAAGAGCGTTTCCGCCGTTCATGGTAATTGGCACGCCGGTTCATCGCGCGCACTCCTCTTTTCCCCCTTCCCCTCCCCTTCCTTATGCCCTTAGTTGTAATTGTCTGCTCAAGGCCCTTTCGACCCTTGCTAAGGCTTTTTCCGCTTTTACCCGCTTGTATTCAGCATTGTGTACCCATTGCATATTATTAGCACTCTCCCCTCTGTATCTGTGATCCTCCCCCCGTATCAGGAAGTTTGTTCCCTCATCGATCTTCCGTCCGCAGCTTCGGCACCTATTTTGTCACCCCTGCCACCCCCCCCCCCCCCCCCCCACTTTTTCCTTGGATTCACCCCCGCCCGCCCACCCACCCCCAAAGTCTCCCTTGGATGCCCCAATCCCTCTTAAAGATCGGTCTTCTGGTCTTCCTTCTTCGCTTACAACACGCGGCCTGCCGTACTATAATTACTAAGCCCGTTTTTAGCCCTCTGGATAGCGGTCCTTTTTTCGGTTAATTACCTTTTTCCTGCCCCCTTTTCCCTTGATTCCCTTTGGAGAAACTCTATCGCAGTGTAGCTTTTTCGACTGAAAATGCTTGCGTCTTGCTCTTGCGAGTTCTCCGACCTCTTCCCCCTTTGATGGCGAAATGGACTTCTACTTTCCCAGAGTTGCTACGTTTAGAAGAATGCCCTGACTTTTCTTTTTTCACCTACCTGCTGATTAATATGTCCAGCTGCTTCTCCCCCCCCCTCCCCTTATCAATACCCCCCACCAAACCCTGTAGGAGCACCACGATCCTCCCCGCTCCCCACCTTCGATCTTTTTTAGAGGCTTGGAGGTCCCCTCTCCTTGAATCCTTGACACACCGCGTTCCCCGCCAACCCAACTCCCGCTTCCGTTTATGCCCTCGGGACACCATCCGCTATCCTCGCGCTTTTCACGTGAGCGTTGTCTTGTCTTGTTCCTTGTTTCCCCTTCTTCCTCTCACAATTACCTGGGCGGTTCTAACCCCAATGGTATTTTAAACCCGACCAAGCTCGAACGTACATTTGATATTTTTTTTTTAACGCACGTTAGAGAAGGTCTTCGGCTTGACGCGATAAGATGATAAGTACTAGCCTAGCTGCTTTTTTTTTCTGTTACTTCTTACGAGGTGCCTCGGTGTCCTTACTTTCTTTCTAGAGAGATTCAAGAAAACCAAGAACTTCCGCGCCGAATTGGAGTCCCATGCTCCTCCTTTCTCCCCAGCTGGCTCGTTTCTCCCCCCTTGCCCTAGGCATGTCCGACAGTTTCCCCAATACCCCTTTCTCCTCCTATGATGATAGTGTCCCTCTTCCCTTGAGACCTGCGGTATTGACACCCCTTTAGGTCCTTTTGAAACAGCGCTTTTTCTCTATTCCCATCCACGCGTTCATTGTCCCTTCCCCCTTTCCCTTCTCCCACTATAGGCCTCCGAGAAGGTAGATACCTGTTGGCCGGCTACCGGACTTTTTCAGTGAAAAGTCCGGTATGAAACTCTTTTTTGAGATTTCTTTCCGCCTTCTTTAGAGTCAGTGTCACCAGTGGTCCCGTGTCGTCCCGCCCCCCCAGGCCTTTGTATAAGTATTTTCCTTGGTCTCAAAGATCTAGGAGCTCTTGAGACCTGCGACTGACCACCTTTCTCTTCCGGTTCTCCCCCAATATTTTGAACCTCCTTGCGATTCCCACAGGTCATCTCTATTCTAATCCTCTTTGTTTTTTTTATCATTCTTACATGGCTTTTTTCAATCTGAAAGGCGTTCAACCCAAACTCTGTTTTATAACGGCGCGCCGTTCCAGTCGAGTCCTCGTTATCTTATCTTCGACCCCCACCTGTAATACCTTCAAGAGGGATTTTACGCCATCTTACCCCTTTTGCCTCCCCCGGATCTTTTTTTCCAAGCCCGCCTAGGTTTCTCATATAAGCCAACGGGACTTCCCGCCTTTTCACGAAAAAGGCATGTCTGCGGAAGCGGATCGAACTGCATGGTTCCTCTCTTTTCTTATGGAACCAGTTTCCCTTCCCCCCTGAAACGTCTGGCCCGTTTCAGGTCTTCGGTGATCGCGACCTCATGCTGCTTCGTTTTCCGCGCTTTGGTAAGCCCACGTTACGCGACCCACGTTACCCTTCCACTCTCCTCCTCAGTTTTCGTTGCTTCGTAGACTAAATATGCAGGTGTAGTCACAGTCCTCCCTTCGAAAGTTTCCTATTCACACTTCTCTCTTGAATGTCCCTTTCTCGTTAATTTCATTTTTTGGCCCCCTTCACCGCTCTCGTCCCTTTGATCCCCGCTGGGTATACCCCGCTGCCCTCCCCCCTACATCAACCGATACCCCCCCAACTAGCCCGAAGGCGGTTTTCCCTTTCCTCTCGTCGTACTTCCTCCCTGTCCGGTTCACGTCCCACCTTTCAATTTGTGGTTCATGTTGTCTTTAACTTTCCGAACCGCCCAGCCTGTCTTTTCTTCTCCCTTAAGAAATAACCACGACTGCTTGACAAGCCGCCTGTCTTTCCTAGGCGTTGATTGCTTTTTTTTTCCCGCTATTCCCCAGGAAGTTTGTTTTCTGTGTTGTGGGCTTGCGTCCTCCGTTTTCCAGTTTGTTTCCATTTCTTGAATATGACAATAGATATTCCGCATCCCCCCCGTCGGCCAACTCGTGCTTTGAGTTCTCTTTTTGATAGACCCCATGTTTTGGCGGCTCCTTCTTGTTGGTGTCGCCCGCTTCAGGTTAGCCAAGCAGAGAGCTGTCTCTTCACTTGACTAAGGTCCTCTTTTCTTCTTTTCTCTTTTCCAGTTTTGAAAGGGGAACGTTCCTTACTTCGCCATCAGTTTTTGGAATCTTTTTATTGAGTCTTCTATGCGGGCTTCCCTTTTTACGCTTCCCCAGCGACAGATAGTTAGTTAGCCCGGGAATCCTTACCCATTTGCGGCGCCGGACTTCACCGTGAACCGAGTGAAGTAAAGTACCTCCCCGGTGCGGTAGGGTGGAATAGTCCTTATGTCCCCTTCCTCTTGTTTTCCCCTCCCTCGTTCTGACATTGGAAGCCGATCCTTTTCTTATCGTCTTTGCATCAGCGCATTTATCCGGTTTGAGATGTTGGCGCGACCTTACCCCTCGTTTTGTTAGGCCCAGTGATTTCCCCCATCGGTTTGATGTGCCCCCTATTCCCTGGACTGGTGCTCAGGTTTTTACCAGTCCCTGACTTGTGCGCGGCAGCTCCTTCTTTCGCGTGCGCCCTCTCCGTACTATCAGTCTTCTCCCATCCCTATGATTGTGCATACCCTTTTTGCATAATATAAATGATCCTTGTCTTGTTTACAATGCGCATTCCTCCCTTGACCTGAGCTGCCTTTTCTACACAAGTCCTTTTCAAGGGGGATTGACTTTGCGGCCCCCTGGGTCCTGGCTTTTATTCACCTGGGCCCCGATTAACCTCTTCCTTTTTCCTGAAACGTGTCATGTCTTTGAACCCTTTTCTCGTACGTGCACTTGGCCCCACTGCTTCCGAAGGAGGATCCTACCTGGATTCATTCCCAGTTGTTCTCTTCCCAAGCCTTCGCGAGCCTCCCGTTCCGTCCTTGAATATTTGAAGGGTGCCTGAGGTCATAGGTGATTTCCGGTTGGGTGTTTTTACCTGTCCTTTGACCCCTTCCCCCTTCGTTTTGCATCGCTTGCCTTCGCGTCCTCCGCTACTATGCCCGTCCCCCCTTCCCACAGAGCGCCTCCCTGTTGTTTTTCCCGCACGCTGCCGGCAGACACTTGTCACAGTCCTCCCTTCCGACAGCCGTTAGCCACTTCCTCTCTTTTACCAACCACCACGCGGAAATGGTGAACCTTGACTCACACACCGACATTACAGCTCGAAGGCTGTCTTTTATTTTTCCTTACGTCTCTATACTTAGAGACTCCACGCCCGAAATTTCCGGCTTTGTTAGCGCCTCTGTTCCGGGCATGTTGTTCTTG
>Ga0179591_1374313_pt1 | contig 11322 bp, 14 predicted proteins | sample CZOMad2_1_08_16f_FD_182891 | JGI IMG/M metagenome (GOLD analysis project Ga0179591, IMG submission 182891) | Vadose zone soil fungal communities from Angelo Coast Range Reserve, California, USA - CZOMad2_1_08_16fungal (PacBio error correction) | ecosystem: Environmental > Terrestrial > Soil >... | reverse complement strand
GCCCCGAGTCAAATCTCCCATTACACGCAGTTGATTAGGATCGAGCGCCTTTCTTCATAGAGCCCTTTCTCGTCTCCGCTCAGCCTTTATTCCTTTTTTGGGACGTCTCCGCTCCCTCTCTCTCCTGCTTTTGGATCGGATGAGTGTGAATGCTTCCCTCATGAACATAACGCTCGCAGCGACAGTGACTCCTTAGCTGCAGCGTGGTCGTCGCGGCCCTGCCCGATAGCCTAAAGTGATCCATGTCGACTGGCCCGTTTGTTTTCTGCTCTCCGCCCTTTTCTCTTGCGTCCTGTAAGGGATTCAACGCCCCCCCCCTGTCGATTCAAATGGGAGGAACCCGCCTATCGTGATTCCCCCCTCCGGCCAACTCGTCTATTGATTGGTTTCCCCTCATGGCAGACGGAGTTCGCGTTACGTACCGATTGAAAGGTCGCTTCTTCTTTGTCCTTTTCTGGATTTAACTAAGGTTTTCCTTCTTTTCCCTAAGTTTGACCTCTCGAAACTCCCGGATGTTCGGTTTGATTTTTCAGTTGCGAGCATTTCAGCTTTTCTTCATGATCGTTTTTCCCCCTTTTGCGAAGTTCTCTTCTTCCCTTGCCTGATTGTTTATTGAGTTGGCCTAACCTTCCCAGCAAATGTATTCTTCCTTCAATGCATTCGGGAGTCACCTGAAGATTATTGCTATTGCTGATTCCTTGATCCCCCTTCTCAGGTCTGGGCAGATTTGAGGCCCTGACGAGCTTATGGTCCCTAAAGATCTTCCCGCCGCCTTTTTTTTTTTCCCCCTTCACCCGCCTGGATTACAATCGGCAATTCTCCCTTCCGTCCTTGCGAGAAGGCCATACTTGGTCTCTTTCCGACCTTTCCGGTTTCAGGGCTGGTCGCGACCTTTTTGTCCCTGATTGAAGATATGTTTTTTGGGACATGCTTCCGCTTGCGGATTATGTTGAGCTTTCATCTTCGTCTAACGCTGGCGTTACGCACCGGCTGCATCGCTGGCCCCGTAGGATGGCCTTTCTCTCGTCTGAGGGACGTGCCCCGTATGGTCTTGACAAGCGCCTGCTCCCAAGGATGTTGCGATGATCCTCTCCCATCAACCACCGACGAATTGGGCCTCCGCCTCCCCGAGAACGTTACCCCCCGCCCCGTTCTGGAGGCTGAGCCCTCGTTCAAGCCGTCCTGACATCCGAGCCACACGCCCGACCATTGCCCAGCGATGCACCCTCTCCTTTTTTTTCGCTTCCGTAGCAATATCCGGTGATATGCGGAAGGCCGTCGTCCTCCCCCTCCCGCTCGAGCTGCTATGGATTGCGGTTGAAAATCTGCACGCACTTCTACAACACCCCCCTTCCGTTACCGATTGTCCCTCGCCTGTGTCTTGCGCTACGTCCTATTCCATTATTTCCCCCCGTTCGATACGACAACGCATCCAGTTTTCGATTAGCCAACACTCTTTGATCTGCTGTTGTTGCTCGCCCTGTCCAAGTAGTTTTCTTCCTCAATCTTTGCATGCCCCCTCGACTCGCCTCCCCCCCTCCCTGACGAAATTTTTTTTTCGTTTGAACGTGAGTGATGTTCGAAACCTACTCACCGTAGCCCTCTTTTTCCGCATGGTTGCTCCTTTCCGACATTTCACCGCCTTTGTTCGTCGGTTTCGCCCTTCCTGCGTGAGCTTGAGTCTTTCTTACCTTTGTACCAGTTTTTTTGGGGCTTGTCAGGCCCGAAATCCTCCCCCTTTAATCAATCTACGTTGTGTTGGTGATGAGAGCCGGGCCCTTTCATTCAATTGCCCATTTTCCGGTCAATTCTAAAGCCATTGTGAAATCTCGCACCGGTTTTCCATACACTGCCCCCCCCTTTTCCCCTTTCCCATGCTCGTTCCGTAGGTGTCATGACACTGGGCTCAGTTATCTCCTCCCTCGCGCTTGTCGGGAGTCTTTTGTCTTTTGACCTCGGTTCGAATGTGAGTGAATTGATCGATCGATTTTCGGCGGACAATAAGAAGCCTCGAGTTGTCTGCCGGAGCGACCTTTCCTTTGATTTTGAGCTTGGCCCTCTCTCCTTTACCGTAAGTCCATAGCGAGTTCCCATACCTCCCCCCCCTTCTCTCCCGAGACCCCCTTTCCCTCTTTCAGAAGGTTCTGTAGGAATGAGGCGTATGCCCCTTTTGGAACATAGGCTTAAAAGAAATCAATTCTCCTCTGGCTTCCTTTTCCTGGATTTAAGGCCGTTTGTCCCGGATATTGCTCCACGAGTCCACCCCTAGGTTGCCCGTGGGGCTAGTTGCTGTGGAGGGCGCGTCAGGGAAAAAGTCCTCCCCTTTTCCTCTTCCTTTTCTTTTCGATAACGGTAGGCGCCTTTGCTCGCGGCGGAGGCAATTATCCTCTGTTTTGCGGAAAAAGTCCTTTCCGAGATCCTGGAACACGTCTACCCTTACCGGTATCGTCTCTCTCCTACTGACGACGGCTCTGTAGCATCGAGCAGTTTTTAGCCCTCTCCCTCGTCTGACTAGGCTTGAGGCTTCCCCCCCACCGCGACCCAAAAAATACGACACATCTGGGCCTTACAAAAAAAAACCAACGAGGTCCTCTTCCCATCCCTTTTTTTTTTTAACTCTCCAATTTTTCCAACCTTTTTTTTTTCAGTCCCCCCCAAAGTCTCCCAGCCCGTCAGACCAACAACTTCCCCATAGAAGATGGACCTTCCTTCCTTTCCCCTGTTTTTCGGCCCCTGAATTTGCTCTTCCTCCTTCTTTTTTTCTGACCCCCAGGGTCCCCCTAAGCAACTCCCTTTCTTTAATCCCGCTCCGACCAGGACGGCGACTAAGCGCCTCGGTCTCCTTACCGTTCCTCCCTGAAGTGTTTGAAGCCCCGGACGTTTTTTGCTGTCTTGTTATGACGAGCGAAAGAATTCCTGCGCCGTCCACCCTGCTCATTCGTTGCAACGCCGCGACAGGAGCCTGCTTCCTGAGAACCTTGCAGCTCGACTAGGTCTCGACAGTCCGTGCTCGGCCAGCTGAGGTAACCGGGGTCTCATAGCGTACCCCCCCTTCGGTTAATGAGCTCCCCACCCATTCTAGAACGACATATGGCGCTCCTCCCTCGTGCCCCCAATTCGCCATGTCTTTAGGTGTTCTTTGCCGTCTCCTCGTAGTTTTTTGACTGCGTCTGGGTGCGGCTCGTTAAGAATAGGACATGACATTCTCTACCCTGAGAGACTGCGCCCTTTCTGGCCTGGCAGCAGGTAGCCGTTCTTCTATTTTGCTTGCGCATACGCTTTCCTCGGGTCAAGCCGTCTCAGGGCGGTTTCTTCTCTTTTCTGGCTTCTGAGTTTTCATGAAAGCTATCGAAAAGCAGCTCAGGGCATCTGCGCCCCTCCCATCCCCCGCTTCGACCGGTATGAGCGAGAGTAGTACCCCTGTATTCGATGGTCGCAGGCTCCGACAGACCAACGTTTCGACTCGCGCATCTCTCTTTCTACTAATCCGTTGGTTTTTGTTTTTATGCGACGCAACGTCTTTGACGAGATGGCCATTCGAGACATTCGCTAATCCTCCCCATTTCAGGCCTCTTTTTCCTGCGCTCCTTTGGTAATTTTGATGGGCGGAGACCAACCCCTATCCTTTTATATCGTCCGACTTTTTGCGTCGGCTTTTTGAACGGCCTACAGTAAGAAAGCCCTCCCGCCCTAGAAAGATTCCCCTCTGCACGCTTGCAGTCGGCGCTGCCAGACGACGCACTGGAGTCGGCTTCCCTCAAGGTATGATATCCTCTCCCGTCAGGTCCTTTTTCCTCTCTCACAGTCCTCGCCCCTTTACTTCCCCTGGCGCGGACAGTGAGTTCATAGAGACCCTCCTCCACCCCGACCTTCTATTTCATTGTGGAGAAAGAGGGCTTGAGAGCCTCCCCGCGATTATTCATTCCCCCTGGGCGGAAGGTGTCTCGCGCTCTGTTACCTAGGCGCTTGACTCCCGACCCGTTGCTCAGATGGAATCTGCACGGCTGTTTCTTGATTTTATTCTTCAGTTTCTTCTCCCTTCTTTCCTCGCGGCCGTTGTTCAAATCTCTCTGTGCGCGTACGTTCGCTTGGTTCTAGTGCGTCGCCTAACGTTCCCGAAAAAAGTCGTCAATTGAATTGCACTTGCGGCTGCATTCGTAAGGGATGTCTTCCCGCTTCGGCTCTTCGGCCTGAGATTTTTGCAGCGTGGTGCTGTCCCCTTGCAGATCGTCTTAGCGACCCGCCCTTCTTACAATGCAATCCCTTCCGACCACTTTTTTGTTTAAGAAGTCTTTTTCCTTTATTGCTTCCCCATTGGGTCGGATGTGGAGTGGTGATTGGTCATCCTTTCGGTGCGGGACGCATTCATCGGGTGCGGTACATCTTCAAATCTGGAGTCTTTTTTTTCCCTCGGGTCTCTCGTTCCCCCCCGTTTTTTTTCCTGACCGCGAGGCACGAATCGCCTGTCTGTTTCCTCTACCGCGTCATGGCCTGCTCGCGATCGCTCCCTTGGAAGTCTCTTCCCGATTTCCTTCCCCCGCGCGTCTTCCCTTCCTCGATCTCCCCAAAATAGCAAATTGGCCTCGTCTTCGCCGAACCGTCCAAGCCGGCAGGATGGGGCCTTTTTTCAAGAGCTTCCTCCTCTGGATTCACCCCCTGCCCCCGCGACAATGCCCCCCCCTGCTTGCACTCTTTGTTTCTTGCAATATACGGACTCTTTTTTTATAATGTTCGCGTCTTTCCAGAAGTTTCCGCGGCTGACGTGATCGTGTCCCATGTCCCCACGCCGCCTTCACCCACAGAAACAATTCTTCTTTGATTGCCCGCCAGCTGGTCGCGACCGGGATTTTTCATTACGTTAACCCTCGATAGCATTCCCTCCCCGCCGCCCCCCCTCCATTGTTCGAGGCTCTCCCAACTCTTGATTATTTCCTCCCGCCTCCCCTCGATCGATCCACAAGATTAGACTTTTTCTCACGCGGTCCGACGCGACGACTCTCCCTTCCATTTCCACTTTCTGATTTTCGAGATGACTCGCGATAGTCTATATGACACGTTTTCCCTCTCTTCCCGCTTTTTCCCGCAGTGGGGAGCCCTTACCTTCTCTTCGATTTCTTGTTTGCTCGGAGTATTGTCCTTCCCTTGGTTGTTTTTTTTTTTTCAATGCGGCTGGATCACTCTCTCGTTACCCCGGTTTTCTTTTCGGCGCCCCTTCCTGCCCCAAGGGGCCACAAGGTGCGCCACCCCCTCCCCTTCCTTGCTAACTAACTTGGTACGTAACGTTCGGTCCCCCCAGCCTTGCATTTGCTCGTTCCTCGTGTAATCAACGCTCCCTTCACCGTTCGTTCGCAATCGCCGTGCCCATTGTTTCGGGAGGCTCGTCGCTCCTTGTCCCTTCTCGCATACGCTCGTGCTGACTTGTCGAGGTTTATGCGCGATAGATCCATTCGAGTGGCTGTTTCCGTACCATGGAGGTTCGTTGTGCTTCCCGAGAACTGGCTCTATTCGAAAGGACGTAGTTTGCCTCTTCCCCTTCGCTACAGCTTATTTGTAAGAAGTTTTCTGTAGGGCGCGCCGGTTTTTGAAACAATCGTTCTCAACGCTCAAAAAGTAACGCTCGTGCGTTCCCCGGTTGCGTTCTCGTCACCGATATCGTCGAATTTTTTCCCCTCAAAAAACCTATTCCTGCTTGGATATTCCGGAGGTGCGTTTGGACCGAGTCTTGAGCCTTGTTTTAAATAGCTCCATTCTCCTGCCGGGATTATACCTTTGAGGTCGATCCCCCCTTTTCGCGCTGTTTAGGAGAGGACGTCCACATCCCTGTCGAATTCGCTTGTAAGATCTTTTTTCTCAAGCGGTAGATTCGTTTTTTTGCTTCCCCATGAAGAGCTCGAGATCAAGTGCATGCATCGTTTTTCCTCACGGCTCTATGTCCTATTCGTGACTCGTATTGGTCCCCCACCAAATCCCGCCCTTTGTGGAAAGCGCGATTTTCCCCCCCCCGATACCCCCTTCCGTCCCCAAGACCCGCGTCTCCCGGTCTCCCCAAGGTTATGTTACCTTCTGCCCTCTTCCTTCGGACCTTTTCCTCTGCTGGTGAGCGCTCCTTTCCTGCTCTTCCTCGGCCAGGCTCTTTCCTTCCCCCTCCCACATAGAGTGCAGGCTGCTACTGGACATCGTGTTTTCCCATTTCTCTTTTCCAGATCTTCGCCCATCCCTGCTTGCGCCTATTTTTTAGGTTCTGCCGGAGCGCCAACCGCGCGCGACACTTTTCTCATCGCTGGAAAAAGCCTCTCCAGCCTTGCTTCGTTTCCCCTGTCCTGCTTTTCGAAATAGGTCATCATCCTTAATGTCAGATTCCTCTTGTACCCCGCTGATCGGGATCCCGCGTACCTTGCTGTCAAGCCAGACGAGAGAGCCACCCTCCGCCCGTCCACCTGGAACCTCGTGAAGGGGATCTTTCCGGAATCGTGCCTCACTTAGAATTTTCCCTTTTTTTCTCCCCCCCCTTGATTCGAACTCTCTTAGGTGTGCATCCATCCTCTGACTTTTAGGAGTTCCTGATAGGCCATTAATGAAGAGAGTCAGGTTTTCCGTTCACTAAGACGTGGTGCATTCCGTCCATGTGAATTTTCCTAGATAGGCATTTCCGATAAGATTCGTTTTTTTCGCGCTAGACGTGGCCCCCTGTTTTTCGGGATTGATCAGGTCGGGGACGATGGACCGTATCGAATTCTGTCTCCCGAGTCTTTTGTCATCCCTGCCTTTACATTCGCCACGCCTTAGCTAAGAGGCTTTTTTTGTCCCAGACCTTCTCGGATTGCTGCCGAAGGAGCCGTGCCACGAAGCCAGGGCGACTATTAGAGTCTCTTCTCTTTTAATAATAATAAGTGGTTGTTTAGAGTCCTATCAAGCTTTTTCCGACCCCGCCGGGATTACGGATTCGCCTTTTTTTTTTTCTGCCATTTCATCGACCATTTGCGCAAGCGTCTCTTCAAGAAGTCGTCATGGTTTTTTCCAGACAGCTGCAAGATATTTTCTTGTCCCTCTCGTGCCGTTCGACCCGCATTTATCATGATTTCTTTCGTGAAGAGATATGACCAGCCAGGCCTCTTTCGCGGACGCCTCACTCCCAAATTGCCCGTTCGATTCCTACGTCTGTGCTATTTCGTCAGAAGGAGCCTCTCGCTTCCTGCCTCCCCCCTTCGCCCGCAAAGTACTCATTACAAGGACGCGTAACGTTCTTGACTTTTTGCAGCCGAGGCCCACTAATTTATGGATAATGGTTTCGGACTTTTGCGTCGCCCTCTCCAACGTCGAGGAGGCTTCTTCCCTCTTTGGCCCCCTCCCCAGGGCTAGTCTCCGATACCGGTGACCTCAGGCCATTCTTTTCAGGAATGTAGGTATGACCTATTCGAGCTCTTGCCGAAGCATTATTAGCTTTACCTTAGGTTTCCATGGAGCTTCAGTTTTTGCTGCGGAGCTTTTCTTCTCCCCTTTCCCCGTAATAACGCCAAGCCCCAGGTCTTCGGATGGTAACGTCCCTTCGGGTTGAAGGCTTTTAAATTGAGAAAGGAGACTATGTGGCGGCTCCCCCTGAAGGATTTCCCTTTATATTTCCCTTTTTTTCTTTGCTTGTGATGGCTTTTAATTGCTCCTCCTGGGTTTCCCCTCATGATACTTCCCGGCATACAACTCCGACTTCTATCCTTTCCACCCCGGATTCATATTTTTTTTTCTCCTCCTGTCGGTTCTTTGTATCCTTATTTTTTACTTTTTTCTCCGACGGGTTTTTTGTTCCCCCCTCTCGGTATTTCTTCCCGTGTTTTGTGGTTATCCTTCGCAGTCGCAAATTGCCCTGGGAGGGACAAATGCTGCGGGTTTTCCGGTTTCATTTGAAGGGCCTCGTCCCGACGTGACAGTGCTCTGACCCCGCTGTTTTACGGACCCATTTGCATGCAGTCTTGGATCACCTCGCTCACGGAAAAAATCAAAATCGACTCACTTGCTCCGCTCGATGCTCGCCTTTATCTCAACTCCCCGGAAGAGGCGCCCCTTTTCCCTCCGGCTGAGCGATCACTCAAGCCGTCCTCCTTATGCACCTCTTTGTGTGAGCTGTTCAGCAATATAAGGTCTTATGAGCTGGTCTAAGTAAGTACCCTCCGCGCGGCTGACTTGCTGATGTTTGAAACAGATTTCCCCTCAAACGCAGTCCTACAGAAAACCTTCTTATAGTTTTCCCTGACTGCTGGTCGGAAATTGGCTATGTCGCTCTCTTAGTAAGGTATTTATATTTCCATGTTATTTGACAGTTCCCCCGAATACTTGAAAGGTCGCAGACTTCCCTCAGGACTTTACGTAGCTCCCGAATCCTCGATGTCCGTCAATCCACTTTATCCCCGGCCCTGCTTAAGGTACTTCCCCTTCTTTCCCTCCATTTTTCCGATTTAGAGTGCATGAATAGATGTTCCCTTTTTCAGTGTATCTATGACCCCCCCTTCCCTTTCACTAGCTGCTTTTTCCCTCCGTGGTCCTTGTTACCTCCCGAGGTAAGTTATCTCCTTTCGGCCATTTTTTGGCCCTTCTGATGTTTTCCCGTAAGGCCCTTTGGTGTGAGTAAAATGACCTCCCGTTCCCTGTAACTCCCTTTTTGTTTTTCTCTTAGATTCGCTCACTCCCTCATTGGACTCCCCCACCCTGGCCGCAAAGGGCCGTTCACCTCCTCCTACAATCAGAGATTGCAGAAATTTAAAGCATCTGTCCTCCTTCTCCCCCCCCATGCCAAGTACGGCCCTTCTCTTGGTATTTGTTTTCTCTCCGGGATTCCCTTCTCGCGACGTTCCTGAATCTTGAATCTCCTTTCCAATGTCGGTCTCTTCTTTCCATTCAGCGTTCGACAAAAATTTCTTTCTTTTTCTCCCCGTCCGATGTTTATAGCAAATATCCTATCATCGAGTTGGCTGCCGACCGCGCCCTGGCAGAGGACGTGGCTGATCCTTCTTCCGATATCTTAACTCTCCTTCCTTTTCCCCGACATCAACTCCCCCGCTTTTCAAGTTCACGTACCATTTTTCTGTAGGATTCTTCTTGTGCTCGCATATGTTAACACTCACTAAGGATCCGACTTCTGCGGTGATTGACGTTTTGTCCTCTTTTACGTTTGCCTCTCTCCCCCCGAGAAGGGCCTCTCTTTTCCTCTTTCGGAGGTGGAGAGGATCTTTGTTATTTTTCTTTTACTTCGTAAATCCTCTTCATTTTCCCTTTAGATAAAGGTCCGGTTGCGGTTTCTTCTTTAGCCCCTATGGTTCTTTGGATCGCGTGTTTACAACGTCCTGGTCCGGGATGTAATTCCCCCATCGTCGCTCCCTTCAAAGGTATTCGCCCTCCTCTCAGTCCCCAGAAGAAGGGTAGATCTCATAACGCGATGCCGCCTGCTAGCCCGTGCCGTCTTCTATGAGGTTATCTCTCTTCCCCAAGCCGAACCACCCCCTTCTCCCCCCATTTATGGCACCCTTGACTCCCCCTCTTCTGCCTCGTCCAAATCTCGAAATTCCGTTTCTTTTAACCTCCCTTCCCCCTTCTTCTCCCCCGGGAAGAGTGGCCCTTCTTCCTTTTTAACTGTTTTTTTTCTCTTCTTGTTGCGGAGAGACCCATTTTCGGTGCGCTTTGTGGTCGAAACAACGCGTGTCCTGTAAATAGAGCCGCAGACTTTTTTTCTTTGAAGCAACTTTTTTTTTCTTAGAATCTCTCCTTCGCAATCTTTCCTTGACTCCGCCGCGTTTTCTTTTCTCCATATTCCTAACCCCCCCCATCTTCCCTCTCCTCACCCCCACACACACTGCTCCTCCGCTTTTCCAGACAGAGCATTAATTGGGCTTCCTCTGACATGCCCATTCTCAATCTCGCACCTTGTCGTGAAGGATTCCCTTGTTGAAAGTGTACCGTTACTGCATTCCCCCTTGCTGTAAGAGAGACCCCACTTTCAGAAGCGACCCTTTCAACTACTGGGCTCTGCTCCGTCCTCCGGTTCCGCACCTCAAAGGAAGCGTTCGGTTGAAGTCGGTCTCCCCTTCAGTCGCTTAGGCTGTGCCTTGCTTTTCCTCGTCACACCCCCAAAACCCCCCCCCCCCCCCTCCAAAAACCCCACCCCCCCCACCCCCCCCAACAACCCAAACCCCCCCACAACAACCACCCACCCCCACAACCCCCCACCCCCCCACCCCCCCCCCCCCAAACCCCCCCCCCCCCCCCCCCCCCCCCCCCCCACCCCCCCCCCCCCCCCCCCCCCCCACACACCCCCACCCCCCCACCCCCCCCCCCCCCCCCACCCCACCCCACCACACCCCCCCCACCCCCCCCCCCAACCACCCCCCCACAAACCCCCCCCCCCCCCACAACCCGGGATTGTCGGTCCTCTCGAATGACATGCTCCTCTCGGTCTCTTAGGGAGAGAAGTCAGAAAGCCTTTCACGGGAGTCCAGTTCGAATTCATTGAGCGGGCGGCCTCGCCTACAGCGCTCGGTTCCTCTCAGATTTTCCGGGCTTTTTAGGAGCTTTTCGTTCTCCTCGTGAGTGCAAGACTCTCCTCACAGAAGGACTAGATCGAACTTGCTTGAACCCCTCCCGCCTTAGACAGGTTCTGAGAAAGAGCGGAGCAGGGCTTCGAGAGAATCTCTTTAGCCGTCAAGCCCGGCTCGATCTGCTGATTTCTCCCTTTTCTATTGTCACTTCATAAGTCTTGTTTTTTCTCTCTTTCGAGTCTTTCCCCTCTCACTCTTGATTTTTTCTTTCGAGCGCTGAGCATCATCGCCAAAATTTTCATTCTAGCCAGGAGCTACGCCCATGTTAGCGGTCTTTCCTGAGAACCTTCTTGCAAGATATTGACTTTGTCTCTTCGGCTAATTTCTCCTCTTCGCATCCGCCATCAATCTCCATAAAGCCCCGATATCATCTGTGAAGTCCCCCTGAGAGGCAGCAGATACTACGCCCCTTCGGCCCAGGGACGAATTTTCGCCTTCCACGCAAAGTTCTATTTGATATAGCCCGCCTAAATTTTTTAGACCTGCCTTCCAGATCTGAATCTCCTCCCCTTTTCCCCTGCTTCTGGTTTATGACCTGCCTCTTTTTCTCGACGTTCTCCAACCATTGAAAGAGTCTATGGCCTACTCGCTTCACCATTGACTTGAGCCCCTGCCTCGTCTCTCGATTTAATTCAGGCTATTCCTGAACGGTGCTCATGTTCGTAAATTTCCAGGGGCCGTCGATGATCCCTATTCAGTGATTTTCCTGCCGGCTTCACCCTATGTAGGAGTTAGCTAAGGC
>Ga0179591_1355930_pt1 | contig 11322 bp, 13 predicted proteins | sample CZOMad2_1_08_16f_FD_182891 | JGI IMG/M metagenome (GOLD analysis project Ga0179591, IMG submission 182891) | Vadose zone soil fungal communities from Angelo Coast Range Reserve, California, USA - CZOMad2_1_08_16fungal (PacBio error correction) | ecosystem: Environmental > Terrestrial > Soil >... | reverse complement strand
ATTCACTCCTTCCGCTACACTTCTCAGGAAGTTGAACACCTGCGAACAGCTCTTCCCCTTTTGAAATGGATGTTTTTTGTGAAGTCCATGTTCTCAGCAGGATGAGACGCGGCTCTTTACATGCAAACGTCCGAAGAGCTGGATCGCTTTCTCCCCTTCCTCCTTCTTCCCAAAGACTTCATTTGGGGAAGGTGCTGTTCCCTCTTTTAAGAACGGAAGTCCTGTCCTCGGTTGTCCCGCTTTGGATGAAAGGGTCCAGTTGGATTTCCCTCCCTCCGTAGGCCCCTTCTCTCGTTGCTGTTAATCCTCGGACTGGTCCAAGAAATCATTAAGTGAGCTATCCTCTGTAATCGATGTTTTTTTTTTGAAACAACGCGGGTGTTCCTCTCGCCAATGCTCCCTTCGTTGCCCTCTATGGTATTCCCCTTTCCATACGTTTATCGTTGGTTTTCCGGTATCAGAAGCCGGTCCTTTCCTCGACGATTTTTTTCCCCTTGTTGTTGGCGTTCATACGTTACCTTGATTCCTCCTTATCTCTAAAGCCGTTCTTTTTCTTCGATTTACATTGTCCTTTTAGTGGGGTATGTGAAAAACCTTTCCCTTTTTCCCCCTGATCTTTTTTCCTGAGCGATCGTCGTGCACACTTTAGGCCCTTTTTTCTCAGTTCGCGGAATGCGCCGAAAACTCTCGTATGGGAGTTTGTCTTCTTTGACGGTGCTCAGGAGGGGCTGACTTCCTTTTGCTTCATTCCTTTTTTTTTTTTTTTCCCAGTCGAATCGAACCGTACTAAAGTCTTCCAGGGTTGATTAGTCTCCCCTTTTTTCGCGAAAGACTTCCCCCGCGACTTATGACACCATGCTGTTTACTGAACGCACTGTGGTTGGAAAATGAGTTTTTCTCGTGGCCCCTTTTTATTTTAAGTCGGTTCCCTCCTGTTATGCGGTGGCGTGTGGGCTAAACCCAACTCCTTCGATTCGCTACCTTCCCATTGTCCCCTAGCGGGGGAGAGAAGTCTTTCTTCCCCTTTGCCCGAACTGGTCTTTGTTCGCGTGTATCTAGCGAATGTCCGTACAGAGGGAAAGGCACATCCCGAAACCGGCCGCCAGAGCACTAGTTCCCAAAGCTTCCCATCCAATTTCCCTGCTTTTTAAAGGCGCAATTCTGTGGAAAGGTTTCTCTCTTTTCGGGAAATTAGAAATCACGTCTCCTATCGCGACGGCCCCCGCATGGTTTCTTGGTTTTATGTTTTGAGGGTACCCCCCCTCTTTTTTCGCATCCTGGGAAGCACCATAAATATACACACCTGCTGGACATCATTTCTCAAGCTCCCATACAGCAAAAATTCTTTGGATCGTTTCTTCCCATATTTTTCGCTGATCCCGGTGATTAGGGATATGGATCCCTTCCAAGGAAGTTAGGCGGACCCGAATTTACCCCAATGTTCTCTTACCGGCGTACTGTTTTTTTTTTCCCAGATATCGGCCATCTTCTCGGCTTTCCTGCCTTCTTTCGTTTGAGACTTCTCCTCCTCGCTGTTCCTTCCCTTCTCCTGTTTGGAATTTGGAAATTGCATGATTAGTCATTCCTTCCCCTTTATGGCGCGATTGATGTCGGCTCCTTCGGTTATCAGAAGTTTTTCTTCCCTTATCTGTTTCTCTAGCTTTGCTGCTCCACGATGCCTTTTTTTGTGCTTTTCCCCCTTTTTTCTGTTGAAAGTCAGCGAATCTTTTCAGGAGTCCCGGTCCTTCGAGATAGGATATGATATATCCTGCCCCCCCTGGTTGCTCTCGGTCTTCTTCCTCCGTGATCTCTCGAGATTATCCTAGCCCAAAATTTTCTTCTTCTTTCTTTTTTTTTTGATGGCCGAACCGATAGCCTTTTCGCCGAGGCGCCCCTGAAATTTGTCAGCAGAGTCCCTTCGCCTCTTCTAGTTGAGGACCCTCAACCAAATTAAGCACGCCCATCACAGATTTTTCAGAAACTACCAATATGGATCAGTGACAGTTGCCTCCGGAGTAAAAAGTGCCAGCTTCGCCTTTTTCCCCCTCCCCCACAAGGTCAAGGTCAGTACTACCTTGACGAAAAGCAATTTAACACTCCAATTTCTTCCTCTGTGATTGTGAAAGGCCAGGTAGACGAAATAGTTGCTTTCTTTTAATGCTCCCGAATAGGGTATTGTTCTTTTAGAATGCTTCCCTAGTTTTGTTTTAGAAACTTCCAAAGTAGATCCTCTGTCTGCGTTTCGGACGATGAACACCCTCCCCCTTCTTTCAACTGCGCACGTCCTTCCTCTCTCCCCCCCCCCAACGGTTAACGCGAGTTTACCCCCATTTGTGGTCCAACTGGACCCTTTCCAAGGCCCCCCAGAATACTCTTTCCCCACGACATTGAGATGGGTAAAGACTCCCTCTTCGGTAGATTCTTTCCCTTTCCCCATTCACAGAGTCATAATTCAAGGATCGTTTCCTTCATCCGGCTTTTCCCCTGATGCCTAGTCCGTCCAAATATGGCGAAGCTTGTCCTCTCCCCTCATTTTTAACTTTTCCCCTTCGTTGGTGCTTTCGCGCCAGTCGCAGCGGGGTGCAAATGAACTTTTTAAGATCTTCCTCTTGATCATCGCTTTCCGTCTCCCCGGATCAATTTGCCCAGCAACAGTTGGCGGTCCTGTCATCGGTTAAACGAATAAATTCCCGCACTGCCGGTCGCAGGGATTCGGTCTGCCCAGAATACTCTGCGTGTGAACTGCCCGTTCATGCTTTCTTCTTTGGCCGCCCCCTGATGCGAAGCATGGATCCAATAGACGGTCCCTTTCCAGAGTTTTTCCGTAGGTTCGGTACTTTTTTGAGAATATTTCAGTCCCGTCGATTCTTTTTCCAATCATCTATTTTCCTAACATTTTTTTGGAGCTATTTCTTCATGAAAAATATTCCTCCCGAGACGACGGAAAAACGCCCTTTCCTCTTCCGCTAGTGGAGCCCAAGGCCCAGCCTCTCTCTCCTCTTCGGTTTTGGCACAGGTTTTCTCCTTGATCGTAGTTTCACACTTGCACGGATTTCCTTTTGCGATTTTTTTCTTTGAGGCTTTTTTTTTTCCTTAAACGATGAAGAGGCTCCGGTTGAGGACATGGGGCTGTTTAGCCTTCCCTTCAGCGATGATAATGAGGAAACTCTTTCCCTTTCCCCTGGATTATCGAACCTCCTTCCTTTCCCGCGGCGACTGGCGTTGTAATCCCATGCCTGATTTCCCTTTTTTTTTGGATTCCTTAGCCAGATGGGATTGATATGGAAGCATTCAATTGGCAACGCAGAGAAGTTGATTTTCGGCAAATTTGCCGCCGGTGGATTGAATTCATGATCGAGTGAATATCTTTACCTCACGCATCGTGGAGAGTTTTTCCATCGCAGGTCTTTGTGATACATTCGTTCTTTGGCATTGGTCCCCCCTCTCCTTTTTCCAGTTTCCACCTGTTCCCCCCACCTTTGGAAAAGCGCTTAAGCCTTCAATCTTAGCAACTTCTTTTTGTGGGGGAATCGACGCCCTGACGAGATACTCCCCTTCCCGACCATCTTTCTTCTCCCAAGCATGTCGGACCTGCGTTTCCATAACCCCTTCTCTGAAATGCCCCCATCATCAAACGATGTCGTCCCTTGCGGTAGACGAATCCCTTCCCCCCTCCCCGCCAGACTTTGCTTTCCGATGTTCCTGGAGTTTCGGCCCGGATGTCTTCCTTGCTCCTTCTTGATGCTTTTTTCTCTTCCTTTTGAGAAGCCTGTCTGCCAACGGTCCTCTTTATCCGCGAATGGTCGATTTCTTTTTTTCGTCCGCGTCGTTTACCTGTGCGGAATTTCTCCCATCATCGATCCTTTTTTCTTTTTCACAAATTCCTGGGATCCTTCCTGCTCTGATGGCTATCTTTTGCGGCCATCAAAAAGCCTCCCCCTCATATCTTCATGGTCATCTCCCCCCAATCCCTATTACCTTTCGATCGCTTACTCATGATCGAGAGCACGCTGATATATCCTCTTTCGGCGAAAAAGCAACCTTCTCTCCTCAAGATGTCCTCCTTCCACTGAGGCACCTTTTCAATTTCCACCTGTCAACTTTTTCCCAGGCAATCGAAATAGCAGTCCAGAAACGGCTTCTCCTGCAGCAAAGAGCCGACAGCCCGGTTTTCTCTGCGCCTACCACGCTTTCTCTTCAAGCCCACGGCAATTACGCCGGCTTGCCTTCCCCCGTTGCCGGAGGTTTAATCGCCCCGAAAGATAAGCGTAAACCCCCTCCCCGATACCTCTTAGGCTTTTCCCCCCTAAAGTCTTTTTCCCCCCCCCCCCTTTTGGATGCTGCCAAACGTCTTGCTATTTCTAGCCAAGAACATCTCTCGCACGTACCCTCTTTTACGATGCGAGAGCTCACCCCCATCATATTTCTTCGTTTGCTTCGTCCCCGCATGCGTTGATGATTTATTGCCCCCAGTAGGCGATGAGCCGATGCTTTCCTCCCCCGTGCTCATCAGTCATTCCCTTCCCCCGTCCCCCTGAAACCAGGCGGGCAGAAGTTTTTCCTTCCCGCCCCCCCTCTCTCCTCCAGCCGCAGTCTGGGGGAACTTTCTCTTGGGAATGGATTGTCCTCCTTTTGTACTTTGGGAACGTTTTCCTTTTTTTTTTCCTTGATGTGTTTCCTCCTTGACGGCTCACTGCGCCAACTTAGACCCACTCAGTGCTGGCCCAGTTTTGAAACCTCCGCACTTTTCCCCCTGGTTACTGCCCTCCTCTTCTATGGCGTCCTGGTGGTCCGAACAGTATTGACCATCCCCCTCTTTTCAGTTTTTTTCCCCCTGACATTTTCCTGTGCAACCACACGCTTCCCCTCTGTGCTCAAGCCACCCCCCCCTCCCCTTTTTCGGCCTCCCTTTTTTGACCCAGCCAGCCTTCTCCCCTCAAGGGCGAAGTAACTGCTATGCACCCTATCCTGAAGCCAAAAGGATCTCTCCTTGGGCGTCCGACGTCACAGTTCCCCCCCTTTGACGGTTCGTTTTCCGATACACCTTTCCCAATCTCCTTTCACACCCACTTCTTTGGCATTCCGCTAATTCTTCCAATTGCCTAAGTGGAACTTCTTCCTCAAAGGATAGTTTTTCCCTTTTCCCCCACCCACGATAGGGTCCCCCGGAGCCTCCACTTCTTCCCCCGTAATCATCGCCCCGGATTTAGATTCGGTCTAATTTTTTTTACTGTCTTCCTGCCGAAGGAAAACCAACCTGTTGTCCTTCTCATTTTTCTCAGCGCAACATTCGAGTATTATTCCCGTCCTCTGCCAACGTTAAGAATCCCTCTTTTCTGGACGTTGATCCATGTCGTGCGGCGGAGCCTTCTATTTCTCCCCCAACGCGGGAGGGGCCATCTCTAAGCTAATCCTACTCTCCCGCCAGGAACCTTGTACACGCGATTCTCCCCTTCGTCCCCCCTCCCTTTGAATTCCGTCATTCGATGTTAACCTTCCCCCCCCTTGACGTTCAACGAAACGTTCTCTTCTCCTGCTTTTTCCCCCCGAGTATGAACACGAAACTTCCCCACTGCGCAAGTAGTTTACCCCTTTCATGATGAAGGTCCTCCGCTAGCGACTCGTGTATCCAGGCCCCCCTTTTTTTAGCGTCTTCCTCCCGCCGGTTTCTTCATTGACTTCAACGCTTGCATAAATTTAGTCGCTGCCTTATTTAGATATTTGGTCAAATTTTCCTTTCTTTGGAGATGCAACCTTTCCCTTATATCTAGGATCCATTCCATTTTTCTATTACATCTTTCCACCTCTAAGCTCCAACTTCCCTTGGGGGAACAACCGATCTCCGTAGCGCGAAAGGAGTTTTTCCTCCCCTTTTTTTGAATAATTTCCCCTGCCGGGAGAGATGAATTTTCACTTTCATTTTCCGATATTCTTTTTTTTTCTCTCGCAGGGAATTTTGTTCCCCTAATTGGAATCATTTGGGGTGAGGTGGTAATACCTTCCCCGGCAGGATTTCCTCTACTTCCTTTTTTCCTTTGCACGTTGGATGACGAACGACGTCCGTCCGGAATGCAAGAGGCTTTTTTGCCGATGTTTCCTCCCCCTTGGTACCCAAGGAAATTCGGAGCCTTCCTTTCTGCATCCTTTCCCTGACACCCTTTGGTGGAGCAGAATATCCCGAAATTCGCCACTGACATATATTTCTTTTTTTCTTTTTAAAGTCAACTCTATCATTTTGTCCTGTGTCAGGTAATCCTACCTGGGTCTTCTCACGATCTACTTTGACATTCCCACCCGTTGCTCGGCGTCCTTTCACCCTCGCTTCACACTGTTGACAATGTATATCCCTTCCTCTCGGATTGATGATCCCTTCTTTTTCAGTGGCTATGTGAAGCTGTAATTTTTTTCCATGTCTCCTTCTCCTTCCTTTTTGCCCACTGCGGCCTTCCGACTGCTGCTGCTTTGCGCACGACAAGATTTTTTTACGTTTGGCTTTTTCTGTCCGATTTACGGTTGACTTTTCCATTTCCCTTTGCTGCAGCCTTTTTTGTTTCTATTCCTTCGGAAAGAGACCGTTATCAAGCTTCTCCTGTTTGCTTCAGTCTGACATTTGCCCTCAGCCTTTTCACCTTCGCTCTCCTTGATTCCAACTCGCTTGCTGTTTCTAAATTTCTTGTTTGTTTCCTTTCTTTTTTTTCTTTTTTTTTTGCCGCGGGTGTGTTTTCCGTCTGTTTTTTGATGGGGATGTGGTTTGCTTTCTTTCGATGATACCTGGATTCCCCCCACCCTTTCTTCCTCAGCTAAGCCCCCTTTCGCGGCCGTTTAAGAAAATGGTTCCTTGCACTGGGGTTTGTTAGTAATTTTTTCTCTCCAGTGACCGCCGTAACGAGACAGTGTCGTGACTCTTCGGGACACCTTACAGCACAACGTTTACAATACAATGAAATCCGCGTTAACCGCTTTTTCTCTTCCTGGGACCCGGTTCGATTTTGATTCCCCTTCTCGAGAGGCCGCACCCTTTTGGTCATGTTCATGCTTTTCATGCTCACATAAGAGATCAAGGCTCCTCCTGGGAAGAAATCACCTAAATCTACCCCGTCCCTTAACACAAGCATTCCAACCCCTAGCTCAGTTTCCCCTTCATCGCGATTTTTCCTTGTTAAGGCGCGCGCCTCTTTTTTCCTTTCTCATAGACTTTTTTCTGAGGACTGCTTAAAAATGTTTTCTCTATTCTTTTTTCATATAGGACTATGTGTAGGGAATTTTGCTTCTTTCGTTTTGAGATTTTTTCCCCTTCAACAGATTGGTCTGGCGAACCCCTTTTCCGTTGTTTTTTCTGAGTAAGTTCCTTCTCTTTCTCTGGAGAGGACGCCGTGTCGGCTATGGACCGTCTCCCTCCTTTTCTGGAACTTTCTTTTTCCGGATTGTTCTTTTCCACTCCTGTTCCCCCAGTGGTTTTTGTTTCTTTTTCCCTCTTTGCCGCCTTTTTCCCCCCCTTAAATCTTGATGCGCGAGGCGGTGCTTCGCGATCAGGAGATCCTTTTTCGATTTTTTTTTTCCATGAGGAAGCCGCGGACTATGAAATCCCACCCGATGAGTATGAAGATATTTTCTCTTTTGTGGGAATAACCCGCACCATTCATGAAGAAGGTAGAACGTTATCCCTTAAATTTGTCTTCCTATTTGCCGAGATAGTGAGGATCTCGCCCTCCCGACGTCTTCTCACCCCCCTCAATTATCGGATCAGCCTCCTCTTTGCAGATGCGGCCAAAGTTGACCTCTCTTCCTTTTTGAAAAGGTATTCCGACTCTTAAGCGGGACGACCACGGGAATTTCCCCCCCGGCTGTTTTTCACCTTTCAGGCCAGGGACGAGGCGCACGACCTAGTGCCATCTTTGGGAACTGCTCTCCTTCAGGGGTTATTGTGCTTTTTCCTCCATGCGGCCTCCTGTAAACTGTTTGGAGATGGTAGTCCTCGCCCACCTGTGTTAGGCGATGCAAGTGGCTCAGGTTATATTTGCATTCTTCACGCGATTTTCACCAATATTGTTTTAGAAAACTGTGAGAAATCCTTTCCCAGCCTTCCTTCCACTCTCTTTTCCAGACGATCCAATTGAGGTTAGATCCCTCGCTTTCAGTAAGCGATAATAATTACCTCCCCCCCCTTCGCAAAATGTTGCTCCCTCTTTTCATCGATTGGCGACATGGGTGATCCATCTTTCCCCTAATTCTTTCCTTGTCCCTCAGTGAGCCAGCGCTGTGATGAAAACGAGCCAGTTTGTGCACCATTCACGTAGTTCAGAGAATCCTTTTTCTTTTCCTTTTTTTCATACGGCTTCATCGCTGACTTCCCTTTAGGCCCGGTTTAAACGCACCAGCTTGCCTCGTTTCCTTTCCTTTTTCTTAAATGGAAACTTGCCTACTTCCGTGCTGCCAGCGTTGCACTCCATCCGATTTTTTTGAAACCGACGATTCCTTTTTTCCCCTTCCTCTCAACAAACCGCCGCTGACTCAGATTCGCTTTCTCACTTTGTTTTTTTTTTTTCGGTATTTGAGGAATTTTTTCTCCGCGATGCTTCCAATCTCTTCTCTTTTCCTAATACGTTGTTGGTTGTTTCTCTTTTCTCTTCAGCATCGAAGTACTCCATCTTCACCAAGTAAAGCTCGCGGACTCGTTCCACGATTTTTTTTAGAGTAAGCTTTTTCTCCTCGGTTTTGGCGCAGTAACGTCCTCTTAATAGTCGTGTTACCACTCTTGCATACACGCTGGCAGTCTTTCTCCACTTCGGCGTTCCATCCCTCGCTTCCGTTCGCCAAACTGTTTTTTTCCATGTTTCTGAGTTTGATACGGTCTTTCCCCCTCCCCCCTGGATTATCTGAACGACGTGATTTGCGACTGGCTACGTGGTCCTCCCCCCTGGCGACAAGGACCCCCCTCGTGGACACTTTTCCTGATTTTTCTTCTGACGTACTATGGACCCCAATCCTTCAACGTCTCTCCTTTCTTTTGCGAGCCGGTGTGATGAACTCGCGTGACTGAGCTGTGCTTGCTTCGCCCCCCGCATCGTTCTCGTCTGACCACCTGTTCGTTTTGCAACGCTCCGGTCTTTTTTCTAACTATCCCCCTTTCTTTTTTTTCCCTCCAATATGGGTTGAATCAGTGAAGCGTTTGCCCATCTCGTGCATTGCAGAAAAATGTTTTTTCTCGACTTCCTTCCCCCCTACGGATAGTACTTTTCCCCCCCCCCCCCCATTTTGTCTCTTTTTTTTCCTTTTCGGGCAACATACCCTCCTCGCAATTCAACCAGATGATGCAACGATTTCTCCTCTTTTTTTCCTGTAGGACAAAGCCTCTCTTTTTTCGCCGTCTGGAGTTTTCCATTTTTTCGTCCCCTTTTTTTGTGATCCCGGACCGGCCCGCTTCGGACGGCTGGCAACTTGGACGCCGCAGCTCCCCTTGCCTATGAGGCTACGAGTTTTTCTTTGCGTTTGGTGAGACGCTGGTGAGGGCTTGATAGACATTCCCTTTTTTTCCCACTAGATCCCCAATTATCTGGATTTACACTCTTCGACCTGACTCCTTCTGGTTCAGGCATACAGGGACAAGTTGTCATAAGTAATACCCCCCCCCAGGAATGATTCTTCTCCTCTCCCTCGCGCGAGATACGTCCTTCATTCTCACCAGGCGCTGACTAGCATGATTTCGGCGAAATACCCCTTCCAGACCATCAGAGGACCAAACTTTAAAACTTCCAATCCCCCAGCCAACCTTTTTTCACTTTTCCTCAGCCCCCTCCGATCGGGCCACTCGTCCCTTTTTCCCTCTGACCGCCCAGAGCTACTCAACTGTAGTTCTTCCCCTCCCACGCGGCTCCGTCCCCTCCCCCGTTTCAAAACATCGAGTTTCGTACCTAGGTTTGCTTGGTTTTTTTGAAACCGCCAACCACTCGCGCCCTCCCGTTCCTCCCAGATTCCGCCTGATGAAACGCAGTACGTCAGGCTTCCACACTTCCATTTGGTCTCCCTCCTGACCCAAAAGTCCGCGACTCACAGTCCTTTCTTCAAATATTGAAGATCGCTTCCAGGATCTTTGATGATTCTATGATTCGCTCCTCCCTTTTTGAGCCTTGAGTGACTTCTGGATGACGATCGCTTCTCCTTCACCTTTATCAGCCTTTCCACTCAAAGCAACAGCCCGGTGCGGCCGCGAGAGGATTGAGAATTCCCCTCCCCCCGATCGACTTCCGTCCGCCTCGGCGATTGTACCTTGCATTGTCAGCCGTCTGGGTAGGGGACTTTTCTTCTTGCCGCTGATGCCTGTTTTCTTTCTAAGCCCAACTTATAAAAAGAAAATTTTTCCCATTATTTCCTTTTTTTAATCAAACGCAAATTATTTTGTTCGCTACTGAAGCTGTCCTAGTTGTTGCCCGCCCTCTCCCAGCCCCCCCTTAACCACTCGTCTCCACGAAGTCAACCCCTCTTCCCAGAATGTGTAAAGCCCCCCTCCCCGGCGTGAGGCCTAAATGTTGGATAAACAAGCCCTTCCGATGTGGAATCCCCCCGTTCTAGGTAGAAGTAAGGGTTCTCGTGCCCTTATCCTTGACTTGTTCCCCCCCTTGCCACAACCAGCTGCTAAGGATATGCCAGGTTCGCTCCCCTCGTGGTCACAGTTTTCTCCCTTCGGATCACCCCCCGCCTGAATTACGTCTCTGTAAAAATTTCCGCAGTGGGAATTTTCCCGCGACTCCATATCATGTCGCCCTGCTAACCTTCTTTTTCCCCTCAAATTCATTTCAAGTTAAATCATCAGCCGATCTTGGCTTTAGAGATACGGTCGTCCCTTTTACGTATTCTTCGGGACTCCCCTCCCTTTGTTGGTCTGTAGCGAATCTTGCTCTTCAGCCTGTTTTTCTTACCCCTTCGGCCAACGTCCTCTTCAAGCGTATGGTTCTTCCTTCCATAGCTTTTTGGAATGCTCTTCCGAGATTGCTCCCAAACTTTTTCGATCGAGTTTTTCCTCATCGATAATTGACGATTTCCTTGGGACGAAGCCATTTTCCCATCGTCAACACCCTCTTTTCATTGTGTCACTTGCCCCCCTTCAAAATCCCCGTTTCAAATCCGAAGTCTTAAGATACACGCTGCTCCTGCCTTTCGGAAAATTCCTAAACAAAATTCCACCATCTAAAATCCTGTGTCCCCCCTTCCGGAGCAGTCCTCTTCTTTGACAAATGTAACCATATCTATGCGGCGCAGGACTCTTTCCCTCGAGCGATCCCTTGTCCCCACTCCTTGAAGTTGTGGCTCCTTTGATTTGGCACG
>Ga0179591_1323104_pt1 | contig 11322 bp, 11 predicted proteins | sample CZOMad2_1_08_16f_FD_182891 | JGI IMG/M metagenome (GOLD analysis project Ga0179591, IMG submission 182891) | Vadose zone soil fungal communities from Angelo Coast Range Reserve, California, USA - CZOMad2_1_08_16fungal (PacBio error correction) | ecosystem: Environmental > Terrestrial > Soil >... | reverse complement strand
GTAGCAGCAAGTGCCGCTATTTTGCCATACGTCAACCATTTTTCCTTTTTTTCTCGTTAGGCATTGCAATCTCCCCCTCCCCCTTCCCTTTTTTCGAAATCCTCGATAGCATTCGGCCAAAAATGCATCTTACTCTCTGCCTGCATTCACCCTTACACTTTCATGCGTATCCTCTTTTGAACTTCCCCCTTGATACCCCATTTCGTCCCCCACAAAACCGCTGTGTTCTCGTCAGGACTTTCATTTATATTACATTCGTGAAATTCTGGTTTACAGTTCCTTCAAAGTTCCTTTTCTGCCATTATTTTCACTTTTCCTCTCGGAAATATCCATGCAGGGCTTTCCCCAATTTTAGCTATCGTTGCATTTTTTGTCCAGTTGCACGATTCCCTGAACTGCCCTTATGACATACCACCGACTTGTGGCGGGCTGTTGCTGAACCGAAAGCCTAAGTTGTTTTCTGCCCGGTGATCCCCGATGCTTCATGAGTTTGGTGTATTGCGGTCCCCAGAGGGAGTCGTATTCAACTCAAGTTTCCATCTTTGGATCTTGTTGGCCCGTTTCAACCTCCTGTTATTTTGCGTTCCCCCTTTCCCCCCCCCCCAACCGCACCTTTCAAGATTACTGCCTTTTCCTCTGCTTAAGTCCGATAGTAAGCCGGAATGTATGTGAACTTTACCGATCAGTCGAATTCTTTCTTTTACCCCCTCTTTTTCCCCTGCCCCCACTATTTCGATCGACCTTTAGATCTTTTTCTAAAAACCATTCCCCTTTTTTGAGTAGCGTTTTTTCTCTGTTTTGGCGGAAATCAGGAACTGGACGCGTGAATATAACTTCGTAATTTACGACTCAGTTTTTTTGACCCCCTTTCTGTTTTAACACCCTTTCTTTGTCCATGGTTCAAAGAGTAACACTTCATTCCCGGTATGGCCAGTGGTTGTATTTTGACCGCTTTTACCTTCTGAGATCGTGATTCCTCCTTTTTAGAGGAGGTACTGTTATCGTCATTCAGGAGATTGCTTCCATTGCACCGATGATTTTTCCCGTGCAAGACTTGTAGAAGACCCATATTCGTTTAAGTGTTCATTTCCCGTATTATTTTTGATATTTCTCATCAATACCGGATCCTTTTTCAGGCCCCTTTGTGATTCGATTATTTGGTTTTTTAACTTTTAGTGGGAACATTCGCCCTTTGATCCGGTTTTCTATATGATTCGACCCCTTTTTCTCTTTAAATTTCTCCCTCCCACTCTTGTCCTTTCAGATATAAGGATGTGAGTGATTTGCGTATCGATTTCCCAATTTTTATCGGGACCCGTCCCTACTAAGAAAAAGATTAAGTGCCTCCTGGTTGTTCCCCCTCTCTTTTATCTATCTTTTGCGCATTTCAGCCTCCAACGCCCCCCTTCCTAGTTGTTTTTTGAAGAGGATTTTTTCTACCCTTCTCCTTTCCACCCAAACCCATACTGATATCGACAACTCCCTCTGCCACCCTGAAGTCAAGGCTCACCTTTTTTGTCAGTTGGAATGAAAAGTCTCCCTTTGCAAACTCCTCCATCCCGTTCTATATACGCCTTTTCGCAACCCTTTCACCCCCCCTCCTTCCTGAAATGAAGCCCCTGTTTCCTCGTAGAGAAACCCTCGTTCCCCCACAACTCAACCGTCCTTTCCCAGCCCATTGAACTCCGCCCCCCCTATGTCGAGAACCCCCCATCTTTCTTCCCTTCCTCCTTCTCTCACCTGATACGGTTGAAAATCGAACCTCGATGATGGTCGCTGGGCCGCCCGATGGTCCCCCTGAGATCTTTGCACATGTCCTAAGTTTACCCTTGGTCCCTGCCTACCCCGTACTCCCCCTCCTGCCCCCACCGAGTACCTCTCAAGATCAGTAAGGATCTGATTTTCCATCGCCCTTGAATCCGCTTTTACTTCATCTTAGATTAATTTTACTACTTTGTCGCCAAAGGAAACCTTCCCCATATCTTCCCTCTCCCATCAAACCTTCTGATGATGGTACAAGGAAACAGACGAGTAGAGAGCGATGTTTCAAGTAACTTGATTCATTCCCTTTTTTACTCCCAACACGCGAACCGCGCTCCCCTACCCTTCTTTCCTGTCCAAATTTTCCAGGAAAAACCTTTTTGATCACGTCCCACATTGTTTGCCCCAGCACAACATACGGCTTTAATTTTCGCAATTCGGAACTGATCGCTAATCGTATTCACACTCTGTCCTGCCCCCCGATCTAAGCCCCCCCCCAGCTTTCAAGGTATTCGTCTCCAGTGGAGGTAGTTTAACCTCCAACCCCTCAATCCGCATGCAGGCAACAATCTTCAAGATATTTTTCCAACAGTGTAAAGATTCCTCTTTCAGTGCATACAGCGAATCCACCCACACAACATTAATTTTAATTCCGCCCCTTCCTTTTTTTCATTGATCGAGGTTCAACCCCCCCAACCCTTTCCCCCCCTTATTGGACTTTGACAATGGAAGTCGCCTCAGTGCCCAAATGTTCCCCCCTCATTTTTTATATCTCGGGACTCCCTATTGTTTTAGACCTTCCCTGGCTTTCATCTCTTCCCTTTTTCCGACATCTTCCTATTAATGTATCAAACCCGACCTTTCCAATACTATAAGATCCTTAGTCCCCAACAGGAGTTTGTTCCTGCTGCAGTTTATCCCTCCCTTTCCTAGTTCAAATTCCCTCGTACTCTTCTTTTACCCCCAACACACTTAAAATTCTCCTCCCTCCGTCGATTCTTCTTCTAGCCCGATGCCCTTCAAAACCCAATGGTAGGATTTTCAAGATGTCCTCCCCCCGCTCCGTTGGCCAATGGTTGCAATTGACGTGTATCGATGCAAGGACCCTTCATGGCGGCACTGCTTTCTACCACATTGCCCTTATGCTAAAATTTTTCCCTCGTTCCTCCCGAGGTTTGACCAACTATTGTAAATATTTACTCCTTTGCAATTCCTCCTTTCTCCCAGTGATTCTCATATGGACCTTCCTCCCCCTCGAATTTTGTGAGGATTAGTCACACTTCCCTGTAATGGGGGTTCGAAAATTGTAGATGCTTTTTCATTCTCACTTTTACCATTTGTATAAATTTTTTAGTCAATATGCCTCAACACCCCAAGGAGGTCAGATCTACAACTTACGCGCTCCACCTTGGTTGTCCCTTTTTCCCTAGTCTTTCAGAAGCTCGTCCCAATTCCCTCATTCTCCATGTCCTCAGTAACTTATGAACCTTCCCCCCCCCTCCCCTCTTTTTTTGCCTTCGACCCCCCTTTGAATGTTTTAACGAACTCCCTATATCATTTGTAGTATCCTGGGCATAAAGGCACCCTTTAACGGATCTTTTTTTGTGCGCCGTCCAAGGATTCATTTTTTTTCCTGATCGGGGTGGTTCTCCCACCCCCCTTATCCTCCCGGGGGGTTTTAATTGAACCCCGGGGCACATGCCCCTGGCACTCCGGATCGAATAGTGAGTTTGCTTCTCTGTTTGTCTTCTTTCTTGAACGGTGTAAATCTTGGGCTCCCTTCGATTCCTTTTTTATATAATGAATTAGTCTCCACCCAAGCTGAAAAGAACAGTTGTTGCCCCAATATGTTAATATGCTCCAACCTTTGCTTTTCTCCCTCTTAAATGCCTTAGAGTCTTGGGTGCTTCCTCCTCTTTTCCCCGACCTTTTACTCCCTCATAAAATTCTCAAATTGGAGGCCGGATAGCCATTCTTTAAATTCGTTGCCGAGTGCTAGATAGTCACAACCCACCGAAATGTTTATCCCAAGGGTTTCTCAAGAAGTCGTGAGTGCGACGAGCCGCCATTATTTTGGTCTTGAATAATTCCGTTTATGCGCTCTACTCGTCTCATTTCATTTAATTAATTCCCCCTTTTAGTTCTCTCCTCTTTCTCCCAGTTTTTTTTATGTCGAGCGAAGCAAGACTTCAAATGACTATTCAACCCCAACCCTCTCTCAGATCCCTTTATTTGACTAGCCCCGCTTAGAGTATAATACTCAAGACTTTGGGCCTCATCCCATTGATGAACCTTTACTTTTAGACCTTTCTTTCCCTATCGCTAGTTAAAACTTCAAATATTTAAGCCTTCCCTCCTCACAAATTGCTCGGTTCTGCGCTGAGCCATTCTTTATCATGTACTCCCTCACCCAAAGTCTCTCCTAAGTTCCCTTTTCACGCCGCTACGACTTGTTTTTTGCTTCCTTCTTTTTAACTAGCTTTTCCCCGATCCGCCCATGTTTGCTTTGGATTCAAAGACAAGTCGCGGAAATGTAGCATTCTGTTCACCTTCCCCTCCCCCATACCTCCCAAAACATGCCGAAACCCCCTGGATTATTCAAACCCCTTTTTTTTGCAGCTGTTATTGCCTTTTCCTTTCCCGACAACCCCTTGTCTCTTCGATTCTGCCCAGACCAATGATACCCCCTTACGGATGAGCTTTCCTTTTTTTGTCCCAAACCCCCGACACACTCAAGGTGATCTAACTGCAGTGCTTCCATGCCCCTTCCGGATATGCATCTTTCCTTTTCCCCTTTAACACCCCCTTTCCACCTCAGAGGGATCTTTTCTTAAACCCGTGGCCGTTTGTCCAATGAGAATAATAAGTTGTGGGAACTCATTGTTCTAACTACGATATTTCACCCTCCATTTTCTTTTTCCTCTCCTCAGTTTCGATATCGAATTAGTTCTCGTTCCCCGCATCGTGTCTCATAGCAAAATCCGCGTTCAATGTTAAAGTCCTCCCGACGTCCTTCCCCCCCGGTGCCCTTAACATGTACTACGCCCGCAAGGAAGTTTTACCTGAATTAAAAGTCAAAAACTGTATTTCTCCCCTTTTCCCCTTTTGGACCTGGTCGTCCTCATGTTCACTGTGAACTTCCTGAGCTCGTTTCCTTTTTCCCCAATGGACTTCCTGTAGCTTCAATTTGATGAGCCCCTCTGGCCCGCGTGGTCTCAGCGGAACCCATATTCTCCTCCGACACGTTCATTTGGCCCCCTTCCTCTTCTGCGTGATGCATTGAACCTATTACCCAAATCTCCCTGGTTTTTTCTTGCAATCCCCCACTGCGCTAAAGCTGTTTAATTCTTAATTTCCTCGCCCCATTCTTCATTTCTTCCATTTTCTCTTCTCCTCCCTTTTCTTGCACTTTCTTTGATACGACACTGGCGCCCATCCGTGCATGAAGAAGGCCCTCACGTCTACTTTTCCTCATTTCTCAGTGAACCTCCCTGGTGTGAAATACCCCTGCCTTTTCCCTCTTGAAACATTCCCCCCTATTGAAGTTGAGCTCATCCCCTGGTTTTAAATCTATATATCATCCATTTATTGGGACTTTTTCCCCTTCCATGTGCCCTTTTCCGACGCTATTTAATACATTAACGTTGTTTTGTTTTCTGATTTGCTGATCGCCTAATGCTGCCACCCGTCTCGTTGAAATCCCTAGCATGTAATGAGGTTGTGTATCCTTTATACATGTCAAGGGAAGAGGACTTTACCTATTAATCTAGCTTTTTGCGGCAAATTCTTTTGATTTTTTAATTTCCCACCCCCCCTAATGATTACTAAAATACCTTTTCTTACGCTTGTTCCTCCCTTGCAGGGGCAAGAGTGCTTTGGCAAATACGAAGTTGTTTCCTGGTCAAGATCTGTCCTTCATTGTCCCCCCAAGGTACAATCCTCTATTTTCTGATGCCCTTTATGGCCCCACCCACCTGTGATCTCTGAAGGACTTTAAGTAATTGCCAAATTACGTTTGGAGGTTAGTCTGTTTAGCGTGTACTTTTAAATAGGAACTTTCCTGTTCTTTCACTTCCCTCTGCCCCGACCTTAACGTCGCTCTCTTTAGTTTCCAAAAAGATTTCCAAGCCGCCTCCCCTCCCAATTTTACTTGTTGTTCAATATTAACCCTCATCCCCGGGAGGAGTTCGTTATTATCCTTCCATTACAACCTTTGCTTCTTCTCGTGTTTGAGATGAGTTCCGGTGTAATGCCCCTCCTTCCCCTTGGTAAACTTTGATGCCATGGCCGACAGGATTATACGATCTTTTCTTCATGGCCCGGCGGTCAGCCCTATAGTCTTTTTATATCCCTCCTTCCCGAAAAAACGGCTAACCGTTATTCGCTAAAAGTGGAGGGGCCCCTCTTTTCTGGTTCGATTATTTCCATGAAATGTCTTCTTGAAGGTTTCGATTGTGTTTTAGACGATTACAATTAGATCAGTTTCGATGAACTCTCTCGCTCCCTTCGTTTTCAGATCTCCTTTGGAAGACGATTCTTGTTCAGCGGGAACCCCATACAGAAAGCACTAGTAATTGTCTTTTTCGTCCAACTCTGCCCTTTTCTCTCGAGAGTTAAGTCCTTTTTTTGCGATTAATTGACCTAACCCCCATAGATATGGTAACGCAATGTTTGTCTTAGTGTCAACTCTGACCAACCATCACCTCTGAACGCCCCCCTCCTCTGACCCCATGCGAGTTGGAACGACCCTTCAGAGGCTAAAATCTTTCTCTTTTTCTGTTGCTTTTTTCAAAACCCTCAGACTGCAACTCCGAAAGTGAGCCCCTGACGCAAAGAGTTTCACACCTTCCCGAAGATACCGTAAAACCCCCCACTCGAAAACCTGCTGCTTTCTCCCTATCAACTAGTTTTGCGTAAGCCCTGAAAGTTTGTTGGTTTCACTTTTCCCACCCCCGGGGATGTCGCGAATAAAGCTTTTCCCGTTAGAAAGGTCAAGAACCGATTTTTTAAACTTGACCACTCCCTACGATTTTTTTGAAAGAATCAGGTCCCTCCCCCCTTCCCAAAATTTTCCCTCAGGAAACCCCTTTACTTTCGGCGGCCTTATCACGCAACGCATCTTCAGAACACTAAGCTAAACTTCTTGCATGGCATCCCCTCCCCTGACGAGGAAATTTATAAGGGCATGCATTTACTCCCCTTTTTTCCCTTCCCCAGGAAGCTTCCGGCGAGCATCAGCCAAGATCTGATTGTAAACACGCTAGGTATAGTCTGTAAAGGGTCAATGTTTCACAAAGAATTATCTAACCTTCCCGTGTTCATTTTTCCCTTCCCCCCCCTCCTATAGAGACCTCACCCCACCTTATCTTGCAGCCCCCCAAATTTTCACGGAAAAGACGAAGACAACTTGTGCCGCCATGTCATGTCCCCCCCCTATCGGATTGCAAAGTTTCATTTGTTCTGTCCTTTTCCTACACCCTTTCCCATTCGTTTCCCATCCTTCTGCCCTCCTTATATCTCTTCAGAAGTCGTCGTTCCTCTCGCCTTTCACCCTTGTTTTTCCCCAAATTCAACCCCTCAGACACTCTCTTTGAGGACCAGGGCCCTAACGCTTTCCAGAGGAAAAGAGTTCCCTTTAATACCGCGCTCCAAACCAAGTTCTCCCGCTTACGGCCGCCGCTTGGCTCCTCTTAAGAGGTTTCAGTAAAAGAACCCACACCAGTCTTTAGTTTATATGTAATTCTTGAACGGTTACCCCAAATGGTCCCTCCCTAATGTATGATTCGCAACAACCTATTTTTTCTTCTTAACTCTGATTATTGACTGCCTCTGGGCTTCTCCAATTGCGATTACAGGACACCCCATCTATCTCCTTTTCAGAGTATTTCCCGCCCCAATTTTTTGTCCTTCTGCCCCCCCTTTTTATGAAGCAAAGGCCTATTCCCCAAAGGACGGATCATGCCTTCCCTTGTAAAACCCCTTTCCCTAAAATCATTTTTTCCCATTCTCCATTTTGATAGCCTAACTCACACCCCAAGGTTCTCTTGTTATGTTAATTCCCGTTTCGCACGTCCCCTTCATGCCAGTCCATACGGGATGCCACCCCAAGATAATGTAGGACACCCCTCCTCTCCAGGCTCTACATATTGACCCAGCGGTCTCCCCTCACTTTGACCAATTGCAACGATTATAATTCCTTCACCTTTTAAAGACCTCTCCCATCAGGTCGCCCCTTGCGAATAGGAAATAAGATTGGTGCCGTGATCTCGTCAAACACCCGGTTACTTGTCCCGAGGCAGTTCCCCCCAATCTGTCAGATGTACCGTCGTAACTTGAATTTTGGTGTCCGTCAATAGACCTAAAAAAGCTTTGAACTATGGACACCTTATACGACGTAAAAACTCGAGCACCAATCTACTCGTCAATGTAGTTGAAGACAAATTTCTTTTCCCCCATACAAGTCATGTTAATGACGTACCTGCAGCTTGCCCTTTTTCCCCCCATTTGAGTGAATTTTTCCAACACTAAAATACATAGATTTTTCTCTCAGTGAAAACCTCCTTCTAACGAATGGGTCGTGTTCGCAGGTTCCCCTGTTAGACCTCCCCCCAGTGTGTGTTGTTCTACTTCCCCTCTTCCCCAGGAACTCCCAAGTCCTTATGGAGCCAATATCTTCCTAACTCCTTTTCGTTAGTCGGTCGTTCTTGATGCTCTTGCCCTTTTACATACATTGCGAGCAAATTCTGCGGCCTCTCGGGGACAGGAATAAAAAAGCCAAGCAACATTTGCGTGTCCCCCATTTTCTTCCCTTAACAGGACTCTTTTTTAGCTCCCCCCTTTGATAGCGGGCGCCACTGATTTTCGACTTTGCGTGGAGCTTCCTCCCTCGCCGGAAAAAACTTCACAATTTGTGAGGAGCAGTCCTCTCAACTCTCTTACCATAGGAGTGTAACTCCTTTTCGTTTACCACGTTCTTCCCCCCAAAGGAAGACAAGGGTACTTTGCCCCCACAGGACGTCTTAGCATTCGGGAATATCCCTAAGGGTCTCATAATGCTGGACTTTCTCCTGGCGCCCCATGTTAACTCCCTTTAATTTTAAGTTACCTGTTTTTTTTTTATGTAAGATACTCGCTTGTACGTACGTTGTTGTTTTCTCCAACAGAATCCCTTCGAACACAACCATGAAGTATGCCTCCCAACTTAGATCCCCAGATTTGATTCCGGCAATTCCAATTTTCAAGTTCTTTCTATCGATCGTTTGCCACAATCCTTGTTCCCCATTTCTTTAATTTTTTTTGAACCCTCCTTTTCAACTCTTAGCGCCTAAACCCATTCTGCATATTTTACGAATGGTATCTTCTCTACAAAAATTGAGCGAGTGCACCCTGCGGTTAAGCTGAGGGAAGCCATCCCCAAGAGATCTAATTTACACGCCGTACCCCTCCCCCAGGGTTTTCCTTTTACCCAGCTGTTCAATTCGTCAATATTGCCCCTCCCTAGATCATGTAAACTCCGCCGCGAAATGTTTTCTCTCATAATTTAACATTCTAGTCATAACCGAGCCCACCCCTCGTCCCCCTTTCACATTCTTATTCTACTTGCACTGCGGACTTTTGGCTATACGCATTTCCCCTCGGGCAAGTATAAAAAATTAGTTTCTTCCCCCTCTTTATCACACCCTCTTTAATTCCTGCGCACCCCCTCCCCCGATACGGTTCTCTTAAATTCTTATGGCTTGAGGAGACTACCCGTTTCTGGATTATGGATCTTTCATAAATTTTGTGAATTTCAACCCCCGGCCGTTTCGCAAGTGTTGATGGAGAATTATCTTTGGAATCGTCTTTTTTTCCAATATACACCCCCGAACAAGAAATTGTACGCGCATATTTTTCCTTAGTAGTTCAATCAGAGATGTGCTTTCATATTCCTCACCTTTCATGGTCAATTAAAATTTCCCCCTTCCTCTCGAGTCTAACAAAGATTTTCACGGATCCTCCATTAACCCGACAGTTTCTCTTTCCTCCTTCACTGGAAAACCATCGTTCCCTTGATGTATTGTCATATTTCTTAACTTTAGCCTGTTAGTGCAACCTGAATCCTTAATTTGATCATCGTCACTTGGTTACACCCACTGGCGATTGGTCTTCCTTTCGCTCGCCTGGCGCCATGGAGAAGCAGTGAATGCAATAACATCCCTTATCCATTTCAAAAGTTCCTTCCCTTGCGGACGCGTCCTTCCTTGCCCCCTTAAACCAATACGCCCCCCTTGGTCTGGAACTCCTCTCTCCACAAAAGAGTCTGAGACATCTCTTGGCATGAATATTTTATTCACAATGTTCAAGAGCATCCGTCTTTGCAGTGCAATTGATTATACCCCTTTCGGGACCCAAGGTTAGCTTCCCCACTTTCCTTCTTTACTATGAATTATCTCTCTTCAATGGCGGGCGTTTCCCCTTTGACCCTTGACCTTTCCCATCATTCGAAGAGAAATTTCGTCTAAGGTTTTGTGTTGAGTTTCTTTATTCCGTGGCGAATATCATCCTTAGGAGGGATTTGGCACATCGCCTTCTCCTTACTCAATTCATATTACAATAAGGCAGGGTGGGGGTTTGTTGCATGACTTATCATGTATGCAGGAAAATCACCCTTTTCATGCTTTTGACGCTGTATAAACCCGAGTACAGAGGACTATCTCTCATTTTAATTCTTTTTCTTCTCGGGCCGGCAAATATTGTATATGTTTTGAACGTGTAAACTACCAATCCACTTTCCTAACGCAAATACCTGTCCGGCTGAACTGATCCCTCATATAGGAATTCTCCTTACACCTGAAGTTGAATTTTTCACATGAATCTAACATTGACCACCGGTAAAATACCTCTTTTCTGAGAAGACACCAACTTGTGACTCAAGTGCTGGCACGCAAAATACCTTTTTTTAGAGATGTTAGACTTTCCACAACCTACTGGGAGGTTTACTATAACTTCGTTTTCCTTGAAAACTCCCCTCTTCCTTTTCGTATTTGCTTTTTGTTTCCCTCCTTATTTGGTTTGCCTTGAAATATCTTTTCTTTCTTCCAAAAGTAGAAAAGGCTAAGTACTTTCCGGCGTACCTTCATTTCGCCCATGCCCATTAGACTTTATTGAGATATTTCGCTATGTTAGGCTCTCGCTTTTTTCTAGGAATCAGTAAAATTGCACTAAGCTTCGCGATGACTTCCTTTTGGCCCATTCTCCCCCCTTTTCTTTCGGATTTTTCCCATGTATTCTTTTTAACAATGTTTCCCGACCACCGATTAAACTTTATTAGGTTTAGTGTTTTAAGTTTTTGGTAGTCCTTGGATGAGTTGATCCTCGCCCTTTCTCTCTTTTTTCGCTTTGTTTGTTCGACGTCCTTTAAAGGTGTGCTCCTCCCGCTTCCTTTACCTTTTGGAGTAAGATCTCATTTTTAGGCTTGCAGTTGCAGTTTAGTCCCCCAATATGGAATCGAACCCCATCTTTTATCCTTGACTTTGAGTTCGTTCCAACTCCCCTTCTTGATAGTTCAGTATTTTTTTTTTT
>Ga0179591_1313906_pt1 | contig 11322 bp, 7 predicted proteins | sample CZOMad2_1_08_16f_FD_182891 | JGI IMG/M metagenome (GOLD analysis project Ga0179591, IMG submission 182891) | Vadose zone soil fungal communities from Angelo Coast Range Reserve, California, USA - CZOMad2_1_08_16fungal (PacBio error correction) | ecosystem: Environmental > Terrestrial > Soil >... | reverse complement strand
CATGTCACGGACTGGGATTACCTGCTCCCCTGGAAAGCACTTTTTACTGTTCGGACTTTCCCTCAAGATCAGTCACTGAGAGTGGCAGTTGTCTTAGGGAGTGAAGTTGAGTCACTTTTGATGTCACTTCCTGTTTTTTTTTTCCCGGGTAAAGATTCAGGTGACTCCGTTGACTTCCCCTTTGTCCCGAACCCTTTGAAACACCGGGCCTCAAAATTGGACAGGAGAGTCACCTGGCACCTCGTGTTGGACCCTCCCCTTCTTTTGCCTCCGACTTTCTTTTTCACTTGTTCCCCAGATCCTTTAGCTATTTAGGCCTCCCCAGTATTTCGGAATGAAGCCTCTTACCGGACTTTTCCCGGCATTTACTTCATCGCCAATCCCCTCTTTCTATTTCGCCTTTCCTTCGTGAACACGCTCAAACTATCTTTTTAGTGTTTCAAGAATTTACACCTTCATTTCTTTCTTTTAGCCCCTCTACGGTGGTCACTGAACTTTGGACGAAAACTGCGGGAACAAACCTGTAAATTCAAACTGCTCCCAAATTCAATCCCCCCTTCCTTCACGTCCGCCCAGTCGTACTATGACTGACCCCGATTTCCCTTCGATGTTCTCCCTTTGCGCATCGTGTTTCCTGACTGTTGATTTTTTTTGCCAGTAGATCGCTTTTATGCGACTTTACACCCTTAATTCCCCCAGAAAAATTGCGTTTTGTTTGTCTCTTCCTGAACCTGGTGAAAGATTCCTCACTAGATTTGCCTGTTTTTCATCCGTTATCATGGAGACCCGGCAATCTCAGACTTTCCCCTCTTGTTAGCAGTTTCCCCGGTTTCAATCCGGGTAAGTATATGACCCCCCTCTGGTATTTTTTTCCAAGGATACCCCCCCCTGAAAAAAGTGACAGCGATACTTGTACTTCTTTGATTGACCCCTCCCCGTCCCTATAGGATTAAGACACCGTCTTCTTAATGAGATTTGGTGCCGAAGTGATTCTTTATTGTTGTCTTTTAGGGTTAAGGAGATCATCTTCCGGTAATCACGGCCTTTTCTTCACTTACGTTATTTAGGTCCCCGCTTTAGAAATTCAGCCCCTTTGGCGCGAAGGAAGAAGTGGAAGTAGTTCTCTTAACATGTGCGCACTAAAAGAAGTTCTCGACACCCCTTCTTATTCCTCCTTTTTTGTTGTTTGAGTCTTGGGTCACCTGAAGTCCTTGTGTCGCCTGTGTTTTTCCCCCCGAGGAAGTTACCGTCGTCATGAGCTTCCCCCCCCTTGGTACTCCTCATGTCTCACTTAACTTTTGCTCAAAAATTCCGTTCTCGATCTTACCTCAACTTTGGCCGTTTCGAAGGGACCTCACGAGCTGTTCAAGCACCCCCCGAATTACGGGCACTTCCCAACCCGTTGAAGTGACCCAAAGCCTTCTGGTTCTTTGCCAGGCAGATACCCCCTGGGCTTGTCCCTTTCCCTCAATGCTCTTCCTCCGTTGAGCCGATCTCTCGCTTCAGAGGTTTTTCTTTAACCCACCAAGGTCCTTGTTCCTCATAGACCGTCCCGATTCGACCCCTTTACACACCCTTTTCGCACCGCTCTACCGCCCTTTGGCGTCGTCCCCCACGTTCCGCATGCGGCAGCAACTGATTGCTTGCATTCCCGTCTTACAAAGCTGTCTGCCCCTTGCAAACGTGTATTTCTTTTGCATGAGTATGGAGCGAGATAGTAATTCCCAGAAGATAGGGCGGGTGATAAATTAACTAACAATTATTCCCCTAGACCCGAATCAGGTAGACCGACATCCTTTCTTCCCCCGGCCCCTGTTACAGAAACTAAGGCCTGCCATTGGATTAGTGACCCACCTTGACGAATGGTCCCCTTTTTCCTTTTCCAGGCCCCTGCAAGCCAAGCATGTTCTTTCAACTCTCTCCGACCCCATTTCCAAGAGGGTCTGGCTTTTTTCTTTGACCCCAAACGCGATAAGTTTTTGACGTTTCTGTTTTTTAATTTTCTTTCTTTCGGCCTGCTCTGAGCTAGATTCAAAGTTGACGGCCCATTTTTTTCTCTCGGTGCCTTGCAGTCCATACGCTTCCCCTCCTCGGAGGGACCGCAGAAACCTTTCCCGCAACCTCTGGGATAACCCCATGTCCGAGTCGTGTACCCCCTCTCCCGGTTCGCCCAGGTGTGAGTGGTTAATTTTCCAACCTTCTACATTCGTTTAGGAGACCATCCGTTACCCGTGGACAGCCCGAGGCTTTGTATTTACCCGCTTTCCCCCAGTTCCTCCTATCCCCAAACTTTGGCCCAACAAATTGACTCTTTTACGGTTCATTTCTCCGGTGTTCAGAGCAAAGAAACTGTTCTCCTGCGGATCAAGGTATCTCCCCTCTGCGCCCTCCATAGTCTTCTGATAACAGCTTGGGTGAGCCCCTCCGGTCCCGGTCCCATTTTTCCATTGCTGACCCCACCTAGAAGTGACCATTTGGTCCCCTTATTTGTGGTCCGAAGTTAACAGCTGTAGCTGCGTGATCCTAAGGGGAAATTCACGCCACTTTGTGTTTTTTGTTTAAATGAACTTGTTCGGTCCTGGCTAATCTTTGATAGTCTGAATTGCAACCGATCCCAAAAGGTCCTTGTCGAGGGCAGCCCCCAAGTTCTCTTTTTTTTTTGATGTGCTGGGGGAACCTGAAAGTCATGCATTGCACGTATATTTAACTCGTTATTAAAACACCCCACATAAAGTCTCTTTCCTGGAGTGTTTCCCTCTCTTCCTATAAGAGCCAGGCTGGAATCCTTTTTTTTCCAATCGTGACACACCACCTATTTTGCTAAGTAAGATCTTTGGTGGAGTTATGATCCTCACTCCAAACCATCCTCTCCTGAACATATCAAACTCAAGTCTTGGTCCGTTTTCCTTTTCCTCTCTGCGATGATATTAAATCCTCTTCGCCACACAAAAGCTGGTTAGGGCTCATCTTTGTACAAAGCTGTCAGACAAAAGAAGTAACCTTTTTACTATTCCAACCTTCTAACTTTTGAGTCCCCCCCTTCGAACGCAGGTGTTTAGCCAATCGGCCCCAGCTTCGCTTGTAACTGCATGTTGGTATGAGAAAAAACGTGAAAACGAGTCCTTTCAAAAACCCTACTTGACCCACAACGCTGGGCGATTACCACCGAGTTTTGCTCTTCAATCACCCCTCTCCTCAATAAAAGCGCTAGGAGGGCTTTCTCAACCTGATGTAGAAATGGTTCCTTCTTCAAAATTTTTCCAGGATCGCTTTGAGAACTCGAGCCCCGATACAACTTGAACTTTTCCCCCCCCCCCCCCCTAGAGGAAAGTCCTTACTGGTTTGGGCCGAGGACCGTTTCTGAACTATCCGTCGGATTGATGCCTATTTTGCCTGTGTTTCGTAATTGGTGAGTTTGACTGCCTTTGGGCTCCTTTTTTTGAATGGTCAACTGCGAATGTTTTTGAGAAATTTTATGATGCCTTTCTTTTCCTCCACTATCCCTCTATGAAGACACCACCCCTTCTTTCCTCTCTCTAATGTAAAACAGTAGTCAGGTCACATATCCATTAACCCAAGAGCTCTTTTGCTCGACCCTGCTCCCTCTCTGTAGTTTTTATCCTAGAAGTGAATCCCGTTCTTTTGTCGGACGAGATGGTGTATCAAGGAGAATGGAAGTTTTTTGTGCGTTTGGTCTGTGTCCCTCTTCCGTTTCCCTAATCAGGTGGGTCATATTCCTATGCTCAAGTCTCCTTTGAGATAGTGTTACGAGGCTCTTTTGTGTAATTACACCGGTACAGGTTGTAGTAAGAACCACTCCTCATTCTCAACCAGTGTGTTTCTCTCGATGGGGATTAGCCCAAACTGTTTCTTTTCGAACCCCTCCCTTTTTGATGATTTAAGATTCGGCGCTTTCGATCTTCACACTACCCAGTCTCCGTTGCAAATCCCAATTGTCCCCAATAAAAAAACAACATCGCTGTAGGGGCAACTTAGGTCTTCTTGACACTTCTTCCCACGTTCTTCTCGAAACTCTCTTCCATTAGTTTCCCCCCCACCCCCCCAATAAGCTTGACCCTTCTCCTAAGATATTTCTAACATCGCTCCATAGAGATCATCCACGAAGTGTTGCTTCGGCAGAAACTTCTTGTCGAGCACCGTCTCAATTTTTTTTCCTTAGTGGTGAAGATGATCCAAGTTCGCTCCAAGAATAAGCAACTGGCTTCATGGAAGAACTATTCCTCTGACCTACCCTTTTCCTTCCGTCCCCACTTTCACCAAGTAGGCCACCAGCTCGATGCTCGCGTTTCTCCTTCAAACTACACCAAGTTGTCTACGAGAAGTTATTGCCCTTTCTTTTGACCAGTGTTCCTTCAACAGGGTGAGAGATGTCTCTTTCTGCGCTCCCCCCCCTTCCACCCTTGACGTGACTTTTATAGAGATTGTCTTCCCCCGTCACCCCCCTTGTTTTAGTTTTCCGTAACGATTTTTTTGCCACTCTTTCAGCTCTCTTCAACTGAACCTTCTGGAAAGGTTGGGGCGAGGAACCCCGCTGATCTTTTTACCGTAGAAGAAACCACATCGGGGAGATTGCAGACAATTGCGCTTCCAGCTTCTACCTTGGATGTTTCTTACCTCTTTCCCCGTTAGGCTGGATTAGGGAAAGATCTACCCGTTTCATAGGTTATACTTCCTCCGAGAGACGCAAGTCCCCCCCCCACAGGACTGTCATTTCTTTTTGATCTGAGATGCACCAAATATTAGAGATTGGGCTTTCTGCTCCCAAAGACCCCTCCAATAGAAGTCTGTTGAGCCCAATAGGATTGTTTTTTTAGGCCTTTGGTCCGAGTGACGGACCCTTGATTATTCTTCCCTTTTCTGTGGGAGCGTTTATGGGTTGGTGGGTCAACCTGCAGAAGTAACGAGGCAACCAGTGACGTCTGACCGAAAGCCAGCCTCCCTCTTTTTTTTGTTTTTGAGAAAGAGTCTCGTGCAACTTAGCGACGCCCCGATAGTCCGGAATAGCTACGAAACCGGGGAATTGACACACCGTTGACGTCCGCTTTCATGCCGTTCAAAGAAGCTTTTTATCTCACCCATCCCCCCCGCTTAAACATTTCCCCCAGGTAGCGTTTTTCTGGCTCTAAAATGACGGATGAAGGTCACCCATCCCTGGTGTACCGCTTCATTGCCTTGCTCCGAGGATCTCCCTTGTTCATCCCGTCCTCCACAGTGTCTTTTTGCGCGCTCAAAATATCCCCGTATCGCTTTTAGTTTTTTTCCCTTATACTGGGCGTGGGAATTTGTAGAAAGTTGATTCGACACCTCCTCTATGCCCAGTTGCCTTTTTTTCGCCGCATGATGAATTTACCGTCACCAGCACGTCCCCCCCCACATGTTGTTGCAAATTTAGGATTTCTAATATGCCAAGATTCCGCAAATGGTTGAACGCCAAGAGAATTCCTCTCATTTCTTTTTTTTTTTTTGTGCTTGTCGGTGTAAAAGCGTTAGCTCTTCTTTTCCGATCCCCCGTACGTTACCCTTCGCCCGACCTCGCCAGGATAATACCATATGAATGTAATTCATCTGTCATTCCTTCCCCTCCTTTTTGCTCTTCCCTGCCCACCGTAAGCCAAAGCTCACCCATGTCCCTCGCTTTAACCCTCCCTTAGACCACCCCCTATGCAGATGGAGTCTCCGCCGTTTGAACAGAAATTTTTTTTCGCAATTGAGAAGTATCATAAATGGCTTTCCAGGTGTCAAATGGAAGACAACAAACAGGACCCCCCCCTTTCTGCTTCGTCCGCCAATTAGAACATTGAAAACCCCTGTCGTCTCACCTATAGTCGGGACCAATGTCGTTGTTTGCATCTAGTTTTTTGAAGGTTGTCTTCAGTTCTATGCCTATAGCTATTTAATAGAGCCGATTTCATGAAATCTAAGAATCCCAAATTTGAGCCAAGGGTGAGGGTCTCTCGAACCGGGGTTTGCCACCTTCTTCTTCACTGTGAATGACCTAATGTTCTTTCTTCCCGGTCCCCTCCTCTTCAGAGACCTTTTCTTTTCCGAGTCGAGATTGTTCTTTCTTCAGCCCCTCCTTTGGATGTCTCATTTCAGGGGACGCGGGCTCACCACCTTGCTTAATGGGAGTCAACTTTTCCTAAGACGCAAATCTTCCCGAGTTCGAGTTCTTTCCCCCCCCCCCCACTTTTTCATCCTTGACAGAAAAACACCTTCTATCCACCCGTTCCTCCCTTTCCGGTTGTTCCTTTGAGATTTTGACCCCGAAGTGACGATAGGTGATTTTTGAAACGTCCAGGTAGAGGGTCCTACAACTGTTTGACCGTGGGAGGTACTCACGGTTTGACCCTCGCAAAATTACCGACAAACGATTCCCCCCCCTTTTCCCTTTGAACCTTCAGACCTTTGGCTTCTGCAGGCCGCCCCCCCGTAGCTTCGCGGCCCCCCCGATTTGCCTGGAAACCAGAAGGGTAAATCTATATATTTCACTCCTCCCTGTTCTCGATGAGCTTTGGTGACCCTGAATTCTGTTTTTTGTGTCACCATACGGTTTCGACTACCCTCCTAAAGCGGATGAAGACCATTCTCTGTACTTATTTTCCCCTTTTTTTCATGTTGTAAACGTACCAAATTCCCTTTCCCGGGTGTTAGTGGGGACCGAGTTCCCAAGGTCCACGATGATCGGCCTAAAAGCCCTCTTCATCCCAACCAAGACCTATCATCATCCAAATCTTTCCCAAGAACGTTACTTTTCCCCGCAGTCGAATCGTAGTTCGAAGATCGGGTCTCCCCTCCCTCCTTCCCTCCCCTGCCGCGACTTATCGCCGCTGATGGTTCGGATCTTCACCCGCTAAGGTTAACACCCTTAAATCTGGTTCACTTCGTGAAGTCCAAGTACTTGCCCCCTAAAACGCTTCCGTTTGGGTGGGGATAGCCCCCTTTCACTGTATTTTTTCTTCGGCTAACCTGAAATTTGAACCGGAATATGTACTTGCCTCGGTAGTAGAGAGAACCGCTTTCTCGTTGCCTTATTTGAGCCCCTCTGATAGAGGCTCCCCGTCTCATGAGCAGAGTGCAGTCAAAACGTCCCCAAAAAACGAACTCGTTTGATCCAAAATAAATTTCCTCCTCCATAGGGTTCCTTTCTTCCCTTTTCTACACCTTTGCGACTGTTAAGGTTCGCTTTCCCAGTGCACCTGTTCGTCCAGCAGGCTTTTACCTGTGGCTCAGTTGAAAAGACAAATTCTTCCGATGGGGCCTCCTACCTCTCCCTCTTTTTATTCGTTAACCCCCTCTCTGAAAGGGGACTTTTATACTTTGGTCACCCCTCTGTCAGAGCCTGTCTTTTTCGCCAGATGGTATAAAGCTTCAACCTTTGCCTGGACATCCGCTCTCGCCATTAAACTCCCGTTAGCAAGTTTCCGACTCTCATCCAGTTTTCAGAACAAGCCTTCGTTTTACTGCTTTCCCAACATGTCCCTTCAAGCTTCTCTTCCACCAACGGTCTTTTTCCGTGTGTGAGTGATGTTAATGGGGACCCTATCCCTTTTCTTTCCTCTCCTTTTCCCCGGACAAGCCGTCCTATGCAGGTGTTCCCAACCTTTGCTCACACCAGTTTAAGAGTCCCAGTTCTACCACCTTAAGTCTCTATAAGGCCCTTCTCTGTTTACTCAGATAGACCAAATTTTACCTACTTGCTACTAGTCCATTCAATTCGAGGTGGCCACCCTGAGGAGGATACCCGCTGTGTGTGACGGTTCTCAGACGGGTCGGACCTCCTGAAACCCGCCCCCCCCGACATACAAGTTTTCCCCTTTTACTGGTTTTTTTTTTCCCCCCCCCTTCTTTCCTAGTGGAATTGGACCTTCTTCCTTTCACCAAATACTCCACTCAAACTGTTTTTTTTCAAGTGCAGCCGTTCCTTTTTGTTAGATACTACTTTCCTCAAGTTGAACCTCCGAAGAGTAGATGGAGGAAACCTTTTTCCCGTCAGCCCCGTTCAGGTCTGTTTCTACAAGGCTGCCTTTTTTGTCCCCTATAGTGACACTGAGTTTTAAAAAAACAACCCCCACGTTTCTTACAGGGGTTCCACAGACTATAGAGTTGCGCCCCTTCAAAATTTTCCCCGGTTTGTGGAGAATTTCCTCTTTTTCTCCTCGATGTATCGTGAGTTTTTTTCTCTAAGCAAAATAAAAAAATTCCGATTAGTGATTATATTATCCAAAGCACCTTGAAAGTCTTGTGCCGGGCATTAATTCCTTATGAATATCCCGCCCTCTACGCAAAAAGTAGGCTTTCATAGCGGGTTTACGGATTTCGTCCCCCCAAGCCCCGTTTATCAGGTGAGGAAGAAGTTGCTAGTTTCCCCCAGGAAGGAATGCCTAAAAGCGTGCGGAATATTCACCTTTGTTCGTTCTTAGTCAATCAGTGGGTCTCTCCCCCCACAGTGCACCTCCCAACCCCCCCCTGGCTCTTTCACCAGAGCACGTGACACAACCCCCAAAATGATGTTTCGTCATTACCTTCTTTTGTCCGCCAAGCGATTCCCACCAGCACATTCCTTGACCCGTGAGCAACAATCGACTTTCTGGTTCATTTTCCCATTCAATGCCACTTTCCCGGCTCACCGATGTTTTCGCGACAAACTTAGTTACTTCCAAACTTTTGTCCTCCAAGGAAACCTCTCTTCATAACGGCTTTTGTCCGAATATCGAGGTGCTTTTGGACCCCGATATGTTGTGACAGCTGACCCGGAATGAGGGGTATTTCATGAAGGTCTGATTGACCTCTTTTTAGTAGAATGAGCCGGGATGCTCTTCCTATCCACCTTACTTAACCACACCTGTGATACTCGTTTTTTATTTTTTCTCTTACTACGGCTTCTTCCCCAGAGTTTTCGTCCCCCAACCCGTCTTGGTATTGTCTTCCTAATTTTTCAGATGAGGTCTTCTATTGACGTGAACCGACTTTTTTGCTGGTGGTTAGGAGATCCGAACCTCCCGCTCCTTTTTGTTTTTGTCGTTTTCACGATTTTTCTTTGTCACGTCTTTCCCTTCAAGACTCCTTGTTGGCGCTGGTATCAGGAGAATATCCAGTTAAGAGAGAAGGTTACCCCCTACTTTTACCGTCACCCCCCAATTTGTTACCCTTCTCTTTCTTTAATCCCACTTTGTTTGTTGTTTGCTCCTAGATGTGGTTTTTTCTTCCCGACAACAATCTTTTTCTTAAACCTTTAGATGGAGTTCGATTCCTCGAATTGCTTCTCCTCCGCGAACACCTGATTCGTTCCTGTTGAACTAACCTCCAGAGTACCGCCCCCCACCCACCAATGGTCCGCCTTTATAAAATCCCCATGTTTAGTCCGAACACCACCCCCAACCAGAACATTTCCAGTAGACTACCCTTTTTTTTCTTCTGATATCCTGCTCATGAAAAAAAAACGCGTTTTCTCATCCCCCTCGTTTAAGCTTTTCGACCCTTACTTTGTCCACCTGACAGTTTCCCCCCCAGGAGGTTTGAATCGAGCGATGACGTTTTCTTTCTCTTGCCTCCCCGTTAGAAAATGCTGAACGATTTCTCAAGTTTCTTTTTCAGCATCCCTTAGAATGGCTACGACTCCCAAGAGACTCACTCTGCTTCCCGATTCCAGTATAGGCCCCCCAAAGCCTTTTGACTGGACTTTCGCGGTTTCGGAAATCCCTACCTTGTTCCGATCCGAGAAGTGCTACCCTACGGGATAAGAATTTTTTTAGAGGTCCCCAGGGAGCTATACCAGGTCTCGTTTGTTCAGATTTCTTTCCAGAGTACTTTTCGAGAGAGTTTTTTTTTCGTGCACAACTTTTTTTTTCTTCGTCCAGAAGTGGTTAATAGGTACTTGTTGACGATCCTTGAGACATTTTGGTTCTGTACCCGTTGACCTTCAAAGAAAACATAGTCTTGCTCCCAGGCAGTATCCTGGACGACTATTTTCCGTTTCACAAGATACTTTTTTAGTCCAAGAGGATCTTCTTTCGCCCTAGACTAAGTGCCCCCGATCTCAGCAACCTTGGGGATTTATGTGAGCAATACCGGCTGCCCAAACACCCAACCTTTCCGCGGGGGTCTAGATATTCTTAAACTATAGATTGGAGTTCCCTCCAAGAACACAACTCTGACACGCACTTCTACCTACACTATGGTGTGCTGTGGGAAAATGTCATATAAGAAAGCCTCGGATCTTCTCTGAGTGCTCAGGACCCGAGATGTTTTGGGAGAATCTTCCCGGCTTGCCCCCCCCAAGAATCTTCACCTCCCCCTGAACAGGCGCTTGAGGGTAGGCTTCCCTAGGGACGGGCTGCTCCCCCTGTGCGTGCATTTTGTTTGACTAATTATAACTTGATTGTCCAAACAACCCCCCCCCACCGTTGGCTCTATGATTCTCCGTAGTACGCCATCTGAAGAGGGTTATTTTTTCCCCCACCAAACCCCCCTGTAAAAAACTTACAACCCCTCTCGTTTTCTTTTCCTTGAGCGTCCCATGATGAAGTTCCCACGACTTTCAGCGGCCTTGACTAGGCTATAACCCTTTTGAGGCATTCCGGCTCCGTTTCACTTACCCCCCGAGCTCCAGATGAGACGTGACGTCTGAGGATGGTCTACGTGGGGCAATTCGGGGATGGCTTCGGCCTGGTGTCACGGGATGGTCTTTCACAATATGAGGCGTGTACCGTGGTGTAACTGGTAGATTCCCTTCCCGTGATATCCCTTGCCACGGACAGAAATCACCCCGTGGTAACTTGGACGGCGATTCCGAAACTGCGTAATTTTTTGTCGCCCACTTATACTTTTCGGAAGTGGAGGTTAGGGTAACACGGCAGCCATTTGACGGATGTCCTCCCCAGAGTGGCCCACTGATCAGAGAGAGGAAAGGCCTCCATTCAAACTGAGGCGAAAAACTATGAATCGAAAATCAGCCCCCCCAGTATCGTACGTGCTAAAAATTACCCCCCCCTGCAAGACCAGTTGTTTTTCACTAAATTAATAACAAATATTCTCGTAGCCAGATAGGCTTCTGACCCCATTTTTTATGCCTCTGCCCCCCCACTTTAGGGCCTAATCTACCACCCGACACTGTGAACCGTGAACTTATCTACCTGCGTCCGTCTACTCTGCACCTTTCACCGATTCCCAGACCTGATCACTCGCACTCTGTCGTTGAATATTTGATTTTTGACTTGCTCCGTCCAGGAGGATCTTTCCCATCCGTATGTCTATTCCCTTTATACAGTAATTTCACCCCTCCCATGAGGAAGGTTTCGTCCC
>Ga0179591_1232245_pt1 | contig 11322 bp, 12 predicted proteins | sample CZOMad2_1_08_16f_FD_182891 | JGI IMG/M metagenome (GOLD analysis project Ga0179591, IMG submission 182891) | Vadose zone soil fungal communities from Angelo Coast Range Reserve, California, USA - CZOMad2_1_08_16fungal (PacBio error correction) | ecosystem: Environmental > Terrestrial > Soil >... | reverse complement strand
CTTTGCCCCTCTATCTTTTGTCCCATCAGTCCTTATTCCTTGTTTATAGGACCCGTCTTCCTTTTTTTTTTTATACGGTGCAAGCCTACCCCCTCCCCAATAGTTTTTCGTTCCACGTCCCCTTTATGTAAGTCTTACTATTGGCAACTGACCGCGTTACGACTTACTTCGTCCTGACGGATTAGTTTCTCTTTTCCTTATAATTCATTCTGTGTAAAGGAAGGGTACTCGTTTTTTTTTTTTTTTGTGAATTGAGTGGTTTTTGACTTTTGCAACAAGGCCGTCCTCAGTGTATGGGCAAACTTACAACAGCGTAGAAACGCGCATCCCTTTTTAGAATTCGTCCTCTGTTTGTGTTAGTTAACTTTATGTTAAGTCCTGGTTTTTTTCCCTTTACTTCCTTGGGTATTAGTTTAGTTTCCCAGTGCTCGCCCCTCTAGTACTCTCGACCAACCACGGCGTAACAATTACACGACCCCCGTTGTAGTGCTTAGTGTTGTTTTTGACTCTTTGTGAATTCACCTCCCTGGTATTTCAGTATTTTTTGAACGGCACGACGACAGTTTCCCTTCTGCGCCACCTTAAGTGTCATTCTCCCTCTAATCTGTAAACCTTTCTCGGTGGACCCCCCACGCACTTAACTCTTTAGACTTTTGGACCTTGTTCCTCGAATGGTGAAGATAAAACCGATCGGCGCTCGGGTTTCTTTAGTTAGTGGTGGTTTCTTTTCATTTGCCCTCTTTCTGATCGGTTCTAATGTTGTATTTATAGGATGATTGTCCAGCTTTTCTCGGGGCCGAAGGGGCCCACCGGGGTTCCCGCGGTGTTGAAAACACCCATCCTTCTCGTCGCCCCCCTCTTTCCGTCGTGGATGTCACCATAGCTCGCGGTCAAGGTGCGCTTTTTCGCCAGGAGTGGATTCCCCGCGTTCTTTTGAATGTTTCATCAAAGTTCTTTTTTTTTTCCAGTTATGTTATGTACGGAAGTAACTCCCAATTGAACGTCCCCCCATTTCGACGGATCCAATATTTTTTCAAGAGTACTGTTTGTTTTTTCCCTTACTTTCTTGCCCCCTATCAACGTGCTTAGGGTATCTTTTAGATGCTTTTTCTTTGGTTTCTTTTGCCTTTTTTTTTTTTGTGGCTCGTTTTTGTAGTTTTCCATCTCAATGATGTATTCATGTAGCTTCTGTTGTGTGCGTTTATTTGGCCGTTGTTCCCCCTTTTTTTCTACCTGTTCCTGTTGGGAGCTTCCCTATGCCTGACTTTCCCCTTGCCCGAGTAAAGGTCGTATTCTCTGTAAAGTACCCTTTCCGATTTTGAAGCGTGCGCTTATTTTTTTCCTCTTCGGCTTATCCACCCCTTGTTTGTCCCCCCTGTCGCTGCGTATGTTTTTGACCTCTTAGCAGGTTTAGGTAGGACTGCGAAACCTACTGCTTTTCACCCCGGTTCCCAAGTTGTTTGATCCCCCCCGTCGCGGAAATTGTTATCCGATCCTTCGTCGTTCTTGTCCGGCCCCCTCTTTAGGTAGGTGACTTCGTGCCTATTACTCGGGGTCTCGTGTTCTCTTCCTCGACTTTGTTGCGTTTTGCTGTCCCTCTGGACGGCGACCCCGTGTTGAGCGTGGAGTTCCTGTGTCGATGGGCAGGTCTGTCACGTCTTTTTTTCGCAACGGCCATGTACTCTTTTATTTTTTAAAATCATTCCCTGTCTTGGACTGTGGCCCCGTGGCTTTGGGTTGTGATTTTTTTCCGCAGTATCTCCTCTGTTAAAGACCCTTGCGTTTCCCGTCGTCGGTCCCCCCTGTTCGGAATTTGGCCCCCCAAGACGTACTTTCCTCTTCCTTTTATTCCTACCTACCTTTGTCTTGTACTACTCCTCTTCCTCCCACCAAGTATCGCTACCGGTTCCGCCCTTTTGCCGTTTGTTGAGAGAGGCTTCCCTTGTGGGTGCCTCTGTGGTAACCCTTCCCTGTGTATTTCTCCCCGATTCCTCCAGGACAACATTTTTTCTGAGCTTGGTCCCTGTTTCCCCCACCTGCTGTCCCGTATATATCTCGAGTGAGTATGGCTTTGAGGGGTTTTTTGGGCTAGACCAAGGACCCATTGTATCTTTTTGGGTGTCAATTAATTGCTTGATTTCTTCTTTGCCCTACTCTCGCCGTCATGCATGTATCCCTAAGGCAGTCCCTCACCGCGAGTGTTCCCCGATGTTGCCATTTTAAAAACTCCATGCCCTGAGTTCCTCCGACCCCTTACTCTTTACTCTTGAGTCATCCGGCCACCAACAAACCGCGTGCCTGATACAAACGATTTTGGACTAGTTCTCGTGATATCCCCCGTCATTTCATTCATCTAACCACCCCCGCTTGATTGCTCCCCCTTGTTGATTGGATCCCCCCATTTTTCCCCAGCAAGCAACTCATTTCACCCAAGGGGTAGCAATTTCCTCATTTTTTTTGTCTCATTCGTGTTCTTGCCGGGGAATGGAGCCACATTCCTCTGTGTCCCGTCATGGGGTGGGCTTGTTTTTCCCTCTTATAAGTGATGTAGAACCCCCTACCACCTCTGTACACCCACTCCCCTCTCCTCTTCTTTATCCGTCAGGCTTTTTGCCGTAGTTTGCGATTCCCTCGGTCGTTGCTGTCACAAGTGCGCATACTGATTTACATCTGCCATTTTTCGTCTGATGGTTCCCATGGTCCTTTTTGATATCATCTTCGTCGCGTCTCAATGTTTAGCGTTTTTTATGACCCTTCCCTTGGCTCCCATCCGGCCCCACGTCCCGCGACGTTCATGATTTACAACTCCTCTGGAGTGCCACCGCCGCTCCCCCGTCGACGCAAGGTCCCTCATCCACCAAGGTTTTTTAATCCCCTTATACCCCGGTTCTTTTTCAGTTTCTCGGCGCACCCGTGAAGCCTTTTTCAGGTGGCCAAAAGTGACTTTCACAAAGAAACATAATGCTTCTGTTTCTTAGCGTTGACTCCCCCCCATTTTTTGCGACTCCATGGTCGAATTTTTGAGTTTGGACGTGCAGTTTCGTCTTGACGTTCTTTTTTTTTTTTTTTTTTTTGCTTCCCCTTTCATCCCAGAGTCCACCGGTTCCCAAATTGCTTTTCCTGATACCCTTGTTGATTTATCTGTTCTACTATTCTCCAGAACAACTCGTCGTCTTCTCCCAAGAGCGGGCCCACCGTGGTCTTCCTCTTTGGGCACCCCACCGGGAATTCGTTGCGCGGCCCTGGTTTTGTTTTGACAACCCCCTTGCGTTGGAGCTTTACCCATTTCCCAGGTTTCTTTCCCCCTCGGCGCTCTTCCTCCAATCACCGTAATCCGGCGATGTTCCCGCTACCCTGAGGCCCCAGGGCCACCACCCTCTTACCGATTCTCCACTTGTGATGCGGCCCCTTTCCCGCGGGGACCCAGGCCCCCTCCGTGGTCGGCCGTTCTTACATTCCCCTTCTCCCTTATTTATCCGTGTGTGAATTTGGATGGATATGTTTGTAGATTATAAATGAAACTTCTTCCTGAAGTTTCCCCAAAAGGTTTTGTTCCTGAGGTGCCCAGGTTCTTTAGTCTTGAATGCTCTCTGCTTGCTGTATCATTGGTCTTTTGCCTGCTTTAACCCAGGAGTAACTCCCCCGGATTTGTCTGCTCACCAACCATGCTTGCAAAATGCCCGCTGTTGTCTGTCTGGCGTATTCTTTTCGTCTATCCCTTTTCTGTTTTTCTGTCCCTGGCGTTTTGCGTCTGTTGCGTATCACCACTTTCCCTGCCAAACGTTGAAAAGGCCCCAAACTCAGAGATGGCTTGATACCGACTGTCCTGCCTGTGGTCGCTTTCACTGTGGATGTAACGGCCCCCCCACCATTGACGTTATTCATCAGAGGCCCCCCCCCTGTTTTAAGTTTATTTTTGTGTAATTGTGCAACTTTTTACAGTTTTTACCCTAGAAGGGGCTGGTTTTTTTCATCTTTCGGGTCGGTTTTTCCTTCTGCCCATATTACCCTCTGCTCGGTTTTTTATTAGGCATGTTCTCTTTTGCACGAAAACACACGATACTCCCTCTAGAAGGCGCATGATGGATTCTATCGTACTCCCCCCATCTTTTCTGCTTTTTTCCCTGGAACTACTCCTGCTTCACCCCACGGTAATGGGGTGCGTTCCCTGATGGTTTTTTTCTGTCCCTTTTTTTTGCTGCTTGGGGTTTCCCCTTCACAGTTTTCCCCCTCGGTGGGAATAAGATACGGATTTTAACCCACTTGCTGTTGACGTATTGGCTGTCCCGCTCGTATTTTATATGCTCTTAATTCCAAGTTCGTTTACAGTCCCTTTTCTCTTCACTTCCTCTGTGCACGTATATATTTATGTTGCCGGTAGTCTTTTCTTTTGGGGGGACCCTCTCCGGTGAACCCAGTCCACTGTTCTGTGTTAACAACAATTTGCCTTCGTTAGCCCCAACGGTCGCATGTAGTATCGCGTACGAATCCGCGGGGTGGTCTTTATAAGGTAGGTATTTCCGTAGAGCTTTTCCCCCTTTCTCAATTACGGACTCTTTCCCACTGAATTTCTGCCGGCAGCGAAAACTGTAAAAAGTGTCCCCGCGAGCACTTTAGCTTTCATTTCTGTACTCCACAATCTGTCATTAGTTCAGATAATTCGTGGCGATAAGGTTGAGACCATTTGTTGACGTATACCTTTGTTTGCTATACATGCGACTCAGGGTTGACTGACGCGTTAGGAATATTATGTTCACAAATCTTTTTTTGGTGGACTTATGGAGGGCTCCCCTCCCTCTCGCCACTCAATGTTCGTCATTTCCTTTAAATGTGGGGAAAGTGTTCACCGGGTTTCCGGTGTATTTTGTCGTTCGGTTGTTTACGATACGAATCCCCCTCGTCCGTTATTCCTTCCCGCAGGAATTTCCTTCCCCCCCTTCACGAGGGGCCCGGCCTATAATTTTTTCGTGCACCTTTTGATTTCCTGCGGTGTGTTTTCTCCCTCCTGATCTGAACGGCACGGCTACTCGCACGTTTTCACCTGACCCTCCCACATCTGTTCGCATTAGGACCTTTTATCCCTTTTTAATGACAACGTTCCCTTCCTACTTTTGACTTTTTTTTTCCTCTGGCTTTGAAACCGGTGAGACTTCAGACAAGCGCTTTCCCTTGAGAGTTCCCCCCTTTCCACTACTTTTATTTCTCCTTTTTTTTTGTTCAGATGATATTCCCTGTCCAACGCCAGCAGCGCCTTTTTTTTTTGCTGCGGATCCAGGGTCACCGGCTTGTGATTCGAGTTATTGTCCGGTTCCGCAAGGGGGCAAGTTTTAATCCGCAGTCTGCGTTACATCTGGACCCTCATTTGCCCGGACCTTTTCCCCCCGTTGCAGTTCATCTTCTTCGTTTTTTTTTTCCTCTCGGCTTCACGCGGTCCTCACCTTGTTGAAGTTTGAAGGCGCCCCCCTTTAGGGGAGGTCTTAAATTCTCCTCTTTTTCGATTGAAAAATGCGGCATTCTTTATTGTTCCCCCTCCGAGATTTTCCCCCGGTCCCCCCGCGGTAACCACTTCCCCATTTTGTTTTCCTTGCCTTGCTAACAGGGTCCGAGATTTCTTTGGTAGGCTAAAAAAAACCTACTCTTCCGAACCTTCCGTTACTGGTGTCCCTCATTGGTCTGGTTCACGTCATTTGTAGTTCCTGTCATTCGCTTTTTTTTGTGCTTTGATGTAGTGTCCCAGCCCTCCGGAGGCCATCCTTCTCTAAGTTGTCTTCCCCTCTTATATCTCGCTAAATCCCCCCTTGTCTATTTTTTTCTCTTCTAGCTATAGCACCGTGGCCTTGTCGTGTGAAACACCAGTATGTGGTTGTCTTTCCTGTACTTTCACATAGTTTTCATACATCTCCTTCACTCCTGTCCGCTCCATTTTGTTCACTGTTTGCTTCTGAGTTCTTCTTAACATATCTTTGCCAGGGGACGGCTTGTGTCCCCCTTGGATGGCCCCTTTTTCCGTGAGAAGGCCGACCCCCTCGAGTGGGTTTTTCTGCTTACTTCTTGTCTTTTCTATGGAACCCCCAATTTCCCTCACTTTCTCATTCCATTTCTCGCCAGCGAACACAGGGCCCAGACGGGTTGTGTGTTTCGACCCGTCGCTTCGTTTCTTTTTTTTTTTTTTTTTGGGACATTACAGCCTGCTGACACCTTTTTGTCGATTTGTGCTCTTTTTTTTTTTTGTCGTTTTTTCTTTGATTACGCCGTCGCCCGCGTTCATTTCGTTTTATGACCCTTTTTCGTGAGAAGTTACGCCTTGCCAGACCCCCCAGAAAACAACCCTTTTGTGCGTTTCCTTTTTTTTCTAGAGTTGTTTCTTTCATCTTTTTCTTTTGATGGCCCTGTTCTTTGCCTGTCGCAGTCCCCCCCTCGTGACTGAATCCCCCCTTTGGCTCATTTTACGGCCTCCCCAACTCAGGAACACCTTTGAGTCCTTGTCGGATTTTTTCCCCTCCTGTCTCGACCTGTTTTTCTCGAAAAATGGCGCATCGTGCCTTGTTTCTCGTTGGGAGCGCTTTGGTATTTCCGGTTACCTGTCTTCTTCTATCTGTGGTTTCCTCTTCCTTTTAGGTTAGGCATTTGGCCTCCCCCTTTAAACGTTCCCGGCCCGTCCCTGTACAACCCCACCTCCTGGCCCCTAGTGGCTTTCTGTGTTCCCCATGAACCGTTTTTTTCCCTCTCTCCTATTTCACGAGCTTCCACTACCAGTTTCTTAAGTGCCAAATTTGGTGTTTCCCTGCTCCTTTCTGATTCAGTTGGGGCCCGCTTTCCCCACATTTCCCATTTTCAGGTTTCCATTACTGGAAACTCCCCTTGTTCAACGGGCGATCCAATTTTGTGTTCTTGCTATTTTCTGCCCCCCCATCAAAACTTTCGTCGGCGCCGGATTCTGCTTTGTTCCTTGGTGTCATGTGGTCTGTCTCGATTTGATTTTCGCTCTTCTCTTTTAATTTCCCGGTTTAGTTTTCGTGGCTTTTCTCGGTCGGTCCATTGGAGCGTCCCCCCTTTTTAGCTGCTAGGCCCTGGATGCTCCCATGATTTTAACGGTTGGAATGCTGTTGTGTGTATGTTTTCTAGTTTGTGTTTGGGTCAGGATTGGGTAATCCTCGTTGTTCCGCAGGACGCCTGTCCCAGGCCGATTTCTGTTCTATGCAGGCTGTTTCCCCTGGTACTTTTTGCTCGGGACCTCTGATAACGCTGCTTTTTGGGGTGTTTCGATCCGGCATGACTTACTTCTCTTTCTACGGAAGGAACTTGTTCTGTGATTGTGCGGCCTTTTTTAGTCTGTTTAATTTGGTTTTTTCTTACTCTCTGAGGCGTTGTTTTCATATTTGCTTGTCTCCCGTTATCGGCTTTTTGGACGAGTTATTTCCGTGCCCCTTTTTCCCAGACAATTGAGTCCAAATTCCCCCCCCGTTTTGTCACAAGTTTCTTTCAAATTTCAAGTTCCTAGTCGGCGTCCTGGTCGGCCTGGTATTTTTCGCGGTGCCCCAGGGCCGTCGTCTTTGACGTGGCACTTGCTCTCCCTCAACATCGCAACTCGCCCCATAATTCGTTGAACTCGCCCTTTCATTTCGCTTCTTTCTTTCCGGTCCTTCTCCCGTGACACTACCCCTCCCCCCAGGTCCTCTCTTCGGCATCCTGTTGTTGTTTCCTCATATCCCCCGTTGATTGATTACTATTATGTTCGGTCACCTGGATTTTTTTCGCCGCTTTCCTCGTTGCTATTGTCTTCACATCTAGCTTCGGCCTGTGCCCCTTTTACTTCTCGCAATCTCGCTTTTTTTTCTCCTCTGTAGGATTTAGGGTCAAGGACGTTTGCAGTACTTCTCTCCTTGTCCCTTTGTTTTAATGCCAAGGGAGGTGTTAATACCTTCTGCCTCGAACTCTTCAAGCCCTGCCTAAAACGAACTTCTGCCTATGCAGACAAACCTAAGCCGCATCTTGATCTTTTTTGACCTGACAATATTGCCTGAATAACATCCATCTTACGGTTTTCTTTTGATTGGAGTCATGTATAGTAGTATTTCAATCATTTATATACGCTTTTTTTTTCCTCTAGTGTTATGAAAAGATTTGTACCAGCACAAATAAATGTGCAACGGACTTTCTTCGTAAGTGTTAAATGGTTTGAGCATGAGAGAACTGTGACTCTCAGTAGTTGCCAAGTCTATATGTCGTTCTCCTACCTTCCGAAAAAACCAAGGATCAATTTGTGTTCAGTTTTTTTTAAAGTGTATTTCCTTTTTATTTTTGGATCTAAAGGGTGCGCGCGGTAACTTGGTTCCCCGGTTCTGTTTAATTTGGTTGCCAACTACCTTCTTTCCGAGTTTCATTATGTTGACACTGCCAGACCAGCTTGGCTTTTCACGCCCATTTTTTACCCTTAAGTCGCTCTTTTTCCGCTTGCAACCTACAAACCCTGCCAAGGTCGACATTCCCCCCCCTTTTTTTTGACCACTCATCTGATGCAGCAAGTGATTTCGTAATTTACGTGTCTATTTGGGTCGTTTTTTTAAATCGTGGTCCCCCCCCCCTTCCCCTGTCAGCAAACATGTCTTGTACCGTGACCCCCATTTGATGGAGCCGACTTTTTTGTTGCATTGACTTTCATTTTCTGACATCTTTCCTCACCACTTCCCCCCCAGTGGCGTTTGCACACCACTTGGTCCTCCCTAACCCTGTTCTGGAAACAGGTCTCCCCCTTCACTCGTTCTAGGCGAACGCTTTTCATCCTCTAAGAAGAACAGACCTTTTGTTCTTGAGACGTTCCAGGGAGGTGGTTTTTGACACATTTTTGGTGCCCTACTTGCCTCGCCCCCGTCTAAGCTTTGGCCCGTCATCCTCCCTTTTTTCCTCCGATAGTTCTGTTTTCGGTTTGCCAGTTGCCACTCTTAATTTCCCAACCCTTGCGTGCTACCACCCGATTTTAACCAGTCCGATTAGCAACATTTTCTTGTTTGTTGACGAAAACATTGTGCGTGAAAATCCTGACCCTTCACATGTCAAGTTAGTGTGTATCGAGCTGGTCGGACCCTTTAAGGTGGCTGTCCCCAGCGATTTTTTTTCTTTTTGTATTTTTAATGGTCTTTCTGTTAGTGGTGCCTTTTTTTCAGGCTTGTGCAAGATAGTACGTTCATTATAAAGTTTGGCTGGTTCTCAACAACCCACCTTCGCCCCCCCCACCCAGTCCGAACACCGGGGGGGTGGGGTACCTCTTGGTCGTTTAGGGGTCCCACGTATTGTGGTGTTTCTGTCCGTGGTTTGAGTGGTCGTGGTCCCCCGTTCGGTCTTCATTTTTTGCCACAGTCCCATATTGATCTTCTCCTCGTTGGGCGTTTTTTTTTCCGTCTGTTTCACGCCAACCATCCACGAAGGTCTCCCCCCAATTTTTTGTCGCCTGGTTTTCTGTCTTATTGCCAGCTGACCCCGAGCCGCCGTTGTTTTTGCGGTGCGCTCCCCCCTGCTGCTGTCCTACTGACTGTTTTGTCTTTTGTGTCGCTGGCAGCCTTACTTCCCCCCCCGATATTTTGCCGGTCCTCGAGGTTTTCTTCGGGACACATCTTCCTTTTCACCCCCCCCCCACGGATTTTTTTTGCGCCGTCCTTTTGGGGTTCCGTCTTTCTGGGCGTATCCCCTTTTTGCGGTGGGCCCCCCGATACGTGTGATTTTGGTCCGAGATTTTTCCGCTGCATGTGTGGTCATCAAAAGTAGTGACCCGTTTTGTCTTGCTGATCCATTAGGTTGTGCCATTATTTATTGTGCCAGGGGCTTTGTTGACAGACCCCTTCCACCCCGCCCACTCGTTCTCCCCTTGGCCTCGTGGTTTTGGGGGGGACCCCGTTTGGCTTTTCGGTCACCACAGATCGCCTGCGCTGGGTTCATTTTGCTTTTCTTTTTCCGGCTGTTTGATAACTCCCTTAATCCTCATCTTTTCTGGCGGCATCTCGCGTAGGTCCCACCCACTACTTTTTTCGCCCCCCTCGAGTACCCCCCCTCTCCCTCCTAGCCATCGTCCTTTTCCCCTTTTTAAAACATTCGCCCTTTTGGGTGCCTTTGGGACCTGATTTTTGTGGCGTAGACGAGGACCATTAGTTTTTTTTTTTGGTTCTCCGGTTCCTATCTCCCCCCCACCATCTCTTTTCCTGTCGTTGCAGCTTCCATTTTTGGAAGTGTCCCGGTTTTCCGTTGTCTTTTTGAAGGGATCTATTCCGGACGCAGTTTTTTCCCTTTTATCTGCTGGTTGCCCCTTTTTTTGACCCCCCTTCCAGCGTTTCGACTTAAACTAGTTTTTTGGTGCACCCAATTTCTATGGAGACGCGTTTGTGCTCCTTCCCGATCGAGGTTCCTGATTTTGACGAAGGCTATATCCTATTCAGCACATTTATGGCTTGTTGACTTTTACCCTTGTCCCCATCTGAGACCTGATTTTGACCCGGTTTAACTTCCCCTTCCAACTTGTGAAGTTTCTCTCGAGGACCCACTTCCCCCCATCTGTGTAAAAATTGTGTATCGATTTCTTTTATGTCTCCTTGTACCCTGTTAAACCCAGATAACTGTTTTTGGGTGGGAGCCTCAAGGTTACTTAGATGGTGATATAACGTATGTGGTGATATGCGAGTACTCGGGCATTCGTGCTATCGCTTCTGTGGAAGTGGAAATCTCCTTTCTTTTTACAGCTCAGACATCGCTGTTTTTAGATTTACTCTCACATTGGTGTCTTCGTTTCCTTTTATGATTAGCTTTTCGGCCAGCCAGACTAGCTGTTCTTGAACCTCACAAAGAGGGGTTTCTGGCTTGAGACTGCCCTCTCTACGATGAATGGAGCTCGACCTTTGTTCCCCCGGCCTGGTTTGGTCCTTCCTAGAATCCTTATGTGCCCCCTGAGGCATCTGGTGACACCGGACTTAATTTTCCTTCAGATATGGAGCTTTCCATTGTTTTTGGCCGTTGTCATTTTGCCGGCCGGCCCTACTGTTTCTTATAATTTAGGCCCAACCGTATCAGTTAATTGATCCTCGCTTTCTGTCTAGTGCATATTACCTTTTGTGCAACGCACAACACATTTGAGGAGGGCGTGGTCTACACAGGACAAGCAATCCCCCTCCTGTGCTCAAATTTTGCAATTGCGTTGGTTAGTATTATTTTTTTTTCTTGTGCAGTCCTTCATTTTCTTCGCCCGAACTTTTGTTGATCGATCTTCCAAACTTGTGTATCTTTACTTTCCCACCCAGTGGAAACCTTCATCCCCCCCTGTCACGCCCTTTCTAGACT
>Ga0179591_1243172_pt1 | contig 11323 bp, 8 predicted proteins | sample CZOMad2_1_08_16f_FD_182891 | JGI IMG/M metagenome (GOLD analysis project Ga0179591, IMG submission 182891) | Vadose zone soil fungal communities from Angelo Coast Range Reserve, California, USA - CZOMad2_1_08_16fungal (PacBio error correction) | ecosystem: Environmental > Terrestrial > Soil >... | reverse complement strand
GGGGTTTCACCTCTGCCATATTTGCCCGTTAATCGATTTCACTTGTCCCCTGTTTTTGCTTACCTAACCGTGAACGTTGTTCTTTGTGCGGACCCACCTTTTCATCGCTCGACCTAACATATGGAAATTGTTTTGAAATGTTTTTTTCACTATTTCTCACTTCAGCTGTTGTCTCGCCCCCGCATCCCTCCCATAGTCAACTAAAAACCCTTCCTGAGTCATCTTCGGTACCAAAGGAGGGTGTATTCTAGACTAGAACCCCCTACTGTCAACTCGGTAGACTTCTCGCCCACCATTTAAGGTCGTCAGGGAAAACCCAACTTCAAGGTACAGGACATTAGGAATCAAAGGGCGGAATTCCGACGGGATGGTTGTTTGTGGATAAATCATCTTATTGATCTCTGTCGATCCCCACCCAAAGACCCATTCTTCAGCACCTAAGCAAAATTTAACCTTCGGTTTTCGTCGTGCTCGTATTCTTTTTATTGACCCCCCCGCCCGTCAAAAGCCCAAGTTCCCCCCGAGGGATGATCTTTGAACCTCCCGTTTTTCCTTTGGCCAGGCTAAGCCTTTCGTCTACGGTGTCCACAGTTTTTGCTCTTACTTTTCCCCGTGTCGCTCGATGACCCCTTCCGAGAGCGGCCTTATGTAATTGTGTGTTTTGATGAACTTTGCCGCTTGCCCCCCGAGCTGGATTGCCTATACTTCTCTTTTGCCCCTGCGAAACGTGATGTACCTAGAGATTCTGATCCCTCCCTTTCACACAGACATGGAAGACATGACGAGTCCACGGAACACAGATGAAGAAACCTCCCCGCTTGATTAGACAAGTCCAGGACCATTAAGACGAAGGCCTTCCCACCCCACTTCCCCCACATTAGGCGAAGACTGTCTCTGGAGAGAACTAAGTGGGATCCCAGGCTCAGGACCATATGGTCCTGGTTCCTGGAACAAAGCTCTGTGAGTGCAAGATACATCCTCTTTCTCCCCTCACTTCTCGACTGACACATGCGAGATAACACCGACTAGCCCCTCTCACCGTTAGGAAAGGCCCAGTCTAAGTCCCAATCGACGACGCAACAAGTGGAAGGCACCTCCGAGGCCCCAACTGAGGGGCCATGGGGCTATAGCCTGGAATCGCCAACGTCTAGGATTCAGTGCCTTCGACCCAACAACGGTGGAGCTCATAACCTGCTGCCAGAAGCTAGGTCGTCTTGCCGGTATTTGACAGTGACCGACCGTGTGACGAAATCATGGAACCCAACGTAGTTCAGGCCTTCTCCGTCTCTCTATTCGGGCACGAAGCCGGGTAAGATGGTACTTTAAAAACTGTTTTTCTTTCTGTCGTGCTTCGGGCCTCCTCTTGTTCCCGACCCGCCCTTTTTCCGTAAGCTCTTTTTTTTTGCTTTCATTTTTAAAGCCAAGGGCGACTTTTCCTTTGTGGTATGAATTTGCTTGTAGAAGTTTTCGTGTCTACTGTTAAACCCCAGCCCACTTAGGCTTTTCGGGACTTCCCTCCTCATTTACCTGATGTCCTCTTGAAAGGTTTCGTGTCCGCCCTTTCTCCCGGGCCCCCCAGCTTTTTGAATTATCCAGGCCGTTTTCAATCCCCGCCTCGATCCGACGGATTGCCTTGGGCGCCAATCATGTCACTGGTCAATAGAATTCGACTGTCGCTGAACAAGTCTTTCCTATTTTACAGTTTACGCGAACCCGTATACTGTTCCGATTAGCTCCTTTTGCCATTGAGAGGCACCCTCTCTTTACCTTGCCCACCACACCTATTCTTATCATTCTGCATTTACCTCAGTACCAGTTTAAGATTTTCTCTGTCTTCCCCGGACCCCTGTCCTTTGAGCTCGCCCGAAGCCCCGGATGTTCCCCACTTTTTGGTTTTAACCTTTTTCCAGATTTTTTTCTTTCTATTCCCTAAGGTAACATTGGGGAGATAATTTCAACTCATTCCGTTTATTTGCCGATCTTGACACAGAGGCAAACAAGTACCCAAACCAAGTACGCTGCTGCCCCATCTACTGACTTGATATCCGACGTCGCTGAAGAGGCCCGAGGCTTATTTCATGGCAAAAACCCTCCCCTCAAAAATTTTCCCGGGTCACGATGGTGCAGGAGTTGTCTGGCTTTTCTTTTTGTATAAGAGTATGGAAGACCATCAGTCAGGTGGCCTCAATGTATAGTTTTAAAGTATGTCGGTTATTTTCTTGTGCCCCTTTACTTTGATGCCATTTTGGACATGCCATTCAAGAGCGGCAGGCTGATTTTTTTTGCCTTGATTCAGTCTCCTTCCGTTTTTCGAGCTCGGTCCTCCCCTACCTTTGACATTCTGTTCCTTAGAATAAATCGTAACCCCCCCCCCACCCCCCCCCCCCCCCCCCCCATGTTAACCGTCCACGCCTCTGTCTTTAAACAGTTTCCCCACCTTAAGCGAGAGTTAGTTTGGTGATTTCAGGGAGACAGTTGAACTCGCGGACACTCGAGAGTTTTCCGTTTGTCATCATGATTTGTGTGCCTTGAGTCTGAGATTATACAGTGTGACACCAACCTTTTTTCCCTTCGTGATCTTTGGTCATAGTTACGTGCACCTCTGTTCCCAAGTCAAATACTGCATCGTTCCTTCCCCCAATTAGTTCGGAAGTTTTCCAGCCCATCGCTTAGCAAGCTTCCAGTCGCTTTTTTTCTCGTTCTCTCCCTGAGTCGTTTCGTTCCCCATGAGTTTTTCCCCACCAATTTTATATTTTCTGACCTGAGTTTTCCTTACTTCTTGATTATACCGCTAATGGTTGGTACCTTATGTTAGGAGAGAAGTTACTCCCTTCCCCCCGACATCGACAGGGGACCTTGGAAAGAGTGGAAGTGAAACCACAATGAATAAATTTTTCTCTGTCAAGGTCGTTTAAGATCCAACTTTGAACACGATTGCCAGCCTTTTAGCTTACCTAGCAAGACCTATTATGTTTAATGTCAAGCCTCTCCCGGAACAGATTCCCAGTAGGTCTTTCACGTTACAGTCCTTCCTTCCCTCTTCTACCACCGATCCCCCATCTAATAGAGTTTTTGTTGTTCCCCCCCAATCGTGTTCGTACTACCAAATAGACCCTCACTCAGGAGTCTCATTCGTTGCGTTACAAATGCCCCCCCCGTTAAGTGGTTTGCCCTCACTGCGGGTCTTTTTTCACGCAGGTGCCGCTTCAACCCCCCCAAAATGTTGATCCTGCCAAAGGAACCCCCTTGTAGTCTTGACGACGTAGACCAGCCCCAGATATTCTAATGCCCCCCTGTTGGTAGGGCCTCCAGATAGAATTGATCTCTTATGTCCCGTTTTTCCCATGCCCCTCCACATGCTATATGTTACCGCCTGTTCTGGTTTGAGACATCCGTGTTCTTCCTCCGTAATATGTTTGTTTTTTGTCCAGTGCATTTGAGAGCTCAAGGGAGTATATACGTCTTCCCCCTCCTACCTTCCCCACATGCAGTACGGAGTAGCAAATATCAACTCTTTCCCCCGTAAGAAACCGACGCTCCTTTCCCCGTGCTGCTCCCCTTTGATAGATAGATGGTTTTGGTCTCTGTTTTGACACCAACCCCCCCTTTCCCCCCGCACCCCGGCCGCGATGTCGGTTGCTGGCCGTCCTCCGGTTTTTCCGTGGGTTATTTTTTCCCACCAACCTCGACGTTGACTTGGGGAGACCCTTGCAAGTGAAGGCCACTCCCCAAGTGCCTCGGGTTATTTTTTGCCCTTTTATCCACCATGGTCATGATTTGACGATGAGGGACCACCCTATCTTGTCCGCATTAGGTGATCTCTTCCCAGTATTTTTCAACAACCCCCCCCGCTTATCAGTTCACCCAGCCCATCCAAGTCTTTACTTTGCGAAGAATCCTCCCCATAGCCCCCCGAGCTTTTGAGAAAATAGACTATTGATTTTACTACCCCAATCTCGTTTTTGTTCAATTTTTTTCACCCCTTCCCCTAACCAGGACTTGGCAGTCAATTAATTTCCGCTTTGGGTTCATTTTTTTCTGCTCCACTCCGAAAGGTATGAGAGCCCTCATCTCCGAATATCCACTCTTTGCCATCACCTCTTGTACTTATGTTTTTTACCCCTTAATTTTGGCCCGGATTCCCTGTCCGTCTTCCCAAATCTAGACCTGGACCATCCAATACCTGCTACCCGGCAGTCAGCGAGGTTTTTTAACATAGCCAACTATTGCTCCCAGCAGTAAGGTCGCAAGTCCCCCTCACACATCTTTGCCTTTTTGTTTTTTGACGTCGCTTCACGTGCTCACGTGTCACAACTGAGTATGCAGCCCCCGAAGTTTTGGATAAGTCGTCACCGAATAATCCGAAAGATCAGTTTTAACGAGTCGTTTGGATTACACCCGGGCTTATGAGGATGTGCTCGACTGGTCACAACTGAACCTAGTTACCTTTTGTACTCTTTTTCTAAGTCTCGGTGAAGCATGGCCTTGTTCCTAGGCAAGCAGATCCTTTACGACACGTACCAGTTTCTCAAATCACCCAGCTCAGAGGCGAACATCCCCCCTGCCGGCCCAGGAATGTCGTCTGTCCAGTTTTGACTAGGGGCAAAACTGAAACGAGATTTGTATCAGAAGTATCCGGATGATCCCATTGTTCTGTCAATCTTAAGGGTTTGTAGGTCTTACTTTCTGCACTCTACCCTGAGACTGGTTTAAACGTGATTTTTAACGTACCTCGTTGGTTAGGGTGAAATTAGTATAGAGTTTTGACCAATGATACTCCCTTCCTCTGCGGTGTTTTTGCCCCCACCTCTCAAAATGAAACTGGCAATATGCTTTTCTCCCCCCCGTCTCCTTGCTCGAGTCACGTGCAACTTCCCCCAGGGCGAGGTATTGTCTTTTGACTGACCGACACCCCGCTGTTTCCGTTCCCGTCCAATTAGACGTCCTCTTCCTTCTTTCCACTGTTGCTTCATTCCTTCCCCACCCAGCAGTCGATCTTCTAGGACGTCGCTGACTAAACGCGTGTGGCTTTCTAGGATTCGCTTAGGGGCGGTATATCATAGAAGTCATTTGGATTTGAATTGTTTTTTTACTCGTATACGAGCCATGGTTTGAGTATCAACACTGGAAATTCCGGAAATGAAAGATTGCCTTGCGAATACCCACCCAGATTTTGCCTACTGTGTATCCAAAAGGATTTTTCAACACGAAGCCAGGGGTGTTGTTTTCGCATTGCCAGGTCAAGTGCCCCCTTCTGTGGGCGCCTGAGACGAGTAGGAGACAAGGGGGCCTGGAAGATGTTTTGCAGATCTTGTATTTATTGCCGACACTTAGTAGTTCTCGTGCCCGTCCTAAACGTCCGTTCCTATTTTTTGGATCTGTACACCGAATGAAGGGCACACCCTCTAGTGATTCGCCCCACCCGAGTAAATTTGGCTCCTGAAGATGTTGAAAAAGAACCCCCTTGCCGGCCTCTTTTTATGTCGCGTTTGGCGGTTCACGCTGTTGCTCACCACTGGGCTTGAGCTTTATCTTCCCCTTGTTTATTAGAACGGCCGACAGAATTTGGTGCTCGAGTTTCCTGGCATTCTCCGACCCCCGTCCCCTCCGAGCGCCCAGTGGTTTATCTGGTCTTGGCCAATCGTGGATGACGGTGCCGTTTCCCCCCAGGGACACCCTTTTCAGCGCCCACTATTGATGATTTTCTCAGGCCCATAGTCGGCCATTCCCCCCGGCCTTCGTCCATCTTGTGTCCAGAGAATGATCTTCCACTTGCGGTGTCCACGCCTGACAGTCCCCCTCGGCATTATTTGCTTGCATCAACTCGGCTCTAGGACAATACGCCCCTTACTTGCCTGATAAATTTATCTGGCCTCACCATGCCGACTGTGCGAACTAGTTATTCCTTGGTTCCCTGTGTCCCCATGCTAGTAACCACGATTTTATACTAAGGGGCCCCTTATGGTTCCCTCTTCCAAGAAGCCGCCACCTACTTGAGCATTGCAAAGAAAGTTGATTTGAACTATACTCCCCTCAGACCCCCTGTCACCACCCACTCCCTCTATTTCTTGATGTTGGCACTTAGTCCATCCTTTGGAAGACCCCCTTACGCGGGATTTTGCAAGTATTCGCAACTTTCAGTTTCGACCTCTTTCCTTTCTTTGATTGTCGCTTTTTCCGAGTGAGTGAAGTTCGATTCCACCCACGTTTGGCCTCTCCACAACTTCGGCTTTGGTCCTTTCATTTTTTTTCAGTCCTAAAAAATTGCACACGCGGACCCCCACCTGACCCCTCTTTCCCCTCATAGACCTTTCCGGCAACAATGCAGGTCCCTTTTTGAGGACGAGATAGGAAGACACCCCCACCACAACACTTCCATAGTTCAACGATGATTCTATGGTGTTTATGAATTAGGAAGCATAAAGAGAGCGGCGACGACTTTGCCGCATCATTTGACCCTCTTCGACCCCCGACACGTTTTATTGAGGTGGGGACTGGGGTTCGATGGCTTTTGCCGGCGTCTTTTTCTCCCTTCGCCTTCTTGAGTGGGCCGTCCACATGTCAGCTGTTCCTCTATTTCCACCAGCCTGAATTTCTGTTTGAGCCCCCCTCCTCTCGCCATCTAGCGACAAGGAACACTTTGCTGGTGACTTGCTTGACCCCGATTCCCCATTTGTCCAATGACATTCAATAGTATTTTGTTGAGGTCTAGAACGGTATACGGGGTCCCCCGTCCCCCGGCTTCATCTTTTCCCCGTGTCCAACTGTCTTTTTCTGGCAACTTTAACTTTCAAGACGTTGGGTCTAGTCCAGACAATAGAAAGGAGTCTCCGTGACTTCCTCTCCGGCGAAACGACTTCTCGCGTCCTTCCCTTTAAGGCCGGGATCCTTAAGATGGACGGTGTCTTTTTGAGCTTCCTGGTCACCTCCCCTTTTTCTCCTGGCCGTTCGATAGTAGTGTTAGCTACTTACTACAGTTTGCTGTGTTCCCCTTCTTCACAGAACCCAGTTAGCCCTACAGATTCGCCACAAGAACCGCACCATACCTCTCTTGTACCTTTGATCACCTCCCCTGGCCTATCTCAATGAGGGCTTCAAGGTCCTGACAGTTTTAGTGCCTTTTTTTCTTCCCTCACATTTTTCCGTGGATTTTCCCTCCTCTCGCTAGGCGGCTGCGACGAGTTTGCAATTTTCGATCATGTCACCTTTCGCGGCACCCTCCTTTTCTTCCATTGTACTTCGAGGGTTCCTAGGATTGGAACCACCGACGCAACCAAGCCCCAATGTTCCCTTCCCGTTGTCATCCACGTCAGGATTCTCAGCTTTATGCTTAGGGTGTAAGAAGGGGTTATCGTGATTTGAGCAATGCTTGCTCTTTTTAGTCGAGACTCCCCTTAGGCCCAGATAGATTGCTTACCATCCCGGACCAGTTTGCTGTCCGTGCCCAATCTTAGTTTTTCCTTCTCTTCCTCCATATCTTATTTTTAAGGGTGGACCCCTAACTTCTTAGGCGTCTTGACTTGAGGAGGTATTTCTTTGAATATCCCTTTATTGAAACTACGGTCTTCTTATAGATCCCAGAGCTCTTACTCTACTTGAGGTGCCCTCGGACTCTCTTCTCTAGCATTCTTGCTTTCAATTTACTTTTGCAATCGTCATAACGCAATAATTATCCATATTCCAATAGCACGAGACCACGGTGTGCTGACACCGTACAGTTCCTTTATAGTCCTTCCTATAAGTCCTCGTAAGGAGTATCTGCCGGCCCCCCCCGTCCTAGGTTCACCTTTCAATCCCCTGTTCGGTATCAGTGTTTTTCTTTCTTCCCTCCGAAATTCTGACGGGACCTCAGTTCCCCTCCTCAGACCCATCGAGGTCAGATTGGCGTTTTTCCTTTCTTAGGGACTTCGAGCATTAAGCTCTTGACCATCATCGTCCCCCCTGCTTGAGTCCGATTTCCTTGAGTTTCCCCCAGACCATCCCCGCTTCCTCATTTTTTGCTGAAAATATTAAAGCTTTTTGAATCGAGGAATGAACGCACCTCACCCTGGGACCTGAACGATCTGCCTCGCCGGTTTTTTCTTTTTCCTTATATGACCTTTTTTGCTTGACAACCTGCCGTGTTGTAAAGTGTGTCAGTAACTCGTCCTGGGCACCTCGTGCTGGATGCTTACTGCACCAGAGTCTGTTCCCTGCTGCGGCCAAATCCACTTTCAGGTCGCGTACCCCACCCCGTTCAGGGATTCGCTAGGCTCCATCCCCCCAATCCCCTCGGTCCCCCGTCAGACAACTGACCCCCTCCCCTCTTTTCATCCCCAGTTGTGTTTTCTAGAATCTGGTTCGTTGACTACCTCTTAATTTGCGCAAATTGTCATACCCTTTCCCTGTTTTCCCCTTTAAGTGAACGTTAAACTTTACCCAGTTCTTTCCCCGCCGCGGCCAGCTTTTTCCCCTTCATAAGCCCGCCCACGCTTATGGCCCGTTGGCCCCGCTTTCCCTTTCACTTACGGTTGTAGCCCTCGTACCAATATCAGGAAACCTCCCCCAACCTTAGATGCCTGTCCTCGGAGGCACAGTTTTCTTTAATTACTCTTTACCTCTTTTTTTTTTTTTTATCACCTTTTGCGAAGGATCCGACTCCCCCCCTTCTGTCCCGGGACCACCTCAATTCCATCGGATTAGCTTTCCCCCGTGTCCTCCAATTCAGCGCGCATGCCTGAAGTCCCCCCTTTTTTCCGCACCCCGAAGCCCCACCAGTCTGACCTGGGTTTGTCTTAGTGAAGAGCCTCGTAGTTGTCTCGCCGGACCAGCCCACTCTCCAGTAGTGATTGAGCTTTGACTCGGCACGTTGTACTTTTCCCCAAGGCGCCCGCATGAGATAGGGACAGTATCTGGACTCGATTCCCTGACTGACGTTAAAAGTGAGATTGAAGACCCTCTGAGTCCTTCCTTATTTCGGCGGGCTTCATTGCAGTAATTTCCCCCATCTATTCCTCTCATCTGAAGGTCGGGGCAAGCGCCCCCTTATAGCTTAGAACGAGACGCTGCCTCTCCTTCCCTTGCTTGAAATTATGTTCTACAGGTCTTTTCTCACCCCGATCAAGAACCGAGGCACTCACCGTCATTAATACGCATTTTCTTTTGACCACCCCCCACCTCCTTCTCTTCCCATTGGAGCGATACACGACGCTTTGCATTCCTCCTTTTCACAATTCTTGTAAGTAACGGTGACCCATCGTTAGTGAAGTGCCCTCTCCTCTTTCACTATCGAACTCTCCCTCACGTAGTCTCCCACTTCTAGATCCACCACTACTCATAGTACCTGTCTATTGATCATCTTTTTTTTTTCTTTCCACATTCTAAATGGACCGGGACCTTTGCTTTGATAGTATGATTCCCGAGGTTCTCGGCTCGCCCCAGCGAAGGACCCCTGGGCAGAAGAAATCTTCTGCTCCGAAAGTGTACTCTATTCGAATCTTCCACACTTTCTTTGCATTACTTCTACTTGAGAGAAGTTCTTACCAAGCCTACTTTGTTGAAGATTTCATGTCAGCCCTTTCATCCGCTTGGCTGCGTCGACCTTTTGACCGCCCACCTCAATTCTCCGTCAGTGCTTTCCTTTGTTTTCGACACTCAGGCAGCACGGGATCTAGGTTTGTAGTGTCCGTGGCTGAGAAATTGATGCTTGCTCCGCTTTGTCTGTATCCTTTATAACACATCTCAACAGTATGAGTACTTTTCTGTCACCTCCTCCTGAGTTTTACTTTCTGACTTTCCCAAGGGTATTGCCTGATTGTCCGGACGCTTAGCACGTGGCCCCCGTCCCTCCTAATATCCCTCCCTTCCTTTAAGGCCGCCTTCTACGAGTGTTTCTCCTCGAGCCATTCAGAGGGTAAGAAGCCTTTTCTCGAGTTCTTCCTCTGAAAAGCTTTTGGCCGCTTTTTTTTTTTTGGTGCCCTTATTTGCCTCCACTTACCTTGGACCTAGTCGCGTCGACCTGTGACTGCGAGGTACACCCACCCCAGCTTTGATCACTGCGAACTCCAACCGCTTTCGGCTCCTGCTGCAGGTTCCTATGTCCGTCCATTGTTTAACTCCCTTGTGTTCTGCCTTTTCACGGCAGTGTAGTTTCTCGCTGATTGGCCATCCGATAGAACCCGCTGACCCTACGCTTGGGTACGTTTACGAACTTGACACATTGTGGAGGATATTCAAATCTATCCAGTAGGGCCTTTCATATTCCTTGCCAACCACTCGAACAAGTTCCCACACCCCTTACTGTTTCTTCGCCGCGCCAAGTATAATTTGATCGAAGATGCTTTTGATTTAGCCGGCCGGAGTAAGGTTTTAAACTTCGTTCCCCCCCTATTACTGAAGGTTCAGATGTAAAGATTTTGTCTTCTCTCGTTCTTCCGGCGTTTTTTTTTCAACCACATACTTGCGTTCATGTTTAAGGCAGTTAAGGCTTTTGACATGCGGTCGGACCGATTTTTCACTGTAGTTATTTAGCCCTTTTCCCTTCCATGCCACACTAGTTTCAATGATGATCTGACCCCTTTATGTTCAATGACCCTTTTTCGACGATCATTCCAGCAATCTGACCTCCCGTTATCTTGCTCTGAGACCTCCCTTTCGTTACAGACCTTATTCCAGTTGGTTATGAACCTCCGGCGCTGTTGTTTTTCTCAGGCTCTTGTAGCGCCCCTCTAGTTCCCCCCCCCCTTTTAGGTTTGTGTGTTTGACCCCCCCCCTGGTGACTAGCGCCCAGAGCTTCCTCATGGACAAAATCACTTTGCTTTTCCAATTGGCTAGCTGTTGATCCTTTCATTCCCTTCTCATTAAAAACTCCGGCCTCTTGGTTCTACAAAAGTCGTCGGTCCCAGTTCGCCCTGATTACTCTACGCGTCCGTAGCGTCTTTGCGTAAATTTCATGAGTTGAGAGTCACCCTAAAAATTCAAGATTGAAAAGGCGGACGGATCTTTAGTCTCACCTCCCTTTTCTCTTTTCTTCGGCCCCAGACGTTTATGTTCCAAGAGTAGAAGCGGTTACCTTCAGTAAGTGGTAAGGTCCCCCAATCCTCCCATCTTTGAGAGCCCGGTTTTCATGCCTGTCCGAGATCACGATGCCCCCAGATTTCGTGAAGTAAGCTCCCTTTTTATCAGCTCTGTGACTTTTTTCACATTTCTATTACCGCGATGACCTCCTGATGACAACATTGGCGAGTACGTCATAAGCTCACGGACTTATCGTAAACCCCTAGCGTTGTTACCCAAACTTTCGTTTGTCTGAAATAACCCCACAGATAACCTCTTGGTCCTGAGG
>Ga0179591_1355144_pt1 | contig 11324 bp, 13 predicted proteins | sample CZOMad2_1_08_16f_FD_182891 | JGI IMG/M metagenome (GOLD analysis project Ga0179591, IMG submission 182891) | Vadose zone soil fungal communities from Angelo Coast Range Reserve, California, USA - CZOMad2_1_08_16fungal (PacBio error correction) | ecosystem: Environmental > Terrestrial > Soil >... | reverse complement strand
CATCATGTCGACTATTCTTCCCATAGGGCAGGAATGTTTTGGCTGCCTTGCGTCCCCTTCCCTTCGGCCCCCTTTTTTAACACCCCCCTTTTTTTTCGATCTTCCCAGTATCCAAAATCCGCTTCGCAGGGCATTCATTCGGAGTCTCCTTCCATTTCCCCCCCCTGGCCGTTCTCCGATTTACGCTCAAACCCAAACCCTTCTTTTTTTTCTTTTTAGGTTATCCTGTCCTTTTCCCGCGCCCCCCCAACAGGAAGCTGTGCGATCTTTTTTTTTTTTCTTTTCTCTCCTCCCCTCTTTGTAGAAACCGGCTCATGTTTCTTCCTTTTAATTCCCCTCCTCCCGTTGTCTTGAGTTGGATCTTTCCCCCCCGTTTTAGATTCTAAAGATAAGACCCCTTTGTTGCCCTCCACTTCGTCGTTCCCCAGACATCAGACTAACAACCCGGGGGGGGTTTTTTTTCCTCCCAATCTGGTCACCCTTATACCATTTTCCTTAAAGAAAGCCGCATAGTTTGGTCCTTTAACGCTGGTTTGAGGCCTCAAGAGACTTCAGTTTTTTTCCTCGTTAACTTCCCCCCCGCCCCCTTACGTGTCCCCGTATCCTGGGTCCTTCGCGTCTAACAGATTTCCCCCACCTCGAGGTCCCAACCCCGAAGAAGGTTCCCGCAGGAGGGCGTCCAGCATCCTCCCTCGTGTTTTTTTTAGGCGTGTCCTTTTTGTGACGTTTTTCCTCCTAAATTCCACCAGTTACCGTGCCCCAGTCCCCCCCCATTTTGACAAGAAATCGGGTGGACCACGGGTCGATCTCCCGTTCCTGTTTCTTCCCGTCTATTCGTTTGATTTCTTCTTTTTTTTTCTAACTTCCATTTCTCTCCGATCCGACCGAGTAAGATGAGCCAAGGACCGGCAATTACTTGGTCGGACCCCAAGAATTCCCCCCCTCCCCCCGCCCCCACCTTCCCCAAGATTCACGTGTTTCCAGGGCGCTTTTTTCCATTGCTAGATTCACGTAAGCTTCCTTAGACTGGCGTCGGCAAAGTCGTTTTCTTTTCGTTGCGCGAGGATGTGTTTTTTTTGTCCTACCCCCCCCCCCCCCCCCGATTCCCCCCCACGCGTGATGATAGTCGCGCCGCGCCATCTCCTCTTGTTTTTTTTTTCTTTTTGCCCCCCCTTTTTGACGCATCCTTCTTTCCCTATCAACCCCCATCATTTTTTTTTCCAGCGATCAAGGCTTAACATCAACGGGGGATCTGCACCGCGATCAGAGCCAGTGGGCTTTGACTGAACCCCCAAGTCGGTTACTTGGTTGAATAATGACCGGCTCTGTCCTCTTTAACAGATTCCAGTGTGCCTCCTTCCCCTTTTTACAAGACTTTAGGCTGGTTCATCCTCCCGGCCCATTTCCCCCCCCTTCCCTCGTCTTGCCGCGCGTACCATTTTATTTTTTTCCTCGTCCTGAATTCCGTCCTACTCGTTAAGCGTGTGGGGCTCATCTTCTGCCAGCATTAAAATAAGTTTCCTTGGGTGATTCCCCCCCACCTCCCTTTTTTTTCCCTTAATTTCCCACCGTTGCCCGTTCCCACAAGGATTGCTGCACTACATTCCCTTTTCGTTTCCCTTTCCCCCCTTAAACCACTCTCTGCGTCTGTTGAAAAGTCTCCTTGGTTTTGTCGTTCCCTGGAAGACTGAAATCTTTTTTCTTCTCCGGCGTACGCGCCCTTCCCCTTCGTTTCTACGAATCCTCCAGTACTCGATTGCGACCCTTGAATCTGCAACACGCAGAATCCTAGTTTACAAGACTTTCGTTTCTATCCTGGCCCCTTTCCCCTCCCTTTCTTGTTGATGGGAGGCCGTTCAGGAGCGGGTAATGACGGTCCTTCTCGGGAAACTTTCCACGACCAACGCCCTTCTTTTAACCCACTAGACGCTTTTTTTCTCCGATTCCCCCTTCTCTCCTTCATTTGCTGGAAATTCCCCTCTTGCTGGATGGTGTGAAGTGACCAGCCAGCGTCCACAAAGTGAGGCGGTCACGTTCCCCCCTTTCCTTCGATCCCCCGAGAATGTCCGCCTTTTTTCTCTTTTCTTTTTCTCTTTCCCCCCCCCCCCTTTGTTGTTGGACCTGAGGAAAATACGGCTGGTGGGAAAAAAGGCTTCCTTAGTCGTTGCATTGTTTGCTTTACCGTTATTTTCCCCTTTCTTTTTTTATGTCTTTCTTCTCCTTCTTTTGCTCTCCTCCTAGGACTTTCCATCGTGCTCGCCTCCCCGGAGGGTAAACTGTTCCGAATTGGCACCTTTTTTTTCAATGCGATCCGTTTAACGTTGTTTTCGGTGTTTCCCAGTTTTGTTTCCTGTCAACTTTTTCTCGTTCCACCCCTGAGGTCATAACCAACGTGCGTGAAGTTGGCTGATTGCCTTACTTCTGTATGGATCTTTTCGTTTTTTTTTTTTATCCAGTTGTTGTTTTTCAGTAGAATTTTTATGCATTCTGTTCCTCTTTCTTTTCCTGTTTCGGTTCCAGCCGGGTCTAGAGGGTGAGATTAGGCTCGGCCCAGGGTGAGAACACCCTTTGCTCTTCCTCGTCTTTTTTCCATGCTTGTTTCTTTTTTCCTTGAGTTTTTTGAGTCTTCTTCCCTCCATCCTTTGTTCGGACTCTTTCCTTCCAAAAGGATGAAATGATAGAATGTTGAAAGCCCACCACGTTGTGTGCCTAGTTTCTTTGCGTTCTTATTCACGTTGTGTTTTTTTTTTGATTAGGCCCACTTTTCCCCTCCGCATCTTGAGAAAGACTGCAAGGAATTTGACGATCGGTTGCGCTCCGTACAACCCTTCTCTCTTTTGTACGGAACTCCTGTCGAACACCCGAGCCTTTCTTTACTTGTCCGAAGTACGACTCGTTAAGAATAGCAAGGAAAAGAGGTTGAGCGCTTGCGGATGCCGTTTGATTCTTTCTTGATCTTTTTTTTCTTTTAGAGTGGTTTCCTTTTATTTGGTCTCCCCCGGCGTGTCCCCCTCCCCGTAAAGGATTTTTCCCTTGGACGAAAGGATAGAACTGATATAGGTGCGACGTCCGGATCCCTGCCCTTTTTTTTTTGCTCTTTTTGTTCCTCCCCAGACTTGTGATTAGTCAGGGTCCGACACCACGTGGACTCCGGCCTTTTTCCTTTTTTAATGTTTTTGTTCGAGGTTTTTTTGCCCGGGTTCCCCCCCGTTTCCCTTTCGCAACGTGGTTTTGGGAGGAGTGTGGAGTTTGGTCCGTTTGACGCAGGTGCTTGGATCCATTTGTTTGCCCCCTTCCTTTTTCTTTCTTTGACCCCTTCCACTTTCTCCTTCTCCAGAGGCGGGATCAGGACTGCTGAACGAGACGTCAATTTTCACCGGTGGTTAAACCTTTCTTTTCCCACCCTTTTTCACTTTCTGGTTTCTACTATTAAACGCTTCTTCCCCTCATGTTTGATTGATAGCCCCCCCTATTAGGGTCTACCGCGTTTGTTCTCGTGGATTTTTGGACGTTTCCGAGTTTTTCTTATTGAAGTTTGCCCCTGTGGGCTTCTTGCTAGGTTCTCGAGTACTGCTACGGCTCAGAGGAAGTACGGCCCCGGGTTCTGGCCGCCCTTCTTAAATTGTCCTGGTCGCTGCAAGATTTATTTTCTTCTGTATACTTCCCTCAGTTTCGGGCCCCAATTTTTCCTCGCGACGGGCCCAGGGATCACATCGGACAGCTTTTTTTCCTGTCTGCCGGCCCACTGGATTTCTAAGGTTTCCCCCCTGTTCCTCGGATTCGGCGCGAAGTGGGAGGGTACGCGGCAAGAAGTCCTTAGCCCCCCGAGTTTTTTTTTTTCCTTTCTTTTTTGTAGAAGGCTCAACCGGGCGCGAGGATTTATCATCCTGATATTTCCCTTTTTTGGTAAGATTTCCGTTTTTGATGTCCGTTTCCCCCTTTTTTTCTGGGCCACACCGCGACAAGGTCAACGCAGGAATGTTTTTCTTCTGTCCCCTCCTCCGTTGTTGTTGTGATTTTTTTTGTCAGCTGGACCGATTCGTGGAAGGGGATGTTTTTACTGTGGCTTCCTGAAGCTTTACCTTCATGGTTTGCTCCCTGGCTGTCCCTCCCCCCCCTGAAGATTCTTTTATGATAGGAGGCATTTGCGCGTTTCTTTTTTTCGTCAGCCGAAGAGAAACACCCACTTCTTGGGTCGGGCCGACGTTTTTTCTCCCTTCAATGGCCTTTAATTAACCACGAATTTCCTTTGCTTTTAGTCCCCTTTTTCTCCCTGGATTTAGGTAATAATGCACAGAAAGTGTTCTTTCTCTCTCCCTTGATTTTTTTCTTGTTCTATGGCCATTGAACACTCTTTCCAGTCGCCCCCCTCCCATCCCCCCCCTTTCCCCCTTTTGAGGGTTTGCTCGAAATAGAAACAAGGGCGAACAAGTAAGGAAGGCCATGAAACCAGCAGTTTTCCCCCCTCACCGGTTGGGATGTCTTTGCCTACCCTTCTCCTGGCAGATGACTTGCAAGGGGATAACGCATTTGGCCTTCACTTTTCCTCTGGGCCCTGCCGATCCTCCTGATATCTGACGAAAACCCTGGGTGAGAAACACGTTTCTTTACCTTGGAAAGGCAGACCGAAACAATTTTTTTGCGTTCCACCTTCGTGCGCTACGTTTATGTAGTTCGACTACAAAACCCCCCCAGTCAGCTTGAACCTTTCCCTTTTCCCCCCAAGGGACTTAACAATCCGGTGCGAAAGTCCCCTCTTTTGTCGCCTCACTTGATCTCGGTCTTGCTTTTAAAGTCACGTCTCTTCTTCCTTGATGTCCCCCCTTCTGAAGGGCAACCCCCACTGGTAGGACCCAGGAGCCTGTTTTCCCAGCCAACCTTCCCGGCCCCCGCGTCCCCACGGCGTCTCCAAAGGCACTTATTTTCCCCCCCCCTGACGTTTTTCTACCCCTTTTGTAGAGGCAGGAAAGTACGTCCCCCCCTTTTTTCCCTTTTGCGACTCCCAATTTTTTTTTCCAAGGATCGCAAAGGGTGACTTGCTCTCTCTCCTACCTTCTTTCATTACCAGGGAGGCCCGGTCTCAGTTTTTACCAAATGTTTAGTGTTCCAGATAAGAATTCTAAGATCATATCATTTCCCCCTTTTCTGCCACCCATTTCCCCCCTCCCCCGAATCAGCTCTCCTTGGGGAGTGCCATCTTTCATTTTGATTCGGCGGGGATGTTTCGTCACTACATTGATTACCTTTTGTCATTTTTGACGCAGTTCGGTCCCCCCCCCCCAACAACATTCGCGTGGCCCCCCCTTTTTTCTTGTCGTTGGTCATTGCCTTTAATTCCCCTTTCTTCTTTTGGGGTTATCTGTTCCCCAGGTTGAATGATAATTCATTTCTCCTGTCCCCCCCCTTTAGCAGTTCTTTTGTCTGACAACTTGAAGTGAAATAACACAGGCTTTGTTGTTGAACTTCAACCTTCAATCCGTTCCCTTTTTTTTTTTCAGGACTCTCGTCCCCCCCCCTGTCTTATTTTCTTTCTCCCTAATCGTTGGCCGCTTTAGGCCGACACACTCGGTTGATGGGAAAAGCCGCCTTTTTGGTCGCACCCTGTTTTTTTCGAGTGGCAGTTCTCCCCGTCCCTTTCAGTTCGTGGTTCTTCTCCCTTTTTCTCATAAAGAAGGCTTCGGCCCACTCACCCGTTTTTTCCCCCCTCCCCTTTTTTTTGACTACAGTAACCACACCCTGTTCCAATTTCTTTGATTTTCCTCCCTTTTTCCGCATCAGTTCCCGCGTTTTTTCCTTACTCCTTTTGTGACACCGCAATAACGTTGACCCCCTTTATCCTTTCCTTTTCCCGTATTTTTTTACCCCTCCCTCCTTCTTCCCCCACCCCGCACGATGAACCTCCTGCTCGATGGAGATTCTTCCTGATCCAGCAGCCTTGTTTCCCCATGTTGAATTTGTGTTTGGGGAATCCCCACCTTCTCCATTTTTGTTCCCCCCGACCCTCCCCCTGGATTAATTTATTATTCCTAGTTGTTTGTGCTTCAGAGGAGATAAGCCCCCCTTTTTCCCCGTTGGCAGCGCGTAACAGTTGAGTTGGGCGTTTCCCCTTCCCTCTTTTTCTTTGATTATTGGCGGCAATCCCCTTGGCTTGGAACCCCCCAGTTGCTGGTCGGAGGGTAAAACGTTATTTCCTTTCCTTTTCCCTTTTTTCCTTCTGGAGGCTTAGGGGAATGTCTTCGTCCTTTCCGTAATTCCCCTCCCGTGCTGGATTCCCGGACCTAGATACCAGTTTGGGACGTCTTATGCCGTTTATTGTACTTTTGGATTTTTCTGGTCTTTTTGGACCCCTTTCCTTCTTTCGTAGCTTGGGATCGAATCGCCTCGAGAGTAGTGTCCGACCAGTGAGATAGACGGTTTGAGATAGGGGGATTTCTCTGGGTTGGCCAGATGTCTCCCCCTTGTGTTTCCCCCTCCCCTGAGGGCCCCCATCATTTTCTTCGGCTTAATCAGTCTGGTAATCGTTTCTTTTTTGGTCCCCCCCAGGTCTTGAAGCTTTTAACCCTTCGCCTTTTCCCTTCTTTTTCATTTTTCTTTTTTTTCCTCGACGCACATCTTTTTATTTTTTCCGGGGATGTCCTTTCTTCCCTCGGCTCCATGACTTATGCATCGCTCCCCCCTTTTTTTAACTTTTCGATTTTTGAATTACGAACCCCTGTCCCTTTCGTGCTGTGCTTCACCCCAATAGCGTTGACGGCTGCTTCTCCCCCCCGAGCTTTGGATATCACAGAGTTTCTTTTTATGGATTGACTGGGCCCCCCCTCTCCTCCTCTTCGATATGTCGGCCCCCCTTTGAGTTTTTTTTTCTTGAGTTTTTTTTTTTTGATCGCTCTTTTTTCCCCTGGGATGATGATGATTGCTTCGTTAACACGACCATTTTTTACTGGGATGTTTTTCCCCCCTGACTTCGCCGCGCTGCTCGGGCGTCTCCGTTCGGTTTTTCCCCGTTATCTTGTTTTCCCCCCTTCCTTAACCCGGAACATTCTGGCTTAAGGCGACTTTTTGCCAGGTCGTATCCCACCCCTTTTTTTTACCGACGCCGTGATTTTCGTTTCTTCCTCTTTTTTTTCCTTTTTTCTTTTTGATGAACCTTGGTGAATGGTCTTGCCAGTGGCCGCGGGGTTCTTTTAGTCTGGTGGCTTTGAGGCTTTCTGGTTTTTTTTTCAGTTTTTTCTTTTTCCCCCTTACTCCCTTTTTTACCTCCCTCTCTGTTGCCCATCGTCGGATGATTCAATTGACCCCTTTTACTCTCTCCAACCGTGAGCTTGGACCCTGACCCCTTGAGCCTTCCTAACAGGCGGTCCGGATTCCTGTTACTTTTGGTCCCCCCCATTCCCTTTTACCCTTCCCTGTTTTACAGGTCAACCCTACGTATTTTGCCCCCCCCCCTTCTTATCGCCCCTTGCTTTTTCCTTTTTTTTTGCTGGGAGACCTTCTTCTTGCGTAGCCTTCTTCCGAGTTTTCTATTGCATGTTTTTATTCCTTGCGATCGTCTGTCAGTTTTTTTTGCGCTCCCCATTTATGGCCTGTTCTTTTCGTCCTTGTCTCCCTTCTTCGCAGGGCTTAGCGAAAATGGCTTTCCAACACTCGGGGTTCTTTTTTTTTTTCTTCTTTCGCTTGCGCACCCCCTTTCCCCTGTTTGACTTTTACCTGATTTGAGATGTGACCTTTTTGGTCCGTCGGGGGCCGGCTGTTCGGATTTTCTCTGTTTTCAGACACTTTCTTTCTGGCCCCCGGATTTTCCTTTATCAAAGTTGCTCGCGGAAATATCCCTTTTTTTTTCGAGTTTGTCATCGGTGATCCTGTCCCCCTTCCTCCCTTTCTCCGTCGTTGCCCTCACTTATTTTGCCTTTACTAGGTATCGACCGGATGTTCCCTCGATTTTTACCCTTTTTCCCTGCGATCTGCTTTTTTTTGTCTGTCAGGAGAGCGTCTTTGATTTGATGTCCCTTCCCTTCCCCTTGGCCCCCCCTCTGCCCACTTTCATTATTATCTTTTTCTCTATATTACTCACTCACCCCGTTGTTTTAGAAGTCGTCGTCCGATTTCTGCAGTGGTTGGCTTTTCCCTTTGCGCCCGCTGGCTTTTGACATCATCGCTGAGATCGTTCCGTTCCCTGACCCCACAATCCCTACTTCGTTTTTGTTCTGCGTCCATTCTTCCTCTGAGTTTCCCCTGGGCGCTTGCCGTTCCTTTAGTTCCTCTCCTTTGATCCCCCCCCCAAACTCCTGCGACGGTTCTTCCCCTTGGTCCCAGTCTATTCCTTTTTTTGCATGGTTTACCCGGCCTTACTTTTTCGACCTCGATTTCCTTGTCCCTTCTTCCGGCATTTTGCGAGCCCGTTTTTTTGTTCATGGCTTCCTGTTACCCTTTTTCCTGATACATCGACAATTTTCCCCCTTTCTCGTCGTCCTTAGGTTCTATCCCCCTTGTCTTCTGGATCGCCGGAAGACCAGTCGAAGGTTTCCCCTTTTCCCCCTTTTTCCCCCACTTGGCCCCCGCCCCTCCTTGTTGCCGGACCCATTTTCTTTAGCTTTGTACGAGGAGGCTTGACGCTTCCGGGCCCGCTCCCCTCCCCTCTTTGCCCCCGGCACTTCTCGGCGGGCTTTTTCCGCTCTCGCTTCGTTTTAACCTTTCCGAGAACACGTTGTCCCTTGTGGTTCAACCGCTCGCAGCGTGACAATGGTCCCCCTCATTCCCCATTTCCGGTCGTTTGCAGATTTATACCCCTAAGACAAAGCCGTTCAACCCATCACCGTTCCCTCTGCACCTTTTCGACACACACTTTGGTGCAAATGCGGTGGACCCACCTTGTGCGTAAAGATTCCTTTCCTTTTCTCCATTTCCTCCTCCTTCTTTTGCCTGCCTCGGTAGCTGGCCGCCCCTTCCCCCCCTTTATTCTTCTCCCCCCCTCCTGAATCTTATTCGCCCAAGGATGCCGGTCCAAGGATTTGACCGTAGGTCCCCCTCCCCTCCCCCAGCCAAACTTTACACCTCTTCGGCGGGCGCCCCCTTGTCCACCGTCTCTCTCCTTTTTCAGCCGGGCGAAAACCCGCTTCCTTTCCTCTCTTGGCGTAGTTTTTCCCTCGTGTTGCTTCCTCGCAAGTCTGTTTGCTGATTGTTCCTTTTTTTCTCGAACACCCAAAAAGATAGACCCATCCCCTGTTTGACCGCTCGGGGCATGTCGTCATGCTATCTCATCGGCGCCGGTTGGTTTAGCCCCACTACACCCATGTTTTCTCTTCTTAGACCGCCAGGCATCCTTCACTCCCTGACAAATTGATCTACCCGTCCCGTCCCCTTCAATTTTACCTCCCCTGCCCCCCTGACAACCCCGTGCACGAGCCTGTTTCCAGATCGAAGGCTCTCTTCTTTTTTCAGTCCCGGCGTTTTTTTCCGATTGCCCTGTTCTCTACTGGCGACGTCCGGACCTTAGAAACCCACACCCCCCCTCTAAAGCTTTTCGGTTTGGCAAGCTGCCCCCTCACGGTAGCTCACATTCGGTTTTTTTCTTCGCTGGTGGACTCTTCACCCTTGATGTGCAAGAATTCCTCCCCATTTCCCTTTGCATCTTCCTACGATCAAAGAACCCAGATGAACTTCCCGGCCCAGTCCCTTGTTTGAAAAACCTTTTTCCCCCCCCCCCCCAATTCGACTCTTTCCCCGCACCGCCTTTCTGCCGCCCCACCCGACACCTTCCTTTAAGGCCATGGTTTTGCAAATCAAGGGGCGTTGTCCGGCAGTTTGCAGGCCTTAGGTTCTGCGCTCTTCAACAAGTCTCCCGTGTGGTGTTCCCCTTTCCCGAAGGGATAACACCGCTGTATCTCTAGCCCTCTACTCTCGCTGCGGCCCTTTTTTCCCAGATCGGAACGAATCCCCCTACCCTTCCCCCAAGTCTGTCCACACGCAGATCCACCCAGTAAAAGAAGTTTTTTTGTCTTCCCCCTACCTCCTTATCCGGGGATGTGGTGATGTCCGAGGGCCGGCCCCCCCCCTGAGGTAATTTCTTGTTCCGTTCGGGTCCTGTCACGACAACGTTTCCTTTTGCTGAAAAGGAAATTTTTTGCATGAGGTCTGGCGTTTGTTTGACCTCTTCTTCCCACCCGCCGCGCCGACGGAAAGCTCATTACAATAAATTCGTGGCTACGAGTTGGACACCCCCGTTTTTCCGTGGCCTCCCAATGACAAGCAGGCGCGTTAACTGGCCTGGAACTTTGTTAGATAAACTGCCTATAAGGCGGACTGTTCCCTAAAACGATTTATCCTAATCCGTTTGTCTTTTTGTTTGTGTGGGGGACGCTTCTTTTCCGTTTTTGTTGTTGACCCCTTTTTTTGGGAGAGGCATCCCCGAAACCTTTGGGAAACAGCCCCCGTCTAGTTATTTTTTTGTTTTTTGAGGCCTGGTTTCGTACGTTTTTGCCGGGTTCCCCAGGGCACGTGTCCAGAATGCTTTGTTGTCTTCTTTTATTTTCTGGACGGGCCATCGGGCCATTCTAGAAGCAGTCCATTGAAGTCGTGGGTGAGAGGCTTGGGACGGATCGCGGACCTCTACCCAGGTTCCTTTCCGATGACCTGTTGTAATCGTGCTGGAATGTGGGTCTTGTTAGTGTTGAAAATGACGCGGTTTTTCCTTTTCCTCCTTCCCCCCGTCCTTTTTATGGTCGGCATCCATCGGTGTCCCCCCCAACGGCGTGAGTTCGGTTGAACATATGCCCTAAACTTTACCTTCTTGTTCCTGGTCTGTTTTTTTGCAGCCTTGGGTGACGGGGCGTGTTCTCATACTTTCATTCTTCCCGGCCGGCCCGGGAAAGCTTCACTTGCGATTTCTTGTTAATTTCATCGTGATTTTCAGAAAGTCTGGTTTTGTTTTGTTGACTTATGTTTGACAGATTTTGGTAGTGCCTTCGTAGCCCAAAAACCAGTCAGTCTTTACCTCTACGTCATTTTATTCAAAATCTCACCCCTGGAACATGAGTTTTTCTTAGACGGCAATGCTCAAAACAGTTTTCCCTTTGAAACGATGTTCTGCGGCCCCCCCCCCCAGGCCCTGTTCCCACCTGATTCGGACTTTTTACTCCCAATAGGTCCAGCAGTTCTTTTTTGTTTTGGATTTGGAGGATAAGAAAATATGTTCTTTTACTACGCTCGGCTTCTTTCTTTTCTGGGCTTTTTTGTCGCTTTCGGTGCCTTCTTCCGTGAACCTTGTCAACTTTCAGTCGACCAAGTGGGTCGCAGCCCACCTGTACAAGAAGTGGAACATGAAAAGG
>Ga0179591_1325978_pt1 | contig 11324 bp, 11 predicted proteins | sample CZOMad2_1_08_16f_FD_182891 | JGI IMG/M metagenome (GOLD analysis project Ga0179591, IMG submission 182891) | Vadose zone soil fungal communities from Angelo Coast Range Reserve, California, USA - CZOMad2_1_08_16fungal (PacBio error correction) | ecosystem: Environmental > Terrestrial > Soil >... | reverse complement strand
ACCCGTTTTTTTATTTCTTGAAAAGCCTTCCGATCCCACGCTGTTTCAGTTCCCCGGCCAAGAGACCCCTTCCCTAATTCGACTAGTCCTGTTCGGTTTCTGTTCTGAATCTGAGGCTTCTAGTACATTCTCTAGATTGGCAGCTTCTTTCCCTCACCAGACTGGTTTACTCACCTATGAATCGTCCCGTTTTTTTGGTGCGCCGTCTTGATTCCCCTAACTGGAATGGTCGGCGGGCACTTTGAACCGGAACTTCCATCTGATGCCGGTTTCCAACCCCCACAAACTTTGAAATATTACCGCTTCTCTTTCTTCCTTCCCCCCTCAAGTCCAGAGAAGACTTGCATGATGTCAACTAAGCCTTCACCCTGCTTTTTTTTTCGTGCATCGTGTCCCCTAACCGGCGCCAAAAGGCTACCCCGAAACGGGTGGTGGCCTGCCTTCTAGAACGATTTTTTCCCCAGGCGAAGCTTGTTCGAGGCTAAGGTGTGTTGCCGGGTCTTCCTATCCCCTCTGCGCCCGGTGTCTCCTTTTGACCTCACGCAAAATGCCGACATGTGAACTGATTCCTTCCCGTCGCGGCCTGGTCATTCGGTGTAACCCCCTGCGTCCTCCCCAAGATTTCCCTCTCCTTGAGTATTCACCAAGTTTTTGTCTTGATCGTTGCTGGCACCCCATTCTCAAAATCGGGTATTGTTTTTGTCGTTCGGTTTTTTGTCGGCTCACCAGCAACCCGTCCAAATAAGCGGTTTTTTCTCTTGGACGAGTTTTTTTCTCTGTCTTTTTCCCACCCCGTAAAACGTTAATGGATAAAGTGTCCTATAATTGGTCTTTACACAGTCGAATGGTTGACGTCTCAACGACGCCATAAAAAAGTGCCAACGCCCGAGGGCGACCCCTTTTGTCCCCGTCTCCCTTTCTGTTGAAATAGCGTTTCCTCGGATTTACTTCTTTCCTTATCTCTCTGGAAGATGAGGCTCTTGACCTGCATCGAGGGAGGGGCGGCCCGACCGTACGTTGGGCGGCCTCATTGCAGCGGGGCGGCCGTTGGCGGTCGTTTGGAGCCCTTTTTTCCCCCTTTTCTTTTGATTCCCTCATTGCACCCCCCCCCCCAGTTGAATCGACAAAATATCTTCTTCCCCTTTTTTTATTTGAATATCGATATCCTATTTTCATTTCTCTTTTTTTTAGAGCTTCTTTTTAGATGAAGACCACTGCATTAATCGCTTGTAGCTGCCCACTTTTTTTGTTTTCCTGCTTCCGTCCTTACCTAGGCTCCCTTCCCCCCGGCCAGACCCCCCACTCCCTCCCCCGATGGCCAGCTTCTGAGATTCAGCCTATGGAGGCAGCCGTGCCCCAGCTCCCCCTTTTTTCTCTTCCGCAGCCTTGGATAAAACCCACCCTACAATCACGCAGTTATCTCCTTCACGCTCCCATGCCCAATGCCCTGTCGGAAGGACCACTACGGTGTTTTCTGGTCTTAATCCTAAGCGTGTCTTTGCTTCGTTTCAGCATTCTGACTTACGCCAGTGCAAAGCTGTCTCGCCATTTATCCTGCTTTTTACGTTGAGCCCTCGCCGCCTCCTTCGCCGAAAAACAGGCGGATTCCCATGTTTGGGCGCCGACCCCCCGAGAAAAGTTTGCATTGGTTCGCCAACTAGTGACATTCCCATCCCTTTTTTTACACAAGGGCTCGGGAGACCTTTCTGATTCTCCCTCTTTTGACCAAGGTCCTCTAATCACGCGGGCGAGACCTTAGTTTACGTCTTATCACATGTCGTCCTTTTTTTTTAGCATTTTTCACCTCCTAGAGGGGATAGCCAGGTCCCTCTGGGCAACTTTCTTTCTTTCCTGCTTCGCGCTTAAGGGAAATCTTCTGCTTCCCCTTGACGCAAAAAGATTTCCTTTCGCCCCTTTTGCGGAGGTTTTTCCCCACGTAGCCTTTCTTAATTCACCACCTATAAATCCCTGGTGAGTGAGTAAGCGCTGTTCCGAGTTCCGGCGGGAGAGTCTCTTTTAGTTTGCAGTTCGATAGACCCGTAAAGACCGCATTTTTGTTTGGCGCCCGGACACACTAGATGACGGCACTGTGCCCCTTTCCAAGGGCCACCCCCCTTCAACCCTTCCCGGTCATTAAGAAATCTGACTTTGGCTGAAGGCAGTTGAGTACTTTTTTGGGGGTTTTGGGAGGGCTGCAACTTCTTCCTCTTGACCTAAATAGCCTTAGTTTGATAACTTTCCTAGTACCGAACTCATATTCAGAAATTCAAGACCAATAGCATTACTGTTAAGTCCTTTCTGCAGTTCCGGGCACAGTTTACAGGCCGTATTTTTTTTTCAAACAATCGCAATTAGAGTTCTGCGGGGTTCCTGGCACAAATCTTCCCTCTCTCCTTTAGTAATTTTTGGTAGGTCTCGGTATCATGATATTGGTGGAAGCTGGATTTCTATCTAGCCCTCCCTTGCAGCGGAAGTTCCCGTGCCTTTTGCTCCGCTCCATTTCGGCACAACCTGTTGCGTCATCGCTTAACCCCTTTTTTCCCCTTGGACTACATCTCCTGAATTTGTCCGTGCGGGACCGAAGCCCTCACGGCCATATTGGTCCGAATATGTGGTCGCCCGGTCTTCTTTTCCCCTTGTGACTTTCCTTCGAATTCGTAAGGTCCCCCGACAGTCTTTTTTTTTTCCTTCATCATGCACGGCCCCCGGCCAACTTCTCCATCTCTGCGCGGGCCCCGCCCTCCCTGAATTTTCTTTCTCAACAGCCCCAATGCTTCCTACTTCATATGAACAACTTGTGCCCTTTTCCCCATTCTCCAATGCCTTCTCTAACTGAGGTTAATTTTCATATTAAATGGCCCGTCTTGTCGGTTGACCTCTATCCACCAAAGGGCAGGAGACCTCGACTGTCCTCTTCTCTTTTCCATGTTGACCGCTTCCTGACGACGGCATCGACGCTGTCGATGGATGGCTTCTCCTTAGACTTGGGGTTTTTTTTTTTTTTTTGGTTTTGTGTTTTTGTTGGTTGTGTTTTTTTTTGTTTTGTGGTTTTTGTGTGGTTTTTAGCGTTCGTTTACCCCCTGTTGTTGTTCTTTCTGGGAATGCGCGGCCGTTAAGATGACACAGCCTCTTCCTATGCTATCGGTTTTGACTTTTTAAGTCTTCAGGCCGCGGTCCCTGGACCCGATCCCTTACCTTGGTGCGCATCATGCGTGATGTCAGGAATGACAAGCTTGCGCGCATCATTTCACAGAGCTCTCCCGAGGCCCGCAGTTTTTTTCGAGGTCGAAGGCGCGGCGCTGTTCCTTAAGTACTCCTGAGAAGAATTGCAGAAGCGTCAAAGGGTGAGATCCTGCCTTCGCCGGTTAGCCATTAATGTCTACCATTGCTTGCCGAGCATCCTTTACCTATTTAGCTTTCACATGTCCCTCCTTTCGAGGGAGTCCGGCGCTCATAGTACTCTTCTTTGCCGCATACACGTTCGCATGAACGATCGTCCGCTACTGATGGCTTTGCCAAGTTACGATGGTTGTGATCTGATTACCCGTTTCTTCTGTACCTCCCTTTTTTTTCTTTTTTGGACTGATGATATGCTGCAGCAGTTTACTGAAGTACTCCCAAAACTCGCATCTCTGCTCCCCATGAAATCGACGGACTCTTCTCCGTTAACCGCTTCCTCTTTTTCCGCCCCCGCCCTCCCTTTTCCTCATTCCTCATTCAGCCCAGTTAGGAAATCTTCATACCTCTTTTTGTTTCCTCCTACATCCGGATCGCAGATTGGTTTTCTCGAATTGAACCTCTGTGTTTTGTCCCGGTTTTAAATGTGCGCTCGGTTAAGTTTCGACGAGTCCTTCGATTTACTTTGAAGTACAGCGCGGTTTTTTTCGTCCACTGTTTTGGTTGGTGAGGATGGTTTCTTCCTATAGGCTTAAGAACACCTTCTTTTTTCTCCGCCGTCCTGCCAACTTTCATGAATAATCCTTTCACAACGAATGTTACGTGGTCTTCATCCATCGTTCCCAGTAGAGAAACGGCCTGTTATATGCAGCGAGGATGGCTCTTTATTTTACTCCCGCTTTCCTGAGCCTGCCCCCCCTTCTGGGCAATTACCTCCAGAGTCGGGCGCAGGCCGCAATTCAATTGATACCCTTCGACTTCTTCTTTTTCGAACCCTTTTCGCCCTTCTAAAGTCGGATTTCTGGCAATTCATGTTCTCATCTTTCATCTCATGAGGGATGCCACTGTCCTTCTGCCCGCGCAAGCCCTTTTCTCCATTACTGGATACTGTGCTACTCCTTGAGTGAAAAAGCATTTCGACTAGTTTTCACGTTTGCGCCCCTAGATCCATCGGCCGAGGATGTCACCTTCCCGGGCTCATCCCCCCCCCTCCTACGAGAGAACTAACTGAAGGAACCCCCTAGCCCAGAGGTCCGCCTTCCCAGCGCCTCGTCTCTGGAAGTTTCGGCGTCCCTCGCTTTTGCCTAGGCCCCCTATTTTTCCTTGGAGTCGAATTCTGGCTTCCCGTGCCGTCCATGGGTTTTATAGTTCTGTTCCACCCTGACGGCGGCGTGCCCTTTTTCCTCGGTAACCCAAGTTTTCTGAGACATGCCTGCCGATTGAAGGCCATGCCCCAGTCCCTGCTTCGAGCTTGGGTCGACAACACTTTAGGGATTCTGATTGTCCCGGTCATACCTCTCTGTGAAGATTCGTGAAGATGCATTTGCCAACTCTCGTCTTTTCCCTTTCGAGTAGGTGATCTCCAGTACCATTTGAATACGCCGCGCCCCACCGGCTCGTCCCCTCTCCCTTAGTTCCTCCTCACTTTCCCGCCAATTTGGCTGGATTTTATTATAAGTCTTCGTCTGCTCCCCCATGTTGTAACCTGGAGTCGATTTTTTTTACGATTTTCCGGTCCTACCCCCCCTGTTACTTCACTATTAATAGTGAGTATTTTTTCTTCGCAATACCTCCTTTCTTTCCAGCCTCCAAATCATTTTTCCTCTCGTACCAACTGACGACATGATGCTTTCCTATTTGGTATCCTTCTAACCCTTCCCCCCTACTTCCTATTTAGGGTTCCCCCCCTAACGGCGAACAGACGGTAGTTCCCCTTCCAGGACCCTCCCTGCATTTTCGGGCGGGTCATGAATTTTTAGCGGTCCTTAGTCAAGTTCCACTCCGGAGGAGTTACCAGGCCTACCGTTCCATCCATCCCCTGTTATTCCACCTATGAATCCGCACCTTTGTCTACAGGACTTTGATTCCCCTACATGTCAGAGTTTCTTCCGGTGTAAAGTGGATTGGCACTTTTTTCGATCTTGTCCTCCACCCCCCCAACTTCTTAAATCGTGACCGCGTCGCGTTCCGCACGCAAACTCCTGTCCTCGCCTTTTTTTCCGGCCCTGCTTTCCACCTCTTTTTCAGAAATCCCCCCCATGTTTGAGGTTCAGGCCCTCCCCCTTGAGTACCCCCTCCCCCCGCCTCCACAAACTTCAGTCCCCCTAAACGGTTTCTGCTAATGTACTCTTACGATTTTCCCCAGTAGAAGTTCTACGATGCTGTTGGCAGAGTCCCCCCGCGGGCGTTTTGCGAACTCCCATTCCGCCATTGATAATAGCGCCCGTCTCTCCCTCTTGCCTTATTCGCTGCAGTTGTCCCCAGCGTAACCTCCCCCCCCCCTAGTTTTTTCCTCTAAGGATACCACACCCAAATTTGCTTTTAGTTTGTCACCCTTCGCACAATTCGTGATTCTTTTTGGCGCCCAGCACCGAAATCCTCCCGGTTTTTCTTTCGGTCGTTTTCCTTCGATTTACTCACCTTACCCGTCTGGACTTGGGATATTTATGGTGAATGCAGTCGAGTGAATGATGACTCTTTCCCCTTTTTCCGCATGCTTTAACCCCGTCCCAACCTTATTGGCGTCGCCCGGGGCTTTCAATCAGCGTGAATCGGATTTCCCTTCTTAGGAGCTTTTTCCTAAGATTCACGATGAGGTAGATGACCTTTCTCAGTCAGTTTTTGTGCGCATTCTTTCCTTCCTTCTGCATTGATCCGCGGCATGAATATGACCCTTTGAGGAATTTAAGTGGGGTATTTTTTTGTTATCCGTAGCATCCCCTGTTTTCCCTTCCCCAGGCCATTTCCCCCCCCCAAATTTGGTCATCGCCAAATAGCCTCCTTTGCCAGTTGGTCTCTTCAATCGATCCCCTTCCCTCTTTTTTCTCTCCTCCGTTGTGTTGGGAGTCTCTCTGGGGTATACGCTTTCTTTACTCCCCAAACTTGCATTACTTCCTCCTTTTTCGCTGATTGTGTTGTTTTATGCGGCAGCTACTTTAAAGGTGATCTTCTCCCAAGACAGACACTGCAGACTACGTTTTCCGCGCTGTTCAGTCTTCGGCCTCCAGCAGTTGGCTCATCTTTCATCTTCCTCATCTTCAGATTCGGTCTCCCGAAGGCAGTCCTGTTCCTGCTGATTTTCCACCTGTCCTTGAGGACGGCCCTCTTTTTTCGTTTCCCATGCGTGATGGGATTTTTAAGACTCGAGATCTTCTTTTTGCATTAGTCCGTACGTGCGCCAGGTCCAGTACTTACGTTTAGTTACCTCGACGCATCTTCCCGACCCAAAACGGTCTAATTGGTGCGTCGAACTTACATCCGCCCTCGCCCCGAATATTTTTTAGCATGGTTTCTCCAACCGATAAACTCCCCCATCCCCTTTGTTTTCCCCTCAAGGGCTCGGAACCTCGATTGACGCGTTTTTTTCCACGGCAGCGAATCCTGCGCGCGGCGATACTGGCGTCACCCTCCCGTTTCCCCCTTTTTCCTGGGGAATTTTTCGTTTTCTTTGCCCGATGGAGGGGATAGGCCAACTCGGCAACGCTGATCTTTCGACCGTTCGCCTTCTATGCGGCATGTTATCCCTCTCGTCCACCCCCTTCCCGGTCGTCCGTTGTCTTCTTGGTTCTGACCCAGTAAGCGAAGGTTCCCCGAACGATCCCCGCAATGGTGGACTTGCGTCAGCGCAGTTGCATGAGGGACGTAGTTGCGCGGGCTCTTACTTTGCCGTGCGAGCTCCTCGTGTCCGATTTCCAGAGTTGTTTGGAGGAAAGGTGCCCACGAGATCGAAGGACGGTTTCGGTTCAAACCTGGACAAGGCTTTCCCCATTCCCTGACAGCCGGGTTTCACGTCTGGCGCCCCCACTTTCTCTTCAAGGTGGTCGTCCCAGTTCGGGATGAACTGTCCTGAAGCGGCACTAAACTCATGAGTGGAGTACAGTTCTTCTTTCCGTACACGCCCTAAGCTGACCCCAATCACGAACATCGCATTCTATTCGTAAAGGTCTCTGGACGGTTTCCTTGTCCAGATTTCACAAGTTCTTTCTTCCCGTCGTGACACCTACCTAGCCCATATTGTTGGAGGCGTTTCCTAGGCTCAACCCTATTACCGAGCCTAATGTTTCCGGTGGTCTGCTCGTTCGAAGAGTTTTCCTTCTTGCTCATTTTATTGCGTCCCCCCTTGTTCCCTAAATAGCGAGGCTTAACTTTGGGTTTTTTCACCGTCTTTCAACTTCTTCTACAACATGGTGCGCAGCGAGTCAAGCTTTCTCAATGTGCGTCCTATTTCCCCATTGCCCCATCTTGGCTTTGACTGGATCCAGTAACTCAAGTGAATCGATTTGACACGCCCGCGGGGTCGCGGCGATGTTCTGGCGGCACATCATCTCGGTGAATCCCTGCCTGAGGCTTGCGTTTGGTCGGCATCTGACGCCAGACTGAAACACTCATTGACTCTGCCCCTTCCCCCCATCCCCGAATTTTTTTGACACGTCCCTTGCTCGGACGGACCTATTGAATGACTGTCATTCCCCTTCATCTTGCACTGAACCCCTCTAAAAATGGTAATTTTAAGAATGACCCATTTTTTTCTTTCCCTCCGCTCCACCACCAGTAGGAACTTGCGCGCCTGATTCTTTGCTCAGATGTCATTCGCCATTTTTCGTTTCACCACCACGCGTCCGCCCCGACTTCATCGCTATGCGCTTTTCTTCTGAAGACAGTGGAAGAGTTCTTCTCCAACCAGGCTTAGTGAGCGCTTCTTGAGCGGGAATGCCCCTCTGACTTTAACCCTCCACGCGGCGATGCTATTTTCTGCCTACCTTCTGGCAGAAGACGTGCTCCGCTCCACGGCGGGTGCGACTCATCTTCGCACGTTGATCCCGGGAACTGGGTACCCCAGGCTTTTTCTTCCCGACATTGTCCATTAGCGAACTGCCTTTTCCATGAGCTCTTTTCGGGCCCTTTAATACTCTTCTGCTGAAGCAGACTTTTGAACGCGCTAACTCGTTTGCGAAGCTGCTTATGCCCCTGGTAGCCAACTTCCTTGATCACCCGTTCTTGACGCTGAAGCCTTTTCCCTGTAGCCCCATGCCCTTTTTCTTTTCCTTCTGTCCCCCTCCTAGTACTAAGTCCTGGCCTGCTTTCCCGCGGCCTGAATTCCCTCTTGCCGCGACTGATGTCTCCTCCAATCCTTTTGGATTTTTTATTGGCCCCCCCAAGGTTACGTTCCCGTTCTTCTGATTGTGGATTCCTCTCGCTCCTCAGATCGCGTTCCCTGCCGTCCACCCCCAAACGAGAACCATTGCGATGATATTCAATTTAACTCCTACCTTCTTTGCAGTCCTTGCTCTCCCCGACAACCAAGCCCCGCATGTACTTTTTCAGCGATTCGCTGTAGGTCGATAGTAGTTTGATCATAGTTTTTTGCTCTCCTTCTTGAGCCCGGAGGTCCTAATCAGGACATGCTTGTATTGTGGTCGGTAAGTCCCGCGCTCAGGTACGGTTACCTTCACGATTGACTTCTGATGTACTGACTTCCGCGCCGTTTTCTCCGAGTGTGTTTGTCGAAGGAGGTATTTTAGATAGGATTCCGCTCTATACACCCTTACCTTCCGTGCGAACACCAGCCGACTGCCCCTTTCGGATCGCACCCCACGCCGCGTACGGTTCTTCTGAATCCATCTGTCTGGCGCTAAGGCGTGAATCCAGGTCCTTCCAGTTGATCTTCTACCCCGACTTAGTACTCTGGGCTTTCCTTCCGACCTCTCAACTTCGTTAATTGGACTGGGACGAGTTTTCCCTGCAAATGTTTTTTCATTCCATTGATCCCCGTTCGTACTCATAGTTCACAATTTTTCAAGGTGAGGTCAAAGGCTTCTTACCGACCCGACTACTAGGCCCCTTGCGCCCTGACCTGCTGGCATTGCGATACTATGTAAAGGTGCGCGCCATTGTTATTTCCCAGGTCCTCCGTGAGTCGACTGCATTTTTCCAGTCGTTCAGTCGTGCATACCGACGTAGTCGCCGAGCTTCAGCGCAGAGGGGCTTCTTCCGGCCTCGAAGTTCCCGGCCGTTCAGACTTACGCTACTTTCTGTTCACTTCTCCCAACGCTCCGATTCGGCCGCCGCCGTTGTTCTTCTTTGCAAATTCGGCGTCTTTCGTTTGAGAGTTCTTACGCCTTATGTGCCATGGCGATGGAACATCAGAGAGATTACTTCCCCCGCTCCCTGGCCTCCATCCCCTGTGTGTGGTAGAGGTTCTTTTTTTCCCGTTGAGCTTTTTTTCCTTCCCAATTCCCAGTTTCAGATCCTTGCATTCCGATTGGTATTAATCCCCCCTTTTTTTTTCTCAAATATTTGATAGAGAATTTGCAGTCGCCGCAACAATCTGGACTGTCTTGCCAGCGTCCGATTGTCGTCTTTTTTCCGATGCCTTGCTCTTCCGCCCCACCAAAACAAGAGTCATTCTTAGTTTGTCCCTTTTCTTTTTGCTCTTTACCCCTTCTACGCCCGATACACCTTTCTGCGTCCAATATCCTAGTTTTACGTATAACTTTCCCCTCACCCCCATTATGTCCTTTCAGGATCCTTTCTACCTGAACCCGGAGATTGACTCCTCTTATTTTTTTTTTTCCCGTTGTAGAGATCTGATTCGGGTGCTAGATCCCCCCCCTTGCTTCGCATTTGCTCTTCGTTTACTTGTGAATGAAATAAGAATTAGAAGAGGCCCAACGCAGTGGGCTCTCCCCCCTGTTTCCAGTGCCGACCTGATCCCGCTTCCTCTTGGGCTCCTCCGAACACTCCTCCAAGCCTTCTGATTCCCTGTGGAAAAGAATGGCAGATTCCACTTGGGCCTGTCCCCCCTTCCCCGGTCCCCCCTTTCCCTCCTTTCATGCGCTTTTCTTGCTGTTGAAGAGGAGCACAACCCGGTCATCGTTCCCCGTTTGACCAATCCATGAGTATGTCAACCGTCAAGACATTCACTCTCCACCCATTCCTACCGGGGGTCGCCATAATTGATGCTCCCTTTAGATGGCGCGTGACCGGCCCTCCAATATCCTTCGTAATCGATTTTGTACACACCCCCCCCGCCCTCGTGAAAAGAGTATTCTTGAATCCCCGGCAAACTAAGTCTAGAGCCGACTTCCTGATGAAAAACCGAGAGGAAGCCGTCCCCCTTCTTCTTTTTATGTGAGGTTCATTTCCCCTTCTAGAATTTTTTCCGCCTTCCAAAAGCGGACCGCACCGGTTGGTTTCTCCCCCAATGTACTCTACCTGTACTTTCCCCCCCCCCTCCTTGTCGCCGCTTTCGTTGAAGATAATGATGGCAGTCGTCTTTTCTCCCCTTCCTGTTTTCGCTTGCGGAAAGCCCCCCCCATTTCCGGACATTTGATAAATCTACGGAAGTCTCCTCCCTCTTGCCGGGGAAGCTTCTGGTCACCCGGATGAATACACTTTTTTGTCTTTTTTTTCGATCCAAGGTCTGGTTCTTCTCGTGGTGACCCCAACTTCGCAAATATCCTTCTTTGTCTTCTTGCGGCTTTTCCCGTGCCCAGCACGAAAATAAGCCTTTTTTTTCGGCGGGCTATTTCTAGAGGGCCTCAACTCCGTCTGGTCCTTGGCAGATAATTCTTTTCACTTCCTTCTCGAATTGCTGACGTATCCAAAGACGCCCCCTCTCAGGCCTCCCCCCCCAAGCCCCCCTCCCTCTTGGTACGAAAGTCGCTGGTCCCTTCCTAAAGTCATGTTGTTACAAATCATGAGTTCAGGCTTCCTTACGTCTCTTCCAGCGTTAAGCTGCGGACCTGCCTTTTCCCTCGGCTCTTTTGGCCGGCGGAGGCCTCCTCTGAATCTTTACTTTCTTCTGCCAGCGAGTTGGTTTTCTTTTCGGTGGGAGCTTGATACTGCAACCCCTTGTGGGTCCCGTTCCCCCACCCTTGAAGAGAAAAAGCTTCCTTACCTTTTTTTCCTCCTATCGATCCCCCCTT